>Ga0126378_10001746_pt1 | contig 16064 bp, 12 predicted proteins | sample PanSoiMetPlot_23_FD_92587 | JGI IMG/M metagenome (GOLD analysis project Ga0126378, IMG submission 92587) | Tropical forest soil microbial communities from Panama - MetaG Plot_23 | ecosystem: Environmental > Terrestrial > Soil > Tropical forest > Bulk soil | place: Panama | collected 2016-02-17 | reverse complement strand
GTATCGGTCACCTGCCTGAGGCCGCGCTCCTCGACGATCGCGGCCGGGTTCTTGCCGGTCTCTACCATCGCCGCGAACACGTCCTTGGCGAGGCGGCCGGAGATGGTCTTGTCGTACTGGAGCTTGAGCAGCTCCGCGAGCATCGGCGGTGTCACCGGAAATTCGTCGATCGCCTTGCCCGAGGCGTTCAGCGCCGCGAAGTAGTCGCCCATGACGAGGTTCGCGGCATCCACGGCGAGCTGCTTCTTGGGAAGGCCGGTACCGACAGCTTCGAGCTCGGAAAGAACACACTCGTAGAAGGCCGCCGACTCCTTCTCCGCCACCAGCACGCTCGCGTTATAGGCAGAGAGCCCGAGCTCGCGCTCGAAGCGCGCCTTCTTGGCGTCCGGCAGCTCCGGGAGGCCCTTGCGGAGCTCGTCAATCCGCTTGGGGTCGAGCACCAGAGGCAGCAGGTCGGGATCCGGGAAATAGCGGTAGTCGTGCGCGTGCTCCTTGGAGCGCATGGAGCGCGTTACGCCGCGGTTGGCGTCGAAGAGCCGCGTCTCCTGCTGGATGCTGCCGCCGTCCTCGAGGACCTCGATCTGCCGGCGCGCCTCGTGCTCGATCGCCTGCATGACGTACCGGATCGAGTTCACGTTCTTGATCTCGCAGCGCGTGTTGAGAGCCGCGCCAGGCTTGCGCACGGAGACATTGCAGTCGCACCTCAGCGATCCTTCCTCCATGTTGCCGTCACACGTGCCGAGGTAGCGCAGGATCGAGCGCAGCTTCTTGAGATAGGCGCCGGCCTCCTCGGCTGAGCGCATATCGGGCTCGCTCACGATCTCCATAAGGGCGATACCGGCGCGGTTCAAATCGACGTAGGTGTGCTCGGGATGCTGGTCGTGCAGGCTCTTGCCGGCGTCCTGCTCGAGATGGAGGCGCGTGATGCCGACCTCGCGCATCGAGCCGTCCGCGAGATCGAGCACGACCTTGCCCTTGCCCACCAGCGGTCGCGTGTACTGCGAGATCTGATAGCCCGCGGGCAGGTCCGCGTAGAAGTAATTTTTCCGATCGAACACCGAGACCAGATTGATCTGTGCGTCGAGCCCGAGGCCCGTGCGCACCGCTTGCTCGACGCAGTGCCGGTTGATCACCGGCAGCATGCCAGGAAACGCCGCATCGACGGTGGAGACCTGCGTGTTGGGCTCGGCGCCGAACTCGGTTGCGGCGCCCGAGAAGAGCTTCGCCTTCGAGATCACCTGCGCATGCACCTCGAGGCCGACCACGACCTCCCACTGACCCGTGCGCCCCTCGATCAGGCTCATGCGTGGCCTCCCGCGATGAAGGCGGGCTTGTGCGTGAAGCCGGCGGAGCGCTCGATCACGTCGCCCACGCGGAGCACCATGCCCTCGTCGAAGGCGCGTCCGATCACCTGCAGCCCCAGCGGCAGACCGTCCGCCGACAAGCCCGCCGGCACCGAGAGACCGGGCAGTCCCGCGAGGTTCACGGGCACCGTGAACACGTCGTTCAAGTACATGGCGATGGGATCGTCGCTCTTCTCGCCGATCGCGAAGGCGGCATTCGGTGCCGTCGGCGCCAGGATCACGTCGCAGCTCTTGAAGGCCTCGGCAAAATCGCGCGCGATCAGCGCACGCAGCTTCTGCGCCTTCAGGTAATAGGCGTCGTAGTAGCCGGCTGAAAGCACATAGGTGCCGATCAGGATGCGCCGCCGAACCTCGGCCCCGAAACCGGCGGCCCGGGTTGCCTCGTACATCTCGTCGAGGCTCTCGCCGGGAACGCGCAAGCCGAACCGCACGCCGTCGTAGCGCGCGAGGTTGGAGGACGCCTCGGCGGGCGCGATGATGTAGTAGGCGGGGAGCGCGTACTTGGTCATCTTCAGGCTGACGTCGACGGTCGTGGCGCCCGCCGCCTTTAGCCACGCGATGCCCTGCTGCCAGAGATGCTCGATCTCGGCGGCCATGCCGTCGATGCGGTATTCGCGGGGAATACCGACCCTGAGGCCGCGGATGTCGCCGGTGAGCGCGGCCTCGAAATCCGGCACCTCGATCGGCGCCGAGGTGGAGTCCTTGGGGTCGTGCCCCGCCATCGCGCTCAGCATGATGGCGGTATCGCGCACGCTGCGCGTCAGCGGTCCCGCCTGGTCGAGCGACGAGGCGAAAGCGACGATGCCCCAGCGCGAGCAGCGGCCGTAGGTCGGCTTCAAGCCCACGACGCCGGAGAAGCTCGCGGGCTGCCGGATCGAGCCGCCGGTGTCGGTGCCGGTGGCACCCATCGCCGTGCGCGCCGCCACCGCCGCCGCCGATCCGCCCGAGGATCCGCCCGGCACCAGCGGTCGGTTATCGCCGCGGCGCCGCCACGGGTTCTCTACCGGCCCGAAGGCACTGGTGATATTGGAGGAGCCCATGGCGAACTCGTCCATGTTCGCCTTGCCGAGCATAGTGGCGCCGGCCCTCCAGAGGTTCGCCGTCACCGTCGATTCATAAGGCGGCTTGAAGCCCTCGAGGATGCGCGAGCCTGCCGTGGTCTGAATCCCGTCGGTGCAGAACAGATCCTTGATCGCGATCGGGATCCCCTCCATCGCGCGCGCCTCGCCGCGCGCGATCCGCGCATCGCTCTCCCGTGCCATCTCGAGCGCCCGCTCCGGCGTCTCCACGAGAAAGGCGTTGAGCGGCCGCGCTTGCTTGACCGCGGCGATGTGCGCCTCGGCGAGTTCCCGCGCGGAAAACTTCTTCTTGCGAAGGGCAGCCCGTGCGTCCGCGATCGTGAGATCGGTCAGCGCCGTCATCACTCCACCACTTTCGGCACGAGAAAGAATCCATGCGCCTGCTGCGGCGCGTTGGAGAGAATCTTGTCTGGCGCTCCACCGTCGGTGACTTCGTCCTCGCGCATGGGCAGCGTCATCTCCGCGACGCTCGCCATCGGCTCGACGCCATCGGTCTTGACCTCGTCGAGCTGCTCGATCCAGGTCAGGATATTCGAGAGCTCGCCCGCGAGCCGATCGAGCTCGCTTTCGGGCACCTTGATCCGCGCCAGCGTGGCGATGCGCGCCACGGTGGCCTTGTCCAAAGCCATGATGTAAATGTCTCCGCTGCGCCGAAAATCCGCGCGCCGCCCTACCTAGCATCCGATATGGCGATCTGCAACCCCGCTGACCTCCCGCAAGTCCTTGAGAAAGGCCACCGCGTGCTCGGCCTCGACGTCGGCACCAAGACCATCGGGCTCGCGCTCTCGGACACGCTGCTGATGGTCGCGACGCCCCTGCGCACCATCCGCCGCACGCGCTTCAAGGCCGATGCTACCGAGGTACTGCGCGAGGTCGACGCGCACGGCGTCGGCGCCCTCGCGGTCGGCCTGCCGATCTCGCTGGACGGCCGCGAGAGCCCGCGCTCGCAGTCGGTCCGCCAGTTCGCCCGCAACCTGTTGGAGCTCCGCGACCTGCCCATAGTGTTCTGGGACGAGCGTCTCTCTACTGCCGCCGTCGAGCGCACCATGATCGAGGCCGACCTCACGCGGCGCCGGCGCAGCGAGATCATCGACCGCACCGCCGCCGCCTACATCCTGCAGGGCTTGCTGGACCGGTTGGCGCACGCGGGCCGACCCAATTCCGGAGATTGACGATACTGCTGCAGGCACCGTGGGAGGCGAAGTATGCGCACCGATGCACAAGCGGCTGAGTCGCCGCTTCGTATGGCGGTTCCCCTCCGAGTTGCGCTATTCTCGATCGTGCCCGCAGGGGCTTTCATGACGAACCCCGATACTCCCGCGCCACGGCGCAAGAACAGTCTTTGGCCCAGCCGCTTGTGGATTGCGGCGGGCATCATCGTGTTCATCGGCTTCGTTCTGCGGCCGCTCGGCTCGTTCTTCGGCCGCGAGCTTCGCTACACCGGCATCATCGTGATCGCGATTGGCGCGGTTGTCGCGGTGATCGCCTGGCTCGACGAGCGCTGGAACCGCCCCCACACCGGCAGATAGCCCGACCGCGACTCGCCGCGCGCCTTGCGAGCGGCGGAGCACCTCCCTATAGTTCCGGCTTTAATGACTGGCGCCATCGACTCCCGCGCGTTTCCGCACCGGCATCTTCTGGGAATCGAGGGGCTTTCGCCGGACGACATCACCCTCCTCCTCGACAAATCCGAAGGCTACGTCGAGCAGAGCCGGCAGGCCGACAAGAAGCGCTCGCTGCTGCGCGGCCGCACGATAATGAACGTTTTCTTCGAGAACTCGACCCGTACCCGCACCTCCTTCGAGGTCGCAGGCAAGCGTCTGGGCGGCGACGTCATCAACATGGCGGTGGCCGCGAGCTCGATCAAAAAAGGCGAGACGCTGATCGACACGGCGATGACCTTGAACGCCATGCACCCGGACGTGCTGGTGGTGCGCCACCACGAGTCGGGCGCGGTGCATCTCCTGGCGCAGAAAGTCAATTGCGCCGTCATCAACGCCGGCGACGGCAGCCACGAGCACCCGACCCAGGCGCTGCTCGACGCGCTCACTATCCGCCGGCGCAAGGGCGGGCTCCAGGGTCTGGTGGTGGCGATTTGCGGCGACATCCTGCACAGCCGGGTCGCGCGCTCCAACATACACCTGCTCAACACCATGGGCGCGCGCGTGCGCGTGGTGGCGCCGCGCACGCTGCTGCCGGCGCAGATCGACCGGATGGGCGTCGAGGTGTTTCACGACATGGTCCAGGGCTTGAAAGGCGCCGACATCGTCATGATGTTGAGGCTCCAGACCGAACGCATGCATGGCAGTTTCGTGCCCTCGATCCGCGAGTATTTCCACTTCTTCGGCCTCGACGCGCGCAAGCTCGTTGCCGCCAAGCCCGATGCCCTCATCATGCATCCGGGCCCGATGAACCGCGGCGTCGAGATCGACAGCGAGGTCGCCGACGACATCGACCGTAGCCTGATCCGCCAGCAGGTGGAGATGGGCGTCGCCGTGCGCATGGCGTGCCTCGAGGTGCTGACCCGCGAGCTCGGCAACATTCCGCCGGTGAAATGAGACGATGACCGCGCGCACGCTCTTCAAGAACGCGCGCCTCCTCGATCCGGCCTCCGGGCTCGACCAGAAGGGCGACCTCCTGGTCGCCGACGGCAAGATCGCGGCAGTGGGGCCGCGCGCAGGCTCGGACGGCTCGGGGGCGACGGTCGTCCAGTGCCACGGCCATTGCCTGGCGCCGGGGCTGGTGGACATGCGGGTCGAGCTCCGTGAGCCCGGCCGCGAGCACGAGGAGACCATGGGAAGCGGCAGCGCCGCCGCGGCCGCGGGCGGGGTCACCACCATGGTGGCGCTGCCCAACACCGAGCCTGCGATCGACGACGTGGCGCTCGTGGAGTTCGTGGCCCGGCGCTCCCGCGAGATCCGCGGCGTCCACATCCGGACCTACGCCGCGGCGACCCGCGGCCTCAAGGGCCGAGAGATCACGGAGCTCGGCCTGTTGAGCGCCGCGGGGGCCGTCGCCTTCACCGACGCCGGCACGGCGATCGCCGACGCGCTGGTACTGCGCCGGGCGTTCTCATACGCCCGCACCTTCGACGCCCTCGTCGTGCAGCATCCGGAGGAGCCGAGCCTCGCCGCCGACGGCCATATGACCGAGGGCGAGACCGCCACCCGCCTCGGCCTCGCCGGCATCACGCCCGCCGCCGAGGTCATGATGGTCGAGCGCGACCTCAGGCTGGTGGAGATCACCGGCGCCCGCTACCACGTGGCGCATGTCTCCACCGCGGCCGCCATCGAGGCGATCCGCGCGGCAAAATCCCGCGGCCTTCCGGTGACCTGCGACACCGCCCCGCCCTATTTCGCCCTCAACGAGACCGCGGTCGGGGAGTACCGCACCTTCGCCAAGCTTTCTCCGCCGCTTCGCAGCGAGACCGACCGCCGCGCGGTGGTCGCCGGGCTCAAGGACGGCACGATCGACGTCATCGCGAGCGATCATTCGCCTCACCCTCAGGATTCGAAACGCCTGCCTTTCGCGTCGGCGGAGGCGGGAGTGATCGGGCTCGAGACGCTGCTGCCGCTCACTCTGGAGCTGGTGCACAACAAGCACCTGACGCTGCTGCAGGCGCTGCGGGCGCTGAGCCAACGCCCGGCCGAGATCCTTCGGCTCCCCGCCGGCCGCTTCGCCGCGGGAACCCCGGCGGACCTCGTGCTGTTCGATCTCGACCGGCCCGGTCGCATCGACGTCAGCAGCTTTCGCTCGAAGTCCAAGAATTCGCCGTTCGACGGCCGCCCGGTTCAAGGGCGCGTGCTCAAGACCATGGTGGAGGGGCGGCTTGTCTACGGCGCGGATGGCTAGGTCACTCACGAAACCAGTGCGTTTGATCGGCGCGGGCTCCGGCTGGGGGGCGGGCGTACGCGAGACCGAGGACGGACCGCAGGGCCTGCGCGCGTTCGGCTTGGCCGAGCACCTGGCAGGGGTCGGCGTGCGCGCGAGCTGGGCGCAGATCGTCGAGCCCGAGAAGCGCTGGCATGAGGCCGGCGACCTCTCTCGGCCGGAGGTGTTCGAGCTGGTGGCGCGGCACAACGGAGCGCTCGCCGATGCCGTCGCGAAAGCCATGGCCGCCCGCGCGCTGCCAGTGGTGATCGGCGGCGATCACGCCATCGCCATGGGGACCTGGGGCGGGGTCACACGAGCCATGCGCCGAGCCCCCTTCGGGCTGATCTGGATGGATGCGCACCTCGACGCGCACACGGTCGAGACCACGCCCTCCATGAACGCCCATGGCATGAGCGCCGCCGTGCTGCTCGGCCACGGCTTGCCAGAGTTTCTCAAAGTTGGCGGCGGCGCGCTCCGGCCGGAGCACCTCTGCTACGTCGGCGTGCGATCCTACGAGGTCGCGGAGTGGGCCCTGCTCCGCCGGCTCGGCGTGCGCATCTTCTACATGGAGGAAGTGCACGAGCGCGGCCTGGCTGCCGTGATGGCCGATGCGCTCGCCATTGCGACGCGCGGCACCCGCGGCTTCGGCCTCACCATTGACCTCGACGGCTTCGATCCCGCCGACGTCCCCGGCGTGGGCCTGCCAGTTGCCGGCGGGCTGCGCGGCACAGAAGCGGCAGCGGTGCTCCGTGGCATCGCCCGCGACCCGCGCCTGCGAGCCGTCGAAATCGTGGAGTACGCGCCCGCGCTCGACCGCGATCACCGCACGGCGCAGCTGGTCGTCGACCTGCTCGCCTCGGCCCTCACGCCCGTGGCCCAGGCCCAGGCGGCCTCCACCGCCGCCTGAGCAGCTGCCGATGCCCCAGCTCCTCGGCGGCGCCGCCTATGTTTGGCCCTACTACGTCGGCGGATTGCTCGCGTATTTGCTGGGATCGATTCCATTCGGACTGTTGTTGACACGGCTCGCTGGGCTCGGCGACATCCGCAAGATCGGCTCCGGTAACATCGGCGCCACCAACGTGCTTCGCACCGGTCGCAAAGGGCTCGCGGGGCTCACGCTGCTGCTGGATTTCGGCAAGGGCTTATTGGCGGTGCTGGTGGCCGGGACGCTAGGCCCCGACATGGCGATCTTCGCGGGTATCGGCGTGCTGCTCGGCCACATGTTCCCGGTCTGGCTTCACTTCAAGGGCGGCAAGGGCGTCGCCACGGCTGGCGGCGTGCTGCTGGGTTTGAAGTGGCAGATCGGCGTTGTGGCGCTTGTCGCGTGGATCGCCGTCGCCGCCCTGTTTCGCTACTCGTCGCTGGCCGCGCTCGCCGCTTGCATCGTGGCGCCCGCTTTCACCTATTGGCTGACCGCGAACATCGGCTTCTCCGAGACCATCGGCCTGATCGCGCTCCTGGTGGTCCTGCGCCATTACCAGAACATCGGGCGCCTCATCCGCGGCGAGGAAAGCAAGATCCAGCTCGGGCCGAAGGCGGAGTGACTTCGCGTCTTTGTTGACGGCTCCGGCAGCTGTCGCGCATGGTGCGCGCCCCATGTCTTCCGCCACACGTGCGCTCAATCCTGCCGAGCGGCTCGACTGGCTGCGGCTGCTCCGCAGCGAGAACGTCGGGCCGATCACGTTTTACCAGCTGCTGCAGCGCTTCGGCTCGGCAGCTGTGGCGCTAGAGGCGCTACCGGGCATCGCGCGCAAAGGGGGACGACGCGATGGAATCGAGATCTGCTCGCGGGCGGACGCCCAGCGCGAGCTCGCGACGCTCGACAAAGCCGGCGGGCGGTTCGTGGCTTGGGGCGAACCCGATTATCCGCCGGCGCTCGCGGTCCTCGACGACGCGCCGCCGCTGCTGTCGGTGGTCGGCGATGCGCGGCTGCTGCAGCGCCGTGCCATCGCCGTGGTGGGGGCGCGCAACGCCTCCGCGAACGGCCGCCGTTTTGCGCGCGACATCGCGGCGGAGCTCGGCCGCAGCGGGTTCCTGGTCGTCTCCGGCCTCGCGCGCGGCATCGATGCGGCAGCCCATCACGGCGCGCTCGAAACCGGCACCCTCGCCGTGGTCGCAGGCGGCATCGACGTGGTCTATCCAGAAGAGAACCGGCCCCTCCACGAGGCGATCGCCGAGCGCGGCGTCATCGTGGCGGAGCTGCCGGTGGGCACTGAGCCGCAGGCCCGCCACTTTCCTCGCCGGAACCGGATCATCTCCGGCGTCTCGCTCGGGGTACTGGTGGTCGAGGCCGCTCTCAAGTCGGGATCGCTGATCACGGCTCGCTTCGCGCTAGAGCAGGGCCGGGAGGTCTTCGCCGTTCCAGGGTCTCCGTTCGATCCCCGGGCACAGGGTGCGAATGACCTCATAAGGAAGGGAGCCACCCTGGTCGAAAGCGTCGAGGACGTGCTGAATGCACTCGGGGGCCAGCTCACGGAGCCCAGGCGGCCGGTTTTTACGCGCCCCGTAGTACCGGCGTTAATCGACGGAAATAACACTGAGAATCAAACGGATGCGGCCCGCGCCAAAGTGCTGGAGGGGCTGGGGCCCAGTCCGGTCATGGTTGACGAACTCGTCCGGCAGTGCCAATTGTCACCCGCAATCGTGGCTACCATTCTCCTCGAGCTGGAACTCGCGGGCCGGCTGGAACGCCAGCCAGGCAACCGAGTAACCCTGATTTAAGACCCATCGGCAACCCTGCGGCTGGTCAAAGCAATTTGCCAGAGTGATCGTGAACGTCGTCATCGTCGAATCGCCTGCGAAGGCGAAAACCATCAACAAATACTTGGGCAAGGACTTCAGGGTCCTGGCGAGCTACGGTCATGTCCGCGATCTCCCGGCCAAGGACGGCTCGGTGCGCCCCGACGACGGCTTCTCGATGTCCTGGGAAGTTGCCGATCGCGCCGACAAGCGCCTCAAGGAGATCGCACAGGCGGTCAAGAGCGCCCACCACCTCTATCTCGCAACCGACCCGGACCGCGAGGGCGAGGCAATCTCCTGGCACGTCCAGGAGGTTCTTCGACAGCGCAGGGCGCTCGCCGGGGTCGACGTGAAGCGCGTGGTCTTCAACGAGGTGACCAAGGCCGCCGTGCAGGATGCCTTCAAGCACCCCCGGGAGATCAACAAGGAGCTGGTCGACGCCTACCTGGCGCGCCGCGCCCTCGACTACCTCGTGGGCTTCACGCTATCGCCGGTGCTCTGGCGGAAGTTGCCGGGGAGCCGCTCGGCGGGCCGCGTGCAGTCGGTGGCGCTCCGCCTCATCGTCGAGCGCGAAACGGAGATCGAGGCCTTCAAGCCTCGGGAGTTCTGGAGCGTCGAGGTCGAATTCCGCACTGCTGAAGGCCAGAGCTTCACTGCGCACCTCACGCATCTCGACGGCAAGCGCCTCGACAAATTCGATCTCGACAGCGAGGAGAAGGCCAAGTCGGCGGTGGCCGCGATCCTCGCGGAGCCCGGTTTCACCGTCACATCGGTCGAGAAGAAGCAGGTCCGGCGCCATCCGCCAGCACCCTTCACCACCTCGACCTTGCAGCAGGAGGCCTCACGGAAGCTCGGCCTCGGTGCCCAGCGCACCATGCGCACGGCGCAGCGGCTCTATGAAGGCGTCGACATCGGCGGCGAGACCGTCGGCCTGATCACCTATATGCGCACCGACGGCGTTGCACTCTCGGGCGAGGCGATCGCGGCCGCGCGCAAGCTGATCGAGCAATCCTACGGGGCCCGGTACCGGCCCGAGTTCCCGCGGGTCTACAAGAGCACGGCCAAGAATGCCCAGGAGGCCCACGAGGCGATCCGGCCCACAGACCTGTTCCGACGGCCGGAGCAGGTCGCGCGCCACCTCCATGCCGACGAGCGCGGGCTCTACGAGCTGATCTGGAAGCGGGCGGTCGCGTCACAGATGGAATCCGCGGTGCTGGACCAGGTCTCCGTCGACGTCGCCGGACCCGGTAGCCGTACCGTCCTGCGCGCCACGGGCTCGACCATCGTCTTCGACGGTTTCCTTACGCTCTATCACGAGGATCGGGACGACGAGGACGAGGACGAGGAAAACCGGCGCCTGCCGCCCCTCGCCCAGAGCGCCGCGCTCGCCCGCGGCGCGGTGACGCCGGAGCAGCACTTCACTCAGCCGCCGCCGCGCTACAGCGAGGCGAGCCTGGTGAAGAAGCTCGAGGAGCTCGGCATCGGCCGGCCCTCGACCTACGCCTCGATCATCCAGGTGTTGCAGGACCGCAAATACGTTCGGCTGGACCGGCGGCGGTTCGTGCCCGAGGAGCGCGGCCGTGTCGTCACCGCCTTCCTCGCCGAGTTCTTCCAGCGCTACATTCAATATGACTTCACCGCCGACCTCGAAAATCAGCTCGACGACATCTCCGGCGGCCGCACCGACTGGAAGAAGGTGCTGGAGGATTTCTGGCGCGACTTCTCGACCGCGATCGACGGCGCCAAGGACCTGCGAGGCATGCAGGTGGTGGCGGCGCTCGACGAGGCGCTCGGCCCCCACTTTTTCCCGCCAAAGCCCGACGGCTCCGACCCCCGCGCCTGCCCTGCGTGCGGCAATGGCCGGCTTGGCATCAAGCTCGGCCGCTACGGCGGCTTCATCGGCTGCTCGAATTATCCCGAGTGTAAGATGACGCGACCCCTGAGCCTCGAGCATGCCAACGGGAACGGCGAGGCGGGCTCGGACTTCGTGGGACCGCGCGAGCTCGGCAACGATCCTGAGACCGGCCTCCCCGTGAGCGTCCGCAAGGGTCCCTACGGCAACTACGTGCAGCTCGGCGTCAACGGCGAGAATGGCGACAAGCCGAAGCGCGCCTCGTTGCCCAAGGGCATGAACCCCAACGAGGTTGCGCTCGAGTCCGCGCTCAAGCTGCTTTCGCTCCCCCGCGAGGTCGGTAAGCATCCGGCCGACGGCGAGCCGATCGTCGCGGCGCTCGGCCGTTTCGGCCCCTATATCAAGCACGGCAAGATCTACCGCTCGCTGCCGCCGGAGGACGACGTGATCACGATCGGCCTCAATCGCGCGGTGGCGTTGCTGGCCGAGCCCACAAAGGGCCGCCGGCGCGGACCGGAGCCAATCCGAGTAGTCGGCAAACATCCCGCGGACAACGCCGACATCACCCTCTACAGGGGCCGCTACGGGCCCTATGTGAACCATGACGGGCTCAATGCCTCGCTGCCGAACGACAGTGCGCCAGAGGCGTTGACGCTCGACGAGGCCGTGCGGCTGCTCGCCGAGCGGGCCGAGAAGATCGGACCACGCAAGGCAAAGCGAAAGATCGCCAAAAGGGCGGCCGCGAAACCTGAAACCCAACCAAAACCAGAAAAGCCAACCAAGATTGCCAAGAAACAGAAAACGAAGACCAAAACCAACGGGGCAAGCGAGCCCTCTCCGCGACGCCCGAAGCGCGCCGCCGCCGGCTAACCCCACGGTGCCGAAGCGCAAGGGCAAGCGTCCACCGCGCCAGCTCCCGTCCCGCGCCGAAATTCTCGATTACATCGCCAAGAGTCCGACGCCGCTCGCGCGGCGCGACCTCGTGCGCGCGTTCAAAGTCGAGCCGAAGGACCGCCTCGCCCTCAAAGCGCTGATCCGCGAGATCGAGCGCGACGGACCCGTGGAGCGCGCCGGTAAACGCCGGTTCAAGGCGACGGGCCGCGTGCCCCGCGTCGGCGTCATCGAGGTCACCGGCCTCGACCTCGACGGCGAGGTGCTGGCGAAGCCGGTCGCCTGGAAGGAAGAGACCCCGCCGCCAGAGATCCGGGTGGTACAGGAGTCCGTCGCCGCGGCGCTCGGCGTGGGCGAGCGGGCGCTCGCCGAACTCAAACCGCAGGACGACGGCACTTACGAGGCGCGCGTCATCCGCACGCTCGCGGCGGCACCCGATCGCGTGCTCGGCATCTACCGCCGGATCCACGACGGCGGCCGGCTCGAGCCCACGGATCGCCGGATCAAGACCGAGTTCCGGATCTCGCTGGCGCACGCCAAGGGTGCGCAGGACGGTGAGATCGTGCTTTGCGAGGCGATACCGGGCCGGCGCCTGGGGTTGCCCGAGGCACGCGTCATCGAACGCATCGGCGACAGCACGCATCCGCGAGCGGTCAGTCTGATCGCGATCACCGACCACGGCATTCCCGTCGAGTTCCCGCAGGCCGCAATCACGGAAGCCGAAGCGGCGCGGCCCGTCGAACTCGACGGACGAACCGACCTGCGACAGATCCCGCTGGTCACGATCGACGGCGCCGACGCCCGCGACTTCGACGATGCGGTATTCGCGGAGCCCGACCCAAAGCGTCCCGGCTTCTGGCACGCGGTGGTGGCGATCGCGGATGTCGGCTGGTACGTGCGGCCCGGCAGCGCCCTCGACAAGGCAGCGCAGCGGCGCGGCAACTCCGTCTATTTTCCGGACCGCGTGGTGCCTATGCTGCCGGAGGCGCTCTCGAACGAGCTCTGCTCGCTGAAGCCCGCGGTCGAGCGCGCCTGCATGGCTGTCCACCTCACCATCGATCCCGAGGGCGGGTTGGTGGAGCACCGTTTCGTGCGCGGCCTCATGCGCTCCGCCGCCCGCCTCACCTACGAGCAGGTGCAGCGCGCCCGCGAAGGTCATCCCGATGAGGTGACGGGACCGCTCGTGAAGCCAGTCATTGCGCCGCTCTATGGCGTGTTCCAGCTGCTCGATCGCGCCCGTCAGAAGCGCGGCGCCCTCGATCTCGACTTGCCCGAGCGCCGGGTCGTGCTTGGCGAGGACGGACAGGTGTTGCGCATCGAGCCCCGCGCCCGCCTCGACAGCCACAAGCTCATCGAGGAGCTGATGATCCTCGCCAATGTCGCCGCCGCCGAGATGCTGGAGCGGTTGCGCCAGCCCTGCATGTACCGCGTGCACGACGCGCCCGATCCCGCGAAGCTGGCGGCACTCCGGGAGTTCCTGAAAGGGATCGGCATTCCCGGCCTCGCGCTCGCCAAGGGTCAAGTGATCCGGCCGCACCATTTCAACGCGGTGCTGCGCGCCGCAGATGGCACGCCCTACGCGCCACTGGTTCACCAGCTGGTGCTGCGCAGCCAGGCACAGGCCGTCTACTCGCCGCAGAACTTGGGCCATTTCGGACTGGCGCTCGGGCGCTACGCCCACTTCACATCGCCGATCCGTCGCTATTCGGACGTGCTCGTGCACCGGGCGCTGATCGCGGGCCTTCGCCTCGGCGAGGGCGGCCTGCCGCCGGTCGAGCCCGATCAGTTCGCCGAGACGGGCGCCCATATTTCAGACACCGAGCGACGGGCCGCCGCGGCCGAGCGGAATGCGCTCGCCCGCTATGCCGCCCTCTATCTGGTCGATCGCGTCGGTGGAGAGTTCGAGGGCCGGGTCAACGGGGTCACCCGCGCCGGCTTGTTCGTGACGCTGAGCGAGACCGGGGCCGACGGTCTTGTCCCCATGCGCAGCCTTGGCGACGACTTCTATGTCCACGACGAGGCCCGTCACCGGCTCGTCGGTCGGCGCTGGGGCCGCACGTTTACCATTGGCGATCCCCTTCGGGTGCATTTGGCTGAGGCGAGCGCCGTTACTGGAAGCCTGTTGTTCGCGCTGATCGCTGAAGACGCCGGGGCCGCCCGAAAAGCCGGCACGGCACCCACGCGCGACACGCCATTTCGGCGCAAAGCTGCCCCCCGTTCGGCGGGCTATCCAAAGCGCCGGTAACCCGCTATTTGAGAGCGGCGTTAACCATCCGGGCCGCAAGCTCGCGGCCCGGCCCGAGACCCGAGCCTTCTATGATCGAGCGGTACCGCCACCTTCGCGCTCCGGCTTCGGCCGGCCGGCGGCCGTGGCGTTTCGTTCCGCTCGCCTATCGCGCGGATGGTGCGCCCCCTATTTCACGATTCTTTTCGTCGGCCCCCATTCGCTACCTGCTATGCTCGTGGCCGATATCACCCACCAAACGTCCACAGCGGTGCATTTTCTCCCATGGCTTCTCCTGATCGCTCCCTTTCCTCTGGCACCGCTGACCCGCATGAAGGTGACGCCGATTGGCCTGCGTTAGGCGCTCACGGCCATGCCGCGAGCATGCCCCGCTCGCGTTTCGCCCTGGCGTTCGGCGCAGCGGCACTGCTGGCCTTGGCGGCGTGCGGTGCCTCGTCAGGACCGGATCAGCAGACCAGCCACATCAACACGCGCGACCTCTTCACCGAGGGTTACGATAAGATTTCCTATTACTACATCGAGCCGACGAGCCCGGAACGGCTGGGCCTCGCCGGCCTCAACAAGCTCGCTAGCCTGGATTCCTCGATTGGGATCGAGCGCCAAGGCACCGCGATTGTCCTCACCCAGAACGGCCTACCAATTGGACGCTACGACGCGCCCGAGGCCGGCGATGCCTCCGGCTGGGGCGGCGTCACCGCCTCGGCGCTCGAGGCCGCGCGGCGCGCCTCCCCCAAGATCGCCTCGACCCGCGAGGATCAACTCGACAAGATCGTGTTCGACGGTGCCGTTGGCACCCTCGACCGGTTCTCGCGCTATGCGACGCCGGATGCCGCGCGCGAGCAGCGCGCCGAGCGCAACGGCTTCGACGGCATTGGCGTCACCCTCGACTCTGCGGAGACCGAGGTCCGCATCCTCTCAGTCCTGCCGGACGGACCGGCCGAGCATGCAGGCATCAAGGCCGATGACCGCATTGTCACGATCGACGGCACGCCGACTTCGACCCTGACGCGCGACCAGGTGGTGCAGCGGCTCCGAGGCCCCTCGGGCAGTCGGGTAGTGGTGGGGATTGAGCGTGCCGGCGTGCCGCAGCCGCTCATGCTCTCCGTCAGCCGCGCGCACATCGTGCTGCCCACTGTGACGACCAAATACGACGGCAGGGTCGCGATCTTCCGGATCTCGAGCTTCAACCAAGAGACCTACGATCAGCTCGACGACGCCGTCGACAAGGCGCGCCGCCAGCTCGGCGGTAAGCCCTCCGGCATGGTGCTGGACCTGCGCGACAACCCCGGCGGGCTCCTGGACCAATCTGTCAAGGTCGCGAGCCTGTTCATGGAAGGCGGCACGGTGGTCTCGACTACGGGCCGCCTGCTGGAGAGCCGCAAGATCTATCCCGCGAGCGGCAGCCGCCGCACGGACGGCGTTCCGCTCGTCGTGCTCGTGAACGGCGGCTCCGCGTCGGCCTCCGAGATCGTGGCAGCGGCGCTGCAGGATTCAGGCCGTGCGGTGGTGATCGGCACCTCCTCCTATGGCAAGGGCACGGTGCAGACCGTGCTCCACCTCGAGAACGATGGCGAGCTCACGGTCACTTGGGCGAAGCTGGTGACGCCCGAGGGCTACGTCCTGCACGAGCACGGCGTGGTGCCCACCTTGTGCACGGCCGACCTCGGCGACGACGACCAGAGCGTCGCGCGGGCGATTCAACTCGGGACCGCCACAGGCACCGGGCTCGCGGGGCGGCCGCGGGCGGCCCTCGACGAGCAGGGCTGGACAGAGCTGCGCAAGACCTGCCCGACCCAACGGGTCGACCGCCCCATCGATCTGAAGATCGCCCAGCGGCTGCTGCAGGACCCGACACTCTATTCGCGGGCGCTCTCGGTCACGCCGACGCCGCTCTCGCGCACCGCCGCAGCGATCCCGCGCCCCGCGCCGTAAGGTTCGAACCAGGCCTGCCCCAAGGTTAGGCGCTGCCCGCCCGGCAGAAGTGCCAGTCCTTGCCCTTGCGGGCGTAGAGCGCCACCAGG
>Ga0126378_10001745_pt1 | contig 16071 bp, 11 predicted proteins | sample PanSoiMetPlot_23_FD_92587 | JGI IMG/M metagenome (GOLD analysis project Ga0126378, IMG submission 92587) | Tropical forest soil microbial communities from Panama - MetaG Plot_23 | ecosystem: Environmental > Terrestrial > Soil > Tropical forest > Bulk soil | place: Panama | collected 2016-02-17 | reverse complement strand
GGGGGTAGCGGTCGCCGCACGTCTGGGTGCTTGACCAGACCTCCTCCGTCTTGCCCGCCGCGTGATCGTAGACGCCGGCCACGGTGGTAAGCCCGCACAGGCCGAAGTAACCCAGGCGTTGCTCGTCGATCCACTGAACGCAGGTGACGTCGGCGCCCGCGGTGTCGATGACGACGCCCGGACCGGACTCGGTCGCGATGTGCAGCTCTCCGGCCACGATCCAGCGGTCCGAGCAGGTCGCCGTCACGAACGCCCAGCGGTCCCCAGACGGAGCCGCTGTGGGCCAGCCTAGCTGCTGCTCCGGCGTATACAGGAGCTCGGCGGACCCGCTCGCCAGGTCGATCCGGTACAGCTGCGCCGTGTACCAGGCGCCCTCGCCCGGATCCGGGCTGGTAACCGCTAGAAGGGCGGCCGAGCCGGTCCAGGCGGCCTCCCACACGTTCGTGCCTGCCCCGTTGACCGGCCGGGCCTTGCCGCTGGGAACCTCGACGACCCAGGCCGACCGCCATCGGCCGGCCGTGGGGCCGGCGTCAGCTTCGGGCATCCAGTCCGGCAGATCGTCGTCCGCCCGCGCGGTCGTGCCAGACCCTTCGCCGCCGGACAAGTCCGCGCCGTGTCCGGCCACTCCCAGCAGGAGGTGCCCGCCGTCGGGCGCGAACTGCAAGTACTCGATGGTGCCGGAAACAGCTTCGGGCGTGCGGTCGGTGCCGGCCGCTAGGTCCCGGATCCGCAGCTGGAAGTTGCCGGCTTGGCCGGCATCGGACAGGTAAGCCAGCAGCGATCCGTCCGGCGAGAACCGCGGGTATCGCTGCTCACCCGGCCCGTCAGTGAGGACCGTGACGGTACCCGACTCGGCCAGGCAGATCCGGGCGGTGCCGTGCCCGGCGAGCTCGGTGAAGATCGTTCCGGTGAACGCGATCGCGGTCCCGTCGGGGGACGGATCGGCATCTGCGGCGGCGCTGGGGCGGCCGAACGCGGGCGCGTGCAGGCGCTGGAAATGCCCCTCGACAGCGGTATACAGGTCGGTGCCGCGCAGGTCGCGCTGGCTGAAGTCGATGATCATGACGGCAGCCGCCAATCTTTCTAGCGCGGGTCCCGAGCGCCCCGGACTCCGGTGCGGCCTTGAGCCGACTGTAGATACCGGCTCGACATTGGGCTTCCGACCCTGGTGGCAAAGACGCACTGTGGATTAGACATTCGTCGAACGCGCATTGTGAGGCGCGCGCACGTGAGCTGCGGCCAATATGCGAGGCGACGGCCTGATTGGCCTGGTCGTCGGTCCGGCCAGGTCGGCGAGCGCGGCGCCGGTGCGCTAGCCGGCCGTCGAGAGGGACGGCAAGCCCATCGGCACGTGGATCGGGAACAGGCCGCGAACTTGGCTTGAGGGATGGCGACGTGGTGCAGCGGGAGGACTTCGGGCACTCATTGCGCCAGTTCCTTGACCCTCGCGACCCGTCCGCGGGACCTACTCCGGTGGCTCGGCCGGGGTGAACAGGCACCGCTGCCCTGGCTAAGGTAGCCATGGAACTGCCGGATCCGGGGCATTGGCTCTCCCCAGTCGTCGCGATGTCATGCTCAGCGTGGAGCTGTCAGAGGCCGCCGCCCCTGGGTACGGGAGCGCCGTAGCAGCAGCGGATGTAGCTCAGGAATGACTGCGTGAAGCCGGTCATATGGGTGTCGTTCGGCAGGATCCTGGCCGAGAACTCCAGCCCGGCGTGATCGCTGAGCCAGAGCTTGTCGATCAGTCGGGCAAACTGGATGCCGAGGTCGCGATAGCAGTGCGACCGGCCGGTGATCTCCAGCTCGTTGAGAGTCAAGTGCAGTTGCACGTCGTCAAAGCCAGCGCTGCCGTCGGCCAGCTGCTGCTCCAGCCGGAAGATCTGGCTATCGGGGTGGAGTACGCCCGGGCTGCCCGCGCCGTACCGGCGGAACATCGGGCTCTGCCGCATAAGTGCGAACAGGGTGAAGAGGCCGCCGTAGGAGTAGCCGAAGAGCCCGGTCTCACCATCGAGAACCCGGTAGCGGTTGTCGATGACAGGCCGGAGCTCGTCTTCAAGGAATGCCAGGAACTCGGCCGCGCGGCCGCTCTGAATGCTTCGGATGTACTCGTCGTGCTCCTCCCGCGTCCAGCCGGCGGTTTCGGCGTCGGCGGCCACCGCGTCGATGATGCTTTGCGGCGCTGGCTCGTCGGCCGGCACGAGGTCCCTGGTGCGCAGCGTCAGCCACTCCGGCGCCTGGTCCGGCGGATAGCCGACGGTGACCTGCATGTACGGCAGGAAGGCGGTGATCAGCTCGAAGGCCGTGTGCTCCGCGTACGGGGCCAGCATGGCCGCGGCGACGTTCCCGTCAGTCACATAGACAGCCGGGTAGCGGGTGTCGCCGCTGGTCTCGTAGTCCACGGGGCGCGTGACCCAGATCGCGAACCTCCCGCCTACATGGGATGAGTCGAGCTCGAAGTAGTCGGTGTTGGGAATCGTGACGGCCATGGGCGGGTGGATGATCGTCATGCGGGCTCCTTAGCTGCCGGTTAGCGGCCGGTGCTGACCTTGACGACCCTGCCTTCCTGCAGGACCAGGGCAACCCGGTCGGGTTCTGCGAAGTGTTCGGGAACGCTTATCGGATCGCCGGCGAACCCCACGATGTCGGCCAGCTTCCCGGCCTCGAGGGTGCCTAGGTCGTCGCCGAGTCCGATAATCTCGGCGTTGATCCTGGTCGCGGACTCCAGCGCGCGCATGGGACTCTCGAGCCTGGCCCGGTAGACGAGCTCCTCGGCTCGCCCGCGCTGGTCGGGGCCGAGCAGGTCGGAGCCGAGCCCGACGCGCACGCCGGCCGCACGCGCCGCCAGCACCCCGTCCTTCGCCGTGTCCCTAAAGCGGCTGAGTCTGGCGGCGTAGCTGGGTGCCAGGCCCATCGCGGCGGGGTCGGCCACCAGCTCCTCCATGATCGCTAGCGTCGGGACGAGCGCTACCTGGTGCTCGGCCATGAGGGCGGCCGTCTCCTCGTCGATCTGCGAGCCGTGCTCCACGCAGCGAACCCCGGCGGCGACCGCTGACCGGATGCCAGCGTTGTTGTGCGCGTGAACGGTGACGTACGTGCCGCGTGCGTTGGCCTCCTCGACGGCGACCGCGATCTCGGCGGCCGTGAACTGCGTGTCGCTCGGCTTCTGGGTCGAAATCGCCACGACCGCGCCCGTGACCAGCAGCTTGACGAACGTCGCGCCGCGGCGGAATCCCTCGCGTACGTTCTTGCGCAGCTCATCGGGTCCGTCGGAAAGGAGCGACCAGGTGCATAGCCCGGGAATGGCGTGCGCGTTCCATAGCGGGGTCGGCTCCCACTCGGCGCCCATCTGACCGCCGCCGCCGGTCTGGCTGTGCACCGGCCCGCACTGCAGGATCCGCGGGCCCGGTATCTTCCGCGAGCTGATCACGTCGGCGAGGCCGCGGTCGATGCCGCCGGTGTCGCGCACGGTCGTGAAGCCGGATTCGAGCGTCCGCTGGCAGTTGATGAACATGTGGGCTGCCATCTCTGCCACCGAGACGTCATATCGCAGACTTGGGTCGAAGGGGGCGCAGGCCATGTGCACGTGCGCGTCGATCAGCCCGGGTACCAGGACGAGGCCGCTGCAGTCCAGGACCCCGGCGTCGTGCGGCTTGCTGCCGCCGACCCGCGCGATTCGGCCGGCCTCCACCAGGATGCCGGTACCTGGCAGGGGGTCGGCGCCCGTGCCGTCCACGATGGTCGCGCCGTCGAGCCAGAGCGGCTGCATGGCGGTCATTCTTCGCGGTTCGGCGAGGTTCGCACAACGGACAACCGGCTAAGAATCGGCACGCGAAGTTCGGCAACAGCCGAACACCGGTCGCATCCACGCATCGCTTTATGAAACGTCTGTCGCATGCCCGGGCGCATGATCCGGCCGTAGCCTGACGTCACGCGCAACGCCACTCACAGGCCCACACCGCGGGAGTTCCGGTGACCAGAACCACGCCACGGCGGCTCGCCGACGTGGCGCCAGAGTTTCTCGCGGTCCTGGCCGGCGAGCGCCCGGCACGCGTCACCCATCCGGCGGGGTCCATCAGGACCGAGACCGTGTTCGTGGCGATGCGCGATGGCGTACGGCTGGCGACCGACCTGTACCTGCCGCCGGAGACCCCCGCGCCGGCGATCGCCGTGCGGACGCCGTATGGCCGGGCGACGCTCCGCGAGGCTTACCTCGCCCTGGCCAGCGCGGGTTACGCCGTGGTCTCGCAGGACTGCCGCGGGACGGGCGACAGCGAACCCGACCACTGGGAGTTCTATATCCACGAGCGGGAAGACAGTCTCGACTTTGTCTCCTGGACGACCGGCCAGCGGTGGCACGCCGGCTTCATCGGCGCTCTCGGCGGCTCGTACGTGGGCGGCACGCAATGGTGCATGTCGATCCACCCGGCCATGACCGCCGTCGCGCCCGAGGTCGCTGGCCTCGGGATAGCAACTAGCACGGGCGTCCGGTTCCACATGTATGCCAACGTCTACGCAAAGACGGTCGGAAAGGGCCGTGACAAGGTGCAGGCCGACAGGACGGAGATGGAGCGGCAGATGCTGCCGGAGACGCTGGCGACCGGGTACTTCAACGATCCGATGAGCGTGCCGCTCTCCGCCGCGCTGCTCGATCGCTTTCCTGACCTGCGGCCGATGACGCTGCCGGAAGCCCGGGACTGGCTTTGGAACCGCTACTGCGCGGCGGGCAGCGAAGAACGCGTCGCGATGATCAAGCTCGCGCTGGGCGTCGATGAAATCACCATTCTCGACGTCGAGCGCCTCGACAGAGTCTTCCCGCACCGGGTCCACGCCGATGCGCACATGCTGCCGAGTGTCAGTGCGCAACCGCTCTGTGAGTCCGTCGCTGCGCCTGCGTTCATGATCACCGGGTGGTACGACTGGTGCCTGGACGACACGCTGGTGACATGGGAGTCGCTGGCGGCCTACGGCCGTGACCCCGTCCGGGCCCGCAGTAGGCTGCTCATCACGCCGGCCGCGCACAACGAGCCCGGCTACCACGAGGGCAAAGACACTCACCCCGAGCTGGAGCGGATCTACAGAGTCGACCCCGCGCTGCTGCTGCACTGGTACGACGCGATCAGAGACGGCTCGGTCGAGGAGCTGCCCGTAGTGACCTACTACCTGATGGGCGCCAACGAGTGGTGTGCGGCGGTTGCATGGCCGCCGCCTGAGGCACAGCAGCGCGAGCTCTACCTCGGGCCGTCAGGCACGCTGACCTGGGACACGCCGCCCGAATGGTCCGAGCCTGACCGCTTCACCTTTGACCCGGAGGACCCGACACCGACGCTGGGCGGGAGCATCCTGTCCACCGTCTACCGGCCGGGCAGCGTCGACGTCAGCGAGTTGCAGGTCCGCTCCGACGTCCTCACGTTCACGACCGGTCCGATGGCGGTGGACCTCGACGTGGTCGGGCCGCTGCGGCTGATCCTGTACGCGAGCTCGAGCGCCGTCGATACCGACTTCGTCGCGCGGCTCAGCGACGTGTTCCCTGACGGCCGCGCCATTCAAATCCAGGCCGGCATCATCAGGGCACGCTACCGCGACGCCATCGGCGAGCCCGCGCCGCTAGAGCCTGGCCGCATCTACCGGTTCGAGATCGACATGGCCGCAACCGCGAACCGGTTCGCGCCAGGCCACCGGCTGCGCGTCGACATCTCCTCTGCGGACTTCCCCAAGCTGGAACGCAACGCCAACACCGGCGGCAATGCAGGCCCGCCGGTCCGCGCGCTGCAGACCATTTTCCACGGCGCCGCCTATCCCTCGCACCTGATGCTGTCGGTGCTACCCGGCTAGACGATCACTTTGAGGCCCGCGCCCGCCTGCGCGGCGTCAAAGGCCGCTCCGACGTCGGCAAGCCGGTAGCGGTGCGAGATCAGCGGCTCGATCGCGAGGTCCGGCAGCAGCGCGGTCGCGTCCGCCGCTGTCGCGGTCGGCGCAGAAGCTGTTGATCAGGGACAGGTTGCGCCGGCGGAAGCGGCAGAGGGGGACCGCCAGCTCGTCGGCGTCCCGGTTGACGCCGAACATGACCGCGCGGCCGTCATCGGCGAGCACGTCGATGCAGTCCTTGAGCGCGGCCAGGTTGCCCGCGGTCGCGAAAGCGACCTGCACGCGCGCCGCGCGGAGCCTCGATGAGGGGTGCGCGGCTGCAGGGGTCGATCACCTCGTCGGCCCCGAGTCGAGCGCAAGCGCTCGGCGGCGCGGATCTGGCTCCGACACGATCGTGCGTCGGCCGTTGGTTCCCCGAGCGCACTCGGCGCAGGGGCTGGACGATGAGCAGGCCGTTGCTGCTGGGTGCCGGTGACCAGCACCGTCACTCCGGCTGGCACGGCGCCGCGCCTGGTGCCTGCAGGCCGCAGCTCAACGGTTCGAGGAAGCAGCCGCGGTCCGCGAGCAGGCCTGGCAGCAGCACCTGGAACAGCGGGGCGGGCCCGTTCACTACTTCGGCGAATCCGCCGAACAGGTCGAAGCCCGCGACGAGGTCGCAGGGCGTCGGGTCGGCGACGCCGGCGCGACGGCCTCAACGATGCCGGCGAACTCGCGGCCGAGGCGCTGCGGAGCCTGCAGCTCGTCGTAGAAGCCGGTGATCAAGTGGACCTCGGTCAGGCAGACGCCGCAGGCGCCGACGCGAACCCGCACCTCGCCGGTCTCGGGCTGGGCGAGCGGGACACCGGCGAGCCGGAACCCGTCGCCGGTCCATCCAGCGGCCGTGAACGAGTCGGTCATCCGATCTCACCTTCGGGAGCAGGCTGCTGAAGCTCCACTGTCAGCCGCGGAGCCGTCCGGGCGCTTCGTGCTGCTGCCGAACTGCCGTGCCCGATATTCAGCGCGCTGTCGATTGCCGGGCCAATCGGCCTGCCGAACAATGGGCTTGGACATACCCATGAGAAGGGGGCATTCGACGCTGTGGCGGAGATCCCGGACTTCGACGCGATCGTCATCGGCGCTGGGTTCGCCGGCATCTACATGGTGTACCGACTGCGCGAGTCTGGGTTCGCGGTGCGCGGCCTCGAGGCTGGCGGCGGCGTCGGCGGTACCTGGTACTGGAACCGCTACCCAGGGGCGCGCTGCGACTCGGAGTCGATGTACTACTCCTTCTCGTTCCTGCCTGACTTCGAGCAGGAGTGGACGCTCGAGGAGCGCTACCCGACCCAGCCGGTGATCCTGAGCTACCTGCAGACCGTCGCCGAGCGCCTCGACCTGCTCAAGGACTTCAGGTTCGGCACGAGGGTCACGAGCGTCGCGTGGGACGACCCGTCCGCCCGCTGGACGGTGCGGTCTGAGGACGGGTACGAGGCGACAGCGAGGTTCGTGATCACCGCGGTGGGGGCGCTGTCTGCGGCCAACCTCCCGGCGATCGCGGGGGCTGACACGTTCGCCGGGGAGCAGTACTCGACCGCGAGCTGGCCGCACCAGCCGGTCCCGCTGGTGGGCAAGCGCGTTGGGCTGATCGGCACCGGGTCGTCGGGCGTGCAGGTGCTGCCCGAGCTCGCGAAGCAGGCTGGAGCCGTCACGGTCTTCCAGCGCACGGCGCAGTTCGTCACCCCGGCCCAGGCGGGCCCGCTCGACCCGCAGATGGTCTCGATGTGGAAGGCCAACTATCAGGAAATCCGGCGGCGCACGAAGTTCACCGCGGGCGGGATACCCATTCCGAGTCCGACACGAAGCGCGTTCGAGCTGTCCGAGCATGAGCGCAGGGCCGTCTGCGAGGAAGCCTGGCGGCGCGGCGGGATCTGGTTCCTTGCCGGCACGTTCACCGACGCGGTGACGGACCTTGAGGCAAATAAGGTCGTTGCCGACTTCGTGCGCTCGAAGATCGACGAGATCGTCGACGACCCGGAGACAGCCGACAAGCTCAAGCCGAGGACCTATCCCTGGGGAACTAAGCGCGTCCCGATCGGCTCGAACTTCTACGAGACGTTCAACCGGCCGAACGTCCGGCTCGTCGACCTGCGCGCCGATCCGATCGAGGCGATCACCGTTCGCGGCATCAAGACTGCCTCATCCGAGCACGAGCTGGAAGTGATCGTGTATGCGACCGGGTTCGACGCTCTGACGGGCGCGCTGACCAGGCTCGGCGTCCGCGGCACCGGCGGAGCCACGCTGCCCGACGCCTGGCCGGATGGGCCGCGGACGTACCTCGGCCTCAGCGTGCCCGGGTTCCCGAACCTTTTCACGATCACCGGGCCGGGCAGCCCAGGGGTCGTGACCAACGTGCCGGTCGCGATCGAGCAGCACGTCGAGTGGATCGATGAGCTGCTGTGCTTCGCGCGTGCTCGCGGCGCCACCACGATCGAGGCGATGGACGACGCGGCGACGGCGTGGAGCAGGCACGTCCAGGAGGTGGCCAGCCAGACCCTGTATCCCACCGCGGACAGCTGGTACATGGGCGCGAACATCCCGGGAAAGCCACGCGTGTTCCTGCCGTACATCGGCGGGCTCGACGTGTACCGGCGCAAATGCGATGGGGTAGCCGCGGGCGGCTACCCCGGATATTGCTTCGACGGCGCGGACGCGCCGGCGCTCCAGGAGGCCGGTCATGGCGCTCGATGACGCGACAGCCGCGCTCGTCGCGGAGACGATGGCCGCGTGGGGCCGGCGGTTGCACCGAATGAGCGTGACCGAGGCGCGCGCGCTTGGCCAGGGCGAGGATCAGGGCCACGTCGGCTATCCGGGGATCGCCAGCGTGAGGGACGCGCTGGTCACGTCAGTCGGCGGCTCCATCGGCGTCCGCGTGCTCGTGCCGGACACGGATCCGCCCGGCGTCATCGTCTTCTACCACCCTGGCGGGTGGGCGCTTGGCAGCGTCGGCGAGGCAGCGACGTTCGGCGCGGCCCTCGCTGCCCACACGGGCTACGCGGTGGTCTGCGCCGGTTACCGGCTCGCACCCGAGTACCGGTACCCGACTGCGGTGCAGGACGCATGGGCGGCGCTGGAGTGGGCGGCCGCGAACGTCACCACCATCGCGGGGACCCGCGTTCCGCTGATCGTTGCCGGGGAGAGCGCGGGCGGCACCCTCGCGGCCGTGGTGGCGCGCTGGGCCTTTGAGCGGGGTGGCCCGGCGCTCGGCGCGCAGGTGCTGCTCTGCCCGGTCATGGACAGCGACTTCGACTCGCTGTCCTACACGGATGCGGCCAACCAGCTGCTAGTGGATCGCGACGCGATGATGTGGTTCTGGGACATGTACGCACCGGACGCCGCCGCGCGCCGGCACCCGGACGCCTCGCCGCTGCAGGCCGTCTTCCTGACCGGCCTGCCACCCGCGGTGGTCGTAACCGCCGAGCACGACGTCCTGAGGGACGAAGGGGAGCTGTATGCGATGCGTCTGGTCCAGGCCAGCGTGCCAGTCGAGCACAGGCGGTTCGCCGGACAGATGCACGGCTTCACCGGGATGCTGAGCCTGCCAGGCAGCGCCGAGGGCCTCGACTTCATCGCGGCCACACTCGGCCGTTGCATTGGCCTGCGCTTTTCCTGAGGAGTCAGCGGCGTGGCTCAAAGGTGTCGCAGTGGACGACGCCCCCATCGACGATTAGCTCAGTGCCGGTCACGAAGCGCGCGTCGTCCGAGCACAGGAACGCGACGGCGGCCGCGATGTCTTCGGGCAGCGGGAAGTCGCCCAGCGGGACCCTGGCCCTCGCATCGGCGACGATGACGTCTTCCGCGACACCCGCGACGGCCGCGGTTCCGCGCACGTAGCGCTCCCACAGCGGCGTGCGCACCTCGCCAGGGTGCACGGAATTGCAGCGGATGCCCAAGTCTTCGCTGGCGCAGTACTGCGCCACCGACTTGGTCAGCTGCCGCACGGCAGCCTTGCTCGCGCCGTAGGCGGTCGAGTCGGGCGTGGCGAGCAGGGCGGCGATCGACGATACGTTGACGATCGACCCACCGCCGCCCCGCCGCATGGCGGCGATGCCCGCGCGGCAGCCGAGGAAGACGCCGTCGAGGTTGACGGACATGATCTGCTTCCAGTCGGCGAACCGGGTGTTCTCCGGGCTGACGGCGTCGACCGCGCCCGCGATCCCGGCGTTGTTCACCAGGATGCCGAGCGGACCGTGCCTGGCCTCGATCTCGCCGATGACCTCGGGCCATTGGTCTTCGGCCGTGACGTCCTGCGCCAGAAAACCGACGCCGAGCTCCGCCGCCGTCTGCACGCCCAGATCACGGTTGAGGTCGCTGATCACGACCGTGGCGCCCTCGGCGGCGAGGCGCTGCGCGGTCGAGCGGCCGAGTCCCGACGCGCCGCCGGTTACTAGCGCGTTCTTGCCATCCAGGCGTCCCATCGCCTCACCCGTCCTGAGCGCAGCCGTCGTCAGTGGAAGATAGAGCCGCCATCGACGTTGATGGACTGCCCGGTCATGGATGTCATCACGGCGAGGAACACGACGGCGGCGCCGATCTCGCGGGCTTGCTGCGGCCGCTTGATCAGCTGCCAGTCGTTCACCATGGCCTCGGCCGAGGTCTCCCATGCGGCCGCGACGTCGGCGATCATCTGCGTCTTGACCACGCCGGGGCACACCGCGTTGACCCTGATGCCCAACTCGGCGACCTCCTTGGCCAGGGACTGGGTGAACCCGACCACGGCGAACTTGGACGAGGAGTAGTGGGCGCTGCCCGCCACGCCGTCCTTGCCCGCCGCCGACGAGATGTTGATGATCGCGCCCTTCCCGGCCGCGATCATCCCGGGCAGCGTCGCCTTGGCTACGAGGAAGGTGCCCCTAGCGTTGACGGCAAAGATGCGGTCCCACTCCTGCGCCCGCAGGTCCCTGACCGAGGAGATGCTGAGCACGCCGGCGACGTTGGCGAGGACGTCAATCCGCTTGCCAGCGCCGGTGAGCGAGCCGAGCAGCTCGTCCACCGAGGCGGGGTCGGCGACGTCGACCTGCGCCGCCTCGCCGGGGCCTGCGAGCCCGTCGATCGTGTCCTGGGCGGTCGCGCGGTCGATGTCGGCGGCCACGACGTACGCGCCGGCGGCCGCCAGCTCCTGCGCGACGCCGCGCCCGATGCCGCGGCCCGCGCCGGTCACCAGCCCGGTCTGGCCTGCAAGCGGTCGCCCGTGTCCCCACGGCGACTCGAACGCGAACGCGTCACCAGACGCCGGCGCAGCTGTCATCCGCTGACCACAGGAAGCACGACGCAGGACGCCATGTCCGGCTCGTGGTAGACAGTCTGGTCGGCGACGACGATGATGTCGTCGGCGAAGTTGTTATCGGCGCCCGAGTTCGTGTTCCTGTCGTACTGGGTGAACCAGGAGCTCATGATCTCGATCCTGATCTTGTGGCCGGGCTGGAAGCGGACGCCGCAGGCGTCCATCGTGAACTGGAACAGCTCCGGCTTGCCCGGCTCCAGTAGCACCGGCTTCTCGAACGATTCGCGGAACCTGGCCCGCAGGCAGCCCTTGCACAGCAGGTGCGCGGTGCCGTCGGGGTGGACGTCGACCAGCCGGGCGTGCCAGTCGGTGTCGCGCGCCGACGAGGATGCCCAGAGCTTGCACGTCACCCAGCCCACGACGTAGAGCTGCTCGGCGAGCGGCTCGCTCGTGTAGCAGAGGCAATCGTCACCGATCGTGGCGAGCCGGTCGTCGACCGGGCCTTCCCGCAGGTTCCACAGTACGCGGGTGGGGGAGGCCGGGTCGTAGCGGTAGGTGTCGGCCGGCTCGGCCTGCGGCGGCTCGGTGGACAACAAACCGTCGCCGCGCAGGCTGTTGGCGTGCCCGCCGGAGTGGAAGTAGAACTCGGTGTTCTCGGTGCCAGGTAGCGGCCAGGTGTCAGCCGAGCGCCACTCGTTGGCGCCGATCACGAACACGTGCACCGGCTTCTCGTCCTCGATGCCGTTGGCGATGCCCTTGAGGTAGCGGTCGAAGAACCTGATCACGTAGTCGTTGAGCTCGATGATCGCATGCTCGCCGAAGTCCACGCCGCTGAGCTTGCGCTGCCTGTTCACCCAGTGCGGCCACGGCCCGATGATCAGTTTCTGGTGGGCGGCGTGCTCGCCGGCGCGCATCGCCTCGAAATTCAGCGGCGCGCCGGGGAAATTCATGTCCCACCAGCCGGTGATGTTCAGCGCCGCGACATTGATGTCGTCGTGGTCGTAGGCACCCTGGCGCCAGAAGTCGTCGTAGACCGGGTGCTGCATCATCGCGTCCCACCACGCGCAGGTCATCCTCGCGCGCTTGGGCAGGGACGTCAGCGGCAGCGCGTCGTAGTAGTCCTGCTGGGAGGCGAAGAGCGGGTTCACGAAATCCGGCACCTGCCAGGAGCGCAGCCCCATCCCCATGGCCCACTCGGACATGGGCAGCAGGAAGCAGCCGCCGAAGATCGGCTCGTTCCGCCACAGGTTGCCTGGCGGCGATACGATCGGGACGATCGCCTTCAGGTGCGGCGGCCGGTGCGACGCTGCGTACCACTGCGTCTGGCCCACGTAGGACCCGCCGGTCATGCCTACGTTCCCGTCGCACCAGTCCTGGGCGGCGATCCACTCGACCGTGTCGAACCCGTCATCGGCCTCGTCGAAGTAAGGCCGGAACACCCCGTCGGAGTTGAGACGGCCGCGGCAGTCGTTGAACGCGATGATGTAGCCGCGCTGTGCGAGCCGCTCGTACAGCTCGGGGCTGGATGTCCTGGCCAGCACCTTGTCGTAGGGCGTGCGGAGCAGCACGACGGGAAGCGGCCCGTCGACGTCGGGTCTCAGCAGGTCGAGCGCCAGCTCCACGCCGTCGCGCATCGGCACCCGGAGGTCGTGGACGACGTGCGTCACGCTGGTCAGGTGCGGGGAGATCTCGCCGCGCGGCGGCTCACCGGGTGCGGGCTGGTCGGCAGGGACGTCTTCTGCGCTCACCGTCAGCACGCTAGTGGCATCCGCTCGTACCGTCACCGGACGCGATGTCGAAAACATGCCGAGATAGCTGCGACAGTTGTCGGTGGCGTGCCGTGATGACCAGGATGATCGTGGCTGTGTGAATCGGACAACGGACGTGGTCGTCATCGGGGCCGGTGTCATCGGCGCGTCGACCGCCTTCGAGCTGGCCAAGACCGGCAGGCGCGTGCTGGTGATCGACAAGCTGGCCGGGCCGGGCCAGGGTTCGACCAGCGCTTCCAGCGCGATCGTGCGGTTCAACTACTCCACGCGTGACGGCGTGGCTGCGGCCTGGGAATCCAAGCATCACTGGGCAGACTGGGCCGGCCACCTCGACGGGCATCCGGAGGGCGAACCGCTGGCCAAGTTCTGTCAGACCGGGCTCGTCATGCTCGACGCCCCGGTCGCGCCCGCGGACCGGGTCCTCGAGATGTTCGACGAGGTAGGCGTCCCGTACGAGGTGTGGGACGCGGCCGAGCTCGAGGCTCGGGTTCCCGGCATCGACACCGGCAGGTACTGGCCGCCGAAGCAGCTCGAAGATGAGGGCTTCTGGGCCGAGCCGACGGGCAAGCTCGGCGCCTTCTTCAACCCGGACGCCGGGTTCATCGACGACCCGCAGCTCGCCGCCCTGAACCTGGTCGACGCCGCGCGCAGGAAGGGAGTGACCTTCCAGTTCAGGAAGCAGGTCACGGGCATCAGGCGGGCGGGCGCAAGGGTCACCGGGGTCGACCTGGCCGACGGAGAGCGGATCGACGCGCCGGTGGTCGTGAACGTCGGCGGACCGTGGTCGTCGGGCCTGAACCGGCTCGCGGGGGTCGGCGAGGACTTCACGATCGAGGTGCGCCCCATGCGCCAGGAGGTCCACCACGTTCCCGCGCCGCGGGGCTTCAATCCCGACGGCCGGCTCGGGCCGGCAATCGCCGACCTGGATCTCGGCATCTACGTCCGCGGCACGCCCGGCGACGGCATGCTCATAGGGGGGACGGAGCCGGAGTGCGAGCCGCTGCAGTGGCTGGACGCGCCGGAGGACGCGCTCCCGCATCCGACCACCGCGCTCTACGAGGCCCAGGTCACGCGCGCAGCGCGGCGCTTCCCTAGGCTGACGATCCCTGGCAAGCCGCGCGGGATCATCGGTGTCTACGACGTGGCCAGCGACTGGACGCCAGTCTACGACCGGACATCGGTCGACGGCTTCTACGTCGCGATGGGCACCAGCGGAAACCAATTCAAGAACGCTCCGCTTGCCGGGCGGTTCATAGCCGCGATCGTCAGCGCCGTAGAGGCCGGCCACGACCACGACGCCGACCCGGTGCGCTACATCGGCGACTACACGGGCGCGATCGTCAACCTCGCGACGTTCTCACGCAAGCGCCCGGTCAATACCGCGTCCAGCGGCACCGTGATGGGCTAGCACGGCCCGCGAGCTGTCCGGCAGCAGCCCGAGCAGCCTCGCCAGCTTGAGGCCGAGGTGCATCGACAGCCGGTCGCCACCGCTAGCCAGGTTCATCCCGGTGATCTGCTCGATCCTGGACAGCCGGTAGTACAGGCTTGTCCGGTGCACGTTCAGCAACGCCGCGCTGGCCCGCGCGTCGCCGGCCTGGTCGAGGTAGATCTCGAGCGTATCGATCAGCTGCCCGCCCGCGTCCTTCTCGATCAGCTGCCGCAGCCCGGCCGGGACGGCGTCCGGCGGCAGCCGGTCCAGCGGCAGGTGCACAAGCAGCCCGTAGATTCCCAGCTCGTCGTAGCAGACCACCTGCCCGAAGCCGGGCACCGCCTCGGCCACCCGCAGGCTCACCTCGGCGAGTGCGCAGGACGTACTGGCTGCGTCCAGGCCGCAGACGACCGGGCCGATCCCGACCCGCACGGCGTGCAGTGTCCCCGCGTGCTTGCCGACCTCGGCGCAAAGCCTGCCAGCGTGCGCGCGCAAGTTGTCCAGCGTGGGCGGGCGCAGCGACGCCGCGAGCAGCAGGCCGTGGCCACCCGAGCGGGTGACGGCGATGGCCTCCATCGGCATCAGCTGCCTGACCAGCCGCTGCAGCGCGAGATCGAGCTCAGCCGCCGTTTCGGGCCTGCGCTCGAGCACGTCGGCCGCAACCCGCACGGCGAGCAGGATCACGTGCCCCGAGGCCGGCAGCCGGTCGGTCGCGGCGAGCTCGGCCGAGGCGTGCGCCCTGATAGTGCTGTCCTGGGACACAAGGTCGCGCAGCAGCGCCTGCTCGCGGCTGCGCCGCAGGTCACCGAGCAGCAGCTCGCGGTGCATGATCTGGCCGGCCGCCGCGGCGGCGTCCGCGGCCATCTGCAGTTCCTCATCAGTCAGCGAGTAGTCGTCGTCGATCAGCCACAGATACCCGAACAGCCGGCCACCGCAGCGGACCGGGACAGCCACCCTGCTGAGCAGCTCGCGCGCAGGCCAGGCCGGCACCCGGACCGGGCCCTCGGCCTTCGCGATGCCTGACTTCATCACGTGCTCGAGCACGTCCTGCGGTATCGACATCGTCAGCACAGAAGTAATCCTGGTCTGGTCGACCTTGTCGTGCCGTTCGTTGTGCGCCGTGTGGACGAGCAGGTGCATGCGGGGATCATCGATGGCCACAGCCCGCTGCAGGCGGGCAGCCAGGCCCTCGCACACCGCACGCAGCTCGTCTTGCACGCAAGCCCCAGATCGTGCTTCGACAGATGTTCAAATCAGTGTGCCTCGTTAACACGCAGGTCGGAAGACCCTAATCCGACTCTGTATCTAGAGTCGGGCTATGGCTGACACGGACATCGATTTCGCTCAGCGTGACTTGCGCGGCACGGACCTGTACGGTGTCGTCGAAGATCACTTCCGCATGCTGCACGAGCCAGCTTTCGGCCGGCCGAGCGCGGCAGCCGACGCCGACGGCCGGCCAGATGGCGCGGCCATCGCTTTTACAGGCACCGTCTTCACCGAACTCGCGGGGCTCGGCACCGGCAGGGTCTGCCTCGCCGAGAACGGGACGGTCACCATTCTCACCGACGGGCCTGGCGAGCAGAGCCACCCGCGGTTCTCGCCGGACGGCACCCTGCTGGCGTACCTGTCCGACGCGGCCCGCGAGGGCGACTTCCGGCTCCGGCTCAGCGTGCTGGAGGACGGGACGGAAACCGCGCCCGACCCGGTCGACGGGACCGTCGAGTACCTGGAGTTCTCCCCGGACGGCCGCC
>Ga0126378_10001744_pt1 | contig 16073 bp, 17 predicted proteins | sample PanSoiMetPlot_23_FD_92587 | JGI IMG/M metagenome (GOLD analysis project Ga0126378, IMG submission 92587) | Tropical forest soil microbial communities from Panama - MetaG Plot_23 | ecosystem: Environmental > Terrestrial > Soil > Tropical forest > Bulk soil | place: Panama | collected 2016-02-17 | reverse complement strand
GCGCGCCGCTGATCGAAGAGCCCGGGGGCCATCGGGCTCAGCGACGTGAGGGACAAACCTGCGAGGCGGTACTTCGTTCCCGGAACGAGCAGCTCGTGCAAGATCCGTTGGACGATCGACCACATGGCGGGATCATAGTTCATTGGGCCAGGAAAGCGCCGCTGTTTCGTCGTGATACGAAAGCGGGCATCCTTCAACTTCACCGTACAGGACCCGGCGGCTAATCCTTCTTGCCGAAGATCATGCGCGAGCTCCCGCAGAAACCCACGTAACGTCTGTTCGAGAAACGAGCGGTCGTGAGTGTCATGCTCGAAGGTCGTTTCATGGCTTACACTCTTTGATTCACGGTCAGCGCAGACCGGTTCGCGGTCGATTCCGTGGGCAAGTTCCCGAATTTCTAAGAGGCGGGATCCGAAAAGTTGGCGAAGGGCTCCGTCCCAACGTGTATCCAGGAGATCGCCGATCGTCCGCACACCGAGGGGCTCCAATCGCGCGCTAGTCTTCGGGCCGATTCCTGGCAAGGCTTGGATGGGTAGAGGAGCGAGGAAGGCTTGTTCGGCCCCCGGCTCGATTACCACAAGTCCATCCGGCTTATGGAAATCAGCCGCGATCTTAGCGACGGTTTTTCCCGTGGCCACTGCGACGGTGCAGCCGAGTCTAGTCACCTCGAAAATCGACTGCTTCACCAATTGGCCAAGGACCAGCGGGTCGGGATGAGTGACCTGTAGATCGGAGGTCTCTGCGTAGAACTCGTCGATGCTGCTCCACTCGGTCAAGGGAAAGAGGCGATCGGTGATGACTTGCATCTGTTCGTGCAGGCAGCGATACAAGGGTCGGTCCGGGGGAATCAGAATCAAACCGGGGCAGAGCCGGAATGCTTCAATCGTTGGCATGGCGGAACGCACACCATAAGGGCGCACCACGTAGCTGGCTGCAGCAATGATGCCTCGCGGAGGTCTTCCTCCGACAGCAATCGGTTTGCCGGCGAGACTGGGGTCGGCCACGACCGCCGCCGCCGCGAACATCGCATCGACGTCCCCGAAGAGAATCCGGCGAGACCATTGCATGCCTTGGTCCCCCAACCTGGAGCTCAAAAGGTAAAGGACAACTGGGTCAGTTGCAAGCAGGCAGGAGAGCGCGGGCGACGATCAGCGAATGGCTCGGACCAGTTCGGTGGGACTTGGCCCTTCGTCACGGGTCTCAATTCTTGGAGCGAGCCGCGGCACACGCCGCAGTGGTGCCGGCGAGGTTCGATCGTGCGCCGCTGGCGTCGATACAGACGGCCACATTGCCGGCAGCGCCAGGCAAAGCGGGTCAGTGCGATGACCTCTTCCCCCAGCGAGTGGTACATTGTAACGGCCAGCATGCCGTCGCGATTCATCTCGGTCATCTTCCGCAGGAAGTCGGGCCCATGATTGGGCCGTCGCTTGAGGATGTCATATTGCCACTGATGAATCATCTCGTGCGCCAGCGTGCTCGTGATCTCGTTCTCGCCGAATGGAGTCTTTGCGAGGGCTCGCGATAGCAACGGCACCGAAAGTCGGATCTCCCGATGACGCGGCTGGTTCATGCCCCAGCGTTGTACGGTCGTCACGAATAAGCCGACCGATGCGGTCAGACGTGTGCTCCACACGATGTCGATGAATGGCAGCGTACCATCGAAGAACCGGCTATTGAGATCGGCCCAGATCGCGGCCAGTGTTTCTGTGGAACAGGGCTGGTCGGGCGATCGTGACATAGGGAAATTATCCCAGCTCTTCTTGGAGTGTCGCTGCAAGCAACGGCACCATAATCTCGTGATGGCCGATCAGGGAGTAGCCCATCCCACCTTTCTGTGTGGGGCGACGCACCACGTTTGTCACGGGACGATAGTGAGACAGGAAATCCATATTCACGGTGGTGATCTTCGTCAGGGAGTGGCCAAGGTTACGGCCCAGGGACACGGTCTTGAGGAAGACTTCGGGGAGGATCACCGCGGAACCAAGATTGAGATAGACACCGCCTTCCATGTCGGCCACCACGGCTGCGAGCCGACGAAAATCGAGCAGCGACGTCGCGCCGATCGCGGCTCCGTCAGCCGACGGGTGCATGTGAATGATGTCGGTCCCGACGGCCACATGCACCGTTACAGGGATGCCAAGCCGTGATCCGGTGGCGAGAATGCTCGTCTCGCGATGAGGGAAATGTCCGGCGTGCTGATTGATATGGTTGCCGACGGCTTCGCCAAGCCCCTCATGGTCGCGCGCCCCTCGAATGATCGCTTCGTTCAGAATGCGCCCGGTTTCCTCTGCCATGCCGAATCGTCCCTCGTCGATCTCCGCCTCGACCTCTTCCGAGGTATGGCCCATCAGTGCCAGCTCGAAATCGTGGATGATCCCGGCTCCGTTCATCGCGACTGCAGAGACAATGCCTTGCTTCATCCAATCGACGATGATCGGATTGAGTCCCACCTTTAGGATGTGCGCGCCAATCCCGACGATCACCGGTCGACCTTGACGGTACGCATCAGCGATGGCCTTGGCAACGGCCCGCAACGTTTTGACGGCGAGGATGTCCGGCAGGCTACGATAGAACTGAGTGAAACTCCCCCCCTGCTTCCAGGGTTTGGCGAAGTCAGCCACACCTACCTTACTTTGCCGTTTCTTCAGTGGATAGGTCTTGAGATCCGATACGTTGATCGGCGGAACGAGCGGACGAGTTGGAGGGCGGGGAGAAGTCCGGCTAGGACGTTTTGCCAAGGAGCTGTTCCTCTATGAGTTCGCACAGGACGTGGCCCAACGTAATGTGAATTTCTTGAATGCGGGCCGTGACCTTGGAAGGTACGACGAATGGGTGATCGACCATCCCAGCGAGTTTCCCCCCGCTACCACCGGTCCAGGCAATGGTCGTGAGTCCTATCGCCCGAGCGGCCTCGACTCCTTTGAGCACGTTGGGAGAATTGCCGCTGGTGCTGATCGCAATCGCAACGTCGCCTTTCTGCCCATGGGCGCGAATCTGGCGGGCGAACAGTTCCTCGTAACCATAGTCGTTCGCGATACAGGTGATGGCGGCGATGTCGGTCGCCAGCGCGATAGCGGGTAGCGGCACCCGGTCGCGATGGTAGCGCCCAACGAACTCGGCGGCTATATGGGCTGCGTCGGTCGCGCTGCCGCCATTGCCAAATAAAAGCACTTTGCGTCCTTCGCGGAACGCCGTCGCAATCAGCTTAACGACCTGCTCGATCCGCTCGGCGTGCTCGTGGACGAACTGGCGCTTAACAGAGGCGCTTTCATCGAATGCTTTGATCGCCTGCTCTTTCATCGGCAGCGATTCTAGGCGAGGGGCTCCATCCTGTCAAACAGCTGCATCGGAGTGAGGCTTGCTGAACGTCGAATTGAACAGGGTCGAGGCCGATGATATAGTCCGCGGCCAGTGGCACAAGACCTACCAGTCAGAGCCCTCGTCATCACGCTGGGTGATCACCCCGGTGCATCGGTCTATTCGATTAACCGACTCCGTCCCGAATCACTCTGCTTCGTCTTGCCCGAATCGGCGAAAGCGCTCGTCGAGTCCTCTGTGCAGCCCAATATCGAGCAGATGCCTCGCCGGTGGGATTGGGCGCCGCTTTCGGATGCCGAACACTTTCCGTCTTGCTACCAGACTCTTGCCCGTTCACTACCGCAGATTCTCAAGGGATGGGAGGTCCAGCCCGGAGAATTGGTCTTGGATCTGACGGGGTCCACGGCGGCGATGAGTGGAAGCCTGGTGCTTGTCACGAGGCCCTTTACGTCGCGCATTGTGTCGCTCGTTTCCCCAGCAGAAGGACGCGAAGGTGAAGCGGTCTCAATCGATGGTCAACCGTTCATCTGGATTCAGATCAACCCCTGGGACGAAGCCGCGGCGGTATCACGCCAAGAAGCTTGCGACTATTTCAACCGCGGTGCCTTTGTGGCTGCTGCTGCGCTGTTTCGACTGATAGAAATGAGGGTGAGCGGGGGGCAGAAGCCATTCTACCGCGCTTTTGTCGACCTCGCAGAGGGCTATGACCTCTGGGAACGGTTCCACTACCGGCAGGCATGGGACAAGTTGAAGACATCGATCAAAGCATTGGAGATGGCTTCCGTCTGGGGTGGGCCTCCTGGCTTGAAAGCGCTTCTGCCCATGCTGAAAGCGAACGCTGGATTTCTTGAGAAGGTGGTGCTCGATCCGGTTGCAGTGAAAGACCTTGTCTCACTCGATCTCCTTGCCAACGCCCGACGACGTCTTGATGTCGATCGCGATTCAGAGAGGGCCATGGTTGCGCTCGCGAGAGCCCTCGAGGCCGTCGCCCAATGGCAACTGTTCAAACAGTATAGGATCAAAACGTGGGATCTTCAGCCGGAACAATTGCCGCAGGCCCTCCAGGAAACCTGCCGGACGTGTTACCTGGACGACGTGGATGGCAAGTACAAACTGCCGCTGCAGAGTCAGTTCCGCGCATTGGCCGGGTTGGGCGATCTGCTGGGACAGGGATTCCTCCGCGAGTGGCCGACCATGAAGCCGCTGCTCGATGCCGCAAACCATGCCGTCCTCGGGCATGGCTTCGAGCCGATCAAAGCAGAACGGGTTCAACAGCTGTACGGCGTCATCGTCAAGCTATCGGGTGTAAGCGAGACATCACTGCCGAAGTTTCCGGTGCTGAATTTGTAGAAGCTGTCAGCAGTTAGCCGTCAGCTCTGGATGAGAACACTGATAGCTGGGAGCTGACCGATTTACCGCTTTATGGAAATTAGAATCTATTATGAGGACACCGATTGCGGTGGGGTGGTGTACTATGCCAACTACTTGAAGTATTTTGAGCGGGGACGGACGCAGTACCTAGAGGATCGAGGCCTCTCGGTGCGGGCCTTGTTGAAAGAAGGAACGCAGTTTCTGGTGGTGCACGCCGAGCTCGATTATCGCTCGCCAGCCCGCTACGGTGAGACGCTGACGATCGCGACAAAATTATCCGCGATCGGGAACGCCTCGATCACGTTTTCACATGTGATCCGTGAACGGACCAGCCACCGTGTCGTCGTCGAAGGATCGGCGAAACTTGTTACGGTGGATCTAGAGGGGAAGGTCAAGCGGTTGGAGAAGTCGTTGGTGGCCGCGCTGGAATCGGGAGAACGAAAGGTCAAGTAATGGAGAAGCTAGGCACTTGGCTGGCAATCGCAGGAGTGGCTGTCGGATTCATTGTGCTCGCCTGGTTGTTATTCGCAGAAGCGCCAAGGGACAAGAAAAAGAAGTGAAGGATCGTTGGTCAGCGGTGATGAACGAATGCCGCAGTGAGGAGTTTTTCGCCGTTCTTGAAGGCGATGCCCTCGGCGACCTCTATCGGTAATTCGGAGAGCAATCTGCGCGTCTGTGTGGCGCTTGCATCGATGAGATTCCAACGCTCAGGACTGTGGGTATCAGTACCGACCATAAAACGATCGGGAAACTCTAGCAAGACCTCCCGCCACTCTTGGACGAGTCGGCCATTTAGGGCGACATCCTCGCGGGACGAGAGCTCTGCCCATAAATTCTTATAGCGACGCAGCATCTCTCGCACGGCAGGCGGCTTCTCATAGCCGGCATGTGCCCAGATGATCCCCGCCTCCGGGTTCTGACGGAACAAGCGCTCCAAGGCATCGGCATCCGAATGTACGTGGAGCATGAGCCCATGCTGCTTCGCAAGCTGCACGATGCGGCGCACCACCGGCAACTCCGCGTTTGCGCCACTAACATGGAACTCCCCCAGCGCGACGTACTTGTGCTGCTTCAGTCGCTGCTCGACGTGCGCGATGATCGATTCGTCACGAAGCCAACTGGCGGTTTCCCCGTTCTTCCTGTAGGGTCGCAGCTCAGGAACGATCAAATCAGGGGCCTCTGCGTACAACTTCTGCGTACCGTCATCGCTGGAACTTGAAACCAGCGCCCGTACCACCCCCGCTTTCCGTAACCGCTCGATTGCTTCTTTCGGCGAGACCGCCTTCCACACGTCGTGGTTGTAATGGATGTGCGCGTCGAAGAGTGGTAACGCGTCACGATACGTGTCCCCAGTCGTCGCAAAAAGAATAATTGAGAGAGCGGAGAACAGTCGCCACATGGGAGTGATCTATGGATCTGAAGGTGTACTCAGAGGGAACAGCCGGGTTTGAGGGGGTGAGCTAATCGTAGCCATATAGCCAATGAGTTGTAGAGGGAGAAATATTTTTAACGGAGTGGCAGATGCCCTTCGGGATAAACACCTCATCTCCCGGTTCGGCGATGATCTCCTCGCTGTCGATGGTCAGTCGTAACCTGCCACTGACAACAGTCACAAGCTCATTGGTGGCATGGACGAAATTATTCCACTCTCGTCCCGGAGGATCGACGAACACGTCGCAGGAGTACCCCCGCTTGCCCCAATCTCGAATCACTCCTTCGCGGGTTATGGGCTCCGCAAACTTCTTCGGGGTGATATAGCGCATGTGTGTTTGGAAACGGTCTTTGTGACACCTTTATTCGAACTCATCGCGATGTTAGACGGGAATGCAGCGGTTGCACTCCCGTGATCCCTGCTCATCTAGGAACTGATGTAATCTACTCGTGATCAGGGTGCGCTCTTTGATGCCAGCATGAAGGAGATACCGTGAGACAAAGAACCGAGGCCCTTGGTTAACTTTACATGGGTATGGGGCCTTAGTGATTCCGCGGCGGTCGCGGGGGAAGTCCGAGCAAAGCGAAGCGACAACGTTCCTGGCAATATAGCCCATGACCCAAACTCGCAGGGCGGCGGACAGGAGCGGCAGTAGGTGCGTTGCAGTCTGTGCGCGAGAGGATGAGTAGGTCTTCGCCCAGTTCCATTCCCGCTTCACTGCCGCCTGTGGGAGTAGGCAGCGGATGGCATAGTCGAACAGGAAGCCGCCATCTCGGAACCCGGAGAGCTTTGGCTGCTCTATGAGGCGGTGGGCGTGGAGGTCTTCGAGCAACCTCGTCTGGATAGGCGCGAGCCTGCCGAGATCGTACATGTCGGGCTCACTTGGGCTTTCCCTCATCATAAGACAGCGCAGCTGTCTAGGATACCACTTACTAAACACCACGAAGGCATCACAGGGATGCACCTGAGCTCCGCAACACATGATTGAGGGCACTGGCTTCGTCTCTGATTTGTCGGGTCGCCTAACACTGCAACTCAGCCGCCGCTCTTAAGCAATCGGCTCTGAAGCGGCACGTTAGTATGGATCATCAGCCGGGGGCGCGTTAGAAAACAACGCCCGTAGCCCACATCTATCGAACCGCATCAACCACGAGCCAGGGTACGTGATGTCTTTCAACCACTCTGGGAACTCCATCGGAGGAAGGAAATCTCGATGACCTTGCGCAGACGAGAGAGCCATCTGCCGATATTTCTTGTCAAGCAGATCCTCCGCTATTTCCTTACGTGTCGCAGGCCGTAGCGGGATTCCGCATAGCTCACAATGCTCAAAAGGGGGGAATTCGATTATTGAGGCCATCTTCGTGTTTATGGAGTCTAGCTGTTGAGCGAGCACCAAGTATACCTACGGTCTGGCGGCCTATCTCCGACAGTGCCTTGGTCGACGGTGAATCAAAGTCGCAGACACTATCCGCACTTACGGAATCTCTGTCAAGCACTGCCGATGGGCAGGCACTGCTTCCTATATATGGTTCTCTCAGCCTCTCCTTCCGTAGCCGTCTGCCATGAGTATCTCCACCACGTTTTGCCCGTTCACGAATACGTCGGCGACGGAGCGGTCGTAGACATCCTTGCCATGGGGCACGATGCGGATAGGTCCTTCACGCAATAATTGAATGAGGCGTTCCAGTGCTTCTTGTCCCCCTTGTTCCGTCAACTCCGGCGCGGTGAGGCCACGAATGCGAATACGCTCGGCTCCATATCGAATCGTGTCGCCGTCGATGGCTTGTGCCTGACCAGCTCCAAGGTTCGTTCCCGTGTGGAGAATTGATTGGGCGTGTGGTGCGGCAGCAGAGATCTGAGACTGCGGCGACTCGGACGGTGCGCCCCCTTGGGTTTCTTGTGGAGATGAAGGGTTTTGTTTCGAGGAAGTCGGTGGAGATGGAGGTTACTCCCCCTGCGAGGCTCAGGGGTTCGACGGAGATCACATGAAGGCAACTGACCTGAGACGTTTTCACCAGGCGCCAACGGGGTGGTGGGCAGGGATGATGGAGGAGTCGTAGACTGCTGAGCTGGCATGACATGAGGAGTGATCAACATGAGTTTGGCAGATTAGATGGTGACGCCCATGTCAACCTGTCGGAATCTCCCCACGATGGCCGATGTTGGCAAGACGCGTCGCATCGCTTCCGAAGCAAACGCATGCTCCGTGCCACGGTGGCGCGGTTGACAACACAAAAACCCGCATGCTGTGATAACGGCGTGTCTTGTTGCCCGTGAAAGGTCGTTCGTATCTTGAAAAAACGACCCGTCTTTGCATCTTCAACGAGAATACGATTCACGAACTCCGATTGACGGAGGTTTTTCATGGATATGATGGGACGTGTGGGGTTGGTGGAGATTCCGGTGTTGATCGCCCCGGATCAGAAGGCCTGGATGGATCGCATGATCAAAGAAGGAAAGATTGCCATTCCGCCGGGCGGCACCTTGGAAAAAGGCTCGCTCTATTCAATGTTTATCCGCATGCTGCTGCACAACGCGATGGAAGAGCAGAAGAGGCAGGAGGCGTTGGAGGCAGCGGACGAGGACGACGAGTAAGCAGGATACTCAAAACGGCTCCCTGCATCATTCTCACGTCGCTCAAGCCCTCGACGTACCGATGAAGAGTAACCTCCTCTGGCTCTCGCTCGTTGTGGCCTTGCAGGAAACCGTTTTAAGCATCCTGCGGGCCATAAATTTCGTATAGCGCATCTCGTGAAGCGCGGGATCTGATCATGCCCCAACGGATTGTATCTGAATCGATGCAGACTGTATCCGGCGAGATATGAAATGCGAACGACGAGCGAGGGTTTTTAGAGTCCTGTAAATGCGATGTGCGCAGCGCGAACAGTCCTTTCAATATCAGCTGAAGCATGGGCAGTTGAGAGGAACGTAGCTTCGAACTGCGATGGGGCCAAGTAAACGCCCTGCTCCAACATCATGTGAAAGAATATTCCGTAGCGCTTCGTATCGGACTGCTTCGCAGTGTCCCAGTCCATCACCGGCCGAGACGTAAAGAATCCACCGAGCATCGAGCCGACGCGTGTTTGCGTAAACGACACGCCGGTTTTCTTAGCTGCCTCGCCCATCCCTTTGGCCAGAGCGGCTGATCGCTCTTCCAGCCGCTTATATATCCCACGGGCCTTGAGCGCTTTGAGCGTGGCAATACCGGCGGACACAGCCAAGGGATTTCCCGACAGGGTACCCGCCTGGTAAACGGGCCCGGACGGGGCGATAAGATCCATGATCTCCCCTCTCCCGCCGTAGGCGCCGACCGGAAGGCCACCGCCGATGATCTTCCCTAGTACCGTCAGATCCGGCGTCACGCCGTACAAGGTCTGCGCGCCGCCGTAGGTGACTCGGAAACCGGAAATCACTTCGTCAAAGATTAGCAGGATCCCGTTCTCTTCTGTGAGTCGGCGCAGCGAGGGAAGAAAGTCAGGCGCTGGGGGCACGACTCCCATATTTCCCGCGATGGGTTCGAGAATAATACAGGCGAGTTTGTCGCGATGCTCATGAATAATTTGGCGAACGGCCTCAATATTATTGTACGGGGCCGTGAGGGTGTGCTTAGCAAAATCGGCTGGAATGCCAGGGGAATCGGGAATACCTAAGGTTGCAACACCCGATCCGGCTTTCGCCAGTAGATAGTCACTGTGTCCGTGGTAGCAACCATCGAACTTCAGAACTGCGTCACGCTTCGTGAAGGCGCGCGCGGCACGTATCGCGCTCATCACGGCCTCGGTCCCGGAACTGACTAGGCGCAGTTTCTCCATCGATGGAAGCGCGTCGTGAATCATGCGCGCCAGCGTGATTTCCAACTCAGTCGGGGCGCCATAACTGGTGCCGTTGGCGGCAGCCTTCTTGATCGCGGTGATAACCGTCGTTGGGGCATGTCCCAGGATCATGGGTCCCCACGACAGGACATAATCGATGTAGGTATTTCCATCCACATCATACAACCGAGACCCTTTGGCTCGTTGGATGAAGCGTGGTTGTCCCCCAACAGACCGGAACGCACGAACGGGGCTGTTGACCCCTCCAGGTATCAATTGCTGTGCATGTGCAAAGAGGTTGGCGGACCGAAGAGTTTTCATAACGGGGGCGCACCCTACCATGGTGCAAGAGAAGGGGTCAAGAAAGTCGAAGGAAAGAACGGGGCGTGAGGACGAACGCTTCAGGTGAGGTCAAAAAGTGTCTGATCAGATTCACTTCTATCCGTTTTGATTCAGGCAAGTGGATTCATACGAATCGACGGCTTTGCAATTACTGGAAACTCCTGAGATTAGATTATCCACAGGTCGCGGCCCAACTCTTGCGTATCCGTCAATAGGGGTCTCCATGCTTCAGAGCCTGAAAGGATGAGAGATGATCATAGTTTGTTCCTGGTGTCGCAAGGAAGGAAAAAACGAGTTTCTCGGAGAGAAGCGTCCGCTGGATGACCAGCGCGAAACACACGGGATCTGTGTCATCCATCACCAGCAAGTCCGTACGCGCTGGGAGGAAGTGGTTCACATGACGGGCTCCTCACGTCCCTCATCCAGCTGCCGCAACGTTCTGCTGTCGACCTTGCTGCAGTGGACCGGCCTCTTGAATTTCGCCAAAACCCAACGTTTGTAAACACGTGCATGTTCCGGTGATCCATCCAGAATTTCTATGTGATTCTTTGTCTGGCGCAGAGTGGTCTTATAACAATTTGAGCAGGTGATTGATTGAACCTGCCTCGGGCTAGTGGCGGGAACGTGTCAGCAAGGTCGGGAGATCTGATTCCCGGTTAGGTCCGCCTTCTGGAAGGTTGGCTCTTTCTGTTTGGCTCTCGGTTCTCCGATACGGCCACTTCTTGCATCCCCCAATGAGCTCGTGACGCCCTCCCTCGTTCCGTGACTGCAAACAGCACATGAAAAGGGGTGGCTGGTCGCTCGCCCATACCTGCCTGTCCGGTTCCCCAAGCCTCGCCGGCGTCGCTCAATACTTCGAGCAGCGTAGCGTACTCTTCCTCGTCCTGCGGTAGAATCTGTTCGGCATCTGTCAGGAGCAGCACGTAGCCCTTGGCCGGAATCCACTCCAAGTCAGCTAAACATTCCTCCAGCGCATCCCAATTGTGACCAAAGTACTCCGGCAGTTCCATCACCTTGGCGAATTCGGCAAAGAGGGCCGCCGGGGTTTTGCACTTTGCGCCCTTGATCGATTTCAGCACGAAGCCAGGAGGAGGTTTGACCAACGAATCAACCGAATCCCTACCCTTGAGGATCAGCAGTGAGGTCCAGGGGGCTCTGGTTGATTGGAGATGTTTTGATAGGGACGATGGCGTTCTCATAGGAATTCAGTTCAGTGGAATAAAGGTTCGATAATGATTGCTGGTGTAATAGGCCTTGCCGGTCCTCTGTTCGATCACGATCAGCTCCCCGTCGCGCGGCCGGCCACGCAGTTTCGGATTCACATCATACTCGCGATATCGGCCATTCGGGAGACGTCGTTCATGGTTGTGAAACGCACGCCCGCCGTCATACCCGGGAAGTGGCTCGCCTTCGCGATCCCGTATCGTGTCTAATAGATCTCTCGCCTTCTGCGGAGGCTCCTTTGATTGCTGACTTGCAGGAGTGCGTGCTTGGAAGCTCGTGGATGGGGAGGAATCGTTTGCCCGCGTGTGAAGGGCAACGGATTCTTGTGCGGCGTCTGCGACAGAATTGTCGACTTGGGCGACGGAGATTCCCGTAGATCCGACCATCAGCACTAGGCCCAGGAACATCGGCGACACAAATCGTGAAGTCAGGTAAATCATCGCTGAGTCGATCAAGGTTGAGGGCGAAACGCTACCACGCGCTCTGAACGGAGGTCAACGAATAGAGAGACGGTTCGTAGAGATTGAACTCAGATAAGAACGCGGCATCAACCGGTGTGGTCGGAGCCTGCTCGCTTTGTCCTAGGACAATTCACTTCCATGCATCCGAGCGAAGAGTTCCCAATTGAAGGGCTTGGACGTGACGGCATGAAGCGGAATCGGCTGTATGGTGGCCTGATCTCGATAGGCTACCATACAGCCGACAACTGTCTCGGGCTCTTCGACCAATCGTCGAATGGTCTCGTACGCCATGTGCTGCGCGATGGTCTTATCTTCTGGGGTGGGAGGTGCGCCCCTCAGCGTATGGCCGAGGATGGTGGCCTTGGTGGCTGGTGTCAGTGAGTACTGACTGGCTTTGCCCTGCCGTTGCGGCCACTGCGCGATTGTCCCGGCCACATACTCGACCAAACCATGGACTCCACCCTCTCGCTGGTGCCGATGGGGGGTGCGCTCCGCGACGACAAATAAATGGCTCTTGTTGGGGACCCCCAACGTCCGCTTGAGCGTCCCAAGAATAACCTCGTCGATGTAGGCATCAGGGTCAGGATGTTCGTTCACCAAGACACCCTCGGCCCTCGCTTGATAGGCGCACGCCAATGCGAGATGGCCTGATCCGGCCCCCATGACTTCCACAAAAAAGATGCTTCCCATCGCGGAGCTGGTCGCTTTCAACGATTCGATCGACTGATTCGCGAGCGCGACGGCTGAATGGAAGCCGAGCGAGGTGGTCCCGTTGATGTTGTTGTCGATGCTCCCGGGGATTCCCGCAACCTGGACCCCGAAGCTTTCATAGATTGCACGAGCCCCGCGCAGACTGCCGTCTCCTCCCAGAACGATCAACGCACTGTCTTTCAGATAGGGTTCGAGATGGCGCATGGCGACCTGTTGAACCTGTTCTTCCTTGAAATCCTCAAAGCGGCTGCTGCCGATCGGGCTGCTCGCAATGCTGCTCATGCCACGTGTATCTTCCTCGTGGACCACCTCAATCCAGTTGTTTACGAGGCCAAGGAAGCCGTGGCGGACGAAGCAGATCTCCAGGCCGAGCCGGTTCCCTGTTACGCGCAGTTCCTTCAAGGCGGCGCCGGCACCAGCGAAATCCCCGCCCGATACGAGGGCGATGATCCGCTTGATCTGGCGAGGCTTCAGCGTGACTCGATCCTTCCGCTCCCGTTCGACGGTAATCCAGGCCTCTCGCGCAATCCGCTCCCGTTCCGAGAGTCCTACCGCCGTGGAATAGCCCGACAGGCGTCCTTGCTCAAACGTCAGGAGCACGACGTTATCCTGGCTTTCTTTATAGTCGCTGAATTCGGTGAAGGCTTCGTGGAACGGGCGCGGGTCCAAATAGATCATCAACGCCCGCAAGGTCGAGCTGTGCGTATACAGACAAGCAACCGCGCCGGGATGAGACCGCCCCATGCGATGGAGGCCGTCAATCACATCGACATACAAATCGAAAAACGAATTGCCGCCGGGATAACAAAACAGTGGGTCTTTAAGGAGACGCCTGGCGGTCTTGACGTCCACACCGAAAGCCTTGGCCGCCTCCTCGGCCTCCGCCGTTTTCTCCATGCCAGTGACCCACCCGAAATCCGACGACTCCAAGGCCGATTCGAGCAGAGGTTCTGGGCGTGTCACTGAATCAGGGATCAGGGCGGCGATCACACGGTCAAAGAGCTGCCGGGTATTGGGACTGCGGCTGATGAAATGCAGAAAGCTGCGCGGATCGAGATAATTGGTGAGGTGAAGAAAATCAAGTTGCTGGGCCACCACACCAACCATCCGGGCGAGCGCGGCACCGACCGCGTCCGCTCGCGGAACGCCTCGCTCGGGATCGAGTTGGTTCACCATGCGGCACCCGACCCGATGCGTTTTGCTTTCGACACGGGAAATGCCGTGGCGCATCGTGAAGAGCAAGGTTCGGCCGGACAAATCGCGAGGCAACAACCAGAACCGATCGTCGCCCAAGTCCATCACGATGCGACCCTCGGCCAACTGCGGCGTGAGATGGGCCCGGGGGACAATCGCGACCGGACGACGGTTGGTCGGCTTCAACACGGCTCCGATTGGAGCATGCAGCAAGGGCAACAGCTCCCCTTGAGCCAGGAGCCGATTCCAGGCGGCGAAAAATACCAGTTCATCACCCGCGCAATCTTTTTGAAGAATCGCCTTTCGTGCCGACCGGTAGGCCTCGGCTCCGTCGAATCCGGTTTTCGCCCGCTCCACAAAACGACGAAGGTGATCCATCGCACCCTGGACCTGGGGAGCTCGGTCGATTGAAAGAGATGGCGGCTGAGGGAGCAGCACGTTCTGGCTTGGTTGCCGTCGTGCGAGCATCGCCCCATATGCCAACAAGCCATCGATCGTCACGAAATCAAGTCGTCCCGTTTCAATTCTCATCTCTGCTCTCTCTATGCTCGTTGAAGTGTCGAAGAGTCTTTGCGACCAGAATCCTCGTTTGTTAGAATGGCATTCGTTTACGTGAGCACGATAGGTTTCTCAGCCAAGGTGATCCCCGGTTCCTGCTCGTGCTGGTCCATGATAATTTGGGTGCTTGTTCCTGTCTTGTCAAGCTCGAAGAAGAAAACATGAGAAAAGCAAAGATTGTCTGCACGATCGGTCCCGCCAGTGATTCGTTGATGTCACTTGATCGCCTCATCGAGCACGGCATGGACGCAGCCCGGCTGAACTTTTCTCACGGCACCCACGAATGGCACGGCCGTACCATCAAGACGATCCGTGAAGCCGCGGCTCGGCGACAGGTGGCTGTCGCCATCATCCAAGATCTGCAAGGGCCACGAATTCGCGTCGGTGATCTCGGTGATGGCGGGGTCGAAGTGGCGACCGGACAGTCCGTTCGATTGCAGACCGTATTAGCGCGGTCTGGAGGACAGCTCGGCGCCTCCTCCATCGTTGCATCCGATATAGCGGAGATCCCCATCACCTATCAATACCTGGTTCGTGATGTTCAGCCTGGGGCCCGGATTCTGATTGACGATGGACTCATTGAGTTGGTGGTGAATCGGATCTCCGGCGGGGTCGTTGAATGCACGGTCGCGACGGGGGGGCGGATTACGTCACAGAAAGGTATCAATCTGCCCGGCACGCGCGTGAGTGCTCCGACCCTGACCGAGAAGGATGGGGAGGATATTCGATTTGGCGTGGCGGCAGGTGTTGATTACCTGGCCCTCTCGTTCGTTCGTGGTCCGGAGGATGTGGCCGCGGCGAAACAGGTGGTCGCTGAATGCAACGGCGACGTACCAATTATTGCAAAAATCGAACGGTCCGAAGCGGTAGATGCATTGAACGGTATCCTCGATCAGGCAGATGGTGTGATGATTGCGCGCGGTGATCTGGGTGTCGAGATGGGCCCTGAAGCCGTGCCGATCTTGCAAAAACGCATTATCGCGGAGGCCAACCGCCGGCGCCGTCTGGTCATCACTGCGACGCAGATGTTGGAATCTATGACGCAGCGCACGAGCCCGACCAGAGCGGAAGCGTCGGACGTCGCAAATGCGGTGTTCGATGGGACTGATGCCGTGATGCTGTCAGCTGAGACGGCGATTGGGCAGCATCCGGTCGAAACGGTTCGTGTCATGGATCGGATCATTCGAGCCGCAGAGGAAGGGATCGAGCCATCATTTGCTCACCGGCGTGCTGCCGACCATGACGAGGTCTCCTGTTCCGAGGCGATTTGCACAGCGGGCTTTACCGCTGCTGCGGCAATCACGGCTAGCGCAATCGTTGCATTCAGCGAGCTCGGGTTGACGGCTCGATTGATCTCCAAACAGCGTCCGGCTGCGCCGATCATCGCATTCACACCGTTTGAGCCGATCCGGCAACGGATGGCGCTCTATTGGGGTGTAATTCCCCACACCATGCAACAGATCGCACACACGGACGAGCGTGTCGATGAGGCGGAACGCCGGTTGAAGGCGGAGGGACTTGTTAAGGGCGGCCAACGAATCGTGATTCTGTCCGGGACTCGAATCGGCCAGCCGGGCCGCACGAACTTAATGAAGCTGCACGAAGTGGAGTGAGCGAAAGAGATCGGTCGTTTCGGCTGGTGAAGAGAGG
>Ga0126378_10001743_pt1 | contig 16076 bp, 16 predicted proteins | sample PanSoiMetPlot_23_FD_92587 | JGI IMG/M metagenome (GOLD analysis project Ga0126378, IMG submission 92587) | Tropical forest soil microbial communities from Panama - MetaG Plot_23 | ecosystem: Environmental > Terrestrial > Soil > Tropical forest > Bulk soil | place: Panama | collected 2016-02-17 | reverse complement strand
ATTTCCGGCAGTGCCGGCACCACCGAGGAAACTCGAACCCCCGGGCTGGCCATACTGCGCAGTGGCACTTGAGGTGGTCCCGCCGTTCGCTCCGCTAATGTTCACATCCCCACCTGTAGCGGTTCCACCAGTCGCACCCGCTGCGCCGAACACGCCTCCGAGGCCGCCACCGTTCCCCGTGAGGAACGAAGAGCCAAACGTCGTCGCCGTTCCCGCCGTAGCGGCCGTAGGCGAGGTCCCCGAACCAGCTCCGCCCCCTCCGCCGCCACAGCCCCAGACCTCAAGCCACATCGCGTTCAGAGGGACGGTGTAGTTGGCACTGCCACTTGTGAGGATGGTGACGGCAGGAGGCTGACGGACAAACAATACCTTCCACTTGCTGATGCCATTCGACATCAGGCGAAGGCTAGAGAATGGCGAGCCCAGTACGATACTTGCCACGCTGTCGATCGAATCACCTGCCGTTCCCTTGGTAACCGTCAGGGTATTGCTGGGTATACCAATGCCTCCCGCGATATCAACGATATCTATCGTCTGCCCCGCAGTGAAGGCACTGGCCAATGGAAGGGTCCAAGTCCTTGGAGCGGTCAAGGTTGTGTTCGTAGCCACGACGCGATCGGTTGAAGGGATGGTGAAGTTGACATCACCCTGGAAATCTATCCCTACCGAGACCTGGTTTATGTTGTAGTCCCCGCTTTGCGGCACAACCGCTCCAACCCTGCCTGCCCAGGTCGAGACACCGGCTACGGACGAGGAACCGACTGCCTGCCCAGTCCACCTAGAGTTGGCTGGGTCGGCGATAAAGAGGAAGCCGCCGTTCGCCGTGCTGATAACAACGCTCACACCGCCGTTGATCGTCTGCGAGGTCGCGGTTGCCCTCTGGACGGTAAGCGTATTGGTTGAGGTGACCGCTCCGGCGAAATCCGCCACGATGATCGTCTGCCCTCCAATCATAGTAGTGACGTCAGGCAGGGTCCAAGTATGCGGGGTTGTAAACGTCGACGCCGTTCCTACCGTCCGATCGGTGGCGGCTATGGTGATATTGCTTTCGGGGGTGATCGATCGAAGGGCTTCGATGTTGAGACCGGTTGAGCCCCGAGCGCCCTGGGCGTTGTTGTTATTGGTCCCTCCGAACGTGATGGGGAGGGAGTTAGCGACGGCATTGCCTGAGGTGAGATTGATCGGGCCAAAGCCAAGGTTAGTCCCACCTGGATTGACCCTTAGGACCTGATCCGTCGTCCCTACGATATCAGCAACGTTCGCCGTCGAAGCAGTGTTATTACCGATAACGCTGAAGCCAGCACCCTGACGGATGTCGGCATTGGTAACGGCATTAGCTGCGATCTTCGCCGTGGTGACGGCATTGTTGGCGATAGTCGTGGCCAGGCTGCCACCGGTCGTCGTGACATCACCGGTAAGGATTGGGAACCCCGCCGCTGCAAGCTGGCCCGTGACGGCGTTGGCCGAGGCAAGGTTGACAGGGCCGAAGTTGAACGCCGTTCCAAGCGTGTTCATCCTCAGAACCTGATCGGACAGCGAAGCGCAGACATCGGTGACGTTGGCAGTCGAGGCGGTATTGTTCCCTACGACACAGTTGGCTGCGCTTTGGCGGAACTTCGCATTGGTAACTACACTCGTTCCAATGACTAAGGTCACACTTCCAGCCGTGGAAGTCACGTCTCCAGTATGAGCTGGCATACGGCCGGCTAGAAGCGTTCCACTGGAGATGTTGGCGGCGTTCGTCGTGTCGGTTGTGGCTGAGGCTGCGAAGGCCGTGCCGTTGGTCTTGGTGCAGATGACCTGGGCATTCCCTGCCGAGAACGTCAGGGCACAGTCCCCCGTCATCGGTGCCGCGGTTGCGACGTTCGAGGCATTACCGACGAACATGAAGTTCAGCTGGAGGGGAGGAATGCCACCGCCCCCGCCACCGTTCGCTACAACCCAAGCCGTCGTTGCTATTCGTCGGTCGTTGACGCCGTTAGGCGGGGTGTCGGAGCAGGTCGAGTTGACCGGGCAAGCCCCTCCACTTCGACCAACATCAGAGTACTGTCCGTAAGCCGAGGTCGAAGCGAGAAGCAGGAGGAGCGGGAGAAGTTTCTTCATCTAGAAGATGCTCCCATTCTGAAAGGCGGTACAAGTATTGGCACCACCTGGGATTGTTCCAGACGGCTTATAAAGGGACCCATCCGCGACGATACATTGTATCCCTGAGCTGTTTCCTGGATTGGTAACGACTTGGCCTTGAGCTTGGATAAGGCCTCTTGAGCCGATATCGAACCAATAGGTGATCGAGTTCGGCGCCGTGAGGTTGACCGGACAGATAGGCGTCACTATAGCGCCCTTGGATGCCCCGAAGACCACGGTAAACCCGACGTTCCCCGTGAAGGTAATATCCAGCGTGCAGTTGGCACTCGCATTCTCAACCGCACTCATAAAGGTACCGCCGCTGAACCCACCGCCACCTGAAGCGTCTACGTTGATATGGTTGAAGTCGGTGATTGCAATCTGACGAGTGTTCAGGATGGTGTTCCCCGTTCCGTTTGTGATTATCCGAAAGCAATTGATCTGTGACAGGGCGTGGTCTTGGACGGTGAAGAGGGTAAGGTTGTTCCCTGCAAGGTTCAGGGTTACGTTATTGTTGTTGGTGCAGTCCCCAACGATGTTAACAACATGGAAGTAGAAGATGTTGATCGGGGGCTCTTGTCCAGCCGGACAGTTTATTCCGTAGGTGCAATTGGTGAAGGTATAAGTTCCGGTTCCGATCCCAACATTGATCGTGCAAGCCATGCCAATATTACACTGATTGGTGGCCTGGGTCAAGGTTTGGCACGGGTTTGCCAAGACCAAGCAGCTGTTGTTGGTATCAGAACCAGTGGCGTTGTTGACGTAGAGCTGGACACCGGTCTGCGGGCTTGAGCCTGAGCTGCAAACTGGATCGGCGTTGGACGAAGGCCAGATCAACGTGCCCTGGCAAGGGCCGACTGATTTCCAGCCAACCGCACCTGGGCCACCCCCAACAGGGACGGAATGATTTGTGATGTCCTGCCCAAGGCCGGACGTGGAGAAGAGAAGAAGAAGGGCTAGCGCCCTAGCCAGAGAACCAACCACTGAGGTCTCCCAAGGGATAGAGGCGAAGGAGCTGACGGTTCTGCACGATCGAGAAGTCGATCGAAAGGTTGTCGATCTTCTGCGCTCCGAACGGATGGACGGTGATCGGATGGGCCGCAGCAAAGCCACCGAAGTCTTTGATGAAGATAGCCCGTTCGAAGCCTTGAACGTAGGGGATCAATCCGACCGCGCCGACCAAGGGAAGCACCGAAATCGCGGCCCAACTGACGACGTCGGGAAGGTTAATCGTCACGGCGCCGTTGAAGTTCACCAGGACAAGGTTGTCACCGGGGCCAAGTGTGGAGGTGCCACCGGAGGTGATGAAGCGCTGTGGCATCTTCTCGACTTGGGCCCTCAGCCAACCGACCGTAGGGCCACAGTCTACGTTGACCCTCTGGAAGGCCTGGCCACCTTGGTCGAGATCACCAGCCATTAAATCCTCCGCTGCTCCGACGGAGCCCTAGCTGCCTCGACTACCGTCTTGAGGATAGACGCCATCATCGCCATCGTTTCGTTGAACTGTTTCTGGTTCTCAACCATCATCGCTTTGAGCTCGGTCATTCCCGTTTCGTTTGCTGATGTAGCTGCCGTTGCAGCGTCACCCAGCTGCTTTGCAAGGCCTTCGAAGACAGTGTCCCCGTAGGTCTGTCCGCTATCGAAGTCAGGCCTGGACTTCCATATCTCTGCCCACCTCCCTGATATCTCCTTGGCCTCGTCATCAAGCGGTTCCATATCCGGAGTTGGAGGGCCAATGAACTCGATATCATTTCCAATGCCCTTGCCCACGTGACAGACATAGATTTCACCCAGTTCCGGATATCCAGGAACCCTGTGATTGTGGTCGGACGGATCGTGGATGTCCAGAAGCCGGGGGACCTGGAACTTGTACCGCTTAGGCCTTCCCGTCCCTCGATCGGTCTCCGTGTATTCCCACTCCGTCCCCGGAACGCTCAGGTAGTGAGTGGCAGTCAAACGCCATCTTGCCATTGCTTCACCTATGTAATACTGTTAACCCCATCGGGGTACGGCATCGTTGGGCCGGTGGCGAACCTCGACCCAGCCTGCATCGTTATGGCCGAGGCATCCAGCGGAACCATTGCATTGCTGAACGTCGCCGACGTGAGACCGGTCCAGACATAGTCCCCAGCCTGCGCCGCACCAGCGGAATCAGCGACCTTTGTACCAGCCTTCAGCTTAACGTGGTTGATCAAGTGCGCTGCGGTCAGTTGAACCCTTGCCATCCTTATCTCCTATAGTTGAAGGGCGGCGGTAAGTACACCGGGACTACCGCCGCCCCCATTGCACCTGCTTTGTGGGAGGCTAGGAGGACAGGTGCTAACGAAGTCGATACCATTTCGAGCCCGAGGCGTTGTATTGGAACTCGACCGAAGTGTTGGCGGAGATCGTCTGGCTATTGAACGTTCCGTCCAAGGTTTGGCCCGTTCCTGGGGTCACCGTGACCAAAGTCGTCAGGGTGGTATTAGTGGCCACCTCAACGATTTCGCCATCGAACGCGGGACTGGGGAGGGTGATGGCCCAGGTCGTTGGAGCGGTGCCAGCCCAGTACAATGTCGAGTTGGCCTGAGTGGCTGCGGTTGTAACGGCGCCGCTCCCTGAGATGATTGCTAGAGCAGTGCCGTTACGGACTTGGTTTATGCAGAGGAAGTTTGAGGGCCCACCCGGTCCTTGGCCAGCACTCCAACACTCATTACCTGTGATGGACTGCTGGGTGATCGGCTGCGCCCCTAAGGCGGTGCTGAAGAGTACCGCCAACAGTATGAGGACCTTCTTCATATCGACCTCAATTCGGAATCAGAACGCCGGCTGGATAGCCACCAAGGACGGCGTTGGCTTGGAGAGGTTGATCGTGACGATCGAGGACGATGTTCCCCCTGATCTTTCCTGCACCATGCGTGCCAACCGAGATGTATTGGAGCTGGAAGAAGCGAGGGAAGGGGACACCAGGAGGCGGCCTGGGAACGTCGATGTCGAGCAAACGAGAGCCGACGATCAACGAGGCCTCGGCCACTACCGCTCCGGAGACATACGTCGTGAACGCCCCGGGAGCACCCGAGCCGTTATCAGGGGCGCCTTGAAGGTTGACCTGGATGCTGGTGCCACCTGTCAAGGCCGTGATGACCTCGACCATCAACTTCAGCGCCGGGTCGTCCCCGATCCCTAGGTCCCGAGCACCTTGGCCCGAGGCAAGGACTGGGATGCCAAGCATGTGAAGGTCGATGACGTTCGACGAAGTCTGGGTCCCCGTCGTCGGAGAGTCCGTCGCTCCGTCGTTATTCCCGACGCCACCTGAGGCACCGGTGAATTGAGATAATGCATCAAGGATCATGTCACACCACCTGTGCTTCGTTGTTCAGCAGAGCATCACACGTACGGATCGGAATGCCCCTGAACGTAGTGATTGGCTTCCCATCGAACTCCTCAATCCGTAGCAAGACGTTGGTCTTGTTCATCGCTTGGAGGTCGAGGTAGGTACGGATCACACGGTTGCAGTAGATTACCGTGCGGCCCATATTGGCCCGGATTTCCGGAGTATCCGAGGTCTGAACCGTGCCAGCAGAGACCGGAGCCGTTGGCATCTTGTAGATGCCTCGGACCAGCAGATTGATCAGGTTAGCCGCTGCAACACCGGTTAGCTGGGTGATGTCGATGTTAGCGATACGAACGCCGAAGCGCCAATCCCGCATCACTAACCCGATCTCCCACTTGAAGTGAGATCGGTAGGCCTGATAGGTGTTTCCAGCAGTGTCCTGAACTGGCCACTCACCCATATCCCGATGCTGAAGCCCAGTGATCTTCCCTTTGGGGAAGGTGGCATGCCAGGTGTCTGAGCCCCAGACCAAGATTACAATCGAGGTATTCGTCGAAGCCGTGCCACCAGCATCGAGGACATTATTTGCTGTCATCGAGTTCGTGGCGTTCTTGGTCGAGTAGCGCGGGATGACACCGGTGAACCGTTCGGGGTTGACGAACTGATTTCCGTAGCACAAGGCCGAGGCAACCTGCTGACTCATGCCCTCAAGGAAGGCCTTGTCTTCAGAGAGCCGGAACTCAGCCGTGTTGCCGTTCAGGTCGGCGATGTCCTTGTCGATAACGGAGTAGGTCTCGAGGTTACCAACGGTATCGACGATCTGGGCCGTGGTGGACTTGGCATTCGGAACGCCTTGGTTCAGCAAACGCCACGTCGCCTGTGGTAGACCGGTACGGACCGTGGTCTTGTGCCCGGTCGGAAGGTTGCCCTCGACAACAAGCATGTCTTCGAGGATTTCATTCGTCTGCGATAACATCTCTATGATCGTGGCGACGCGATAGCCATCATCCATTCGCTTCGCCCAATCCATATAGGTGATCGCGGTTGCGCCAATCGTGGCCATTTATCACCCCGTTGAAGGGAGGGTTGGATACAGAGCCTGTGCCGCTGTAGGCCGTTGGGCTCGGGTTCCTGCGGGTTGACCGGCAACGTGAGAGCCTTCGGTCATTCGTTGGGCCAGGCGATTCATGAAGCGAACAACGGCTGGGTTGTTGCCCGCTCCTGTAAACACCATCGCCTCACGAAAATCCGCAGCGAGCTTGGGGTCACCCAGGCCATCGATCAGCCGTGCAATCGAGGTCTTGACACCATCAAGCTTCGAACCACCGATCTCGGGGTCGTTCTTGATCTGGGTCTTCCACTCGCTCTGAGTGTCTCGCCAAACCTGGAACGGTTGGTCGAACGTTTTTTGCAACTCTTTGGCATAGAAGTCTACCAGTTGTTGGCCTTGGTCTTGAGTCAAGTTCATGCCCTTGAAGAGAGCGCCGACCTCCTTCGACACATCCGCATCGATCGAGAAGCCTTCGGGCGCCTTCCACTCAGCGTACGACTCCGGTGCCCCTGCTGGGGCTTCGGCGGCTTTGCCGATAACGGAGTCTTCATTCGTCGTTGACGTATCTGGCTTCGTCGTCTCCGAAGGGGCGCTCAGGATTGAATCGGACCTCGTCTCTTCGACTGAAGAGGTCGGGGTCGGTTCGGCGGGCGGCGCTGCTTGAGTCTCTGGCATTGTTCTCTCTCATCATCTGGACGTATTCATCCGGGCAGAACTGCATTAGATCGTTGAGGATTTGCAGTCCCTGATTGCGTTCGCCCTCCGCAAAGGCCATCTGCATGGCGTTCGTTGAGAAGGACGAGGTGAAGATATGGCAGGATATCAGGCGTTGGCAGAAATACCTTCGGCCGGCAGGATGGGACATCGCTGCCACGACGAATTGACGACGGTCTTCGAGGTCGAGCTTGGCCTCTTTCTCCGCCTCTTTGACATGCTGCCGTTCAGCGGCGTTATATTCGTTCATTGTGCACCTAGAAGGGCTCCGAGGGCGTTGTCACCTTTCAACGAGGCCCCGGATAGGTCTTTGCCAGCCTTCGCAGCTGCCAAGGCCTGTTGCTGACGGGCCTGTTGCTCTTGTTGGGCTTCACGGCGTTGACGGATCACAGCGAGCTGCTCTTGAGAGCGGATTAGCTTCGGATTATTGCGGAGCAGAGCAGAATAATCGTCAAAGCCGTAGTCGAAGTCGATATTATCCGTCGCAGCCGGGTCGATTGCAGCGACCTGAGAGGCAAGGCCGAACAAACGCTCAATGCCAGAGGCTGCTGAGGCGTTCTGAGCGATTTCAAGCATCGAAACGTATTCCACATCGATATTCTGCCCGGCAATATCCGGCGGGGGCGGCGGGAGGAATGGAATACCGTTGACTGCGGCCCTGGACATGATTCCAAAGACCCGATCTATCGCCACCGACAACAATTCCTCGTTCAGCCGCTCCAAGACCGGCCCAATCATCACCATCGCTTCTGCCCTACGGGCATCGATCTCAGCTGCGGTTACGTTTGAACGGGTTTCGTACTGGGAAATGACCATGAAGAGGTGGTTGTAGAAGGTTTCCTTGATCCGTTCCTGGACTTCCTTAATATCCTCCATCATTTCCTTAATCGGAGGGATGACGTGATAGACCGGGGCGAAGCCAGGACGGCCTTGGTTCAATAAGCCAGCGATATAAGTGATCCCTCCCGGGAGAAGTGAGGCTGGCTGGTTCTTCAGCTGCACATCCGCGACCATCGGAGGGTTGACCATCTTATCAATGGCCTGGGCTTTGCGTCGGGTCTCTAGCTGGAGCTGTTTGATATCCGGCAGCGCATCCATCCCGGGACTTCGGCCGTAGGCATCGTTGGCAACAAGGTCCCATCTCGGTGCAGCGAAGGGACACTCGTAGAATCCTCGCTTACGGAGCAGTCCAGGTGCATAGGAGGAGCCGCCTTGGGGTGATGCGGAGCCTCCCCATTCCCAATACACCTCTCTCCAACCAAAGTGATCGGGCATTCCGTAGAGTTCAGGCTCGCCGTTCGGTTCGATGGCATGAGCCACAACAAGCTCACGAGTAAGACTGGACCCACCACTTTCGTAAAGCCTCCGTACGGCAGGGGAGCAGTTGTCGAGGCCGAACTGCTGCACGCACTGGGCCGTAGTAAGAGTGAACTCACGATACAGAGTATCAACACGGAAGGCTCCTGAGTTGTCGATGTAGTATTCCCCGGGGCAGGGGTTGAAGCAACGGATGACGTCCTCGAAGTCCTCGTAGATAATCATCACCCCCGTACCGAAGATGACCAAGTCGAGGTACAGAACCGCGATGGAGTTGTAGAAGTTCGAGTTCTGCAAGACCATCCGCATCAGGCGCTCAACCTCAGCCAACCAAAGCGAGACCGGAGAGACCTGGGTCGAGTCGATACGGTTGACCTTGAGCGAGAACCAATTCCGACTTGGGTCAGTGACGCCGAACATTATCCCCGAGGCACAATTACGTGCGGCTAAAGAGCCCGTGGAGTCGAGGATGTGTTGATTGATCGGTGACCCCCGGGCCATCTGGTTCGGGGTGATGAGCCATTTATACCGGCGAGGAATGATGTAGTCAGCCAGCTCCCGGTAGTGGACCCACCAGGAATAGCGGTTCACACGAAGGCCCATCAGGCGACCTTCGACGTGACGACGAAGCTTCAGGTCGACCTCATCGAGTCCGTTGGTTAGGGCTTGGGCCACTACGGGACTTCCTCCTGCTTCTTAGGCGGCGGCGGCGGAGCGAACTTCCCTTCAGCATGCATCGCTGCGGCGACCATCAAGAGGTTGTCGGGATCGGGCCTCGGCCTAGAGCGGGCTTGGGTGGTTGGAACGGTTGGCATCACTTCCTCATGGCGGTGGATGGGCGGTTAGCCCAGCGGCCCTGGTCTTGGCAGGGAGGTTGTACGTATTGCCGGTTGTTGGATCGACCCAGGGCCAGGTGTCCCCACTGGCGAAGAACGACGGTTTGCCACCGAGGTACAAGGAGTTGACGATTATCCCCGTGACGGTTCCGTCCTCCCACTTCTGGGAATTTGTGAGGAAATCGTAGTTCCCTGCTCGGATGACGTGGCCGTCAAAGGTCATGTCCTTCATCAGGTTGTCGGTGCCGTTGTCCCAGCCGAGATACCAGAGGACGAGCTGATTGGACGGGAAGATATAATCGACCTCGTAGACCCACCCCGTCATCTGCCCTGACGCCCCCATCACATTCCCGACGAAGTTGCTCCAATAGGTCGTTGCCTGAAGGCCGCCAACCCGGGCTGGCCCTAGATTGCTGTTGGTCGTGTCGTCGAAGGTGACGGGGCTGCTGCCGGCTCCATAGCTACTTGGTACAACCCAGTAATCGGCATAGGGCACACGAACGCCACGTATCCAGTTGCGGAACCAGGTGATATTGTTGCTCGGGCCCGCGGTGATATCGCTATCGGCGTTGAATGTATAATTGCCCTCGAATAGCACGTGTGACGAGCCACAGAAGTGCGATGCGTTGGCTCCGATCTCAGCCCAGTTCGGCGTGGTATCGATGAAGCCCTTGTCAAAGTAGTCATAGCCGTAGACACAGCCACGCCCCGCTGCACGGACGAGTGTGACTTTGTCACAATCCATCGATACGCAATCCTCGTAGATCGAGTCCGCCGTTGCCCAATTGAAGCACAGAGAGTACGAGCCCGCAGCGTTCCGGGGGTAGACGCAATCGTAGCTGTTGCACGACAGGACGTGGCAGCGGAAGCCGTGGGTTATGTTGAAATTCGGGTTCTGTGCCCACCGATAGCTGCTGACGCCCTTGGCCCAGCAATAGGCGGCGTCTTGGAGCGTGACGGCGATGCCGGTCGAGCCACGGATCGTAAGGTTCTCTACGCCGCTGTGATGGATATGTGCAGCGTTGTACTTCGTGACCTGGGCCGTGTAAGCGGTGTGATAGCCGAGGTGAAGTGGCGTTGAGAAGGTTACCCGATTGCCGGAGATGTTGGTGATCTCCTTCACCTCACATAGCGGACGGTCTAAGCGATTGTAGAAGTCCCCGTTGCTGTTGACTTCGGTCGGATATTGTTCAAAGTGTACCGCGGTAGGGCCGATATTGGTCAATGGGGTGTTGAGAGTGTAGAGGCCGGCCTGTCCAGTGGAGCCCGTCTGCTGTGCTATGATCTCAACCCCACCCGGAATACCAGCACCAGTGATGACAGCGGGGGTGAACAGCTGGCCTGTTATACTCTGGCAGTTAATCGTGGTGCTGGTCCCGCTCACCGTGCCGGTGAAGTCGCCTCGCTTGAAATAGTCCTGTCTCTCCGGATTGTGCTTCCGCCATATTATTCGGTAATCAGCACGGGCCCAGACTTGAGCGCCGCCGCCCTGCGGATCGGTCTGCCAATTCGCACCCGACACTTCATCAAGCACAACGAAATTGCCCACCGATAATCCCGTCACGCTCACCAGATCGACGTAGAAGTTTCCCTTGACCCCGTCGGCTGAGAGATTTCGGCTGAACGCTTCATCGGGCACCCCCTGCATGAAGCGATTGGGGGCGATGAGGATACCAGGTAGTTGAGGAAAGGGCTGATCGGAGGCGTCGGCACCGGTCCCTGGGGGCCGCTGAATCTCGGCACCTCCCGAGGTCCGGCATTGGATTTCGGTCGTGCCGGAGCCACGCAATACGACATAGGGGTTCTTGATCCAGAGAGGATCGGTGCCGAGCTTAGTAAAGGTCCCGTTGTTCAACAACACCACCTGCGGACTGCCGGCTGAAGCGACTGCCCCTGCCGCATCGAGCTTCGATTGAATATTAGCGCCGTCATCCAAGCCCCCACCCGCTGCGGAGATCGTGGCGAAGACGTTGGTGTAGTTCGGAATGCCGCCCTGAGAGTAGAAGCCTGGGTTCCATGTGGTCGTCCGCTCTGCCGGTAGGGAGAAGGTCCCACTTGGCACAGCCCCGGAGAACTGCACGATCTGTGCCTTGGAGGGGCGGACAAGGGCTAGTGATGTAGCGCATAGCAGAAACTTTCTTCGGTTCACTGACCAACCCCCACCAACGCCCGATAGCTCCCACCACCGCCACCGCCACCACCGGAGGTACAGCCCCCTGTTGGCTTGGCTAATGCAATCTCTGCACCCCAAGCAGCACTTGCTGAGAGTGTGCCGTTGCCTGTGATCGCTGTGCCCGTACCGGTGTAGTATGACATGCCAAAGCCAGACGAGGAGAAGCCCGAACGGGTGTCGATGTTCGTTCCGTCCGTGGAGCTGACGGTTGCTGTGGACCCACCGAACCCGGCTACGGCCATGCAGGTCGAGGTTGGGCTTCCGGTCGTTGCGGAAGCGGTGGTGCTGGTGCCCGTGTTTGTGGTTACGGTAACGGCGTTGGCAAGGCTGGAGGTATCGGTGCCGGTGAAGGTCACCCCGCCGTAGACGATCGTATTGCTCGTCAGTCCGCTGCCGCCGATGTTGAGGGTCAGCGAGCCAGAGGACGGGTTGAGCAGGGCGAAGAAGGAGAGACTGAAGGAGCCAAGGTTGACCTGGGTCCCGACCTGGGTCATCGCGGTACCACCAAGGGTGATGGTCCACGTGCCCGGGGTGGTCGTGTCGGCGCCGATGAAGACAATGGCGAGGGTGGCACTGGCACTAGGGGAGATGAAGCCCGAGAACGGAACGCCACCTGTAAATCCGGCCCCCCACGACCCCATATGGTTGTTCGGGCCGGGGTTGGTGACACCCACGGATAGGGCATCGATCGCCACAGCAGCCTGGGCCGTCGGCGCCCCAAACAGGAAGGCGCAGAGAAGGGCCTTAGAACTGAGCGTAGTAAACAATCGCCTGAACTGCATTAGCTGCACTCGCATTGATGCACAAGGCGTTGGCTGAGGCGGTCTTCAGACCTCGCCAAAAGGGTGCGCCGTCGACGATGCCCCCGTTGATGGCGAGCTGGAAGGCTGGGGTCATATTGGTGGTGCCAGTGGCACAGTTGGAGCCCGTGCCGTAGACCAACTTGACGTTAGTGGCTGTGCCACCGACGGTGATTGAGAAGCCACAGACATAGATCGACTGCGATGCTGCAAGGGCCACCATCTGAGTAGCGCCACTGGTGGCGGCGTCGTAGGTCGCGGAGAGGTTGCATTGAATGAAGGGCTGGGTAAGGCCACCGGTCGAGCCCCCGGTCTGGCCCATCACCAACGACCCCGTTTGGCCCGAGGTCGAGGAGCCTTGGGTAAGGCCCGTGGCAGCTTTGACGTTTACCCACAGCCCGTTCGTTGTGTCGGCACGGAGTCGGTCCCAGGTCGTGCCGTTGAAGCCGTAGAGCCACGCTGCGGCTTGGCCGTTCGTTGCGGAGGTGGCGACGCCATCGGCGTTGTTGTTGAACGTGCCACCGGAGCAGCCCACGGCACAGTTCACTTGGAGATTGTTTGAGCCGTCGGCAACCAGGTTGACCATGTTGAGGCCGGACTTCGCACCAATCGCCGTGCCAACCGCTGGAAAGGTAGCGGCGAAGGTAGACGAAGTCCCGCCCCCGACTGCGGCGTTGATCTTCAGGTTACCTGCACTGTCGAGCTGGAGGGGTGAGGCGTTGCCGCTGACGATTGTGGTCGGGGCGGTGTTGAATTGGCCGCCGATGAGGAAGGCGTTGGCTGGGGAGGCCCCGTTTTGACCAATGAAGTCAAGGGTGGCCCCGACGTTGCCCAAGGTTCGGACGGTGCCGATGACCTTCGTCGTTTCGGCGTTCAACGTCGTTGTGGTGAGAAGTGGGGTCATCGCAGCGATGCCCTGGACCGACAACACGTTGGTATTGGCCGAGCCCGCTGCGGCGTAGATGGCAGCGCCGTTGACATCGGTCAGGACGGTTAGAGGGCAGATTGCGGTGCAGTTGAAGGATTTGACGGTCTGCGTTGCCCCGGCAGCGTCTTTGAAGGTGAATGAGGCTTGGCCCCAGGCTACCGAAGGCCAGAGGAGGAGAAGAGCAAGGAGGAGCTTCTTCATAGCGTCACCTTACAATGAATGGGATCGCGACGGCGTTGCAGCCTGTTACAACGGTGAAGTCGAGCTGGAGGGCACCGCAGGGGGTTAGCGCGACGGTAGCGGACTTCCCTGCGGAGCCACCTCCAGTCAAGGGAACGAGCCAGCCCGTGGCAGCCCCGGCAGCCGAGACCAGGAGAAGGAGGATCAGGGCTGTATAGTATACCATATCTCGACCTGGTGGGCGTTGGCGCCGTTGGAGTTGACACAGATTCGATCACCGAGGTTAGCGGCCATTAGACTGTTCCAGTAGACGGCTGCGAAGCCGACCTTGTCATTGGCAGCGAGCTGCCACGAAGGGGTGATCTTGGTATAGGTCGTGGCGCAATCGGTACCGGTCCCTGAGCCAAGCTCGACGTTAGTGGCGGTGGCACCGGTACCGATAAGGTAGCCGCAGATGTAAATCCGTCGGTTCGTTGCAGCGCCTGTGGCGACGTCTTTCTTCCCCAGGTCACTGGCATCGTAGAAGGCGTGGAGATTGCAGCCCAAGGCGCCGTTGGGCATGTTGATGATCTGCTGGCCTAGGGCAAGGGAAGGCCAGAGAAGGAGGAGGAGGAGGAGGAGGTATCTCATCGGCCCATGCCTTGTCTGGTGGTAGGTGTAGGGGGGACTACGGTCGGGGGTGGGATCACCGGATTCTCAGGAGAGCCTAGCTGCTGGGATTGAGCGCTTCGAGGCTTCTTGAGCGGAGCGGAACCAGGGAGAGGGGTGTTTCGACCCGGGACATTCTGGCCACCGAACATCGGCGGCGGAGGAGGGCTTTGGCCAAGGGCTGGGAGGTCAGGGGAGGGGAACATCAGGCAACCATCCTCTCAGAGGAGAAGGGATCGTATTCGGACTCGACAAGCGGCTTCCTCGGCCCTTCCCCGCCGGCGTTGGCGTGGGAGGCGAGGGGTAGGGCGAAGGTGCAGGCAAGGCCGTCGACATCGTCAGGGGAGGGCTTGCCTTCGCGCATCATCACTTCCTTCGAAGTGAGGATGATTTCATCGCGGTTGTTCAGGGTGTAGGTGATTGAGAGGAGCTGAGAGCGAAGCTCGGCATCGAGTGGGATGGCCCCGGTGCGAAGCCAGCCCCGGAGCATCCCGTACATCTCAGCCCGCTTGTTGGCGTACTTCTCGCCCTCTGTACCGGTCACGAAGCCGAAGTAGTCGGGCTTGGAGCCGAACTGTACCTCGTGACAGAAGAGGTGCATATGCCGGACCGAGTCTACGACCCCGCCGCCGACGCCACCGCCGTCGATAAAGATGCCGTCGGTGCGGTAGGTCTGGTGGAATTCGAACACCTTGGTTGCGAGGTCGACGGTCGATAGCCCGTTGTAGACTTGTCGGGGGATGGATCGGGCGTCCCGGCCCTTCCGGGGGAAGATGACGGAGCTGTTCTGCCCGAACCTGGCAACATCGACCCCTACGGCCAAGGGCTCCTCTCGGGAGACCTCGATATCTCGAGACATCGCCGCATCGACGTCTGCGGAGGAGAAGAATTCCATGTCCCCGAGGCGGGGGAACTCGCCCTTCACCCGGATGCGGAAGAAGTCCGAGTCGTCGCCGTAGAGCTTCGACCACTGTTCGATCTTCTTCTTGTCCGTGAAGGAGACGGTGCGTGAGTCGACCTTGAAGGTCTGCCAAGCTTCGGCGAACTTCCCCGGAGGGAAGCATTCCTTGAACCGGCCGCTGTTCCGGGTGGGATTGCCGTAGACGCACCAGATGATCTCAGTATCGGCGTCGGTCAGCGCCCCTTCGGCCGTCTCCCAGATTGCGTCCTCAATGGCCGAGGCTTCGTCGAAGATCAGGATGATCCGTCGGCCTTGGTTATGAAGCCCGGCAAAGGCCTCCGGACGTTCCTTGGACCAAGGGATCATGTCAACCCGCCACGTCCGTTCGTGAGCGGAGTCGCTGGAATACAGCGCCGTGGCGGAGAGCTTGAAGAAATCCCGGGTTAGTGAGCGGTGGTACCACTTCCCTAGTTCGGCCCAGGTCTTCGATTTGAGCTGCGGCTCAGTGTTAGCAGTAACCACACCCCGAGTATCAGGGCAGGTAGACATAGCCCAAATAATAATCCAGCTAACCAAGGCAGACTTACCCACTCCATGACCCGATGCCACCGCTATCTGTATCGCCCTTGAGATGACCTCGCTCCGACCTTGCCCGGCCTCAAGCCCGACTCGGATCATCTCCAAGACCTGGGCCTGCCACGGCTCCGGCCCGCTGAACCTCTCCAACACCCCTTCCCCCCAAGGGAAGGCGCCCTTGGCAAAGGCCAACGGATCGTGCCGGACTTCGGCCAACCAATCCAGCAGAAGCTGAGGTATCATTCCCCCTCCCGCTCAAATCCTCCGCTTCAAAGGCAGCGGGACGACCTCGGAGCTGGAGGTCGGAGCGACATCCGCTCTATCCGCTGCCTTCGGTGGGGCTGGCGGCCCCACTAACTTCAGCTTACTCCCAGACATATGAATGGCTTTGTCCAGCTGTGTCGCGAAGTCGAGGTTGACCTGGGTGTTAATGCTCCGCTTCGGAAACCCAAACCGGTCAGCAAGGTCCGCCGTCCCCGCGATCATATCCCTCAGCGAAGGCCGCTCCCCGACCT
>Ga0126378_10001742_pt1 | contig 16078 bp, 11 predicted proteins | sample PanSoiMetPlot_23_FD_92587 | JGI IMG/M metagenome (GOLD analysis project Ga0126378, IMG submission 92587) | Tropical forest soil microbial communities from Panama - MetaG Plot_23 | ecosystem: Environmental > Terrestrial > Soil > Tropical forest > Bulk soil | place: Panama | collected 2016-02-17 | reverse complement strand
GCACGTCCACCAACTCGGGCCTGCCGAGCACTCCCAAGCGGGGCGGCACGGTCGTGTTCGCGACCGAGGCCGAGATCAACAGCTTCGACCCCCGGCAGGGCGCCTGGGACTCGACCGGCATTCTCTACGCGCACACGGTGTTCGACCCGCTGTTCACCCAGGGTGCCGACGGGTCGGTCAAGCCCTACCTGGCCCAGTCGATCACGCCCGACGCCGCCTACATGAACTGGACGATCAAGCTGCGGTCGGGCATCACGTTCCACGACGGCAGCCCGCTCGACGCCCAGACCGTGAAGATCAACCTGGACGGCGTCTCGAAGTCGCCGCTGACCGGGCCGGCCCTGTTCAACCTAGACAGCACGCAGGTCGTGGACCCGATGACCGTCGTGGTCAAGATGAAGAGCCCGTGGGTGCCGTTCCCGTACTACCTGACGGGCCAGCTGGGCCACATAGCCGGCCTGAAGCAGCTGGCCGACACCAGCGGCAAGGCCCAGCCCATCGGGACCGGGCCGTTCATGTTCAAGGACTGGGCGCCGGGCGACCACTTCACCGCCGTCCGCAACCCCAACTACTGGCGGTCGGGGCTGCCCTACCTGGACTCGATCACCTTCAAGCCGATCCCGGACCCGCAGTCCCGGGGGAACAGCCTGAAGGCCGGCAACATCGACGTCATGCACTCGAGCGACACCCAGAACGTCGCCGACTTCAAGGACAACGCCAACTACTTCCAGGTCAACGACCTGAACTCGATCCTGGGCGAGCCGGACATGGACTTCGTGATGCTGAACACCGCAGTCCCGCCGCTGGACGACATCCGCGTGCGCCAGGCGCTCGCCTACGCCACGGACCGCCAGAAGTACATCGATACGCTCGGCAACGGGCTGACCAAGCCGGCCGACGGGCCCTTCACGCAGGCCTCTCCCTACTTCGGGCCGACCGGCTACCCGGGCCTCGACCTGAACAAGGCGAAGGCGCTCGTGGCCGACTACACAAAGGACAAGGGCCCGATCTCGTTCAAGTTCGGCATCATCAACACCGCCAAGGGCCGGCAGCAGAACGAGCTCATCCAGGCGATGTGGAAGGCCGCCGGCATCCAGACCGACATCATCCAGGTGGAGCAGAGCCCGTACATCCTGAACGCCATCATCGGCGACTACCAGGCGTACGGCTGGCGCCAGTTCAACGTCCCCGACCCGGACGGCAACTACGTGTGGTGGAGCAGCGCCACGGCCCTGCCGGTCGGCAAGCAGGCGCTGAACTTCGCCAGGAACAAGGACCCCGAGATCGACGCGGCGCTGCAGGCCGGCCGCACCAACGCGGACCCGGCGGCGCGGGCCGACGCCTACAAGAAGATCGCGCAGCGGTTCGGGGCCGACATCCCGTACATCTGGATCAGCCCGGCGGTCTGGATCGTCGCCGCCCGCAAGGTGGTCGGCGGCCTGGCCCAGGGGACGCTTCCCGACGGCGGCAAGGCCCGGGGCATGGGCTCGGGCGTCATCTCCCTGAGCGCACTCTGGCGCGCGTCCTGAACGGTGCGGTCCCGCGGAGCCCCTCCCCCCTCGCGGGGGGAGGTGGCCCCGCCAGGGCCGGACCCCACGAAATCGCGGTGGCGGGGTGCGGATTTCGTGGGGTGGGGTGGGGGGCTGGTTTACCGGCGCACGAACACGTGCTGCTCGCCGATGACCGCGAACCCCAGGCGCTCGTAGAAGCGCCACGGCCAGTCCTCGCGGTCCGCGAGCAGGAACACGAGGTCGGAGGCCGCCTCTGCGGCGGCCGCCACCGCGTCCATGACCACGGCCCTGGCGAAGCCCCGGCGGCGCCATCCGGGCAGGGTGTTCACGCTCTCCACCTGGGCCTCGTCGCCCAGACGGTAGAGGTGGCACCACGCCACGACGCCCCCATTCGCCTGGACGACGTGGCTGCTCAGCTGGCAGGCCGCCGCGGTCGCGAAGCGGCGCTCGAACAGCTGGCGAACGACGTCCTCGGGGAGGTCGGGGTCCTGGTCGGTCCAGCTGCGGCTGACGGCCTGGCGGAGGTCCTCCAGCGGCACCCGTTCGACCGGAACGCTGCCCGGCCGGCCCGGTCTGCCCTGGAGCGCCATGACCACGAGGTGGTCCTGCACGTAGCCGGCCGCCTGCAGCCGTGGCGCGAGCCGGCGCCCCAGCGCGTCGTCCAGCACGGTGATCTGGCGGTGGCGGCGCCGGCGCAGGACGCGGTCGGTCTCGGCGAGGAGCTCCGGCGCTGCCGCCGGGGCGGTCACGAAGAGCTGGTTGTGCTCGTAGGACACCGGGTAGCGGTCGTCGAGCACCGCGAAGCCGCCTCGGAAGGGTGTCACCGTCTGGGCCGTGCGCCGGGCCAGCCGCTCCTGGAACGCGACGACACGGGGAAGCACCCCCCCGATGCTGTTCATGCCGGACATTCTCCGCTGCACCGTCCCGCCCGGCACCTGCTGCACTACCCGTCCCCCTGAACGTGCGCGGCAGACCGCTCAGTCTGCGAGCGTCGCGCGCAGCCGCTTCCGGTCGACCTTGCCGACCGGCGTCAGCGGCACCTGGTCGACGACCCGGACCTCCCGCGCGTACTTGTAGCCGCCCAGCCGCTCGCGGCCGAAGTCGACCAGCTCCTCGGCCGTGGCGCTGGCGCCAGGGCGCAGCGAGACGAACGCCACCACCTCCTCGCCGACGCGCGGGTCGGGACGGCCCACCACGCCCGCGAAGGCGACCGCCGGGTGCTCGGCAAGCGCGTCCTCGACATCGCGGGGGAAGACGTTGAAGCCGCCCCGCAGGATCAGGTCCTTCTTGCGGTCGACCACGTACAGGTAGGCATCGTCGTCCAGGCGGCCGATGTCCCCGGTTTGCAGCCAACCGTCGACGACCGCCGCGGCCGTCGCCTCCGGCGCCTGCCAGTAGCCCAGCATTACGCCGGGCGAGCGGACGCAGATCTCGCCGGTGGCGCCGGTGGGGACCTGGGCGCCCTCGTCGTCCAGGATGCGCACCTCCAGCCCCGGCACCGCCTGGCCCACCGCGCCCGGCCGGCGCTGGCCGGGCCGGGTGGCCGAGATGATCGAGGCCGACTCGGTGCAGCCGTAGCCCTCGCGCACCTCGACGCCCGGGATCCGCCGCTCGATCTCGAGCGCCACCTCGGGCGGCAGGGGGGACGCGCCCGAGCTGAGGACGCGCAGCGAGGTCAGGTCGTGCTCCTCCAGCGGCAGGGTCAGCAGCATCTGGAGCATCGACGGCACCACCGGCGCCTGGTCGACACGCAGCTCCTCGACGAGCCGGACGAACCGCTGGGCGTCGAACCAGCGCTCCAGCACGGCCGCCCCCGGCTCGACCGCGTGGAAGCCGATCACGGTCACCAGCAGGCCGAACGCGTGCGAGAGGGGCAGGGTGAGCAGCACGCGGTTGGCGCCCGGGGTGTAGGAGGCGGCGTGGCTGGCGTGGCCGGCGTACCAGAGGTTGCCGTGCGAGAGCATCACGCCCTTGGCCCGGCCGGTGGTGCCGCCCGTGTACAGCAGCGCGGCCAGGTCGTCGTCCGCCCGCGGCACCACGTCGATTCCCGGCTCGGCCTCCAGCTCGGCCAGCGGCACCACTCCCTCGCCGCCGCCGTCGGACACGATCCAGCGCACGGTCTCCAGGCCGGCGGCGGCCGCCCGCACCTTCGGCAGCAGGTCGGCCGACGTGATCACCGCGACGCAGCCCGAGTCGGCCAGGACGTGCCGGAGCTCGGGCTCGGCCAGGATGAAGATGACCGGTGTGATGGCCGCGCCGGCACGCCAGAGCGCCGTGTAGCAGACGCCCACCGTGGGCGAGTTCGGCATGGTGACCGCCACCCGGTCGCCGGGCCGTACGCCCAGCCGGGCCAGGCCGCCGGCCAGGCGCAGCGAGCGGTCCTGCAGGTCCCCGGAGCGCAGCCACGTGCCCTCGAAGTAGAGGGCCTCGCGGTCGCCGAAGCGCTCGAAGGTACGGTCGGCTGCGATCGCCAGGTGGTGCTGGCCGGCCCGCGCGGTGGTTTCCATCGGTCGGCAGGATAGCGGAGGCAGGCGACCGCCACAAAGCCGCCGATCGGGCGGGGGCGCCCAACCCCGCACCGTGGGGCCGGGCGGCCTCGCCGGTATCCTCCACCTGGAATGCCGATCGACCCCGACGACCTGTCCCGGACCGCTCTGGTCCAGCTCATCCCGCGTCAGCGGTATCGCACGGCGGCACGCTCGGACGAGCGCTTCGCGTCATTCGCGCCCCACTGCGTTCGCGTGGCTTTCCAGCACATGGGGGCGCACCCCAACCTGCTGCTCTTCTGCGGGCCGGGACAGGACGTGCGGGAGGCCGCCCGCCTGGCCGCGAGCTGGGCCGCGGCGAACTGGCAGCCGAGCGCGGTGCAGAGGACGGTGCAGCCGGGTGTGGTCGCCGTGCACGTGGCGCCGGCGCCGGCCCTGGCCGCGCCCGGGCCGGTGGAGGGCGCGGCGGTCCCGGCCGTGGTGTGGACGGTGGACGCCGAGACGGGCGCGGTGGCGACCCCGCCGGGCCCCCGCGGCGGGCCCTCGGCCGGCCCGATCCGGGCCGCGGCCAGGCACCTCGCGTCGGGCGGCGCCGCCAGCCCGATCGGCCACCTCGACTACGCCGAGCGCAACGTCATGCTCGTGCGCCGGAGCATCTCGTTCCGCCAGGCGCCGGGCATCGTGGGACTGCTGCTGGCGTTCCTGACCTTCCGACAGGCGATGACCGTGTTCGGCGAGGTGACCGCCGGGCGATGGCTGACGGTCCCGCGCGACGGCGTGCTGCTCCTCGGCCTGGTGGGCGCGCTCCTGCTCGCGATCGACGCCGGAGGCCTGCGGAGCCGCCTGCCGGGCTTCTCGAGCGCGCGCCGCTGGGTGCCGGTGCTGAGCTGGGCCGGGTACGTGGTCGTGGTCGTCGTGGCGGCGGCGCTGCTGGGGCTCCTGATCCCCCAGGGCCGGCGGGCCTGAGGGCGCTTGCGGCGCCCCGAGGCCTGGTGCGCACAGGCGCTGTGAGCTGGACGACGTCACGGCCTGGCTCGAAGGTCACGTGATCCAGCTCCAGGAGTGATCCCGGAGAGCGCTCCGGAGCTCGAGTGTGATCAGACCAGGCTCATGGCGGAAGCGCCACGAAGAGCCGCTCCGTGACCGTCGTCGGCCAGGTCTTCGCGGTCGAACCGCCGGTCGTTCGTCTCGACTGAGGAGCCGCTCGCCTCAGTGGCCGAACGCCTCGGAGAGCCACTCCGCGACCACCGTGGGCACGATCTTGGCGTCGACCACCAGCGGGCCCGCCGGGGCGGCCAGCCACGGCCTCAGCGCCTCCAGGTCCGCCGCCGCCCGGACCGTGACGCCCTCGGCGCCGGCGCCGCGGGCCAGGCCGGCGAAGTCGGTGTCCGAGAAGCGCACCAGGTCCACGGGGATCCCATCGGGCCCGAAGTGGTGCACCTCGGCGCCGTAGGCGGCGTCGTCGAAGACCACGATGAGCATCGGCAGGCGCAGCCTGGCGGCCGTCTCCAGCTCCGACAGGCCCATCAGCGCGCCCCCGTCGCCGAGCGCGGCGACCGTCAGGCGCTCGGGCACCGCCACGGCCGCCCCGATCGCGGTCGCCAGGCCAAGGCCGACGGCCTGGAAGGCCTGGGTGAAGACGAACCCTCGCTCGTCCGGCACCCGGCAGTACATGGGCAGCCAGCCCATGGCGTGGCCGCTGTCGACCGCGATCAGCCGCTCCTCGGGCAGCAGGTCGTCCAGCGCTATGGCCAGCGTCCGGGGGTCGATGCGCTCGCCGTCGCCGGCGTCCTCGTACGGCTCGTCCCGCCAGCGCCGGCGCGCGATCTCGGCCCGCAGGCCAGGCGACCGCCAGCCCGACCGGCGGGCGGCGGGCAGCGCGGCGAGGACGGCCCGGGCCGCCAGCGCTGCGTCGCCGGCGACGCCCAGGTCCACCCGGTGGTGGGCGCCGATGGCGTCCGGCTCGACGTCGACCTGGACGACCCGGGCGGAGGGCGACACGAGGCGCCCGTGCCGGGTCGTCCACATGTTCAGGGTGGCGCCGAACGCGACCACGACATCGGCCTGGCGGATCAGGCTGGCGGCGAGCGGCGTCGCGAAGCCGCCAGAGATCCCCAGCGACCACGGGCTGCCCGCGAACAGGCCGTTGGCGACGGCCGAGGTCGCCAGCAGCGCGCCGGCCGCCTCGGCCAGCGCCTCCAGCGGCTCACGCGCGTTCGCCAGCACCGCGCCGCGGCCGGCGATCAGCAGGGGGCGCTCGGCGGCGCCGAGCAGGCCGGCGGCGCGCGACACCGCGCTCGCGTCCGGCTCGGCGGGGGCGCCAGGGCCCGCCCCGTCGCCGGCACGCAGCGGAGGCGCCTCCGCGGGCGAGTCAGACGTGGGTGAGGCCTGGACGTCGATCGGCATGCTCAGCACGATGGGCCTCCGCTCGGCCTGGGCCCGGCCGAAGGCCCGCACAGCGTCTCCCACCGCCGTCCGGGCCGAGCCCAGGCGGTCGTGGCCGGCACCCACCGACTCGGCCAGGCCGCGCTGGTCGATCCGGAAATTCGAGCGCGGTGCGGACGCGGGTATGTCGGCCGCCAGCACCAGGAGGGGCGTCCGGCTCTTGGCCGCCTCCGTCAGGCCGGTCACCGTGTTCGTCAGCCCCGGTCCCTGGTGGACGCTGCACACGCCGACCCGGCCCGTCAGCCGGGCGTACGCGTCCGCCATCACGATCGCGCCGCCCTCGTGGCGCGCGGATACGAGCCGCGTCCCGCAGTCGGTCAAGGCCCGGGTGACCTCGAAGTTGCCGCTCCCCAGGAGCCCGAACGCATGGTCCACCCCGAGCCCGGACAGCGCCTCCGCGACCGCCCTGGCTACCGTGACCGGCCTCACCTGCTGCATCGCCGGATGGTAGCCGGCTCAGCCGAGGGCCGGAGCCGCCGGCTGGCTCCGCTCCGGGTTCCACGAGTACGCGTAGTCGGGGTCGTCAAGCTCCCGGGCGAACCGGCTCAGGCGCAGCGGCCGGAACGTGTCGCACATGACGGCCAGCTCGTCGGTCTCGGTCGCGCCCAGCGCCTGCTCGGCCCGGCCCGGCTGCGGCGCGTGCGCCAGGCCGGAGGGATGCAGCGTGATCGATCCCTGCTCGATGCCCCTCCGCGCGGCGTAGTTGCCGGCGACGTAGTACATCATCTCCTCCGAGTTCACGTTCGAGTGCGCATATGGGACGGGGACTGCCAGCGGATCCCAGTCCAGCTTGCGCGGGCAGAACGAGCAGATGACGAAGTTCTCGCCCTCGAGCGTCTGGTGGGCTGGCGGCGGCATGTGGACGCGCTTGGTAATCGGCTCGAAGTCCTCGACGTTGAAGGTCCAGGGGTAGACGTAGCCGTCCCACGCCACCACGTCGAAGGGATGGCGGTCCAGCATGTAGGTCTGGATGCCGTGCTTCACGCGCAGGCGAAGGCGGAACTCACCCCGCTCGTCGTGGGTCCGCAGCTCGCCGACCGGGTGCAGGTCGCGGTTGGAGTACGGGGCATGCTCCAGCAGCTGGCCGTATTCGTTCCGGTAGCGCCGGGGGGTCTCGACCAGGCCCGGCGACGTGAACGTCAGGTAGCGCTGCGGGCCGGCGGCCCGGAAGCGGTACGTGATCCCCCTCGGCACCACGACGTAGTCTCCCGGCCGGAAGGTCAGGTCGCCCAGGATGGTCTCCAGGGTGCCGGCGCCCTCGTGCACGAAGATGACCTCGTCGCCCTCGCCGTTGCGGTAGAAGTCCTGCATCTCGCGGTCGGGGACGCAGAGGGCGATCTCGACGTCGTCGTTCCACATCAGCACGCGCCTGCCGCTGACGTGGTCGCCCGACGGCTTGACGGGAGCGGTGCGGAGGTGGCGGTGCAGGTGGTTCTCCGGCACCCACTCCTCGGTGGCGAACGGAACGAACCCGGCCGCCTCCCGGATCCGGGACGGCGTCACCAGGTGGTACAGGATGGTCTCGTTGCCCGAGAAGCCGCGCAGGCCCATGACCTCCTCGGTCAGCAGCGTCCCGTTCCTCCAGAGCTGCGTGTGCCGCTTCCTCGGCACCGGTCCCCGGACCTGGTACATCGGCATGGCGTCCTCCTCACAGGCTCCGGTGGCGCGGCCGCCACCGGATCGGCAGGTGCTTGATCCCGTTCTGGAAGTTGGACCGCAGCCTCACGGTGGGGCCCGCGGCCTCCACGTGGTCGAATGAGTCGAGCACGGCGGCGAAGATCGCGCGCATCTGGCTGCGGGCCAGGTGCGCCCCGAGGCAGAAGTGGGGGCCGTGCCCGAACGCCAGGTGGTCGTTGGGCCGCCGGCCAGCGTCGAACAGGTCCGGGTCCCGGAACACGCGCTCGTCGCGGTTCGCGCTCGCGAAGTAGGCGACGACCTTCTGCCCCGCCGCCACCCGCCGACCGCCCACCTCGCAGTCGCGGGTGGCGGTGCGCCGGAAGTGGATCACGGGCGTCCACCAACGGAGCATCTCGTCGACCGCGGTATCCAGGAGCGAGCGGTCCGCCGCCAGGCGCCGGTGCTCGGACGGGTGCTCCAGGAGCGCGACCATCCCGCCCGGGATCCCGTTGCGGACCGTCTCGTTGCCCGCCACCGCGAAGAGCCAGAACAGGTTCTCGAACTCTATGACGCCGAGCCGGCCGCCCGCGCTGTCGAACTGGGCGAGCAGGATGGACATCACGTCCGGGCCGGGTTGGCGGCGCCGGTATGCGGCCAGCTCGTGCGCGTACGCGTACAGGTCCGGTATGCCGCCGCGGGTGCGCGGGTCGGGCATCCGCCCGTCGGGCCCGGCGCCGGGGCGGACGGCCAGCGCGGCCCTCGCCATCGGCGTGGCGACGGCCCGGTCCGTCACGTCGATGGTCGCGTACTCCTCGTCCTGGTAGCCGATGACCCGGCTGGCCCAGTCGAACAGGAGGTGGCGGTCCCCGGCGGGCATGCCCAGCACGTCGGCGAGGGTGAGCAGCGGGAGGTCGGCCGCCAGGCTCGCGAAGTCGCACTCGCCGGCCTCGGCGACGCTCGCGACCAGGGCTCGCGCCCGCGCCTCGATGTCGTGCTCCAGGGCCGCGACGGCCCGCGGCGTGAACGACCGGTGCAGCAGGCCGCGCAGCCGGCTGTGCTCCGGCGGGTCCATGTTCAGCATCGACTGCCGCACGTAGGCCAGGTCGTCGGGCATGGCCGGGTCGCGGATCTGCGTGGCGCCCAGATGCGAGCTGAACAGCTCCGGGTGGCGAAGCACGTGGCGCACGTCGGCGTGCCGCCACACCGCCCAGTAGCCGGGGCCGGCGGGCCACCGCCCGACCGGCACCTCCTCCACCCAGGTGACCGGCTCTCGAGCCCGCAGCCGCGCCAGGGCCTCATGCGGGACCCCCTCGACGTACGTGTCCGGGTCGAAGACCACCTCGGTGTCGGGCCGCGCCGCCGGCCGCCTTCCCATCGGCCCGATCGTAACCTCGCACCCGGCCGGCCGAACGCCGCCGTCAGGATCAGCCGGTGGCGACCTCTTCGAGGCGGCCGGTGCGGACGTCGTAGACGAAGCCGCGGATGCCGTCCTTGCGGGGGATGAACGGGCTGGCCTTGAGCCGGGCCACCGACTGCCGGACGTCTGCCGCCAGGTCGCCGAACGCCTCCAGCGCGAACGGGGGCCGGATGCCGGTGTCCGCCTCCACCGCCTGCTTGACGTCGTCGTCGTGGAACGTGAGCATGCCGCAGTCGGTGTGGTGGATCAGCACGATCTCCTGAGTCCCGAGCAGGCGCTGAGAGATCAGCAGCGAACGGATGGCGTCGTCCGTGACCACCCCGCCCGCGTTGCGGATGACGTGGGCCTCGCCCTCCTCCAGGCCGAGGATGCGGTGCACGTCGAGCCTGGCGTCCATGCAGGCCACCACCGCGATCGGCCTGGCGGGAGGCATCGGCAGGCCGCCCTTCTGGAACGAGGCGGCGTAACGCTCGTTGTTGCGCAGCAGCTCGTCGGTCACGCTCATCGTCTTCCCCCCTGACGTGTCGGAGACCCGCGGCCTCCTGCTCCCTACCGCAAAACGCGGTGAGGGCGGGCCGGATTCCAACCAGGCCCGCCCTCGTCGGGCGCGGCTACTCGGGGACGTTCCCGGAGCCGCTGCCCATCGTGTACGGGGTGGTGACCCCGGCGTAGTCGATGGTCATCATCATGCCCATCGAGGCGTGCAGCAGCACGTGGCAGTGCAGCATCCAGATGCCCGGGTTGTCGGCCAGGAAGGCGACGTCCCACGTTTCGTGGGGGCCGACCAGCACGGTGTCCAGGTGGACCGGGCTGCCCTGGAGCGGCCTACCGGCCCTGGCCAGCACGGACATCGTGTGCCCGTGCAGGTGCATCGGGTGGTACTCGCCCGTCTCGTTGACGATGTGCAGGTGGACCAGCTGGCCCTCGCGGACCGTGATCGCCGGGACCGCCGGCGCGGCCTGGCCGTTGATCGTGTGCACCAGCTGGATCGTGCCGTCGTGGAACCCGGGGTGCTCGCTGAGCACGACCGGCGCGCTCAGGTCGAATGGACCGGCCGCCACCGGGTCGGGAGCCGGCATCCCGTATGCCGTCAGGTCGAAGACCGGCAGGCCGGCCGGGTCCCGCTCGGAGGGCGCGGTTCCGGCCCCGATCGTGACCGTGCCGAAGCGCGGGTGCTGGCCGGCGGCGAAGGCCTGGGAGACCGCCGTCGTGGCCCCGTGCTCCTCGGTGTCCACAAGCCGAACGGCGTGACCAGCGGGCATCGTGAAGACCAGGTCGACCCGCTGCCCCATCCCCATGGGCAGGCGCTCGGGCCCAAGCTCCTGCGGCCCGTGCAGGTCCCGACCGTCCAGCGCCACCACGCGGTAGGGCGTGCCCAGCAGGACCGGGGCCTCGGGCGTGCCGTCCATGCCCGGCACCACGGCGTTCACGAGGCGCAGCCGGACGGTGTCGCCGGGGTCGGCCGGGAGCCGCAGGTCGCCGGCGCTGCCGTTGATCGCGACGCCCGCGCCGGCCAGCGGGCTGTGCAGCACGACCGCGTAGTCGCGGGCCTCGGGAGCGCCCGATCGCGGCTCGACAACCAGGGCGCCGAAGAGGCCGCGGCTCAGCTGGGTCCCGGTGTCCTGGTGCGAGTGGTACCAGTACGTGCCCGGCTCAGCGGCCACGAACTCGTAGACCATGGAGTGGCCGGGCGCCACGGCCTGCTGGGTGATGCCCGCCACGCCGTCTTCGGCGTTGGGCAGGTCGGGGACGCCATGCCAGTGGATCGTCGTCGAGACGGGGAGGTGGTTGACCAGCGTGACGCGCAGCCGGTCGCCCTGGGTCACCCGCAGCTCGGGTCCGGGCACGGTGCCGTCGTACGTCCAGGCCGCCTGGCCGTCAATGCGCGCCACCCGGGCCGTCAGGGTGAAGCTGCGCACCGGCTGATCGCCGGGGGGTGACGTGAGCAGGTCCACGGTGGTCGAGGGCCGGCCGGCGGTCGGGGGACCGGGGTTGAACGCGTACGGCATGTGCTCGATCGCGGCGCCGCTGCCGGCCGTGGTCAGGGCCGCCACCAGGATGGCGACCGGCACCGTCGCCACCGCGATCGTGACCGGGTGGCGCCGGCGGGGGGGCCGCAGGGCGCGGACGGTCAGGAGGATCGAGGCGATGACCTCGAGGCCGGTGCAGACGACGTCGGGGAGCCCGACCGCCTCCGGCGCCCATGGTCTCGGGCCGACGGGGACGCCGATCGTCCGCGAGACGACGTAGAGCCAGACGATGGCCAGGTTGCCCGCTGCTCCGAGCAGCAGCAGGCGCCGGCTGGGAGCGGCCACCGCCGCGGCGGCAAAGGCGGTCTGGGAGACGGCCGCGGCCACGAAGAACAGGCCGAACGGCACGTACTCCTCCCAGTGCATCGGGACCGCGGTGAGGTGGATGACGGCGGCGCCCTGCACCATCAGGGCCGCCAGGATCAGCATCGGGCCGCGACGGACGCCGCGGGCCTGTCGGGTGTCGGTGAGCATGGGCCGATGCTCGCCCGGCGGCCCCGCCCTGGCCGTCCGTCGCGATGACCAATCCAGGTCGTCCTCCGTGATGGCAGCAGCGGGGCGTCATCAGCGAGATGTACGGCGGCTCATCCTCGCGGGCGACTCGCCGCGTCGGCCGCCCTCCCTACCCTGTTGGGGCACATGAGCGCGCTCACGACCGCCTGGCGGCGGCTCAACGCCCTCGACCCGCTGCTGGTCGACGGCGCGCTCGCGGCGACCCTGGCGATCGCGGCGGCGGTCGAGTACCGGCACTACCCGCCGCCCCTGTCGCCGTTCAAGCTCGCCCTGGAGGTGGCGTCGGTGCTGCCGCTGGTAGGGCGGCGCCGCTACCCGTTCGTCTGCCAGCTCCTGCAGGTGGGCCTGGCGGTCGGGTTCCTGGCTCCCCCTACAGTCCCCGCGTTCTTCTCCTACCTGATCGGCTACTACTCGGTCGGCGCCCACAGCCGGTACCGCGTGCTGCCGCTCGTGCTCATGATCGCCGGGCAGCTGGCGCTGGCCCTGGCGGTGCCTCAGTCCCGGCCGCCGCTGCCCGACCGGATCGAGAACACGCTCCTGACGGGCGGCCTCTGGCTGGCGGGCAACGCCGTCCGCAACCGGCAGGCCAGGGCCGAGGCGATGGAGGAGCGCGCCCTGCGGCTGGAGCGCGAGCGCGAGCTGGCCGGCCGCATCGCCATCGTCGACGAGCGCGCCCGCATCGCCCGCGAGCTGCACGACGTGGTCGCCCACAGCGTGAGCGTGATGGTCGTGCAGGCGGGCGCCGCCCGGCGGCTCCTGGCGAGGCGGCCGGAGCGAGCGGGCGAGGCGCTGCAGTCGGTGGAGGCCAGCGGCCGCGAGGCGCTGACCGAGCTCCGCCATCTCCTGGGCCTGCTCACGGAGCGGACACCCGACGCGACCCTCTCACCCCAGCCCGGCCTGGACCAGCTCGACGCGCTGGTGGACCGGGTCACCGCCGCCGGCCTCGACGTGACGCTGCGGGTCGAGGGCCCTCCGCGGCCGCTGCCGCCAGGCCTGGACCTGACCGCGTACCGCGTCGTGCAGGAGGCGCTGACCAACGTGCTCAAGCACGCCGCCGGCGCCAGGACCGAGGTGATCGTGCGCTTCCTCGACGGTGACCTCGAGCTGGAGGTCGTCGACGCGGGCGGTCGGCCCGGCGACAGCGCGGCCGGCGCCGGGCGGGGGCTGATCGGCATGCGCGAGCGGGTGGTCATGTACGGCGGGGAGGTGGAGGCGCGGCGGCGCCCGGAGGGCGGCTTCGCCGTGCGCGCGCGCCTGCCGCTGCAGGCCGGGCCGGCATGAGCGAGCACCAGACGGCCCTTAGGGTCGTGATCGCGGACGACCAGGCGCTGGTCCGCGTGGGGTTCCGGCTCATCCTGGAGACCGAGGAAGGCATCGACGTCGTGGCCGAGGCGGGGGACGGCGAGGAGGCCGTGAGGGCGGTGCGCCGGCTGCGGCCGGCGGTCGTGCTCATGGACATCCGGATGCCTCGCATGGACGGCCTGGAGGCGACGCGGCGCATCGTGGCCGACGGCGCTGCCTGCCGGGTGGTCATGTTGACGACGTTCGACGCGGACGAGTACGTGTACGCGGCGCTGCGCGCCGGGGCCAGCGGGTTCCTGCTGAAGGACGTCTCGCCCGAGCACCTGATCGCGGCCGTGCGGATGGTCGCCGCCGGGGATGCCCTGCTGGCGCCGTCGATCACCCGGCGCCTCATCGAGCGCTTCGTCCGCCCGCAGCCGGGCCCGGCCGTGACGCCGAAGGAAGTGTCGTCGCTGACCGCCCGCGAGCGCGAGGTGCTGATTCTGATGGCGCGCGGGCTCAGCAACAGTGAGCTGGCCGCCCAGCTCCACCTCAGCGACGCCACTGTGAAGACGCACGTGGCGCGGATCCTCTCCAAGCTGGACCTCAGGGATCGCGTCCAGGCGGTCGTCCTGGCCTACGAGACCGGGCTCGTCGTCCCGGGCGGGGGCAGCTCCGGCTGAGCTCCGACGTCTCGGCGGCGCCCCGCCGGGACGCCGCCGTCCGCCGCGTCGCGACTCAGGCGCCCATCGGCACGCACAGGCTCAGGGCGAACCGTTTCGCCTCGTCCGTGTACCAGCGCACGGTGCGAAGCCCTCCCTCGCGCAGCTCGCGCTCGATGGACTCGCGGGTGAACTTGACGCTGATCTCGGTGAGCGTCAGCTCGCCCTCGGCGAAGTCGACCACCATGCCGGCTCCGGGGATGGCCACCCGCTGACGCCGCCGAGAGCGCAGGTACATCTCGATCCGGGACCGGCCCCGGTCGAACCGCGCCACGTGCTCGAACCCGGCCAGGTCGAACGTCGCCTCCAGCTCCCGGTTGAGCACCCGGAGCACGTTGAGGTTGAAGTCCGCGGTGACGCCGGCGCGGTCGTCGTAGGCGGCGACCAGCTCGGCCTCGTCCTTGACCAGGTCGATCCCGACCAGGAAGGCGTCTCCCGGCAGGAGCAGGCGGCGGACCCCGGCCAGGAAGGCACGGCGCTGGTCGTCCTCGAAGTTGCCGATGGTGCTGCCCAGGAAGACCACGAGCTGGCGTCCGTGCCGCGGCACCCGGTCCAGGTGGGCGGCGAAGTCCCCGACCACGGCGTACACGCTGAGGCCGGGGAAGTCTGCGGCGAGTTGGCGCGCCGTCTGCTGCAGGAACGCCTCGCTGATGTCGAACGGGACGAAGCAGGTGAGGCGGGCCTCGAGACCGGCCTCGATCAGCAGGCGGGTCTTCGCTGCGGAGCCGGCGCCCAGCTCGACCATGGCCTCGGGCTCGATGGCCGCGATCACATCGGGGGCTGCCCGGCGCAGGATGGCCGCCTCGGTGCGGGTCTGGTAGTACTCGGGCAGCCTCGTGATCGCCACGAACAGCTCCGAGCCGCGCTCGTCGTAGAACCACCGCGGGGGCAGGGACTTCGGCCTGGCGCAGAGCCCGGTCCTGACGTCGGCCACCAGCTCCTGGCGGGCGTCGCGGCCGAAGGTATGGATAGCGATCGTGATCGGCGCCAGCATCACGACGCGGACCGGTCGCGCGCGCAGCGGAAGCCGGCGAAGATCTGCCGCTTGAGCCGGGAGTCCCAGTTGCGGAACGTGTTCCTGGCGGCGCGAGGGCGGGTCGCCCAGGAGCCGCCTCGGAGGACCTTGAACCCGGTGCCGAAGAATGGCTCCGAGTACTCGCTGTAGGGAAAGGCGCGGAAGCCCGGGTAGCGGACGAAGTCGCTGCTCGTCCACTCCCACACGTCGCCCTCCATCTGCTCGCAGCCGAAGGCGCTCGCCCCGTTCGGATACGCTCCCACCGGCGCCGGCGACAGGAGCCGCTGGTCGAGGTTGGCCAGGTCGGGCCCGGCGCGCCCGTCGCCCCACGGGTGGCGGCGGGCGCGGCTGGTGGCCGGGTCGAACGCGGCGGCGACCTCCCACTCCTGCTCGGTGGGCAGGCGCTTGCCGGCCCAGCGGGCGTACGCCTCGGCCTCGAAGTAGGAAACGTGCGCCACCGGCAGCCTGGGGTCGACCGGCAGCACGTGCCCGAACCGGCGGACCTGCCAGCCATCGGCCGGGCCGGTCCAGTACTCGGGCGCCTGCACCCCGAAGACGAAGCGCCACTCCCACCCGTCCCGGCTCCAGAGCTCCTCGCGCTCGTAGCCGCCGTCGGCCATGAACCGGAGGTAATCGCCGCAGGCCACCGGGAAGCGGTCGATCTCGAAGGCGTCCAGCTCGACCTCGTGACAGGGGTGCTCGTTGTCGTAGGGCTCGTGGGCGTCGCTGCCGATCGGGTAGCGGCCGGCCGGGACCGGCACCATGTCACCCGGGCCGGACCGGCCCCCGGGCAGGGCCGGCAGCTCCTCGCGGTACCGGCCCGGCGTCAGCTGCACGGTCTGCAGGATCGTCTCGTCGTGCTGGTGCTCGTGCTGGACGATCAGGTCGTAGACGAAGCCGCCCCGCAGCAGCGGGTCCTCGGCGTCCAGGTCGACCTCTTCCAGCAGGGCCAGCGCCCGGCGCCGCACCTCGTCCAGGTACGCGGTGGATCGCCGCGGGTCGAGCAGCTCGCGCCTGCCCCGCACCACGCGCGGGGTCTCG
>Ga0126378_10001741_pt1 | contig 16079 bp, 15 predicted proteins | sample PanSoiMetPlot_23_FD_92587 | JGI IMG/M metagenome (GOLD analysis project Ga0126378, IMG submission 92587) | Tropical forest soil microbial communities from Panama - MetaG Plot_23 | ecosystem: Environmental > Terrestrial > Soil > Tropical forest > Bulk soil | place: Panama | collected 2016-02-17 | reverse complement strand
TGATCGTGATCCACGACCATACGCTGGATCGCACCACCAACGGCTCCGGGCTGGTGGTTCAGCACACGCTGAGCGAGCTGCGGGACCTGGACGCCGGGAGCGGCGAGCGCCTGCCCACCCTGGCCGAGGTCTGCGCGCTGGCTCGTGACCGGGTCGGACTGTGCATCGAGACCAAGCAGATCCCGATCCCGTATCCCGGCCTGGAGGAGAAGCTGATCGCCCAGCTACGGGAATCAGAGATGCTCGATCGGACCGCAGTGATCAGCTTTCACCACGGCGGCGTCCGGCGGCTGAAGGAGCTGGAGCCGCGCCTCGCCGTGGGCGTGCTGGAAGGGGCACGGCCGATCGACCCCGTGGCGATCCTGCGCAGCGCCGATGCCGATATCTACGCACCCCACTACGGGGCGATGGACCCCGAGCTGGTCGAGCAGGTGCACGCTGCCGGCGGCGTCGTAGGCGTCTGGACGGTGGACGATTCCGCTGCAGTCGCCTGGTGCCAGGTCTGCAAGCCCGACTCGATCTTCACCAACCGCCCGAGGGACATCCTGCCCGCTTTTCATTAGTTCGGGTGGGGTGACGCGGCGCTGAACTGGGTCGCGTGCAGGTCGGCGTAGAGCCCGCCCCCGGCCAGGAGCTCCTCGTGCGAGCCGCGGTCGACCAGACGGCCGGCGTCCACGACCAGGATCTGGTCCGCCTGCCGGATCGTGGAAAGGCGGTGCGCGATGACAAACGAGGTGCGGCCCTCGAGCAGCACGGCGAGCGCCTCCTGCACCAGCAACTCGGTCTCCGAGTCCAGGTGTGAGGTCGCTTCGTCGAGAATCAGGATCGAAGGGCCCTTGAGCAGCGCCCGCGCGATGGCCAGGCGCTGCTTCTCGCCGCCAGAGAAGCGGTAGCCACGCTCGCCGACCATCGTCTCGTAGCCGTCAGGCAGCCGCTCGATGAGGTCATGAATCCGTGCCGCGCGGCAGGCGCCGGCGACTTCCTCGTCGCTGACGTCCGGCCGCGCATAGCGGAGGTTTGCAATCACCGTGTCGTGGAAGAGGTGGGGGTCCTGTGGCACCATCGCCAGCGACCGGCTGAGGCTCTCCAGCGTCACATTGCGCACGTCGTGGCCGTCCACCTTCACCGCTCCCCGGCTCACGTCGTAAAGCCGCGGTACGAGGTGGCAGATCGTGGTCTTGCCCGCACCCGTCGGCCCGACCAGTGCCGTCATCGTCCCGGGCTCGGCGGTGAATGAAAGTCCCTTGAGGACCCACGCCGATGGCTCGTCACTCAGCGCGCGCGGGCCTTCGTCCCTCGACTCCAGCGTCGCGATCGAGACCTGGGCCGGTGGCGGATAACGAAACCAGACGTCCTCGAACTCCACGAGACCGCGTACCGCCGGCAGCTCCCGTGCACTCGGCCGGTCGGCGATGGCGAGCGGCTTGTCGAGCACCTCGAACACCCGCTCGAAGCCGACCAGGCCGGAGGCCAGGTTGATGCGAACGCTGGCCAGGTCCACTAGGGGCGCGTACACGCGCTGGGCCAGGGTGGCCAGAGCGATCAGGGTGCCCAGGCTGAGAGAGCCGCCCAGGACGGCCAGGCCCCCCGCCCAGTAGATGGCAGCTACCGCAAGAAAGCCAGCCAGCGACAGCCCGGCCCCGAAGGCGATCGCCAGGACCTGCTGCTTGACGGCGGTCGTGCGAAGCAGCCGCGCGCGGTGTGTGAAAGCATCAAGCTCGGCGTCCAGCTGCCCGAAGAGCTTGACGACAAGCGCGCCGGCCACGTTCAAGCGCTCGGTCACGGCCACGTTGAGGTCGCCCCAGCGCTTCATACGCTCTCTGCTGAGCCGGCGCATGCGGCGCCCAACCAGCTCGGCCGGTACAAGGACCGCCGGCACCAGCAGGAGGACGACGGCTGCGATCTGCCAGCTGAGGGCGATCATCGCGACGAGGGTGAACGAAAGGCTCACAACGTCGTTGACGGCGCTGCTCATCGTCTCTGTCAGCAGGTTCTCGACAGTGTTGACGTCGTAGTTGAGCCGCGTCTGGACCTGACCGCTCTGGGCTCTGGTGAAGAAGGCGAGCGGCATTCGCTGCAGGTGGTCGTAAAGCGCCCGTCGGAGGCTCAGGACAATGCCCGAGCCGATTCTCAGGCCCGACCAGGCGGCCACGACATGGAGGGTGCTGTTCGCCATGAAGAGGAGTCCGAGGGCCGTCGCCAGCAGGGCGACCTGCGTCGCGCTGTGGGCCGGAAGGGCCTCGTCCACGATGCGACGGATCACGAAAGCCGGGAGTACCTGAAGCACCCCTCCGGTGGTGGTGATGAGCAGGTAGCCCAGCAGCCTGGTCCTATACGGCTGGGCAAAGCGCCAGGCGCGGCGGAGCATGGCGGAGTCCAGCGAGAAGCCGCCGAGGCGGTCGGGATCGAGCCACATCGCGTGCCAGACGCTCACGTGCCTCCGTCAGTCTGCGATAGGGCCTGGGCCTTGCCGCAAGCCCCCGGTGGCGTGAGAAAATAGATGGGGAAGATCGGTTCTGCTGCGGGGTTACGATGCGGCTATGGACGAGCCGGAGCGGCCGTTGCCACGCGATCTGGAGCAGCTCAGACTGGCGCTCAGGCTGACGCCTGACCAGCGCCTGCAGCAGCTGGAGACTCTGGTCGCTGAGATGCGGCTCATCCGTGCGGCCATGCTCAGCGCGCGGCAGCGGGCCACTCGCTCGTGACACCGTTCCGGCCACGTCGCATCATGGCCACACTGGCGGACGGCGGCGTCGATTGCATCGTGATCGGGGGCGTAGCCAGTGCGGCGCACGGCTCTATCCGCACCACCCAAGACCTGGACGTCCTCTGCCGCAACGACAATGCCAACCTCGTCTGCATAGCCCGCGCGCTCAGCCGTCTGCATGCAAAGGTGAAGGGCAGCCCGGCGTCGCCCAAACCGATCGCGCCCGCGCTGCTCGAAGGAGTGCGGCTCATGACGTTCGAGACCGAGGCCGGCGAGCTCGACGTGTTCTTCGACGTGCCGGGCATCACCACATACAACGAGCTTGCTTCCAGGGCCGTCGCGATGGATGTCCAGGGTCGCATTGTTCGCGTTGTCTCCCTTCGCGACCTGATCAACCTCAAGCGCGCCACCGGGCGCCCAGTCGACGCAGTGATTGCGGACGAGCTGGAGCAGCTCGAAGAGCTGGAGCGCCTGGAACCACCAGCCGGGCCCGGTTAGGTCGGCAACCCACGCCCGAGCCTGCATCAAGTCGGTGCTTGCACAGTGCACCTCGAGTGGTCAAACGCTGCTCGAGCTGCGTCTGAGCGCAAAATTGCCTTCCTTGCGAATACGGCAGTAGGGCTCAACCCGCCGCCAAAACTGCCTCAACCTATCGCCACCGGCTAACTGTCTGGGCTTTACCATCTCGCGTAGAGAGTTGGAGGCAGCACAGGTCCGCGGGAGGGCGGCGGTGTTCGCGCCCGTCCTGCGTCGCTATCGCGCTGGGGAGGTCGGCACGGCCCTGCTCTTCCTGGCGCCGTCGCTGGCACTGTTCGGGCTGTTCATGTTCTGGCCGCTCGTGCGGACGTTCGACCTGAGCTTCTACGGCAGTGACATCATCGGCCGGCCGACGCTCTTCGTCGGGACGAAGCAGTACGGACAGCTCCTGTCGTCGCCCGCGCTGCGGGACACCCTCGTTGCGACGGTCCTCTTTGCCTGCATGACAGTGATCCCCAGCCTTGTCCTCGGCCTGATCCTGGCCCTGCTGCTGCAGGCGCGCGTCGCGGCCATCGGGGTCTTCCGAACATTGATGGCGACGCCGTTCGCGTTTTCGGTGGCGACTGCCGCCGTCGTGTTCGCGATCTTTTACAACCCTGGCGTCGGCGTCTTCAACGGGTTCCTGCAGTTCATGCATCTGCGTCCAGTGGGCTGGTTGACAAACCCGTCCGCAGCCCTGCCCAGCGTGGCGATCGCCAGCGTTTGGCTGCAGCTCGGCTACAACGTGCTGGTCCTCTCGGCAGGCCTTCAGGCGATCCCTGACGAGATCTACGAAGCCGCGCGGCTGGACGGCGCGCGGGCGCTGGCGGTGATCCGCCACGTGACGCTGCCCCTGCTCACACCCAGCCTCTTCTTCCTGCTGGTCGTGACGACGATCATCAGCCTCCAGTCCTTCGGCCAGATCCACATCCTGACCAGAGGCGGTCCCGCCAACAGCACTACGACGCTTGTCTACGCGATCTACTACAACTCGTTTGCGTTCGGAAACAGCAACTTCGGGCTCTCCTCCGCGATGGCGGTGGTGCTGTTCGCGATCGTCGTCGCGATCACCGCCATCCAGTTCGGCCTGCTCGAGCGGAGGGTGTTCTACCGATGACGAGGGCGATCGGACGTGGCTTCACGTACCTGGTGCTGGCAGCCGTCACGTTCGTGCTCCTGTTTCCGCTGCTCTACGCGATCTCGGGCAGTCTGATGAGCGCCCAGGATCTCAGCCGGTACCCGCCGGCCCTGCTGCCCTCGACCCCGCGGCTCAGCAGCTTTGCGGACGTGCTCAGGGCTATCCCACTGGCCCGCCAGTACCTCAACAGCGCGGTCGTCTCGATCGCCGTCATGCTCGGCCAGCTCGTCACGGCGACGCTGGCGGCGTACGCGTTCGGATTCCTGCGGTTCCCCCTGCGCAACCTGGCGTTCGCGGTCTTCCTCGCCACGTTGATGATTCCGTGGGAGGCCGTGATCATCCCGAACTACCTGTTCATGGCCGGCAACGGGCTGCTCAACACCTACCCGGCGCTCATCTTGCCGTTCCTGGCAACCGGTTTCGGGACGTTCCTGCTGCGCCAGTTTTTCCTGAGCTTCCCGCGCGATCTGTTCGAGGCCGCGCTCGTGGACGGGTGCGGCCACCTCCGCTTCCTCTGGACCATCCTGGTCCCGCTTAGCCGGCCGGCCCTGGCGTCGCTCGGCATCTACGCGTTCCTGCAGACCTGGAACCAGTACTTCTGGCCGCTGCTGGTTACGAAGACGTCGACAATGCAGACGCTGCAGATCGGCATCAGCAGCTTGCGCGACACGGAGGCTGCGACCGCCCCCAATTTCATCCTGGCCGGCGTTGTGCTGGCCCTGATCCCCACGCTGTTCCTGATCTACCTGGGACAGCGATACATCGTCCGCGGGCTCACCTCCGGTGCGCTCCGCGGCTGACAGTCCAACGAGAAGGAGGAGATGATGCGAAGGCTCGCTCTGGCGGTGGTGACCGCCCTGTTGGCAGTCGCCTGTGGCGGTGGTGAGACCGGCCAGCCGACCAGCCCACTGGACAACGCGACACCGCCGTCCAAGCCGGTCGAGGTCACGTTCTGGCACGGCTTTGCGGCCGGCGCCAACCAGGACGCGACCAACGCGCTGGTCCAGAAGTTCAACGACGCCCACAGGGGCGAGATCCACGTGTCGGCGGTCTACCAGGGCACGTACGACGACACCCTGGCCAAGCTCAAGGCCGCTATCCAGGCCAACCAGCCCGGCACGCTGCCGTCGCTCAGCCAGATCTATGACATCGGAACCCGGTTCATGATCGACTCCAAGGCGATCCAACCGATGCAGGTCTTCATCGATCACGACAAGTTCTCGACCGCAGACCTCGAGCCGAACATCCTTGGCTATTACTCCATCGGCGGCAGGCTCTACTCGATGCCGTGGAACATCTCCACGCCGCTGCTCTACTACAACAAGGACGCGTTCCGGGAGGCGGGCCTCGATCCAGAGAAGGCGCCGCAGACGCTGGACGAGATCCGGGCCGACGCCGAGAAGCTGACCAGGAAAGACGGCAGCGGAAACGTCACCCAGTATGGCTTCGGAGCGGCAATCTATGGGTGGTTCTTGGAGCAGCTCACGGCCAAGGCCGACCTCCAGTTCTGCAATAACGGGAACGGTCGCGACAAGAATGCGACCAAGGTGCTGTTCAACCAGCCTGAGGACGCGAAGATCGTCGACTGGTGGACCAGGATGGTGGCGGACGGCCTGGCCCTCAACACCGGCCGCAACACAACCGACGCGCAGAACGCGTTCAAGGCCGGCCGCTTTGCGATGAACCTGGAGTCCACCGGTGTGCTGCGCGGCTACCAGGGCAGCGTGAAGTTCCAGCTCGGCGCCGGCTTCTTTCCCCGGAGCACGACCAATGCCGGCGTGGGCGGAGCCATCCCGGGTGGCGCCTCGCTCTGGATCATGAACGGCAAGCCCAGCTATGAGCAGAAGGCGGCGTGGGAGTTTGTGAAATTCCTGGAGCAGCCCGACAACATGGCCTACTGGCATACGCACACCGGCTACTTCCCGGTCGACAAGAAGGCGCTGAACGATCCCACCGACCAGGCCTGGGTGCAGCAATATCCGCTGTTCAGGGCGGCCATCGACCAGCTCCATGCGACCAAGCTGGACAAGGCCACCCAGGGCTGCCTGCTGGGTGTCATGCCGCAGGCGCGGCAGGCCGCGGAGGTGGGGATCGAGAACGCAATCCTCAAGAAGGCCAGCCCGCAGAAGGCGATGGACGATGCCGCGGCCGCGATTCAACCCCAGATCGACCAGTACAACCAGGCGGTGGGCGCGAAATAGCCGGGGGTGAGGGCCGCTTTCCGTAAAGTCGACTTTTCGGACGCGGTGAAGCGGAGCAGGCGGAACCCCGCTCTCAGCAGGCGGTTCTGGCGCCGGTTGTCCTCGACCAGACTTTCCCGATGGGTGCCGCCGTCGTATTCCAGGGTCAGCCGGTGATCTGGGTAGTAGAGGTCGGTACGGGCCAGGAACCTTCCCTGGTGGCGCGGATCGGCTGGGGGCATATCGAGACCATGCAGCCAGCCAGCGGTCTGCCCAGAGAAGACGGCGCCGCCAGGCAGACGGCGGTGCAGCGCGGTGAGGATGAGCGCCGGGTTGTCCACAAGCCCCGTCCAGGCATAGAGGCCGCCCGGGATGCGCTTCCAGCTCGCTCCTCGGAGTTGCTTGCGGCTGAGCCCAGCCGACGGGGCCTCCGGACCGTGAACGGGCCATGCCTGAGCTCCTCGGGAACGACCGGACGCCGTGCCACGCACCTGAGGCTGTTGCCACCCACACCCACCTGTCCAGTCCGCCTGCCAATGACCACTTTCCGGGAATAAGCCTTTCGTGTTCCCCCGATTGCTCCCAAATCCGGAAATTGGCCGTCTCTGCTCAAATAGCGCGGGTGAGCGACACAGTTCGAGTGGGAGCAGACGCCCTGCGCGAGTTCAGCGCGAGGCTGGCGAGGAGTATGGGCGCGGACATAGAGGTAGCGGCCGAGGTCGCCCGCCACCTGATCAGCGCCAACCTGTCCGGCCATGACTCCCACGGGGTGCTGCGCTGGCCGCAGTACGTAGCCGAACTGGACCGCGGCGAGCTCGACCCGACGGCTCACACTCAGATCATCCGCGAGGGCACAGTGACCGGACTGTTCGACGCCCGTCGCGGGTTCGGCCAGCACTCAACCATGACCGCCACGGAGTGGACGCTCACCCACGCCCGCAGGCACGGCATCGCGGCCGCGGCGGTGCGCCGATCAATGCACATCGGCCGCCTGGGTGAGTACACCGAGCGGCTGGCTGCCGACGGCCTGGTCGGCATAGTGACCGTGGGCGTGGCCGGGTCGGGGTCGGGCACAGTTGCGCCCTTCGGGGGAGCGGCGCGCTTCCTGGGCACCAACCCCTGGTCGATCGGCGTGCCGGCTGCGGGCAGTCCTCCGCTCATCTTCGACGCCGCCACCTCGACAGTAGCCGAGGGCAAGGTCCGCCTCGCGCTGGCTCGCCACGGCAAGGTGCCGCCAGGTACGGTTCGTGACCCCGAGGGCAGACCGACTCGGGAGCCCGCTGAGCTCTACGCCGGCGGCAGCATGACGGTGCTCGGCGGCGATGTGGCTGGGCACAAGGGCTACGGCCTGTCGCTGGCTTCGGCGCTGGTGGGCGGCCTGGCGATGATCGACGACGACGATCCTACTGCCGCAGGCTGCATGCGCCGGCCGGAGACGTGGGGGCACCGGCTCGCCGGCGTGTTCGTGGTCGCGATCGATCCGGCGGTGTTCGGCGACGCCGGCGAGTATCGCCGGCGGGTTGGCGAGGTGCTCGTCGATGTCGGGACCGTCGGGCCGGCACCGGGGGTCGAGCGGGTTCTGGTGCCAGGCGATCCGGAGCGCCAGAGCCGGGCGCAGAGGGCCCGCGATGGGATCCCTGTGCCCACGGCCACGTGGAAGGAGCTGGCGGCCATCGCCGAGCGGTTCGGCGTGGAGCTTCCGCCCGCGCAGGCGTAAGCGCGGCCTCCGGCGGCTAACCGCCCGCTCGAAAAGCCCAGATCGTGGTCGAAAGGCCGAGCAGCTTGATCGGGTGACGCCCTCTCAGGCACTCCGCCCACGGCCGGAGGACGGCTGCCTGGAATGCCGCTGACGGTGGCACCAGCACGACGATCGCACCACCCCGCGCCGTCACGCGCTCGAACTCTGCGAAAGCCCGCCGCAGCCACAGGGCCGGCTGTTCCACGTGGTACCGGTGGCCGAAGGGCAGGTTGCTGACAATCGCCCCGGCGAACCCTGACCGAAACGGCAGCGTCCGAGCATCGGCGACCACGAGCGGCGCGCTCATGGGCAAGTTGGAGCGCGCCGCCCGCACGGCTTCAGCAGCGATATCGGCGCCGACACCGGCCAGGCCGGTGTCGAGCGCCTCGCGCACGATGGTCCCGACGCCGCAGCACGGGTCCAGCACCGGCCGTCGCAGCCCCGTCGGGAGCTTCGCCAGCTTGATCATCGCCGCCGCCACCACCGGACGCAGTGCACCGGGACGTTCGACTTCGCGACCGGCGCGCTGGCGCATGCGCTGGTCGGTCAGGCGCACTCCCAGACGGATGCGCTTAGGCCCGGTCTGAAGTGCCCACAGCTCGAGCGGCGCGGGGTCGGCGAGGCGCCAGCGGGGATGTTCGCGCATGACGGCGCGCGCCAGCTCGTCGCGCAGCTCAGTGCGCAGAAACCCGCGCTCGGCCCGCAGGCGCGCGACCACGTGGAAGCCAGGCCGCGGCCCGAGGCCGCCCAGCTTTGGTGTGATCGCGGGCAGCGCCGCGTCGTAGCGTGATGAGCTCCAGAGATGGCCCGCGAGGCGTGACAGCGGCGTGCCCGCGGTGCCGGTACCGATCTCGACGAAGAGGTCCTCGGCCAGTCGCGTTTCGATGGGCAGTAAAGGCCCCGCCTTGAGTGGCACCACGTCGCTTCTGCCGTCGTGCTCCACCTCGCCGACGGCTTCGACCTGCTGAGCCAGCTCTTCACGCAGAAGACGGCCGAGGCCGGGCACCGTGAGCGCGAAGAAGCGCATCGCTACAGCCGCAGGGCCGCCTCCGCCGCCAGCCAGAAGAGCGGCTCTCGGCCATCGTGCAGGTCCCAGCTCCGGTGGTCCCACTCTTCACCAGCCAGCGAGTCGCCTGCATACAGCAGGCTGACCAGCGGGACCTGCCGGAACTGAGCGACCGCGAGGAATGCCGCTGCCTCCATCTCGACGACCAGACAGCCTTCGTCGCGGCGGCGGCTCACGCGTGCCGGCGTCTCTCGGAAGACGCCGTCGGTGGTCCAGGTCTTGCCGAGCACGCAGGGCACGCCCCGTTCGTGGAGGAGAGCTTCCACCGACCGCACCGCCTCCGGGTCGGCCAGCACCTCGCGGTCGGGCGGCAGGTAGTGGTACGAGGTCCCCTCGTCACGGACGGCGGAGGTCGTCACGACGACGTGGCCCAGCGCCAGCTCGGGCACGAGCGCACCAGCGCCGCCGCAGGCGACGAAGCGCCGGCAGCCGAGGGCGATCGCGTTTTCCAGACGGATCGCCGCCAGCGCGGCTCCGACTCCCGGGTGGAGCAGAGTCACGCGGCCGCCGTCCGTTTCGACGTCGTACATGACGTGAGCGCCCTCCTCATCTCGCCAGCGGGCGCATTCGCGGGCCCGGCCCTCGGCGCTGAGCCTCTCGATCACGTCGCCGAAGAAGCAGAGAACGGCTGCCTCCGGCATGGCGCGCGGCGCGTGCAGGGCCGTAGGCTCGATCATCGCCCGGCGTGCGGGGTCGTATTCGAGGATCGGGTACGTCACGCCACGATGATGCGCCGCGCGGTGCTGGTGCACGCACAGCGTAAGCCTGATGGTGGTCCAGGCTGGCGCCGCCCGCGCGTCCAAGCAGAAGAGTCCGGAGCGTGCCACTCGGGCTCTCCAGACGGTTGAAGTGAGCGGACGTGAGGCGCTTGCGGAGCTGCGCCACCTCCTTGGTGTTCTGGGCGATGCCGACGGCGACACCGAGATCGCCGCCAGGGCCGGGCTCGAGCAGCTCGGCACACTCGTCGAGCGTTTACGCCCGCCGGACTTCCCGATCGAGGTGCGGCGAGAGGGCTTAGCGGGACCTGAGCATCGAGGTTGTGAGTGCTGCCGGCTATGCAGCTCCCCATGCGAGCGGCGCCGGTCGCGGCCTGCTCGGAATGAAGCAGCGGGTGGCCGTCTACGGTGGCGAGCTCGAGGCCGGCCCGCGCCCGGAAGGAGGCTTCACGGTCCGTGCCAGGTTCCCGCTGGAGCAGACGTGACTCCCACGAGGTAGGCGGCGGACCCCGTTACCCTGACCGCGAGGCGGCGTTGGGTCCATGGATGGCGCACTACCATACTGGCCCGTGTCCGGCGCGAAGCCAGCCTTTGAGGACCTCTATCGAGAATACGTCGAACGGATCTACGCCTTCCTTCGGTCTCAGCTCGGCAGCGCCCCGGACGCGGAGGACGTCACGTCCCAGGTGTTCATGAAGGCGTTCGAGGCCTACGGCCGCTTCGAGCCGCGGTACGCCAGCCCAGCCGCGTGGCTGTTCCAGATCGCACGCAACGCCGCCCTCGACCACCACCGTCGAGCCGGTCGTCTGGAGAGGACCGAGCGGGCGCTGGCCCACCAGCCGGCGCCAACCGTCGATCCCGGGGTGGTCGCGCAGGAACGGATTCTTTACCGTGAGGTGATGGAGGCTGTGGCCCGGCTCCCGGACCGCCATCGTGAGGTCATCGGCCTGCGTCACTCAGGTCTGAGCTTCGTCGAGGTCGGCGGCGTCATGGGCTGCAGCGAGGACGCCGCCAAGATGCTCTATCACCGCGCGCTCAAGGCTCTGCGGGCGGCAGTTCCGGAGGTGACGCCGTGAGCGAGTTCGACGACCCTGGCGTGGACGAGCTGCAGCGCCAGCTCGACGCGGCCTTCGCATCGACCCGGCCGCGGCGGGGCTTCGAGGATGAGCTGTGGCGGCGGCTCGAGGCAAGAGGGCCGTGGTGGCGGCGGGTGCGGTTCCCTGCGAGAGCCCTGCCGGCTCTGGGCGGCCTGGTTGGGGTCCTGCTGGTCGGCTTCCTCGTCGTGACCCTGGTCAGCTCCGGAGCGCTGCGGGGGCACGGCACGGCCGGCGCCGGCTCTGCGACGACGGCTGCCGGCCGCGCAAAGGAAGAGCTCACCTTCGGCGCTCTGCCACGCCCGCCCGCCATCCAGGCCTCGCAGCTCGCTCCAGGTGGCGCTGGCCAGGCGCTCGGGGCTTTCCCGCGTGTGTCCGACAAGGCGGCGCTTCCCGCAGTGCCGCCACGGCTGCCCGTCTACCGCTACACCGCCTCAACCGGACCCCGGAACGGGGCTGTGCTCGAGCAGGCATCCGTGCCGCCGGGGCTGGAGACCGCTTACTACCGGACACGTGTACCCGCAGATGCAGCCGGTGAAGTGCGCACGGCCGGCCCGTCCGCCCCAAGCCAGCCCCCGGAGGTGATCGTGACCAGCGCTCGCATCGTCTACGTGGCCGTGACCGAAGGCAGCGTGGGCTACCTGGAACCCATGTACGAGCTCAGCGGCATCCAGAAGGTGGGCGAGACGACGACCCCATTCGTTGTGCGCGTGCCCGCGCTGGCGGCCGACGCATTTCGCTGAGGGCTGTAGCGGCTCAGCTCTCCGGTCCGATCTCGCTCAGCGCCTGCCGTACCGCATCCTCCGTCACTCCTGAGGCTTCCAGGGCCGATGCGGTCCAGCTTTCACCGTCGATCAGCAGCCCCAGCAGCACGTGGTCGGTGCCCACCTGCGACGCTCCATGGCGGCGTGCTTCGTCGTGCGCCACCTTCAGCACCCTGCGCACCCGGTTGGTCGGAAGGAGCGGGCCCTCTTTCACACTGGCAGGCTCTCCGCCTGCCCCAGCCGGGGGCAGGTCGCCGGCCCGACCCGGCCCGCCCCCGGTCGCCTCGGGCTCCTGCTGCGCCACGATCGCAGCTACGTCCACGTCGAGGCGCCGGAGCACCTGGCCTGCACGGCCTTCCTCGACTTCGGACAGGCCGCGCAGCAGGTGGCTTGTCCCGATCCAGGGCTGACGTGCCTCTTCCGCCGCCACGTGCGCCTGGCCGAGCGCGTCCTGCGCTGCCGCGGTGAAGACTCCGATCGGATCTGATCCTTCCAGTGGCGAAGGCACCAGCTTGACCAGCGACCTCCTCATCATGGCTTCGGTCAGTGCCCATCCATGGCGTGGGGCGAAGCGGCCGAGTGAGGAAATCGAGGTGTTTGGGAAGACGTGCTGACGGAGCCAGTCCAGGCAGGCCACGGTGACGATCGAATTGATGGGCAGGCCCGTCAGCCTGCTGGCATGTTCGAGCTGGCCGTACACCGGATCGGCGAATCGCACTGTGGTCGATTTCATCTTGAGATCATTTTGACGTCAATATGAATCAAAAGCAATCTAAAACTGACACCGCTGCGTACCGAACGCTAGGCTGGGCGCGTTCACAAGTTGCTGGAGTTGTGAAGCACCATCTCGCAGCCGCCCTCCTCGTGATTGTGGTCGTCATGGCCTGCGGCGGCGGACCCTCCAGCTCGAGTCACCCGGCCGCACCTCCGGCCAGCCCATCGCCCAGCGCGAGCGCTGACACATCCCGGCACGAGCTGCTGTTCGCGGCGCTCGAGCCGGGCGGCGACGTGACGAGCATGAAGGACAACGCCGTGGCCATCGTTCGGCAGGATGGAACCGCAAAAGCCAAAGCCCGGTTCGATGCGCGCCAGCTGCCGAAGATCGGCCCCGCGCTCCCCTTGCCTCAGCCGGAAGCCCGTGTGGCGGCGGGCAAGGTGTTCTACGCAGACGGCGGCGGCGTGATTCGGTCTCTTTCGGCAGACGGTGCGGTTGCGAACGTGACCACGATCCCGGTTACCAGCAGCCAGCAGATGCTCTCCTTCGCGGTGAGCCCGGATGGCGGTCAAATCGTGGCCGCCGTCTTCAGCTTCCCCCCGGTTCGCAATCCGCCCCCTCAGAGTCCGATCGACAACCCGTACGGACCGGGAGACTTCACGCTGCAGGAGTGGGCTGTAAAAGTGGGTCAGAGCCCGACCTTACTGTCCAGACGAAACTGGCCGCAGTCGGGGCCGCTGCCGCAGGACGTGCTGGAGATCGTCGGCTGGTCGCAGGAGGCCCCGCTGGCGACGATCGACAGTGAGCTGGGCACGAACCAGGGGAGCCAGGGTCGGGTCATGTTCGGCCACGTTGCCGAGCTCGATACCGCAGGGCGGCCCGGCCCTCCGCTGGGTGGATACAGTTGCAGTCCATGGTCGGTGCTGCCCGACGAAACGGTCCTCTGCAACGACGACAACGGCAACCTCCGCAGTTTCTCGGTTCGCTCGAAGAACGGCAGCGTGCGCTTCCGCTTCCAGTCATCAGGCGATCAGCAGTACCTGGATCTGAGCCTGTCTCCTGACGGCAACCGGGTCGCCTACCTGGTGAGTCTCGTGAGCGGCAACCAGTCGTTTGTGATTGACGGGAGCGGGAAGACGGTCAAGCTTCCTGCGAACTTCAGGCCTCAGGGCTGGCTCAACGCCACGACCCTGATAGGGGTGGTGCAGACGCTGCAGACCGAGGGCGACATGGCCCTGGTCAGGTTGGACCACCCCACTCGAATGGATGACCTCGGCTTTCACGGCTTCTTCGCCGGAGTTGTACAGGGAAGTTAGGGGTGCTCCGCGACGAAGGGATGTCGCGTTCGTGCAATCGCGGCGTTCGGGAATCCCCGTCTGATGCCAGCGCATAGCAGCCAGCCTGGATGCTATGCTCGCCCGCTGGACAGGGGAGGGTAGTTCCTCAGGGAAGCCCACATGGAAACCGTGTCCTCGGTGCTGGTCAGTGTTCAGGGACCCGACGAGCGGGTCGAGCTCCAGTTGCCGGCACATCAGCCCATCGCCGAGCTGCTCCCCCTGCTGGTTGAGGTCTGCGCAGGCCAGGCGGTGGAGGGCGCCCAGTGGGAGCTCGGCCCGCTGGGCGGCCTTGCCTTCGACGGCGCTCGCACCCTGCACGAGGTGGGGGTCATGGACGGGTCGCGGCTCCACCTGACAGACGCGGCTGCCCCGGTGCTCAACTACCTGACGGAAGAGCCCGCGGACGGTCCTGTCGACCCTGCCGAGCTGGACATGATGCTCGCCTCCGGCTGGGAGGACAGCCTGCTGCCTCAAGAGCGCACGAGGCTCGTGCTGCCGCCGCGTGTGTCGGTACCAGATCGCCTCAAGCACGCTATGCAAGCAGCGATCAGACGGGCCGGCATGCCACCACGCGTACCGGCGACGCAGCCGCAGCTCGGGCAGATCCTCGACCCGACGAGCCTGACAATCCACGGTTCGCCAGGCATGATCGACCGGATCCGCGCCGCCTGGCGGTCGACCGACTACCTCCACCGTCTGGACGAGACCATCCTCGCGCCTCAGCTCCGCCGGTGCGCCACGATCGCAGTCATGTCTCCCAAGGGGGGTGTTGGCAAGACGACGGCTACCATCCTGCTGGGCTCTCTCCTCGCCCTTCTGCGCCGCGATCGCGTGGTCGCCATCGACACAAACCCTGACTTCGGCTCGCTTGGCCGCCAGCTGGCGCCCGAGCACGGCGTGTTCGTCGACGACCTCTATGAGGTGCTCGACGAGCCCGAGCTGACCGTGACCGCCCTCGACAACCATCTCAGCCGCACCGTGCACGGGCTCATGGTGCTGCCCGCCCCCAGCGACCCGATTCGCGCGGGCCGCCTCGACACTGCGGTCTACGCGAAGGTGGTGCGAAGGCTGCAGCAGATGGTCGGCGTGATCGTCCTCGACAGCGGTACCGGCTTCAACGAGCCGGCGGCCAGGGCGGCGCTGTCCACGGCTGACCAGGTGGTGCTGGTCACGGACTCCGAGCTGGCGACTGCCAGCCTGGTCGCGGAGGCGGCGGCGCTGCTCAAGCAGGACAACCTGCCGCTCTTGCTGGTCGTGAACAAGGCCGGCGTGCCGACGGAGCTGGATCTCAGAGCGTTCGGAGCGGTTGTTCCGTACGCGAGAGGGCTGGTCGAGGTGAACGCCAACGTCGGGGCCGCTCGCCTGGTCGCCGGCGGGCGGTTCAACTGGGTGGATGCCCCGTTGAGCTGGAAGCGTTCGGTGCGCGAGCTCGCGGCAGCACTCGTCGCCGAGTGGCCGGACCTCGGGATCGCGGCATAACCGGCGGAGTACCGATCGCAAGCATTCGCCACTATCGGGGCCGTCGCTGACACGGGCCTTACCCCGCGCTGACAGCCGGCTGACACCAGCCTTCCGGGAAGCGCCCCGATAGGGAGTTAAATGGGGCCGCATGGCCTTCTTTACCGTTGGGCACTCGACAAGGTCACTGGAGGAGCTGACGGCGCTGCTTCATGAGCACGAGGTCACACTGCTGGCGGACGTGCGGACCATCCCCGGGTCCCGCCGGATGCCGCACTTCAGCCGGGCGGCGCTGGCATCAGCCCTCCCCAGGCACGGCGTCGATTATGTGCACCTGCCCGAGCTGGGCGGCCTCCGGCGGCCCCGTCCCGACTCACCCAACACCGGCTGGCGCAACGCGAGCTTCCGCGGCTACGCCGACTACATGGCGGAGCCGGGTTTCCGGGACGCGCTCGAGCGGCTGATAGAGCTGGGCCGCGATCGCCGCCTCGCGATGATGTGTGCAGAGGCGCTCCCCTGGCGCTGTCACCGCAGCCTCATCGCCGACGCCATGCTGGTTCGTGGCATCGAGGTCTTCCACATTCTTGGCCCTGGCAGCGCCCAGGCGCACAGGCTGACCCCGTTCGCACGAGTCGAGCACGACCGCCTGA
>Ga0126378_10001740_pt1 | contig 16082 bp, 13 predicted proteins | sample PanSoiMetPlot_23_FD_92587 | JGI IMG/M metagenome (GOLD analysis project Ga0126378, IMG submission 92587) | Tropical forest soil microbial communities from Panama - MetaG Plot_23 | ecosystem: Environmental > Terrestrial > Soil > Tropical forest > Bulk soil | place: Panama | collected 2016-02-17 | reverse complement strand
CCCCCGGCTTCGCCGGGTACTCCCCCGACCTGGCGGGGACCCCCTCCCCCGGCTTCGCCGGGTACTCCCCCGACCTGGCGGGGACCCCCTCCCCCGGCTTCGCCGGGTACTCCCCCGACCTGGCGGGGGAGAGAGAGTCATCCTCTTCCGGCGTCTTATTGATTAACGGCGGCGCAGGGCCCTCACAACCGAGCGCAGAACCAACAGGGCGACGACGGCCGCGATCTGGCCGCCGAGGATGATCTGGTTCAAGTTCAGCGCCGGCACCCAGCGGACGTTGCCGCCGGATATCACGTAGACGCCGACCGGATGGGCGACGGCGCCCCACCCGCCGCCACTACCGCGGCCGTGACGCAGCTCATCCTCCTCCTTCCCGACCTCCCTCTCGCCGGTGCCTGCGCCGGCGCCTCCGAAGACGCGGGCGACCGGCACCACCAGAATGCCGTCGCGCTCTATGGGCTCACCGAACACACGGCGGACGGTCAGTGTGTCTCGAGCCTGCTGCAGGATCTCGTTGGGTTCCATCGCTCTAGTATTCGCGGCGCGCCGCTGACGCCCGGCCCTTCCCACTACCGGGATGGTTGTTCGGCCCGCGGTCGGTACTGGTCGCAAATCGGCGAGGAGGCCTCGGTGTGGAAGTTCCAGCGCCGGCACCAGGCCATGCCGTCGAATTGGCGGCACGACGCGCACGTCACCTTTGGGTTGGAGCGTGCCAGCTTTTGCATGTGGTGCCGGGCACGCTCGCCTGGGAAGCCCGTTCGTCTCCCTTCGGTGCTGGACCGGTCCATCGGTCTCGATCGTACCGGTCGCGACCGGCGCGAGCGCGCCACTAGTGGGCGGACACTAGGTACCCCAGGTGCCCGCCACCTGACCGACTCCCCGGACTGCGGGCAAGAGAGTAGCCGGCTGCCGGTCGTACTCGACCACGATGCTCTGCATGGTTCGGTCCCGCACGAATGCGAACGCCACCAGGCTCACGACCACGGTTGCGATCATGAACAACGCGATCGACATCGACGTCCCGGTCGATTGAAGGAGCGCCAGCGCGATGATCGGGGTCGCCCCGCCGCCGGTGAGCGAACCGAGGTGATAGCCCAGCGAGCCACCGCTGTAGCGGATGCGCCCTGTGAACGACTCGGTTACCAGCGCGGCAAAGGGCGAGTACTGCATGTCGAGCACGATGTACGAGACGAGGATGGCAACAAACGCGAGCGCCGCTACCCGGCTGTCCAGCAGGAGGAAGTAGGGGACGGTGAATGCTGCCAGCGCCAGCATGCCGGCCCGGATGATCCGCTTGCGGCCGACCCTGTCGGACAGCCAGCCCCAGAACAGGACGTCCAGCGTCTCTACCAGCGATACGACAAGGACCCAGAAATAGACCTCCGGCTGTTTGAAGTGCACAAACTTGACACCGTAGGTCAGCACGAAGTTCGTGAAGATGTAGAAGGCGACCAGCTGGCTGGTGCGTGCCAGCCACACCGCCACCACATCACGCCAGGCCCTGCGAGCCACCGTGACCAGCGGTCTTGGCTCGATCAGCCGCTCCTCGAGCAAGCGCGTGAAGACGGGCGTCTCAAGGATTCCCAGTCGCACGTACAGGCCGACGAAAACGAGCAGCACGCTGGCGAGCATGGGCAGGCGCCATACCCAGTAGTGCGGAACGCCCAGCCTTGCCGACTCCTGGAGCATGAGGAACCCGAGGGCCAGACCGATCCCGATGCCCGACTGCGGAACGGCGGCCAGCAGACCCTTCCGCTGTCTGGGCCCCCACTCCATGGTCAGCAATACCGCCCCGGCCCACTCGCCACCGAGCGCGATCCCCTGCACGCAACGCAGCAGGACGAGGATGACGCCGCCCGCGATCCCGATCTCGGCGTAGCCCGGCACGAGACCGATCAGCGCGGTGCTGAGCCCCATGAGGACCAGCGTGAATACGAGCGTTGCCTTGCGGCCTATGCGATCGCCATAGTGGCCGAACAGGGCCGCGCCGATCGGCCGGCCGACGAAGCCGACGAAGAAGGTGGCGAATCCGGCGACGGTGCTGGCCAGAGGGTCCTTGGAGGGGAAGAAGGTGGGACCGATGTAGAGTGCTGTGGCCGTTCCGTAGATCAGGAAGTCGTACCACTCGATCACGCTGCCGATGCCGGCCGCCACGACGACACGTGACAGCTGGCGGCGCGTGAGCGGATCGGCGCGAAACGTCTCGTAGAGATCCGTGGCGAGAGGTTCGGTCATGGCTGCGGCGGTGGCATCGCGAAGAGCTCACTTGCGATCATTGCGGTCCCTCCAATCCCTTCGTGCCGAAGTCGTCCCGCCGGTTGCCTACCGCTCGCAACAGTAGGCCAGGCCGGTTAAGAGCTGGCGAAGAAGTATTGAAGCAGAACGCGCATCAGTGACGGAAGTGCCGCTCGCTGGTCAGCACCATGGCAGCGCCGGCTGCGTCCACCGCGTCAACGATCTCTCTGTCGCGCACGGACCCGCCGGGCTGGATCACCGCCGTGATCCCGGCCTCGAGGCCGACGGTGACCCCGTCGGCGAAAGGGAAGAAGGCGTCAGAGGCCATGACCGCGCCCCGCGTGCGATCGCCGGCTCGCTCGATGGCGATCTGTGCCGCTTCAACCCGGCTCATCTGACCCGCTCCCACGCCGACCGCGGCGAAGTCGCGCGCGATAACGATCGCGTTGGACTTGACGTGTTTGACGGCGAGCCAGGCGAACTCGAGCTGCTCCCACTCCTGTGGGGTTGGCTGGCGGCGGCTGCCGACGCGGAAGGTGTTGCGGTGGAAGCCCCGGCGGTCCCAGGACTGGGCCAGAAAGCCGCCCGGGACCGACCGCACGTTGTATCCCTGCATCCGCACCCGCCCGACTTCCAGCACGCGCAGGTTCTGGCGTCTAGCCAGCAGCTGGAGCGACTCGTCGCTGTAGCCGGGCGCCAGCACGACATCGATCTTGACGGCCAGGATCTGTTCGGCGGTCGGTTTGTCCAGCGTTCTGTTCAGCGCGACGACGCCGCCGAAAGCCGAGCGGGGATCGCAGTCGAGGGCCTTGCGGTACGCGTCCTCGAGACTGTCGGCGACCGCCAGACCGCACGGGTTGGTGTGCTTGACGATCGTCGCGGCGGGCCGGGCAAACTCCGTAACCAGCTCATAGGCCGCGGAGGCATCCTGGATGTTGTTGTAGCTGAGCTCCATGCCCTGGCGCTGCCGCGCCGAGGCGAGACCGCCGGGATCATGGCCCAGCCGGTAGAACGCCGCCACCTGGTGGGGGTTCTCGCCGTATCGCAGCTGCTGGGCGAGAATTCCGGACAGACTGAACTCTGGGGGAAAGGTGTCCAGGCCGTCGCCGTCGGTGTCATGCAGCCAGGCTGCGATCTGGGAGTCGTAGGCCGCCGTGTGGGCGAACGCTTCGACCGCCAGCCGGCGGCGCATTGCGGCGTTGACCGTGCCCTCGTGCAGAGCTGTCAGGACCTCGCTGTAGCGCTCGGGTCGAACCACGACGATCACGGAGGCGTGGTTCTTCGCTGCAGCGCGGACCATGGCCGCACCGCCGACGTCGATCTGCTCGACGATGTCCGAGTAGCTGGCTCCACGCTGCGCGAGCGTCTCCGCGAATGGGTACAGGTTGACGCACAGCAGGTCGATCAGCTCCAGGCCGCGGGCCTTCATCTCCTGCATGTGCTCGGGGACGTCGCGCCGCGCGAGCAGGCCGGCATGAACACCGGGGTGCAGGGTCTTGACCCGGCCGTCGAGGATCTCGGGAAAGCCGGTCAGATCGGTCACCGGGTGGACGTCGATAGAGGCCTCCTCGAGGGCGCGCATGGTGCCGCCGGTCGAGTACAGCTCGTGGCCGAGCCGCGTCAGACCGCGGGCGAAGGCCGGCAGGCCGGCCTTGTTATGGACGGAGAGAAGGGCTCTTTTGGGCAAGGATCTCGATCGCTTCAGGCAGGATACGGTGCTCCTCGGCATGGATGCGGGCACGCAGGGTGTCGACTGTGTCGTCAGACAGCACGGGTACCGCAGCCTGAAGAAGAATCGGCCCGGCGTCGACGTCGTCGGTGACCAGGTGGACGGTGCAGCCCGTGGTCCTGACGCCGCTGGCCAGGGCGCGCTCCACCGCATCCATGCCTCCCGCGAAGGCGGGCAGGAGCGAAGGGTGGACGTTGACGATGCGGCCCGGGAATGCCGCCGTGAAGCACGGGCTCAGGATTCGGTCATAGCCAGCATTGACCACCAGCTCTACGCCGCGCTCACGCAGCCAGTCGCGCATCGCCAGATCGCGAGCCTCGCGCGAGTCAAAGCGGCGCTGCGAGAACCCGCCGAGCGCCAGGCCGAACTGGCGGGCGAACTGCGCAGCGCCGCAGCTGGGCCGGTTGGTGGCCACGGCGACGACGTTGTAGTTGCGCTGGACGAGGTTCCGGAGGTTCGATCCCTTGCCGCTGGCCAGAACTCCCAGACGCACGTCCGAGGTCATCTGACTCTGACGCGCTGGCTTCCGCCCTGCTCCAGGACGCGACCGACGACGGGCAGGCCTGGCAGCGGGCCGTCCGTGACGAGCACCATGCCGAGCCCCATGTTGAACGTGCTCAGCATCTCGTCGTCGGCGATGCGGCCGCGGCGGGCGATCAGCTCGAAGACGGGCGGCACCGACCAGGCCGAGCGGTCGAGCTCGGCGGCCAGGCCCTCGGGCAGCGCCCGCTGGACATTCCCAAGCAGGCCACCGCCGGTGATGTGAGCGGCAGCCTTCCAGGGCAATGTATGGAGGTCGCGCAGGTACGAGCGGTGCGGCTCCAGCAGGACCTGACCCAGAGGCCTGCCCAGCTCAGGGAAGACATGGTCCATCGGCACGTCATCGAAGACTCTGCGAGCGAGCGAGAAGCCATTGGTATGGAGTCCGCTCGCGGGCAGGCCGATGAGCAGATCCCCGGCCCGAACCGCCTGACGCGTCACGCTCGGGTCCACGTGGCCGATCACGAACCCGACGACGTCGTAGGCGCCGGGCTCGTAGACGCCTGGCATCTCAGCGGTCTCACCTCCCAGCAGCGCACAGCCGTTCGCACGGCAGGCCTCCGTGAGGCCGCTGACGACCTCGCTGAAGACCGCTTCATCAAGGCGGCCGCTGGCGAAGTAGTCCAGGAAGAAGAGCGGCCGGGCGCCGGCGGTGGCGACGTCGTTGACGCAGTGGTTGACGATGTCCTGCCCGATGCCGCGATGGCGTCCGCATGCGATGGCCACCTTGACCTTGGTGCCGACGCTGTCGGCGGAGGCGGCCAGGCGGCCTCCGCCCGGGACCTTGTAGAGACCGGCGAAGGGTCCGACGCCGCTCACCACCTCGGGCCCGTGAGTGGCCGTGATCAGCGGCCTGACCCGCTCGAGCATGCGCTCGTAGGCCTCGACATCGACGCCTGCAGCCTGGTAGGAGAGACCCTCGGGCAGCACTACCCTCTCCGGGTGGCGGGTACCCGGTGGGCGGGTGCCGGGGTGGGGGGCGCCTGGGTGGGGGGCATCGGGGCGACGGGGAGTTCGAGCGCCAACTTGTCCATCTCGAGCTGCTGCGGCACGGGCACGGGGTACGCACCGTCGAAGCAGGCACGGCAGAACTGGTCGATCGTGCCGTGACCGACCGCCCTTATCAGGCCCGGGATCGAGAGATATGCGAGCGAGTCGGCTCCCAGGAAGTCGCGCACCTCCTCGACCGTGCGCCCGGCCGCCACCAGCTGCTTGGTCGAACCGATGTCCACGCCCATGAAGCAGGGAAAGCGCATCGGCGGGCTCGAGACACGGATGTGCACCTGGCGTGCGCCGGCGCGCCTCATCACCTCGATGATCCGGCGCGACGTCGTTCCGCGCACGATCGAGTCGTCCACCGCGACCACCCGCTTGCCGCGCAGTGACCGCCGCAAGGGGTTCAGCTTGAGCATCACCCCTGCCTCACGCAGGGACTGGTCGGGCTCGATGAACGTGCGGTTGATGTAGCGCGACTTGATCAGCCCTTCCCGGAACGGGATCCCGGACTCCTCCGCGTAGCCGATCGCGGCCGGTGTACCTGAGTCGGGCAGGCCGATGACCATGTCCGCATCGACCGGCTGCTCACGGGCCAGCTCGCGGCCCATGCGCACGCGCGCTTCCTCGAGCTCGCAGTTCTTCAGGATGGAGTCGGGGCGCGCGAAGTAGATGAACTCGAACACGCACATCGCGTGGCGCCCCGCCTCCTGGAACCGTGTGGAATGGAGGCCGCGGTGGTCCATCACGACCATCTCCCCCGGCTGGACCTCGCGCACGAAGGTGGCGTTGACCGTGTCAAGCGCACAGGTCTCGGAAGCAACGACGTGGGCCGGCTGCCCGGCGAGCGGGATGAAGCCGATGCAGAGCGGCCGGAACCCGTACGGGTCGCGCAGCGCGATCACGGAGTCCCGGGTGAGGATCGCGCACGAGTAGGCTCCCGTCACGCGGCCGAAGGCGCGGCGCAGCACCTCCTCCCAGCCCGAGCCGTGAGTGCTCTCTATCAGGCGTGCCATCAACTCCGTGTCCAGGCCGGTCTCGAAGTGGACGCCCTGCTCCTCCAGCTCGCGTCGGATGGCCGTTGAGTTGATCAGATTGCCGTTGTGGGCGATTGCGCCGGGGCCCAGCACGGCATGGTGGAATGGGACCGGGTGGGCGTTTTCGAACCTGCTGGCACCCGTGGTGGAGTAGCGGGTGTGGCCAATCGCGACCACTCCCTTCAGGTCCTTCATGATCGCCGGGGTGAAGACCTGGGCCACGAGGCCCATGTCGCGGTGTATGCGGACGCCGAGGCCATCGCCGACGGCGATGCCCGCCGACTCCTGACCCCTGTGCTGGAGAGCAAAGAGGCCGAAGTAGGTCAGGTTGGCGACGTCGACGCGGTCGCCATGGATACCGAAGATGCCGCACACAGGCCTGCTCGATGGTAGCTAACCTTTGAACGTGATCGCCGCTCCTCAGTCCCCGCACGACCTCGCCCAGGCCACCTGGACCGACATCGAGCCGCACTACGAGTACCTCGCCTCCCAACCAATGGGCGACGTCGACGACTGGCTCCGTGCCTGGTCACGGTTCGAGGAGATCCTGTCCGAGGCGGACGCGTTGGCGTACGTCGCCTACACGTGCGATACCACCGACCCCGGAAAGGAAGCGGCACACCTTCGCTTCGCCAGAGACATCGGCCCCCGAGCGCAGGAGCAGCGGGTCCGCCTCAGTAGGAAGCTGCTGGCCACCGGCCATTCGGCGCCCGACCTGGAGGTGGCCCTCCGCCGCCTGCGCAACCAGGAAGAGCTCTTCAGGGAGGCGAACGTCCCGATCAAGGGCGAACTTGAGGAGCTCTCCAGCGCGTGGCAGAAGCTCGCAGCGGGCTTGAGCGCGACCTGGAATGGTCACACCGTCGCTCTTCCCGCCCTGCGCGTCCACGAAGCCAGCCCCGATCGCGAGGTACGGGAACGCGCGCTCAAACTCCACCTCGGTGCCTTCGCGGAGAAGCGGGACGCGATCGCCGATATCTTCGACCGTCAGTACGAACTGCGCCAGACCGTCGCTCGCAACGCCGGCTTCGCCAGCTACCGCGACTACGCCCACGCCGAGAAGAACCGCTTCGACTACACCCCGGCAGACTGCGAGCGCTTTCACGACGCGGTGGAGCTGACGGTCATCCCGGCCGTCGATCGCCTGCTGGCCCGCCGCCGCGAGCTGATGGGCCTGGAGCGCCTGCAGCCGTGGGACGCAATCGACGGCATGATGGGCGTTGCCGATCCGCTGGGAAGGGCGCCGCTCCAGCCCTTCGCCGACGTCGACGCTTTGGCAGCCCGCGCCCAGGCGGTATTCACCCGGGTGAGTGAGGACTTCGGTGGCTACTTCGAGATCATGCGCCGGGAGGGCCTGCTCGATCTGGACAGCCGGCGGGGCAAAGCTCCCGGTGGCTACTGCCACAGCTTTCCCTACCGCAAGCGCCCCTTTATCTGCATGAACGCCACCGGTACCGAGTCAGACGTGCGCACTCTTCTGCACGAGTCTGGTCACGCCTTCCACAGCTTCGAGGCTCACGCAGCCCAGCCCCTGTTCTTGCAGCGACATCCGGGGATCGAGATGGCCGAGGTGGCGTCGATGTCCATGGAGCTGTTGGCGGCACCCTACCTGGGCAGCGAGGCGGGTGGGTTCTTCACCCCTGAGGACGAGCAGCGGTCTCGTGCCGCCCACTTCGAGGCAATCCTCGTGGGGCTGGCTCACATCGCGAGCGTGGACGCGTTCCAGCACTGGATCTACACAAACGGTGAGGGTCACGACCGCGACGCGCGCGACCGTCAGTGGCTGCGGCTGCGCGAGCGGTTCCAGCCGGGCGTTGACTGGAGTGACCTGGATGAGTTGAGGGTCGCGCGCTGGCTCGCCCAGCCACACTTCTTCACCCACCCCTTCTACTACATCGAGTACGGGATTGCGCAGCTGGGAGCGCTGCAGGTGTGGCGCACCAGCATGGCCGACAAGGCCGGCGCCGTGGCGGCATACCGAGGCGCGCTGGCCCTCGGCGGCACCCGTCCGCTGTCAGGGCTGTTCGAGGCAGCCGGCGCCCGTCTGGTCTTCGACGCAGATCAGATGGGCCAGCTGGTGGCGCTCGTCGAGGAGCAACTGGCCGAGCGCTAGTGCTCTCTGACTGACCTGGGCCGGGAGATACGCCCCGCCCCGGCTTCGCTGGTGCTCCCTCCACTTTGCGGCGAGAGCCCCCTCCCCCGGCTTCGCCGGGTACTTCCCCGACTGTGCCGGGGAGAGCCCCCTCCCCCGGCTTCGCCGGGTACTCCCCCGCTGTGCTGGAGAGAGTTTTGTTAGGGGGTGAGCAGCGCGTTCTCCCAGGCCTCGCGCAGCTCTGCCAGATTCACCCTGAACTGTCCATCAAACTCGATCGCCTCGCCCCCGGTCAGGCCCAGCAGGGCCAGTGCCACGTAGTGGCGCCGCGCCAGCGCCTGCAGCTCCGGCATCACACGCGGCCGAGCGCTCACGATGAACCGGCTCTGGGACTCACCGAAGAAGCCCGCATCGAGCCGAACATCCTCATCCGGACGGAGACCGCCGCAGTGAACACCCCGACCCCCCAGCAGGCAGCACTCGGCCAGCGCCACCAGCATCCCGCCCTCTGCGACATCGTGCGCCGAGCAGAGCAGGCCGGCACGCGCGGCAGCCAGGATGAACCCCTGGACCGCCCGCTCGCGCGCCAGGTCGATCACGGGCGGCTGGACGCCTAAGTCGCCGTGCACAACGCTCAGGTACTCAGAGCCGCCCAGGTCGTTGCCCGTCTCGCCGACGAGCAGGACGAAGTCGCCGTCCGCCTTCAGGGCGGGATCCAGGCGAACTCCGTAGTCGGGCAGCAGTCCAACCATGCCGATAACGGGTGTGGGGTCGATCGGTCCACCGCCCTCGGACTCGTTGTAGAGGCTGACGTTGCCGCTGACCACGGGTACGCTCAGCGCCCGGCAGGCGGCGCTGATGCCCGCGACCGCCTCTCGCAGCTGCCAGTACACCTCGGGTCGCTCCGGGTTGCCGAAGTTCAGGCAGTCGGTTACCGCCAGCGGGCGGGCTCCGGTGGCGACCAGGTTGCGAGCGGCCTCGGCAACCGCGATCTGGCCGCCGTTATACGGATCGAGGCGGCAGTAGCGGCCGTTGCCATCAATGGTCATCGCCAGACCCAGACGGCAGCCCGGCACCCGAAGCACCGCCGCATCGCCGCCCGGGGGGACCACCGTGGCGTTCCCGACCATGTGGTCATAGCGTCTGTAGATCGGGTGCCGGCTGGCCAGGTTGGGGCTGCCCATCAGCCTGACGAGCACGGAGCCCATGTTGGCCGGCTGGATCATCAGCCGATCCCCGCAGGTGCTGGATGGCTGCTCTAGCGGTGGTCGGCCCTCGAGCATTCGGACCGGTGCGCCGTCGGTCAGCAGCGTCACCGGCAGGCGAGCGACCTTCTCCAGCTCGTCCACCACCACCAGGTGGCCGTCGGCGGTGACCTCGCCGATCACCGACGCCTCCAGATCCCACTTGGTGAAGACACCGCCCAGGTCACTCTCGCGGCCGGGCTCGACAACGATCAGCATGCGTTCCTGCGACTCGGAGAGCATCACCTCGTAGGGGGTCATACCCTGCTCGCGTCGCGGCACCCTCGACACATCGACGCGCGCGCCTGCGCCAGAACGGGCCGCAACCTCGGCCACCGCGCTGGTCAGCCCCGCGGCTCCGAGGTCCTGGATGGCGACCACGCCGGGGCAGGCGAGCAGCTCCATGCAGGCCTCGAGCAGGCACTTCTCCAGGAACGGATTGCCCACCTGGACAGCGGGCCGGCGCTCTTCGGCCGCGCGATCCAGCTCCAGGGACGCAAAGGAGGCGCCATGGATGCCGTCCCGGCCGGTCTGGGCACCGACCAGCAGCATCCGGTTGCCGGCGCTCTCCGCCCGAGCCCGCTTGAGCTGCTCGGTGCGGACCAGGCCCACACACATCGCGTTGACGAGTGGGTTGTCTGCGTAGCACTCGTCGAAATAGACCTCGCCTCCGACGGTAGGGACGCCGACGCAGTTGCCGTAGCCGCCGATACCGGCGACCACGCCCTCGTAGTGGCGTCGGCTGTCCGGCAGCGGCCCGAACCGGAGGGAGTCGAGCAGCGCGATGGGGCGCGCGCCCATCGCGATCACATCCCTGAGAATGCCGCCGACTCCTGTCGCCGCCCCCTGGTATGGCTCGATGGCGCTGGGGTGGTTGTGCGACTCGACCTTGAAGACAACCGCCCAGCCCTCACCGATGTCCACAGCCCCGGCGTTTTCGCCTGGGCCTTGAAGGACGCGCGGGCCTTCGGTCGGAAGCTGGCGCAGCAGCGGCTTCGAGGTTTTGTAGGAGCAGTGCTCGGACCAGAGCACGCCGAGCATGCCCAGCTCGACACGGTTGGGCCGGCGGCCCAGCTTCTCGACTATCTCCAGGAACTCGCCGGGCGTAAGCGCGACCTCGCGCAGCTTGCGCCGGTCGACCCGGATCTGCCTCATCGGAGGGTGATAGAGGAGGCCGCCTGAAGGAGACTGCGGAACAGCGCGAGGCCGTCGATGCCGCCCAGCTCTGCCTCCGCGCAGCGCTCGGGGTGAGGCATCATCCCAAGCACGTTCCCAGTGCTGTTGACGATGCCGGCGATGTTGTTCATCGACCCGTTCGGGTTGGCCTCGGATGTTGGCTCACCGCTCGGGTCGCAGTAGCGGAAGACGATCTGGCCGTCGCGTTCGAGCCGCCGCATGGTCTCGGGGTCGGCGACGTAATTGCCCTCTCCATGCGCGATCGGGAGCTTGATCACCTGCTCACGCTCCAGGCGCCAGGTGTACGGCGTTCGCGGCTGGTCGCAGCGCACGTGTGCCCACTGGCAGCGGAACTCCAGGCAGCGGTTGCGAATGAGCGCGCCCGGCAGCAGGCCGGCTTCGCACAGGATCTGGAAGCCGTTGCAGCTGCCCCACACGAGGCCGCCCGCGGCGGCGAACTCGGCCACGCTGTCCATCACCGGCGAGAAGCGGGCGATGGCGCCGGTTCGGAGGTAGTCACCATAGCTGAAGCCGCCCGGGAGGATGACGCAGTCGACGCCGTGCAGCTCGCGGTCTTTGTGCCAGAGGTAGACCAGGTCGGCTCCAAGCACGTCCTGGATTACGTGGCCCCAATCGCGGTCCGACCAGGTGCCGGGGAAGACGACGACGCCGAACTTCAAGCCGGCTCCTCTTTCCCTCCCCATCCCTGGCGGTTGAGGGCAGGGCGGCTTCCAGGCTCAGCGTCAGGGGGGAGCAGGTCGAACCGGAAGTCCTCGATGACCCGGTTGGCGAGGAGCTGGCTGCACATCTTCTCGACCCGATTGCGGGCCTCGTCACCGGACAGGCTGTCGAGGGTCACCTCGATGTACTTGCCGACACGCACGTCCACCACTTCGGCGAAACCGAGGGCCTGCAGCCCCTGCCTGACGGTCGCGCCCTGAGGGTCGTTCACCACCGGCTTGGGCACGACTATGACTCGCGCGATCACCCGCCGTTTCCATTGCTGAAGAGCGACCTGCCCGTCAGACGCTCGAACGCCGCCAGGTAGCGCTCGCGCGTCTGCTCCACCACGTCGTCCGGCAGCGGGGGCGGGAGAGAGTCGCGGTCCCAGCCGCTCCGATTTGTCAGCCAGTCGCGCACGAACTGCTTGTCGAAGGACTCCGGCGACGTTCCGACCTCGTACGTCTCGGCGTCCCAGTAGCGCGAGCTGTCCGGAGTCAGCGCCTCGTCGATCAGCACCAGCTCGCCGTCGATCAGGCCAAACTCGAACTTGGTGTCGGCCAGGATCAGGCCCTGCTGCTGGGCGTGGCCGGCGGCTTCGTCGTAGAGGCGCATGCTTGCGTCCTTGAGACGATCGGCCAGCTCACCGCCGACCTCGGAGCGCATCCGGTCGAACGTGATGTTCTCGTCGTGGCCGGCGTCAGCCTTGGTCGCGGGCGTGAAAAGCGGCTCCGGCAGCTTCTCACTCTCGCGCAGGCCCCCAGGCAGCGGCTCCCCGGCCATGGTGGCGGACGCGCGGTACTCGGCCCACGCGCTGCCAGCCAGGTAGCCCCGCACCACGCACTCGAAGTCGATTCGCTTCGCCCGCTTCACCACCATGCAGCGGCCCTCCACGTCTGGGGAGAGGCCGTCGTACGACGTGCCGAGCAGATGGTTGGGCACGACGTCGCGGGTCTTCTCGAACCAGAACGCGGACAGCTGGGTCAGCACCCGACCGCGGTCGGGGATGGCTGTTGGCAGCACGTAGTCGAAGGCGGAGATGCGGTCGGTAGACACCATCAAGAGCCGCTGGCCGTCCAGCTGATAGGTGTCGCGGACCTTGCCGCGTGAGAAGAGCGGCAGTTCGAGATGCGTCTGGGTGAGTGCTTGGTGGTCGCTCATATAGGACTCCAAACTACGTACGAACGCCGAGGTCCAATCGGTCAAAAGCCAGGTCCACGTGCCGGAGGAAGTCGGCTGGGTCGAATATCGAGTCCATCCGGTTCCCGATGCGTGTCATCACGGTCGGCTCCGATTCCAGATTGGCGCGAAAGCTCCCACTGCCGTCAAGCGCGCGGTGAGCAGCCCGCTGCACGATGCGATACGCCTGTTCGCGCGACATGCCGGCATCCACCAGCGCCAGCAGGGCTCGCTGCGAATAGACGATCCCGCCGCTGGCTCCTAGGTTGAGCGCCATGCGCTCGGGATGCACCTCCAGGCCGGCAAGGACGCGAGTCAGCTCCTCCGCCATGAAGGCGACCAGGCAGCAGGCGTCAGGAAAGATCACGCGCTCGGCCGAGCTGTGGCTGATGTCCCGCTCGTGCCAGAGAGGCATGTTCTCCAGAGCGGTGGCGGCATAGCCACGCACGACCCTGGCCAGACCGCAGACCCGTTCGCTGAGCCAGGGGTTGCGCTTATGGGGCATGGCGGAGGAACCTTTCTGTTCTGAGCCGAAGGGCTCCAGCGCTTCCGCCACCTCGGTGCGTTGGAGGTGTCGGATCTCGAGCGCGATTCGCTCCAGCGAACCCGCGGCCACGGCCAGAGTGTTCATGTAGGAGGAGTGCCGATCACGGGAGACCACCTGGGTACTGACCGGGTCGACCTGGAGCCCGAGCTCGCTGCAGACGTGCTGCTCGACCTGTGGGTCTACACTGGCGTGCGTACCCACCGGCCCGCTGAGCTGGCCGGTGGCAACTTCTCGCTTAGCAGCATCCAGTCGTGCAGCCGCCCTGTCCAGCTCTGCCACCCAGCCGGCTACCTTGAACCCAAACGTGATCGGCTCGGCGTGTATACCGTGTGTCCGGCCCACCATGACGGTGTGTCGATGGCGAAGCGCAAGGTCCGCCGCCGTGTCCCGCAGCCGCCGGAGGTCGTCCATGATGACGGCGGCGCTGTCGCGGAGCTGTATGGCGAAGGCGGTGTCCACGACGTCCGAGCTGGTCAGGCCCAGATGCAGGTAGCGGGCCGACGGCTGGCCGACCGACTCGCCGACTACGGTGAGGAAGGCGACGACGTCGTGTCCGACCCGCGCCTCCACGTCCTGGATGCGTTCAACATCGAAGCTGGCGGCCCGGATGAATGGCAGCGCCTCCGCAGGGATCTGGCCGAGGCGGCTCCACGCTTCGCAGGCCAGAATCTCGATCTGCAGCCAGAGCTCGAAGCGACGGCGGTCGGTCCAGATCTCGCGGATCCTCGGAGGTGTGTAACGCTCGATCAACTGGGAGCAGGGCTCCTGGAAACCGTGGAGGGGGAGATGCAGCCCACACATTATAGACGTGTGGCTCTTCTAGCCCACAGGTTGTGGCACCCAGTTACTTTAGCCCCTAGATATAGATCATATGCCGCGACGAGGCCGCGATACGAGAGATCGCTAAGCTGGGGGGCGCATGTGCCCTGGACGTAACCGTGGAACGACAGCTGCCGTTTGAGCAAGCGAAGACGGAGCGGACGATGAGCTCCTTGCCGTCCAGGTCGGACGAGCAGGCGCTGGTTGCTCGCGCAAAGCGCGATCCACGTGCATTCGGGGAGCTCTACGAACGCTACATCGTCCAGATCTATCGCTTTGTGTACTCAAGAACTCGGGACCAAACGGCCGCCGAGGACGTCACATCCGAGGTGTTCATGAAAGCTCTGAAGAGCATCGGTCGTTACCAGGACACCGGAAAGCCGTTCTCGGCGTGGCTCTACCAGATCGCGGTGAACTCCGTGGCTGATCGGTACCGCGCAGCCCGGCCGGTCGAGGACATCGACGACCAGCGCGACCTCGCCATATCGGGGCCCGCACTGGAGGAAATCGCCGCGCAGCGTGACGAGCTGCGTCAGATCTGGGCCGTGATCGAGACTCTGCCCGCACAGCAGCGGACCGCAATGGTGCTGAAGTTCCAGGAGGACCTGAAGATCGAGGACATCGCGGTGGCCATGGGCAAGACCCCTGGGGCGGTCAAGCTGCTCATCCACCGAGGTGTGACGAAGGTCCGCGCGACCTTAGGGGGCTCTGCATGAGGATGCAGCGGGACCCCGAGCTCGACCAGCTTTTCGAGCAGGAACCTGAATTGAGAGAGCTGGCACAGTTCATGCGCGCCAGGCCGCACCCGGCTGCTCATGCCGAGCCCAGCCCGCACTTTCGCATCACGCTCAAGCAGCGGCTGATGCGCGAGGCGTGGGAGAGGGCGTCGCGGCCAGCGCTGCCCTGGTACCGCCGCCTCTGGGCTCCCCAGCCGCTGGCAATGGCGGGCGCGGCGGTGGGCGCGCTGTTGATCGTTTTCACAGTCTTCCAGTTCGCGACCACCGGTGGACCCAAAAGCACCATCACGGTGCGCAGCGATCTCAACGGGCAGACGGTAAGTCTGGTCACGGCGATCCCGCTCAGCTTCAACCAGCCGATGGACACTGGTTCCGTGCAGACTGCCGTCACGATCGAGCCGGCGACCCAGGTCACGTACCGCTGGCAGGACAACAACAAGAATCTCACGATCACGCCGGTGCACAACCTTGCTCCCAATACCCAGTACGTCGTGAAGATCGCACCTTCCGCAAAGACGCAGGATGGACAGACGCTGACGAAGGCGCCGCCGGTGCAGTTCGTGACCAGGCCGCCGCCGCCGACGCCAACACCCACACCGACGAGCCAGCCCACGAGCACGCCATCGCCGCTGATCTCGTTCCACTCAGTCGCGCCGGCGGGGAACCCGGCGGTGCGCTGGTCGCCGGACGGTACCAAGCTGTACATCGTCGGGCCGAGCGGACAGCTCGGGGCCTGGACGATCCAGAGCCAGCCCACGGGAACGTCAATTCAGCCCGACGGGGTGACACTGGTCGCGGTCGGCCCCGACGGCACGGTCGCCTACGTTCGCGATGGTCAGATCTCGTACGGCTCTGTGACGGTGCCGAACGTGCAGCCGATCGCGCTCGGCTTCGGGCAGAGCGGCCTGGTCTTCGCCACCGCTTCAGAGGTGCAGTCGAGCGATCAGCGCAAGCTGGCCAACCTCCTGGAACAGGCGACGGCCGCCGATTTCTCGCCGGCGGGTGGCTGGCTCGTCTATCGCGGTTCGTCCGGCAAT
>Ga0126378_10001739_pt1 | contig 16084 bp, 17 predicted proteins | sample PanSoiMetPlot_23_FD_92587 | JGI IMG/M metagenome (GOLD analysis project Ga0126378, IMG submission 92587) | Tropical forest soil microbial communities from Panama - MetaG Plot_23 | ecosystem: Environmental > Terrestrial > Soil > Tropical forest > Bulk soil | place: Panama | collected 2016-02-17 | reverse complement strand
CCGGCCGGCAACCAAGTGATCTGCACCCTGCCGGGTGTGAAAGCGGAACCCGGCACGACCCGCTCGGCCTCGGCGGTCGAATTGTGGCGCCCACACCTCGCGGGCGCAATCGTGGCTATAGGCAACGCGCCGACCGCGCTGTACCGCCTTCTCGAGATCATTGCGGCGGGAGCCGCGAAGCCTGCCCTCGTCCTCGGCTTTCCGGTGGGCTTTGTTGGCGCGGCCGAAGCCAAGGCGGCGCTCGCGGCATTCGGCCACGGTATCGATTACATCACAGTGAAGGGCCGCCGCGGCGGCAGTGCGTTCGCTGCTGCCGCAATAAATGCGCTGGCGAGCACCGGGTGAATCCGTGGCTCGCAGTGGTCGGCATCGGCGAGGAAGGGCTAGCGGGTCTCGCCCCGGCAGCGCGCGCGCTCGTCGAGGCCGCCGACGTGGTGGTCGGCGGCGTCCGCCACCTCGAGATGGTGCCGCCGGGCAGCGCCGAGCGACTCCGCTGGGAACGTCCGCTCGATCGGACGATCGAGACGATCGCTGGGCTACGGGGCCGAAACGTTACGGTATTAGCGAGCGGCGATCCCCTCTGGTACGGCGTCGGCGTCGCATTGGCCCGCCGCTTTGCCCGCGACGAGATGACGATCGTGCCGCATCCCGGCGCGTTCAGTATCGCCGCTGCCCGGCTCGGCTGGCCGGTCGCCGATTGTGTGACGATCACCCTGCACGGGCGGCCGCTCGACACGCTGCGGCTCCATCTTACGCCGGCTCGCCGCATCCTCGCCTTGTCCGCAGACGGCGGCACGCCGCGCCTGGTCGCGCAATTGCTGACCAAGCTTGGTTGGGGGCCGAGCCGGCTTGTGGTGTTCGCCCATCTCGGCGGAGCGCAGGAGTCAACAGTTGAGGAGGAGGCGCGATCCTGGGGAGACCGCCCGGTAGCCGATCTCAACACGATTGCGATCGAATGCCGCGGCGGACCGGAAGCTCGGCCTCTGTCGCTGTTCGCGGGGCTGCCCGACGATGCGTTCGAGCATGACGGTCAGCTGACCAAGCGGGAGGTGCGCGCTACAACACTCGCGGCGCTCGCTCCGCTGCCCGGCGAGACCTTGTGGGATGTCGGGGCCGGCTGCGGTTCGATCGCGATCGAATGGCTGCGCGCGGGAGCCGGGCGCTCGGCGATCGCGATCGAGCGAATCCCAGCCCGCGCCGCGGCCATCGCGCGCAATGCGCACTCGCTTGGGGTACCGGGGTTGCGGATTATCACCGGGACGGCCCCGGATGTGCTTGAAGGCTTGCCGATGCCTGATGCCATCTTTGCGGGTGGCGGCATCACAGCGCCCGGGTTGCTGCCGCTGTTATGGGCGCGCTTGCGACCGGGAGGGCGTCTGGTCGCAAATGTCGTCACTGCCGAAGGGGAGGCGCGGCTCTTGGACTGGTATATGAGCCATGGCGGGGCGTTAGCGCGCATAGCGATCAGCCGCGCCGAGCCATTCGGCCGCCATCGTCTCTGGCGGTCTCTGGCTCCCGTTACCCAGCTGGCGGTAACGAAGCCCGAGTGAGGTCTCAAACCCCGGGTCTAATCTTAATCCCGACTCTTTGGAGCGAGCCTAAAGTGGCAAAGATGCCTGGACGGGTATTCGGCCTCGGGGTCGGGCCGGGTGACCCAGAGTTGCTGACCTTGAAGGCGCTGCGGCTCTTACGTGCGGCGCCTGTCGTCGCCTATCTAGCGCCAGAGCAAGGTCACAGCTTCGCCCGTTCAATCGTTGCCGCGTGGCTCGAAGACCGCCAGCGTGAGATCGCGATTCGCATTCCGATGCGACCGGGGGCGCCGCCCGCCACGATCTATGACGCTGCGGCAGCCGAGCTGGCCACCGAGCTCGACCACGGTAATGACGTCGCGCTGCTTTGTCAGGGCGATCCTTCCTTCTACGGCAGCTTTGTCCATCTCTTTGTCCGGCTTACCGGCCGATACCGGATCGAGATCGTGCCCGGCGTGCCGTCCACCGCTGCTTGCGCCGCCGCCGCCTCAACTCCGCTAGTAACGCGAGACGAGACCCTTGCAGTGATCCCGGCGACGCTCGGCGAAGCCGAGATCGCCCGCCGCCTTGGCGAGAGCGACTCTATGGCGATAGTCAAGCTCGGGCGGCATTTTCCGAAGGTAAGGCAAATTCTGCGCGAGCTCGGTCTGCACGACAGGGCGCGTTACATCGAGCACGCAACCTTACCGAACCAGCACGTTTCGCCGCTTGCCTGCGTTGATGCCGCGCGCGTTCCCTATTTCTCGATGATCTTGATCCGCCGCCGCGGCCTAATCGAAGAGAATGGATGACTGATTTTCGATTTGGCTGTGTCGGCTTGGGCGAGTGCGATGTAGCTCACACACGATCGCCGTATGGGCGCGTAAACCTGCCGTAGCGGTGCGCGTTCTCCTACCGCATGGCGGCTCTCGACAAGCAGGGTGCCCCGGGTCCGGTCCTTAGTCTAGTTTGTCGGTAAACGTCTTCGCCCGACCGGACGGGATTTTTGCCGCTCGCCGAGCAGGTTTTGCGCCAATTAACCCCGTTGGCCGCGGAATAGACCACGTCCAGACGAGGGGGGCGGCAGAGGAGGGTTCTCACCGACCCCACAGGCGCTATCATTGGGCTGACCGTCCCGCCGCGAACGGGACCGGGTCGCGGCGGAGTTCATCGATGTTGATCGGCGTTCCGAGAGAGGTGAAAACCCACGAGTATCGCGTCGGGCTGATCCCCGGGAATGTGCGTGAACTCGTGCACCACGGGCACAAGGTCGTCGTCGAGGCTGGAGCGGGCGCGGGAGTCGGCTTCGATGACACTGCCTACGCCACGGCTGGCGCCGCCATCCTGCGGGACGCGGCCGAGGTGTTTGCCGCCGCGGAGCTGATCGTCAAGGTCAAAGAGCCGCAGCCGCAGGAGGTAACGCTGCTGCGTGAGCGGCAAGTTCTATTCACTTATTTGCATCTCGCCGCGGATAAGAAGCTGGCTCAAGGACTCATCCGATCGGACACTATCGCAGTCGCCTATGAGACGGTCACAGACGAGCGAGGCGGTTTACCACTGCTCGCTCCGATGAGCGAGGTCGCCGGACGGATGGCAGTGCAGGTTGGCGCCCATTGCCTCGAAAAAGAGCAGGGTGGCATCGGCGTGCTGCTCGGCGGCGTTCCCGGTGTCCCCGCCGCCAAAGTCGTCATTCTTGGCGGAGGCGTCGCCGGCACCAATGCTGCTCGCATGGCGATGGGCATGGAGGCCTACGTTACCGTCATCGACAAATCGCTGCCGCGCCTCTACGAGCTCGACCTGCAATTCGGGGCGCAACTGCACACACTATTTTCCACGATGGAGAACATCGAGCGCGAAGTCGTCGCCGCCGATCTCGTGATCGGTGCGGTGTTGGTTCCCGGCGCGACGGCGCCAAAGCTCGTTAGCCGCAAGCTCGTCCGGGCGATGAAGCCGGGCACAGTGGTGGTCGATATCTCGATCGATCAAGGAGGTTGCTTTGAGACCAGTCGACCAACGACCCATGCAGCGCCGACCTATATCGCTGAGGGGGTTGTACACTACTGCGTGACCAACATGCCGGGAGCGGTCGCCCGTACTTCGACGGTAGCGCTCAACAACGCAACCTTGCCGTTTGTGCTGGCGATCGCCAATCTGGGCTGGCAGCGGGCGCTGACTGACGACCCTCACCTTAGAAATGGTCTCAACGTCTGTCGCGGGCGACTGACGCATCCGGCCGTAGCCCGCGATCTCGATCTTCCTCTAACTGTGCCGGAGCGGGCTTTGGCAAACTGATCGAGCCAGAAACATTTCGAAGGCGGCGCGACTGGTATTAACCGTCCAACCCACGAAAAGCTTGATCTTTAGGCTATGGACCGCGGGGCAAATAATCCCCATCTCACACGGGAACAGCTCGAGAGGGGGATATGCCGCTCCTTCCGACGACCGGGCCCGTAGGTGGTGGTGACCAGGGATTCGATATTTTGGCTCGTCCCGAGGCGTCGGTCCGGCATATAGACGATGCGGCAATCGCGGCGGTCACCAACCTCTATCGCGAGATTTTCGCGGCCGGCGGTGCTATCCTCGATCTGATGTCGGGATGGGTAAGCCACCTGCCGCCCGAAATCTCTTATGCGCGGGTCGTTGGTGTCGGCATCAGCGCTTGCGAACTGGCCGAAAACCCGTTTCTCGACGAATGGCGCGTGCAGGATTTGAATCGTAATCCGTGCCTCCCGTTCGCAACCGCCGAGTTCGATGGGGCGGCGATCTGCGTGTCAATTCAGCACTTGACGCGGCCCTGCGAGGTCATTCGCGAAGTCGGCAGGGTGCTAAAGCCGGGAGCACCGCTGATCGTGACCTTCTCGAACTGCTGCCTGCCGACGCGCGCCATCGCCTGCTGGCATCTTCTCGACGATGCCGGACATCTTTGCCTGATCGCCCATAATTTCGCGGAAGCTGGCAATTGGACTGACATCCGCTGCCTCGACCGGACGCCGGCGGGCGGCGGAGATCCTCTTTATGCGGTGATCGGTCGCAGCCTCGGGCCGGCACCGCCGGTGGGCGATGACGATTAGGAGTCGAAGGCTACGATCGAGGTGAACGGGACGTCGATCCGGTCGCGGCCGCGTAAGAAATTGAGCTCGATGATACAAGCGGCGGCAACCACGTCACCGCCGCGCTGGCGAACGAGATCGATGGCAGCCTGCATCGTCCCTCCGGTTGCCAATAAATCGTCAAGCACGACCACCCGTTGACCATCGATGATCGCATCCTCCTGAATCTCGATGGTGTCCGTCCCGTATTCAAGATCATAGGTAAAGCGCACGGTCCTACCGGGCAACTTGCCCCTCTTGCGGACCATTGCAAAGCCTCGGCCGAGTTCATAGGCGAGTGGAGCGGCAACCAGAAATCCACGGGATTCGATCCCGATCAGGAGTTCGGGCTGATGCGGCCGCAATGCCCCGGCCAGGCGCTCGACGGTGGTGCGCCAAGCGTGTGGGTGGGAAAGGAGTGTGGAAATGTCGTAGAATAAAATGCCAGGCTTGGGAAAATCGGGTACCGGCCGGATGTGCTGCTTCAGGTCCATGGCCGCTGTTCCTCGATACCATTCTCGGTGATCGAATTCATCCTCGTCGCGACATAACCACTTTCTGCCTGATTGGGAAGGCCCGACCGGCAGATACCGAATTAGGCTTCGTACTGCATGGCGCCCGCCACCGCGACCTTGGTTGAGTCCAAAGAGTCCGGGTCGCTCATTTTGACGGCAACTGGGGAGTGGCTGGTGGCGACTGCCGCCGACCTCGATCGTCGGCTGCGGGGGATCGAGGCGCCAGAGGGGAGACGGGTGTTGCTCGATCTGACGGGGATCGATCGGCTCGATACCGCCGGCGCTTGGCTGCTGCTGCGAACCGAACATGATCTGGCGGCGCGAGGCAACACTGTTGAGATGCGAAATCTGCGGCCGAACTTCGAGCCGCTGATTGATCAGGTGCGAGCAGCTGGATTTGTGCCTCCGGCTCGGCATCCGCGACCGGCCCACCATACAATCGTAGGTTTCATCGCGCGCATAGGGGAAATCTCGCTCGGGTTGGTCGCGCGTACTTACAGCATCTTAGGCTTCTTTGGCGTCGTGTGCTCGACCGCGTTGCAGGTGGCGCGTCATCCGGGCCGGCTGAGCGTGACGGCGATCGTCGCACAGATGGAGCAGACCGGTGTCAATGCGTTGCCCATTGTCGCTCTCCTGACATTCCTGATCGGGATCGTCATCGCCTATCAAGGTGCCGACTATTTGCGATTTTACGGGCTTGAGAACTACACCATCCAATTGACCGGAGCCAGCATCTTGCGTGAACTGGGGGTTCTGCTGACCGCAATTATTCTCGCGGGCCGCTCCGGCAGCGCTTTTACCGCCCAGATTGGGACGATGCGGGTCAATGAGGAAATCGATGCGATGCAGACCATCGGCCTCGACCCGATCGCGGTCTTGGTCCTCCCGCGCCTCTTTGGACTGGTGCTGACCTTGCCGATGCTGACCCTGTGCGCCAATTTCATGGGGATTTTTGGTGGTGGCCTGACGGCGTGGAGCCAACTTGGCATCGGGATTCCTCAGTTCCTGAGCCAACTTTCCACGATCGCGCCGTGGTCTTTCTGGATCGGCTTGATCAAGTCACCGTTCTTTGCCGTCGTTATCGCTCTGATCGGCTGTTATGAAGGCTTTCAGGTGGCGGGTAGCGCCGAGAGTGTCGGTCGTCTGACGACGCTGTCGGTGGTTGAAGCGATCTTTCTCGTGATCGTCATCGACGCGGGGTTTTCGATCTTTTTTTCCGCCTTGCAGATTTGAGCATGCCGAATCAGTCAGACGAGCCGATCATTCGCGTGCGTGGCCTTATCAACCGGTTCGGTAGCGAGACTGTCCACGATGGCCTCGACCTCGAAGTGTTCCGTGGCGAAGTCCTCGGTGTCGTGGGCGCATCCGGGTCGGGTAAATCGGTGCTGTTGCGAACCATCATCGGGCTCAATCGCCCGGCGTCGGGCCGCGTCGAGGTTCTCGGGCATGACATTCTCGCCATCGGTGATACTGATCAGCGGGAGATTGAAAAGCATTGGGGCGTGCTATTTCAGGACGGTGCGCTCTTCAGTTCGCTCACCGTCGCGGAAAACATCGAGGTGCCGTTGAGGGAATATTATGACATGCCATTGCGCCTGATGGATGAGATTGCGGCGTTCAAGATCGGTATTGTCGGACTTCCCGAAGGGACTGGAGAGAAATATCCATCCCAGCTTTCCGGTGGAATGCGCAAGCGCTCGGGTCTCGCACGGGCCCTCGCGCTCGATCCCGAAATTGTCTTTCTCGACGAGCCCACTGCCGGGCTCGACCCAATAGCGGCCGGCGACTTCGACATCCTGATTCGGGACCTGACAGGCAGCCTAGGCCTGACAGTGTTCATGGTGACCCACGATCTCGACACTCTGTTTTCGATCTGCGACCGGGTCGCGGTGTTGGTCGACAAGAAAATTCGTGCGGGCTCCTTGGAACAGATGTTGAACGACGACCATCCTTGGATCCAGTCCTACTTTCACGGCCCGCGCGGACGAGCTGCCCTGCGCTCCGAAGCCGAACATTTGCACGAACAGAAGATAGAGCTTCCCGCCCCTCGATAGGTATCTTGCACCGAGAGAGCAAATAGATGGAGACACGAGCCCATTTCGTGGCAGTCGGTACTTTCGTTTTGGCCGTGATCTTTCTTGCTTTTGTCGCAGTCCTGTGGCTCGGGCACACTGAATTCGGCGAGCAAGCTAAGCGCTACTATATTTTCTTTAGCGGATCGGTAGCAGGTCTCAACAAGGGTTCCCAGGTTCAGTATAATGGCATCCCGGTCGGTCAGGTCGTCGATATCCGCGTCGATCCCGGTAATCTTGAGCAGATACAGGTGACGGTCGAGATCAACACCAGCATTGTCGAAATCAAATCTGATGCTCGCGCATTTCTAGACACCAATATACTGAATGGCATCGCCACGATCCAGATTCGCGGTGGAACGCGGGAGGCCAGCGATCTCGAGCCGGCGCCCGGCCATAAATACCCGATAATCAGGGCGGGTAGATCAGAGCTAGAGGAGGTGAAAGCTAGTCTTCCAGAACTGGTGGCAGATCTCAAGAATGCAGCACACGGTGTGAACGCTCTCTTAGACGAGAACAACCGTCGAGCAGTTTCTGAGACTTTGCAGAATATTCGAACAATAACTGGGGCCTTCGTCGAGCCCAGCAAAGAAGTGAGCGAGGTCGTGGACAATGCCAACAAGGCTGTTGTCGAGCTGAAATCGTTTGTCCAAGATCTCGATCACAGCTATACCGACAAGGGCGGATTGAAAGATCAGCTGTCGCAAACGCTCGCCGACGCCAGTCGGCTGGCCAAGAACCTCAACGAGGCCAGCCGGCAACTGCAACTGGTGCTTCAGGAAAACCGGCCAGGCATCCGAAATTTTACTCAGAGCACTTTGACCCGACTCAGCGACCTCGTCACCGATCTGCAGCGGTTCGTAGCGGGGGCGACGCGCTTCGTCTCAGACATGGAACGCAACCCGTCCCGGTTGCTGTTCGGCGAGCGGCGCGAGGGGTACCGACCGCAATGACGGCGCCAACGGCGTGGCTTTCGCGCCGGTGGCTTTCGAGCACCGTGGTGCTCACGGTGACCGGTTGCACGAGCTTGCTTGGACTCGGTCCGGCGCCGCATCTTTATCGGGTTACACCCAAGACAACCTATCCGGCGAATTTGCCGCATCCATCCGGACAACTCCTTGTCGACGTGCCGCTTGCACCGGCGGGGCTCGATACGGCGCGGATCGCGCTGAGCCGGTCTGCCGTCTCAATAGATTACTTCGCGGATTCGGAATGGATCGATCGGGTTCCGCTGATGGTACAGACGGCATTACTCGATTCGTTCGAGAGCAGCAGGGCGATCACCGCGATCGACCGCGAAGCGATCGGATTGCGCGCGGATCTGATCCTGAAGACCGACATCCGGCATTTTGAGGCGCTGTATGATTCGCGCAATGGACCGCCCGAGGTGTGGGTGGCGATCACAGCCCGGCTGGTTGATCCATCCGGCCGGGATGTCGTGGCGCATGCCTCGTTCGAGCGCCGTGAGCAGGCCCAAGCGAACGACATCGCGCGTGTCGTCCTTGCCTTCGACGAGGCGTTGGGAGGCGTGATGGAGGACATCGTGCTGTGGACTGTGCGCAATCCCGCTTTGTCGGCGAAGCAGCGTCCGCTATGATGATCACCTTTCGTTCACAAAGGTTGCCATGTGAGGCGTGAGAACTCGCGAAAAAGTCTGCTAGTCAGTCGGACTGAAATCGAGCCGATGGCTTCAGCAGCCGCGGTCATCGCCGATTGCCGCCGCGAGCTCGCCGCGCGCAACCGTGACATTCTTAGCGAGGTAATGGTGGGCGTGGCCACGGTCTCCGAGTGGCGGCATTACCCCGATGGGGATGTCTATGACCCGAAAAGCCACGCCCAATATTTTTATCACGTGCATCCGGTGAATGGACGGCCTGTCCGCGAGCATGGGCATTTCCATACTTTTCTCCGGGCCGAGGGCATGCCGACTGGAACGGCGCCGCTCATTCTCCCCGAACTCGCGGTTGCCGACGTTCCGGCATTGCCGCCCCAATCCCCGCCGCTCAAGCATGGTATTCGGGAGGAGGTGAGCCATCTGGTCGCGATTGCGGTCGACTGCCGGGGCGAACCGATCCGGCTGTTTACGACCAATCGCTGGGTCACCGGCGAAACCTGGTACCGCGCCGACGATGTAATCCGTATGCTCGACCGATTCGCGATCACCGAGGTCAAGCCGTCGGAGACGCTCAACCTCTGGGTGTGCGCGATGCTTCGGCTCTTTCGGCCTCAGATTGCCGCGCTTCTGCGGATGCGGGATGAGACCGTCATGGCTTGGCGCCGCCGCCGCCGCACTCAGGTCTTTGAGGATCCCGCCCTCGAAATCACTTCGAGCCTCGATATCGGCTACGACGCCCAACTTGCTTTCGTCGACCGGATTCGATCCGAGCCGTCCGGACGAATCCCGCATCGCGTGCCGATTCTGCCGGCGATGGCCGAGGGTTGGGGCGAGGGTCAGGCGGGCTGAGGCGTACCCTCGTCCGCGGTCTTTATCGAGGGGGCGGCTGCGAAAGAGGTTGGCGCGGGGCGAGGCTCCCGGCGCTCAGACATTCTTTCAGCTTGGCGTCGCGTTTGGCATTCGCCTCTGCGGTGAAGTCGGGATACGCAGCTTGAGCCTGCTTGGCGCATTTATCCGCCGCCTTCCAGGCGCTGATCACCGTTTGACCCTGTTGACTTGCCTCGGCCGTCGCGGTGAAGAGCAGCAGGCCGGCCGCCAGCGGGAATCCGAACCGGTTCATCCGATAACCTCCTCGATGCCACCGGTATGGCGATGATGCGGTCCAAAAAGGGGACTATACATTTATTGGCTCCGCTGTTGCACTGGCGAAGGAACTGAGGCTCGACAGACACAAATTTAGCTGGAGGAGGCGCGATGCTGAAGATCTGGGGACGGACGACCTCATCGAATGTGCAGAAGGTGCTTTGGTGCTGCGCCGAGCTTGGCATCGATTACGAGCGTGTCGATCTTGGTGGACCGTTTGGCGGCAACCGCGATCCAGAATATCTCGCGATGAATCCGAATGGTCGGGTGCCGACGATCAACGACAACGGTGTGGTTCTCTGGGAATCGAACACGATCTGCCGCTATCTCGCTGCGACGCGTCATGGCGAGCGGTTGTATCCGAGCGACCCCACCGCCCGCTCGAATGTCGAGCGCTGGATGGACTGGCAACTCGCCACTTCGGGGCCGCCAATGGCAGCCCTGCTCGGGATGCTGATCCGGGCGAGACCAGAACAGCGTGATCATGCGGCGATCGAGGCGGCGCGGCTGCAGGCGCTGGCCGCCTGGACCATCGTCGAGGACGAACTCGAAGACCGTCCGTACCTGGCGGGATCGGAGCTGACGCTCGCCGAAATCGCGCTGGGGACCATGGTGTATCGCTGGCACGCTTTTCCGATCGAGCGGCCACCATTGAAGAACCTCAAAGCCTGGTATCAGCGTATGCGAGAGCGCGCTGGCTTCAGAACTCATATCGAAATCCCGATCACGTAATGGTGAGATCGATTTGCCGGCCGTTGCTTTGCCGCCTCCGGACGTTATTCTGCGGTAACCAGAGCGACACGGTTCAGCTCGATATAACGGGAGGCTAGATGAGATCTTCGACAAAGCGCTCGATCGTGGCCGCTGCTGTGATCTGTGCGTTGGCCGCCGCCGGTGGTGCTGTGCCGGCCCAGGACAAAGAAACGGTCATCAAGAACCGCGAGGCCTTGATGAAGGGGCAAGGCAAGGACATCGGAAGTGTCAAGGCTTACATCGATGGCAAGGGGGACCAGGCGCAGGCCGAGGCAGGTGCGGCCGCGTTGACCCAGTCGACGAGAAAAATACCCGACGCGTTTCCGCCGGGTTCGGGCGGACCCAGCCCCGATGGCAAGTTCGCGGCCAAACCTGCTATCTGGAGCGATTGGAACAAGTTTCTCGATGCTCAGAAGAACGCGGTGAGCAAGGCCGACGTGCTCCTCGCGGCTGTGAAAAGCGGCGATAAGGCGAGCATCCAGTCGGCTTTTGGCGACCTCGGTAAAAACGGCTGCGGCGCTTGCCACGAGACGTTCCGCGAGAAATTGCAAGACTGACGGCTCTCGCCGTCGCATTACTATTAACCCTCAACGGCATCGCACCGGGGGCCGAAGACGCAGACTTGGTGGCACGCGGTGCCTACCTCGCCACAGGGGCCGGTTGCGCGGACTGTCATACGGACGCCAAGAACGGCGGGCGTCCTTACGCCGGCGGTCGTGCCCTGATGACCCCGTTCGGGACCTTCTATGCCCCGAACATCACGCCCGATCCGGTCACTGGCATCGGCCGGTGGAGCGACGCGCAATTCCTGAATGCATTGCGGCGAGGTGTCCGTCCTGATGGTTCAAATTACTTCCCAGTGTTTCCCTATCCGAGCTTTACCAATATCACCGACGACGATGTGTGGGCGATCAAAGCTTATCTCTTTGCCCAGCCAGCGGTAAGGCATGCCAATCGTCCGCATGATATGGCCTTTCCGTTCTCGTGGCGGTTCTTGCAAAACGCGTGGAAGCTGCTCTTTTTCAGTCCAGGCCCGTTCCGGCCTGCACCCGAGCGCAGCGAGGCTTACAATCGCGGTGCCTATCTTGTCACCGCGCTCGCGCATTGCGGCGAATGCCACACGCCGCGCAACTGGTTCGGCGCCATGGAGCCGTCGCGGTTTCTCGCCGGTACCCCGCACGGCCCGGACGGTAAGGCGGTCCCGAACATCACGTCGGATCCGACAACCGGAATCGGGAAGTGGAGCGATGACGATATAGTGACCCTCCTCAAGGACGGCCAGACACCCGATTTCGATTTTGTCGGCGGCGCGATGGCCGAAATCGTCAGAAACACCGCGCGGCTGACCGACGCGGATCGCCGCGCAATCGCTGTTTTCCTGCATTCCGTACCCGCCGTGCCATCATCGCGATAGAAATCGTCGATCGCGCGTTTCGCCACTGGACGCTCGGTCGCCACCTCCTATGATGAGGGGCGTTGAGCATTGGGATGGACCTTGGCAAGGTTCGTCACGGCTCTGTCATCGGACCATCAGGCGGCCAGCGACAGGAAGCGAGTTTTTGGCGCGAGGACGACCGGACAAGAGCTTGGCTCGTTTCAAACGGATCGCCTTGGTGTTGTCCGGTGGCGGCGCGCTTGGAGCTTACCAGGCAGGAGCCTACGCCGCGCTCGACGAGTTTGGCGTACGGCCGAACTGGATTGCCGGTACCGCGATCGGCGCGATCAACGCCGCAATCATCGCCGGAAACCCACCGCACGAACGCGCGCCGCGGCTCCGCCAATTTTGGCGAGAGGTGAGCAAGCATCAGCAGGGCCGTCGTCGACAAAATGCAGGCTGGTCGGCGCGATCGGTCCTAACGAACTGGCTGACTATCGGGCGCCGGGGGGTCGGCGATCACCCGGTCATCTCCTCCGCGGCATTGCGCATGATGATCGAAGAAGTCGTCGATTTTGACCGGATCAATTCGGGAGGTGTTCGGGTGGTGCTCGGCGCCGTGAACCTGGCGACCGGAGCCGAAACGTTCTTCGACAACGACCGGCACGTGCTCGGCATCGATCACGTCCTGGCTGGCACGCCGTTCCCGGGCATGCCGGCCGTCACGATTGGGCGCCAGCTCTTCTCCGGCAGTGCAGTTTCGGTTTCGGCCCTCGACGATGCACGCCCGGCCGACACGCTGTGCTTTGCGATCGATGGGTACGATCCGGTTCCCGGGGGTCACGGTGGTTTTAGCCGCTCGGCACGAGACATCGCCGCAATGCGCCGCACTCATGATCTCCGCCGCATAATTGCGCTGCTAGGTGAGCGGCTACCGTCGGCATTGCGCGGTGATGTGGAGATCCGCCGATGCCTTTCCGAGGCGAGTACCGCGACGATGACGATCCTGCACCTCGTGCATGAGGCCAGCGCTACCGATCTCGCAGCCAAAACGCGGGATTTTTCTCCCAGTGCGGTGGCGCGCCGATGGAAAGCAGGGGAAAGCGACATCGTGACGAGCCTTGCGCATCCGCGCTGGTTGGCGCCGCCGTCTCGTCTTTCGGGTGTTGTTGTTCACGAGCTCCGTGGCGGGGTGGCTGCTCCACCCCACTCATCCTGACCGGCCGGTAAAATAGGCAAAGCTCTATCGACGCCCGATAAGGCGGCAATTTCCATTACTTCGGTTAAGAAGTGCTCGGTCGACCACGGTAGGTTCGAGACGACCAAAAAGCCTTGCCTAAGCGGTTGGCATAACAAATACATGCTTGAAATGAAGAGATTTTTAAGATGGGATGGTTTCGCCTGAGAATGGTTCGGAGCGATCACCGTTTCGATTAGAACGTTCCCGATCTCGCAAGGGATGGGGATATACGAGGGTTCATGCTTTACGAGGCGTACCAGGCTCACAATGACGTCCTCGGTCCAATTCGGCTGGTGGCCGAGACTTTCCGGTGTCTCCTCAACCAACCATGGCCGTTGTTCGCCAATGCGCCGTTCATTCGAAGCGCTTCGGCGGCAATGGAGCTGCTGTCGAACGCGGGCCTGTCTCATGACCGGCCTGATTTCGGCATTCGGGCCGTAATCATCGAGGGCCGAGAGGTGTCCGTCACCGAACAGGTCGTGGCCTCCGATCCGTTTTGCCGCCTGCTTCATTTCCGCAAGGAAAAGGTCTGTGAAGCTCCGACGGTTCTGGTCGTCGCGCCCCTCTCGGGCCACTTTTCGACCTTGCTCCGGGGCACCGTCCAAACACTGCTGCCGGACCACGACGTCTTCGTTACCGATTGGGCGAACGCCCGAAACGTTTCGCTCCTCCATGGCCGGTTCGACCTGGACGACTTCGTGGATCTTGTGATCCGCTTCATCCGTCTGCTCGGACCAAACGTTCACGTCATGGCGGTATGCCAGCCCTCGGTACCGGTGCTGTCAGCCGTATCGTTGCTGGCGGCGGGTGGAGATCCCTGCCAACCAGCATCAATGATATTGATGGGTGGCCCGATCGACCCGACGGCGAACCCGACCGAGGTTAACCGCTTCGCCGAAGCCCATTCGCTCGACTGGTTCGAACGAACCGTGATTACGACAGTGCCCCCGCGGTATCCCGGAGGCTTCCGCCGGGTTTATCCGGGTTTTCTCCAGCTCGCCGGCTTCCTCAGCATGAATCTCGATCGCCATGTGTCGGCCCACTGGGCGATGTTCGAGAATCTCGTGCGCGGCGACGGTGACAGCGCCGCGGCTACCCGGGCCTTTTACAAGGAATACAGCTCGGTCATGGATCTGCCGGCCGATTTCTACCTGCACACCATCAAACGGGTGTTTCACGACCACGATCTCTCGCGGGGCAATTTCAGGGTGCGCGGAAATCGGGTCGAGCCGGCAGCCATCGAACGCACCGCGCTGATGACGGTCGAAGGCGAGCGGGACGATGTCTGCGCGCCTGGGCAAACCGTCGCGGCGCACCAGCTCTGCAGCCGGATCACCGCGGCAAAAAAGAGCCACCACCTTCAGCGCAAAGTCGGCCATTATGGCGTGTTTCATGGCCGTCGGTGGCAGAATGAGACCTACCCGAAGGTGCGGTCGTTTATCCGGGCGCAGGGCTAGGCCGCTGATCTTTTTCGGCCGCCGGCGGAGCATGGGCAGTTGGGAGGTAGAAAATGGCTCTTCGTGGCAAGGTCGTGATCACCTGCGCCGTCACCGGCTCGATCCATACTCCAACCATGAGCCCTTACCTGCCGCTGACCCCAGACGAGATTGCCCGCGATGCGATCGCCGCGGCGGAGGCGGGGGCGGCGATCCTGCATCTCCATGCCCGCGATCCGAAGGACGGACGGCCGACACCCGACCCTGATGTGTTCATGCAATTTCTGCCGCGGATCAAGCAGGCGACCGGTGCCGTTATCAACATCACAACGGGCGGCGGTCACGGCATGACGCTCGAGGAAAGGCTGGCGGCGCCATTACGCGCCGAGCCCGAGATGTGCTCGCTCAACATGGGGTCGATGAATTTCGGGCTCTACCCGATGCTCGACCGATACAAAGAGTGGAAATACGCGTGGGAACCGCAGCATCTCGGAATGACGCGCGATTTTATTTTCCGCAACACCTTTGCCGATATCGAGCGCATCTTGAAGGGTTTGGGGGAGGGTTGCGGCACCCGCTTCGAGTTCGAATGCTACGATATCGGCCATCTCTATAATCTCGCGCATTTTCTCGACCGCGGCATGGTTAAGCCGCCGCTTTTTGTTCAGACAATATTTGGGATCCTCGGCGGTATCGGTGCGGATCCGGAGAACCTCGTCCACATGAAGCGGATCGCCGACAAGCTCTTTGGCGATTCCTATGCCTGGTCGATCCTCGCAGCCGGTCGGCACCAGCTGCCGCTGGTATCGATGGGCGCAATCATGGGCGGCAATGTCCGGGTCGGGCTCGAGGATTCGCTGTGGATCGGCTGCGGCAAACTCGCCAAGAGCAATGCCGATCAAGTCAGCGCCATCCGGGCGATTGTCGAGAACCTGTCGCTCGAGATCGCCTCGCCCGACGAGGCGCGAGCGATGCTCGCGCTCAAGGGCGGCGACAGAGTCGCCTTCTGAGCGGGTTAGGCCGCACGATGATCGACAAGCGGGTGGGCAGCCTCGCCGAGGCGGTCGCCGGGATCCCCGACGGCGCCGTCGTCTTGTGCGCCGGCTTTGGTGGCGCCGGTCTGCCCGACGCGCTCTGCGAAGCGGTGATCGAGCAAGGTGCACGCGACCTGACAGTAATCGCCAACAATGCCGGAACCGGGCGAAGCGGCCTTGCCGCATTGCTCGCGGCCGGCCGGGTCAGGCGGATCATCTGCTCGTTTCCCCGCAGCTCCGGCTCCGTTGTATTCGAGGAGCTCTATGCCGCCGGGCGGATCGAGCTGGAGCTTGTGCCCCAGGG
>Ga0126378_10001737_pt1 | contig 16087 bp, 13 predicted proteins | sample PanSoiMetPlot_23_FD_92587 | JGI IMG/M metagenome (GOLD analysis project Ga0126378, IMG submission 92587) | Tropical forest soil microbial communities from Panama - MetaG Plot_23 | ecosystem: Environmental > Terrestrial > Soil > Tropical forest > Bulk soil | place: Panama | collected 2016-02-17 | reverse complement strand
GGCCGTAGTTCAGGATCTCCTGGCCGTCCACGCAGAGGATCGCGTCGCGATCGAGGAACTCGCGCACCTCACGGCAGAGCCGCAGTGGGTGGATCGGCAGCTGCCCGGTGGCCATGGCCCGCTCGGCGTCCAGGCGCTTCTCCTCGTTCAGCTCGGACAGGTGGCTGACCCACCGGTCGAACCGGCCGCGCAGGCGGCCGCCGACCGCCTCGAGCAGCTGCTGCAGCACGGCGCGGGCGTCGCCCACGATCCCGACGTCGACGTCCCGGGTCCGGCCCAGCTCCTCCGGGTCGATGTCCACCTGGACCAGGCGGGCGCCCTCGGCGATCCTCGGCGGCCGCCCGTAGTCGATGACGTAGTTCAGCCGGGTTCCGATCACGAACACCAGGTCGGCCTCCCGGAAGGCCGTCGCTCGGGCGGAAAGGAAGCACAGCGGGTGGTCCTCGGGGATAACGCCCCGGCCCTGGGGGGTGGTCCAGAACGGGATGCCGGACCGGTCGACCCAGGCCTGGAGCTGCTCCGACGCCTCCGACCACAGCACGCCGCTGCCGCAGACCAGCGCCGGCCGCTCGGCCCGCTCCAGCAGGCCGACGGCCCGGTCCACGAGGGCCGGGTCGCCGAGCGGCCGCCGGCGCTGCAGGTCGGCGCGGGCCCAGCGCACCTCGGCCGGCTCGACCTGTCGGTAGAGCACGTCGCCCGGCAGGTCCAGGTAGACCGGCCCCGGCCTCCCGGAGAAGGCGTGGCGGAACGCCGCGGCGACGAGTTCGGGGATGCGGCGGGCGTCGTACGCGCGCTCGGCCCAGCGCGTGACCGGCCGCATCATCGACAGCTGGTCCATCTCCTGGAACGCGCCCATCCCGTACTGGCTCACCGGGCTGGAGCCCCCCAGGGCGATCACCGGGGCGCAGTCGACGAACGCGTGGGCGACGCCGGTGGCCAGGTTGGTGGTGCCGGGCCCCGAAGCGGCCATGCAGACGCTCGGGCGGCACAGCACGCGGCTGTAGGCGTTGGCCATCATCGCCGCGGCCTGCTCGTGCCGGACGTCGACCATCCGGATGCCCGCGTCCTGGCAGGCGTTCTCGGCGTCGATCATGGGGCCGCCCATCAGGAAGAACACGTGGTCGACGCCGTGGTCGCGCAGCGCCCTGGCCAGGACCTCGTTGCCCGTCATTCAGATCACTCCCTGCGTCCTCAGACGCTCCAGTTCGACGTCACCGAGCCCGAGGACGGCTCCGAGCACCTCCCGGGTGTGCTCGCCCACCAGCGGCGCGGGCGTGACCGGCACGCTGGAGCACGACATGCGGACGGGCCATCCCGGCATCGTGAAGTCGCCGCGCTCGGGGTGCTGCACGGTCACGAAGGTGCCCCGCCGGCGCAGGTGAGGGTCCTCGGACAGCTCCAGCGTGTCGAAGACGGCGCCGGCGGGCACGCCCGCCCCGCCCAGCACCTCCATCGCCTCGCGCTTGGTGCGCTGCCGCGTCCAGGCCGAGATCACCTCGTCGATCTCATCCAGGTGCCTCGCCCGCTCCTCCGGGCTGCGAAAGCGATCGTCCCCGAGCAGGTCGGGTCGGTCCACGACGTGGAGGAGGCGCTCCCAGTGGTCGTTGCTGGCCCGGGTGGTGTAGATGTACACGTAGTCGTTGGGACCGCCGGGCCGGCAGGGGAACACGTCGCTGGGCGCCGTGAGCCCGAGCTGGCTCCGGTTGCCGGCCCGCTCGGCGCCCCGGCCGGTGAGGGCCTGCCGCGCGTACGAGATGCGACAGTAGTTGATGACCGCCTCCTGCATGGCGACCTCGACCCGCTGGCCCAGGCCCGTGCGTTCCCGCTGATGGAGGGCCGCCAGGATGCCGATCGCGCAGTGCAGGCCGGTGCCGGTGTCCGCGATGGTCGGCCCGGGCTTCAGCGGGCGGCCATCGGGGGTCCCGGTCAGGCTGACCGCTCCGCCGACCGCCTGGCCGATCGGGTCGAAGCTCAGGAACTCGCCGTACGGGCCGTCAGCCGGGAACCCCTTGACCTGCGCGTAGACCAGTCGGGGGTTGAGCTCCCGCACGGCCTCGTAGCCCAGGCCCAGCCGCTCGACGCTGCCGGGGCGCAGGTTCTCCACGAACACGTCGGCGTGTCGCAGCAGCTCGCGCATGATCGCCGTTCCCTCCGGGTGGCGGAGGTTCAGCGTCACGCTGCGCTTGTTGGCGTTGAGCAGCAGGAAGTAGTAGGAGTCCAGGCCGGGCTGGTCGGTGGACGCCCCGCGCCCCTGCTCGCCGCGACCGGGCGGCTCGACCTTCACCACGTCCGCGCCCAGCCACGCCAGCGTCTCGGTGCACGAGGGACCTGCCTCGAACTGCGTCAGGTCGACGACGCGGATCCCGCTCAGGGCGGCTTCCATCTGAACGTCCTCCGGAATCTTGAGGTCGGCGCCGATTCGACCGTACCGCGGCTCGGCGGTCCGTGGGAAGCCCCGGCCGGCCCCCCGCGTGGGACACTGGGGGGAGCGGTGTACCCCTTCGAGCGCTTCGACCTCGGCGCGAAGACCGCGCTGGCGGCCAGCCAGCGAGAGGCGGAGCGCGCCGGCAGCCACTACATCGGCACCGAACACGTGCTGCTCGGCCTGCTCGAGCCGGGCACCGGGTCCGCGGGCCTGCTGCACGGCCTCGGCATCCAGGAGGGGACGGTGCGGGCGACGATCCAGAGCGCCCTCGGCCGGCCGGCAGCACGACCGCGCCCGCAGATCGTGCCGACCTCGGGGGTCAGGCGGACGCTCGAGCTGGCCTTCGCCGCCGCGGCGCGCGAGGCGAGCCCGCTGGTCACGTCCGAGCACCTCCTGGTGGCGGTGCTGGAGGAGGGGGACGGGGTCGGTGCGCACGTCCTGGGGGACCTGGGCGTCACGCTCGGCTCGGTCCAGGCCGCCCGCGGCGGGCCGGGGACGTGATGCCGGCGCCCAGGCTGGTCACCGCGGCCGAGGCCGTCTCCGCGATACCCGACGGCGCCAGCGTGGCACTGGGCCGGCCGCCGGCCACCGCGCTGGTCGAGGAATTGGTCCGGCAGCGCCGGCGCGGGCTTCACCTGGTCGGCGTGCCGACCGGCGGCGAGGCCGTGGAGCGGCTGATCGCGGCCGGCTGCGTCCGCTCGCTGGAGTCGAGCGGGGTGGACCTGGGCGAGGACGGCTTCGCGCCGGCGTTCAGCCGCGCCGTGGAGGCCGGCGAGCTCCGGATGCTGGACTCCACTTGACCGGCCATGCTGATGGCGCTCCAGGCTGGAGCCTCCGGAGTCTCGTTCACCCCGGTCCCGGGCCTGCTGGGCAGCGACCTGCTGCGCGAGCGTCCCGAGTTCAAGGTGGTCGAGGACCCGTACCGGCCCGGGCAGCAGGTCGTGCTGGTGCCGGCGATCGTGCCCGAGTTCGCGCTTCTCCACGGCCGTCGGGCGGACCCCGCCGGCAACGTGGTCATCGGCACCGAGTTCGACGACCGGCTCGTCGCCCAGGCCGCCCGGCACGTCGTCTACTCGGTCGACGCCGTCCGGCTCGGCGCGGCGGCCGCGCTCGAGCTCGGCGAGCAGGTCGTGCCCGCGGCCTACGTGGACGCCCTTGTCCTCGCCCGCGGCTGACCACCGGCCCGAGGAGCTCATGGCGTGCGCCATCGCGAGGGCGCTGCGCGACGGCGAGCGGGTCGGCATCGGCGTGAACTCGCCGGTGCCTGCCGCCGGCGTCCTGCTTGCGCAGCGCACGCATGCCCCGAACCTCGTCTTCCGGCTGCCGGGCGTCGACGGAGCGGTGCCGTTCGGGGGCTCCAAGGAGTTCTTCGACTATGCGCAGCGGGGCCGCCTGGACGTGTTCTTCCTCTCGGGCGTCCAGATCGACCGCCGCGGCCGCATCAACCTGCACGTCGTGGGCGACTATCGGCGTCCCCGGCGCCGGTTCCCCGGCGCCTTCGGCTCGGCCGTGCTGTACCCCGTGGTGCCCCGGGTGATCCTGTTCCGCACCGAGCACTCGCCGCGCGTGTTCGTCCCCGAGGTGGACTTCGTGACTGCCAGCGGGGTGCCCGACCGCGTGGTCACGCCGCTGGCCGTCCTGGGCTTCGACCGGGAGGCGGGCAGCCTCGTGCTCAACTCGTACCATCCCGGCCAGTCGCTGCGCAGCGTCCGCGCCGCCACCGGCTTCGAGCTCGAGGCCGCGCCCGGCGTCCACGAGACGCCGGCGCCCAGCCCCGAGGAGCTCCGGGTGCTCCGTGGCGAGGTGCTGCCCCGGCTGAGGCCCGTCTACCCGGCCTTCGTCCGAAACCTGAGCTAGAGGTACGGCCGCCGGTCGAGATCCCCCCACCGGCCCCTGGGCGGCGCCACCTCCCACGCAAGGGGAGGGGCTGCTGCTGCCCCCTGGATCAGGCGGCTACCTGAGGACCATGCCCCATTCCGCGGCCAGGCCGACGACCAGGCCAACGCCGGCAGCGAGCATTGCTAACGACAGTACTAGTTGTAAAGCTGATACCAATGAAGGAGGCATAGCCTCTAGCATAGGTATCAGTCCGGATGCGGCTCTCCTGTGCGGCCGACGGACGGTGCCACAATTGCCGGTGATGGGGATGGAGCTTGCCGTGGCCGGCGGTCACGAGTGAGCTGGTTTCTCGGTCCACGCTCGCTGGCGCTGGTCGGCGCCACTGAGCGCTCGGTCTGGTCGGCCATCCTCGTCGCCAACTTCCAGAGCTGCGGATACCGGGGTCAGGTCCACCTCGTCCATCCCCGGAACGGCGAGGCTTTCGGACAGCGCTGCTTCCCCAGCCTCGAGGCGATACCCGGTCCGCTCGATCACGCCTACGTGATGACCGGCCCCGGGGCCGCACTGGAGGTCATCGAGGACTGCGGGCGCAAGGGCGTTCGCCACGTGACGATGCTGACCTCCGGGTTCCGCGAGGCCGGGATGGACGGCGCCGCGCTGGAGGCGCGGCTGGTGCACCGCTGCCGGGAGCTCGACATCCGGCTCCAGGGGCCGAACTGCCTGGGGTTCGTGAACTACCACGAGCGGGTGCCGGCGCTCGGGCTGCTGGTCGCGCCCCCGCTCGAGCCGGGCCGGGTCGCGCTGCTCAGCCAGAGCGGGGCGATGCTCCTGCAGTTCCACCGCCTCGCGCAGGCGCGCGGCATCGGGCTGGCGTACACGGTCTCCATCGGGAACGAGGCGATGCTGGAGGCGGCCGACTTCCTCGAGGAGCTGCTGGAGCGCGAGGAGGTCACGGTGCTCGGGGCGCTCCTGGAGGGTATCCGCACCCCGGAGCGCTTCCTGGCCGTCGCTCGCCGCGCGCTCGCCGCCGGCAAGCCGCTGGTCGTGCTCAAGGTCGGCAGGGGCGAGGTCACCTCGCGGTCGGTGGCCGCCCACACCGGCTCCCTCGCGGGCACGGACGCCGTCGTGGACGCCGCGTTCCGCCAGCACGGCGTGGTCCGGGTCCGCAGCCTGGAGGAGCTGATCGAGACCTGCGCGATGCTCGCCTCGAGCGGGTGGCCGCGCGGCGGCCGGACGGCCGTGGTGACGACGTCCGGGGGAGCCTGCGGGCTGCTCGCCGACCTGGCCTACGGCACCCGCATCGAGATGCCCGACCTCTCGGAGGGGACGAAGCGCCGCCTCGTCGACCTGCTGCCGGCGTTCGGTACGCCGCAGAACCCGCTCGACACGACGGGGGTCGTGGTCGACCAGCCGGACCTGCTGGGAGCGTGCATCGACGCGGTGGCGGGGGACGGCGGATACGACGCGCTGCTGGTCAACGCGGACGCGCCCCGCGACCCCGGTCCCAACCCCGCCTTCACCGCACGCCGGGTCGAGGGGCTGGCGGCAGCCCTCGGCCGCGTGCCGGTGTTCAGCGCGGCGGCCAGCAGCTCGGCCCTGGACCCCTCGCCGTACAGCAGAGACCTGATGGCGAGGTTCGGGCTGCGCTTCACCGCCGGCCTCGAGATGGGCGTCAGGGCGCTGGACCACGCGATCGGCTACGGAGCCGCCCGGGCGAGAGCCTCGCGGCAGTCCGCCAGGACCGCCCGCGGCCCGCGGCAGGCGCCGTCCCTGGTCGCGGGCCGGCGCGGGACGGTGCCGGACGTCGAGGCCAAGCGGCTGCTGGCCGAATACGGGATCCGGGCCCCGCGGGAGCGGCTGGCTCGCGAGCTCGACGAGGCCCTGGCGGCCGCCGCCGAGCTGGGATACCCGGTCGTGCTCAAGGTGCAGTCGCCCGACATCGCGCACCGGTCGGACGTCGGCGGGGTGCGGCTCGGCGTCCGGGACGCGGGCGAGCTGGACGACGCCTGGCGTGGGATCCTGGCCGCGGTGTGCTCGCGCCGGCCCGGTGCCCGCGTGGACGGCCTGGTCGTGGCCGAGCAGGTCGAGCCGGTGGCCGAGCTCATCGCCGGCGTCACCGTGGACCCGCAGTTCGGGCCGGTCGTGCTGGCCGGCGCCGGCGGCATCTTCGTCGAGGTCCTGGGCGACGTCGCGCTGCGCCTGCCCCCGCTGGACGCGGAGGAGGCGGTGGCGATGGTCGAGGAGCTGCGTGCGGCGCCGCTGCTGAATGGAGCGCGGGGGCGGCCGCGCGGCGACGTGGGGGCCGCGGCCCGGGTGCTGGTCCAGCTCGGCGAGCTGGCCCTGGACCTGGGCTCCCGCCTGCGCGCGCTCGACGTCAACCCGCTGCTCGTCCTGCCCGAAGGGGAGGGCGCGGTGGCGGCCGACGCCCTGGTGGAGCTCGTCTAGCCCGGCCCGCGAGGGCCGTGCGCCCGCAACGACGAAAGGAGGAGGACGGACGTGAGGTTCGACGGCAAGGTCGCCCTGGTCACCGGAGGTGGGCGCGGCATCGGCGCGGCCACCTCCCAGCTGTTCGCAAAGGAGGGTGCCGCGGTCGCGGTCTGCGACCTGGACGAGGGGCCGGCCCAGGAGGTCGCCGGGCCCCTGGGGGACCGGGGGCTGGCCGTCGCCTGCGACGTCAGCCGGCGCGACCAGGTGGAGGCGGCCGTGCAGCGGACGGTCGACGCCTTCGGCCGCCTGGACATCCTGGTCGCCTGCGCCGGCATCACGCGCGACAACCTGATCCACAAGATGAGCGACGACGACTGGGACGGCGTGATCGACACGCACCTGAAGGGCACCTTCCTCTGCGCCCAGGCCGCCCAGCGGGCGATGGTGCCGCAGCGCTACGGCAAGATGGTGTTCCTGTCCTCGACGTCGGCCAACGGCAACCGCGGCCAGACGAACTACTCGACGGCCAAGGCCGGCCTGCAGGGCATGGCGCGCACGCTCGCGATCGAGCTGGGCCCGTTCGGCATCAACGTGAACGCCGTGGCCCCCGGCTTCATCGAGACGCGGATGACCGAGGCCACCGCGCGCCGGATGGGGGTGGACTGGGAGGACTTCAAGAAGGCCGCCGCGGAGCGGACGCCGGTGCGCCGGAACGGCAAGCCCGAGGACGTGGCCAACGTGATCGCGTTCCTGTGCAGCGACGAGGCCGGGTTCGTCTCCGGCCAGACGCTCTACGTCAGGGGCGGTCCGTAGGAGCCGAGGAGCCGGCGATGTCCACCCACCTGGTCTGCCTGACCTTCGACTTCGACGCGGTCTCGCCCTGGATCCTGCGGGGAGAGACGACGCCCACCTCGCTGTCGCGCGGCGAGTTCGGCCTCGTGGGGGCGGAGCGGGTGCTCGCGCTGCTGGAGCGGCGCGGCATCCGCGCCACCTGGTTCGTGCCCGGCCACACGATCGACACCTTCCCCGAGGCGTGCGCGCGCGTCCACGCGGCCGGTCACGAGATCGGCCACCACGGCTACCTGCACGAGCCGCCGGCCACGCTGACCCGGGCCGAGGAGGCGGCCGTCCTGGACCGGGGCCTCGAGTGCATCCGGAGGCTGACCGGCCGGGCGCCGAGCGGCTACCGCTCGCCGTCGTGGGACCTCTCGGAGCACACGGTCGAGCTGCTGCTGGAGCGGGGCTTCCGCTACGACTCCAGCCTCATGGGCCACGACCACCAGCCCTATCGCTGCCGCGTGGGCGACGTGGTGACGAGGGACGGCCCGATGCGCCTCGGCGCCCCGTCCGACCTCTGGGAGCTGCCGATCAGCTGGTCGCTGGACGACCATCCGCACTTCGAGTACGTGCGGCGGGCGGGGACGTTCCAGCCTGGCCTGTCGTGGGCTGGCGGCGTGCTGGAGAACTGGCTGGACGACTTCCGCTATTTCGCCCGCACGGCGGAGCGCGGCGTGCTGACCTACACGATGCACCCTCAGGTGATCGGGCGCGGACACCGGATGCTGATGCTGGAGCGGCTCGTCGACGGCCTGGCCGACCTCGGCGCCCGATTCGCCCGCATGGACGAGGCGCTCGAGGAGCTTGCCGGGTGAGGCAGGCCTCCCCCTCCGCCCACATGCCAGCGCGAAGCCCGTGCCCACCCTGCCGTCGGGACCTTTCATCCTCTGGGGAGTGACCGGATGACCGCCATGATCGTGTGTCCGCAGCCCGTCGCCGCCGAGGCGGGGCTGGCCGTCCTCCGCTCCGGCGGCAACGCCATCGACGCGGCCGTCACCACCGCGCTGGTACAGGGCGTGGTCGACCCGATGATGTGCGGCATCGGCGGCTCCGGCGTCATGCTGCTGCACCTGGCCTCCGAGGGACGCCGCGAGGTCATCGAGTTCTATGCCCGGGCCGGGTCCGCGGTCCGCGAGGACCAGTGGCAGGACCTGTTCGTCCGCGAGGCGGCCGACCGCTACGGCTATGTGCTGGAGGGCCGTGTCAACGACTGCGGCTACCAGAGCGTGGGGGTGCCCGGCACGGTCGCGGGCCTGGCGGAGGCGCTGCGCCGGTACGGCACGATCTCCTGGGCCGACGCCATCCGGCCCGGGCTGGAGGCCGCCCGCCGGGGCATGACGGTGACCGGGAACGTGTACGGCTTCTGGACCGCGGACCCGGGGCCGGACGTGGTGCGCGGCCGGGAGCGGATCGCGTGGACGGCGGAGTCGCGCCGCATCTACACCCGTGACGGCGAGCTGCACGGACTCGGGGAGACCGTCGCCAACCCGGACCTGGCCCGCACCTACGAGCGCCTGCGCGACGCGGGCCCCGGCGATTTCTACCGCGGCGAGATCGCGGCCGCCATCGTCGCGGACTTCGCCGCCAACGGCGGCTTCATCTCAGCCGAGGACCTGGCCGGCTACCGGCCGCGCGTCACCCGGCCGGTGGACGGCACGTACCGCGGCCGGCGGCTGGAGACGGTGGGCCCGCCGGCCGGCGGCATGACGCTGATCCAGATGCTGAACTACCTGGAGGGCCTCGACGTGGCGGGCGCCGGCTGGCCGTCCGCCGAGGGCGCCAGGCAGCGGGTGCACGCGATGGGCTGGGCGATGGCCGACCGGGAGCGCCACCTGACCGACCCCCTGTTCGGCACGGTCCCGGTGGCCGAGCTGACGGACAAGGAGTACGCCGCGGTGGCCCGCGCCGCTCACGACAGCCCGACCACGACCCACGTCTGCGTCATGGACGCGGCCGGCAACGCGGTCTCGATGACCCATACCCTGGGCTCCTCCAGCGGCGTCGTCAGCGCGGGCCTGGGCTTCTCCTGGAACAACTACCTGAACTGCTTCGACCCCCGCCCGGGGCGCGTGAACTCGCTCCTGCCCGGCAAGACGCGGGTGACCATGATGGTGCCCACCATGATGGTCCGGGACTCCGGGCCGGAGCTGGTCCTGGGCGCGCCCGGCGGCACGCGCATCGTGAACGGCGTCCTGCAGACGCTCCTGAACCTGGTCGACCACGGCATGACGCCCCTGGAGGCGGTCAGCGCGCCGCGGGTGGACTTCCAGGGGGAGACCGTGCAGGCTGAGCAGAGAGTGCCCGGTGAGGTGCTGGACGCGCTCCGCGCCGACGGCTTCCGCGTCAACCGGCGCCCGTTGAGCTATGACCCGTACTTCTCGCGGGTGCAGGTGATCCAGGTGGGTCCGGATGGGAGCCTCACCGGCGCGTCCGACCCCCGGGGCGACGGCGGCGCCGCGCTGGGGACCTGAGGGCGGGCCTCTGGAGGCCCTCCCCCCTTGCGGGGGAGGTGGCCTGCCACGGCCGGAGGGGGCTGCGCTCAGCCGTCGGTCGCAGGGGGGGAGGGCTTTCGCCACCGCTTACGGCACCGCCCTGATGATCAGCGCGTCGCCCTGGCCGCCTCCGCCGCAGAGCGCTGCCGCGCCCAGCTCGGCGCCGCGCCGGCGGAGCTCGTGCGCCAGGGTCAGCACGAGCCGGGCGCCGCTGGCGCCGATCGGGTGGCCGAGCGCCACGGCGCCGCCGTTCACGTTGACCCGCTCCTCGTCAAGATCGAGCATGCGCGTCGCGTTCAGCGCCACCGAGGCGAAGGCCTCGTTGATCTCGACCAGGTCCAGGTCGGCCGCCCGCAGCCCGGCCTTCTCGAGGGCCCTGGCCAGCGCGAGCGCAGGGACCGTGTGCAGCCACGCGTAGCGCTCGGCGCTCATGCCGTGGGCGATGACCTCGGCCAGCGGCCGCAGCCCGCGCTCCCGCGCCCGCTCCGCCGACATCACCACCACCGCGCACGCCCCGTCCGACACCTGGGAGGCGTTGCCGGCGGTGATCGTGCCGTCCCTGCTGAACGCCGGCGCCAGGGCGGCCAGCCCCTCGGCGGTGGTCTCGGGCCGCACCCCCTCGTCCCTGGTCACCTGGACCGGCTGCCCGCGCCGCTGGGGGACGCTCACGACCACGGTCTCGTCGGCCAGGCGGCCCGAGTCCCAGGCCTCCGCCGCCCGGCGATGCGAGCGGGCCGCCCAGGCGTCCTGGTCCGAGCGCGCGATCTCCAGCTCGCGGTTGACGTCGTCCGACGACTCGCCCATCGACTGGCCCGTGAATGTCGACCAGAGGCCGTCGTGCACCATGGCGTCGAGCAGCTCGGCGTTGCCCATCCGCAGCCCGAACCGCGCCCTGGGCAGGAGGTACGGCGCCTGCGTCATCGACTCCATGCCGCCGGCCACCACCGTGTGCAGCTCGCCCGCCCTGATCATCTGGTCGGCCAGAGCGATGGCGCTGAGGCCGGACAGGCAGACCTTATTTATCGTCAGCGCGGGCACCTCGCGCGGGACGCCGCCCCTGACCGCCGCCTGCCGGGCTGTGATCTGGCCCGCACCTGCCTGCAGGACCTGGCCCATGACGACGTAGTCCACGTCGGAGCCGGCGACTCCCGCCCGCTCCAGGGCCGCCTCGATCGCCGTCCCGCCGAGGTCGACCGCCTCCAGGTCGCGGAGGGCGCCGCCGAACTTCCCGATCGGCGTCCGCGCCCCGGCCACGATCACGGGCCTCGCTGTCACCTGGCCATCGTACCGGCGCTCGGCGGGCCGCACCCCTACCCCGATGGACGCGCCCGCCGGTCGTTTGACATCCCGCCGCCCCGGTGCTAGCCTCGCATCCGCTCATTGAGCCGCCACGTCGTCGTGGCTCTCTTGGGGGGTAGTCGAGGGATGGCCGTCAGCCGCTATGTGACTCATGGAGTGGTGCTCCTCCTGGCACTACTTCTGTCCGGCTATGCATCCATCAGCCGGGGTCTGCCGTCGGCGCTGAGCCTGCGCCTGGGGTCGGCCAACTCCGGGGCGATGGTCCTCGGCGAGGGCGGCCAGGTCGGCAACGTCCAGCTGGGCCGCCTCAGCACCATCGTGAAGCCGGTGGCGATCCCCCGCGAGGCCCCCGTCGCCCATGTCGCGATCGCCTACGCCGTCCAGGACGGCGACACGTTAAAGGGGCTGGCAGCCCGCTTCCACGTCTCGGTCGACGACATCCGCTGGTCCAACTACGCGAACCTGAAGAGCCTGCGGACGGACGTCGTGAAGGGCCAGAAGATCCTGATCCCGCCCGTGGACGGGGTCGTGGTCACGACGCGCAAGGGTGACACGCCGCTCAGCCTTGCCAACGCCTACGGCGTGTCGTCCCAGTCCATCGTGGACTTCAACTACCTGCGGACCACGGACCAGGACCCCATCCCGGAGGGGACGGCCATCGTGATCCCGGGCGGGGTCGGACCGAGCCTCACCAGCCCGGCGTCCGCGGCGTCCGTTATCTCATACCGGGGGGCCAACTACACGGTGGGCCCGTTCACGGGCTCCTATCACGTCGCCGCCGGCAACCGGTTCCCCTACGGCTACTGCACGTGGTACGTCTACAACCGCCGGCCCGTGCCCTGGCTGGGCAACGCGTGGGAGTGGGCCGGCGAGGCCCAGGCCTACGGGTGGGCGACCGGCCAGGTGCCCAGGCCGGGCGCGATCATGGTCACCTGGGAGAGCGTCTTCGGCCACGTGGCGTACGTGGAGTCGGTCAACGCCGACGGCTCCTACACCGTCTCCGAGATGAACTTCGTCGCGTTCGGAGTGGTCGACATGCGGACCATCCGCCCCGGCGGCGTCCCCCTGATCGCGTTCATCTACTGAACGGCCGACCCCCCCACAACGGGGAGGTTGGGGAGGCACGACCACTGCGACTGATGCTGGTCAGAGGCCGCGGCCCCCGCCCAGGAACGCAAGGACGGTCAGGGCAGCGGCGCCGAGCATGAGCCGGAAGGCGAGCCGGGGGCGTCCGGCGAGCGCCGCCGCGAGCACGCCGGCCGCCAGGCCCGCCACCACCGCCAGGCCGGCCAGGCGCAGCCCGCCGGCGATGCGGCCCCCCGGTGCGCCGGCGCCCGAGCCGGCCACGATCGTCGCATTGGCCACGAGCAGCAGCACGGCCGCGGCGGCCGCCGAGGCGCGCTGGCCCAGCAGCTGGGGAAGGCCACGAATCCCGTCGCGGCGGTCGGCGGGGATGTCGGGCAGCGCCTGCGTCAGGTGCCCCCCGGCGCCCATTAGCGCGCCGGCCGCTACCGCCCACGCCGGCGGCCAGCGCGGCAGGGGCAGGCCGAGCGTGACCGCGGCGGGGAGAAGGCCGAACGCGACGGCGTACGGCAGCACGCTGACCGGGCGAGTCTTGAGCCCCGCGTTGTAGGCCATGGCGCAGGCGACGGCGGCCAGGTGGGCGGCCGCGAAGCCGGCGGTCACGGCCAGCGACAGCGGGACGCAGGCCACGCCGGCGCAGATGGCGGCCGTGCGGACGGCCGCCGCGGACAGCGGCGCGGCCGGGACCGGGCCGGAGCGACCCCGCTCCGCGGCGAGCGGCTTGTCCCGCCTGCCCTGGCGACGGTCCAGGTCCCGGTCCAGGTAGTCGTTCGTCCAGCCTACGGAGACCTGCCCGGCCCCGACCGCCGCCGCCACCCAGAGTGTGCGGAGCCCGCGCCCGGCGGAGAGCGCGAGCAGGCTGGTCAGCAGCGTCACGAGCGCGGCGGGCTCCGGATGACACGCGGCGAGGAGGGCGCGGGCGACCGCCAGGAGGCGCGCTGCGCGTGTCCAGCTCACTGCCATCGCGCATGCTATGGTGACGCCAGGCTTCAGGCCGGGACGTCGACGGACGCCAGACAGGAGAGGGAGGGCTCGATGTCACGGACACGCCATCTTTCCGGCGCGCTCGCGCTCTGCGCTGTGCTCATGGCCGCTGCCACCGCGCCGGCGCTCGCCACGGCCGGGCCCGGTGCCGCGGCGGTCGCCGGGGCTGCCAGGCCAGACCGGCTACAGGTCGTCTCGGTCTCCAATCCGCGCCCCGGCCTGGTCAGCGGCGGTGACGTCCTGGTCCGCGTGTCCCTCCCGGCCGGCGTCCGGGCCGACACCGTTCGGGTGACCGCGGACCGCCGCGACGTCACCGCGGCATTCGAGGTGCAGGAGGACGGGACCCTTCTCGGGCTGGTCACCGGCCTCCGCGACGGCGAGAATCTGGTAGCGGCGCGGGTGGCCGGGCCCGACCGCGAGGAGGGCCGGCAGGCCGCTGTGCTCCGGGTCGTCAACCACCCCATCACCGGACCGGTCTTCTCCGGTCCCCAGCAGGTGCCGTTCTTCTGCCAGACAACGGCGTTCGGGCTGGCGCCGGCCACGATGCCGCTGTGCTCGGCTCCGACCGTGGTGAGCTACGTGTACCACAGCTCGACCGGCAGGTTCTTCCCGCTGGCCGATCCCACGGCCCCGCCCTCGGACGTCACCATGGCGACCGTCGGCGGCCGGCAGGTTCCCGAGGTGGTCAGGGTGGAGCGCGGCACGATCGACCGCGCCGTGTACGAGATCGCCGCGCTGTTCGACGGGCGCAGCCCCGACCCGCTGCATCCGGACACGGCCTGGAACCGCCGGCTCGTGTACACGTTCGGCGGCGGCTGCGACGCCGGCTTCCACCAGGGCACCGTCACCGGCGGCGTGCTCAACGACCTGTTCCTGTCGCAGGGTTACGCGGTCGCGTCGTCGACGCTCAACGTGCTCAACAACAACTGCAGCACCGTCATCTCTGCAGAGGCCGCCATGATGGTCAAGGAGCACTTCATCGAGACGTATGGCCCGGTCGCCCACACCATCGGATGGGGCGGCTCGGGCGGGGCGATCCAGCAGTACGACATCGCGGACGCCTACCCGGGCATCCTGGACGGCATCATCCCCGGCGTATCCTTCCCGGACCCCCTCTCGACCATCGGGCCGGTCACCGACTGCCGCCTGCTCGACCACTTCTTCGGGGCCAGCGGGAACGGCTTCACGCCGGCGCAGATGCTGGCCGTGTCCGGGTTCGGCTCCTACCACTCGTGCGTCTCGTGGGACGCGACGTTCGCCAACCGCGTGACTGCCACCGGCAGCTGCGACAGCTCGATCCCGGTGTCGGTGCGCTGGGACCCGGTCACCAACCCGAACGGGGTCAAGTGCTCCGCCGCCGAGCAGATGGTGAACCAGCTGGGGCGCGACCCGAGGACCGGCTTCGCCCGCAGCCCGCTCGACAACGTGGGCGTCCAGTACGGGCTGGCCGCCCTCGACGCCGGGCAGATCACGCCGGAGCAGTTCGTCGAGCTCAACCAGGGCGTGGGCGGATACGACTTCGCCGGCAACCTCGTGGCCCGGCGCTCCTCGGCCGACCCCATCGCGCTTCACGCGGCCTATGCCGACGACCTGGTCCTGGACGGCGGACTGGGACTCGCCACCACGCCGATCATCGACCAGCGGACCTACCTGGACGCCACGACGGCAGCCGCGGCCGACATCCACACGACCCAGTGGTCGTTCATCATCCGGCAGCGCCTGATCGAGGAAGGGGATGTCGCCAACCAGGTGATCATCGAGAACGCCATCGGCACGATCGGCCAGGCCAGCGTGTACGAGCTCTCGGCGATGGACCGCTGGCTGACCGCCATCGACGCGGACCGGTCGAGCCGGCCGCTGGGCGCGAAGATCGGGGCGGACCGGCCGGCGGACCTGGGCGACGGCTGCTTCGTGAGCGCCGCCCAGCGGGTGCTGGAGCCGCTCAGCTACCGCGGCACCGGCCAGTGCGCCTCGCTCTTCCCGGCGTTCGCGGACACCCGCCTGGTGGCCGGGGAGGCCCTGACCGAGAACGTCCTCAAGTGCCGCCTGCGCCCGCTCGACCTCGCGTCCTACCCGGTCACGTTCACCTCCGACCAGGCGGCCCGCCTGCGGGCCACCTTCCCGCAGGGGGTGTGCGACTACCGCCGGCGGGGTCAGGGCGAGGTGGCGCCGAGGGGGACGTGGCTCAGCTACGGAGACCGCACCCGGGCCTGATCCCACGCAACGCGGCCTCGCCGCGGGCCCGCCGGACCCGACCGTCCTAACGTTTCAGGGGACATGGAGGGAGCCGTCCTCATCGCGGCGGTCGTCGCCTTCGGCCTCGTCTTCGACTTCACGAACGGCTTCCACGACGCGGCAAACGCCATGGCGACCCCGATCGCGACGGGTGCGCTCTCCCCCCGGCTGGCGGTCGGGGCCTCCGGCGTGCTCAACCTGGTCGGCGCGTTCCTGTCGCTGTCGGTCGCCGCGACCATCGCGACCGGCATCGTGGACCCGACCTCCGTCACGACCGTCGCGGTCCTGGCCGGACTGATCGGCGCCATCACGTGGAACCTCGTGACCTGGCTCTTCGCCCTGCCGTCGAGCTCCTCTCACGCGATCGTCGGCGGCATGATCGGCGCCGCGCTGGTCCAGGCCGGGCCGGGCGCGGTCAACGCCGGCGGCATCGTCTCCAGGGTGCTCGTGCCGGCGCTCGGCTCGC
>Ga0126378_10001736_pt1 | contig 16097 bp, 13 predicted proteins | sample PanSoiMetPlot_23_FD_92587 | JGI IMG/M metagenome (GOLD analysis project Ga0126378, IMG submission 92587) | Tropical forest soil microbial communities from Panama - MetaG Plot_23 | ecosystem: Environmental > Terrestrial > Soil > Tropical forest > Bulk soil | place: Panama | collected 2016-02-17 | reverse complement strand
ACGCAGCCACAAGTCCGTAAGGGACCCAGTCGGGCCAGGGGACTGCCTTGCCGGACAGCGAGGGCAGCTGCTCGACGTGGGTAAGCCTGCCTGAGGCGGCCCCGCGGCGCAGGATCGCCTTCGCACCTGCCAGCGGCCGCTGACTAGCGCCATTTGCCGGCCTGTCGGCGGCCAGCGAATACGGATCAGGCATGGTGTAACGAAGTTTGTCATCCGGGGGCCGGGTACCTCGAACTGTGATCTGGTATAGACATGAGGCCGGGCATGCTTGATTGCGCGACGGGACCATCGCGCTCGGCGTGCCGGACGAGATCTACTTGGCCGGCGGCTGGGATAATGGATGTATGGCGCAGGAGGAATCTGTGGATCTGAAGCTAGATCACCACAACAAGGACGGCATCGAGATCGTCGACGTGGAAGGCGAGATCGACGTCTACACCGCGCCTCGTCTCCGCGAACTCCTTATTGACCTGGTGAATAACGGTCATTACCAGCTCGTCGTGAACATGGAAAAAGTTGAGTTCCTCGACTCCACTGGTCTCGGTGTCCTGGTGGGCGGGCTCAAGCGGGTCCGAGCTCACGATGGCTCGCTCGACTTGGTCTGCACGCAGGAGCGGATTCTGAAGATCTTCCGCATTACCGGGCTGACCAAGGTTTTCGGGATTCACGACACGGTCGACGAGGCGATCACGCACCGGAAGTCAGAGAAGTAGCCACCGGGACGCTGCTTCGGGTGGCAAACAGATGGCAACAGTTGAGGTCACCTTCACGGCGCTGCCTGCACATGTCCGTACGGCCAGGCTCGTCGCGACCGCGGTCGCGCGGCGCAGCGGCGTGGCAGAGTCCCTGATGGACGAGGTGCGGCTGGCCGTCGGCGAGGCCTGCTCCAGGGCAGTAGAGACCCATGCGGAGCGGTGCCCAGACAGGCCAGTCAGGGTCGCGCTGTCCAGCCAGGCAGGTCGGTTTCAGATCGAGGTCATCAACGCCGGCGGGCCGGCCTCGGGCCCCGGCGCGGCCAGCGGCGGGGCGGCCACGGGATCGGCCGATGTCACTGTCATGCCGCCCGGCTTCTCGCTTGCGCTAATCGCCGGTCTGGCCGACGACGTGGAGGTCACTCAGACCGAGGCTGGCACGTGCGTGAAGATGAGCTGGCCCTTGTCCGGCTCGCTCGCTGCAGGCTCCGCCACGGCTGGGTCGCCTGCCTGAGGTCCTTGGTCGGCATGCATGCGACATTCGGGTCAGTTACCGTTTAATCACAAACGGATTGCAGCGTCGTCACGTCCCGACCCGACGCCCTGCGCGGAAACCCGGATGCGTAGACTCCCTCCGCACTGCCGTGTCGTCGGTGCGAAGCCGATGAAATCGGCGAAACGTACGAACGTAGCGAACCGTGCGACCCGCGTGTATCGCCTGGCTGGCCTGGCTCGTACGACTCGTACGATCTATGGGACCCACGGGAGTCTCAGATTCCCGGGACAGGGGCCAGGAGCTAATAAGTTTCGGAGCTTCGAGAGCATCAGATGCATTGGAGTTTGCGTGACGTACCTGGTTGCGCGCTGTGTGCCGCGGAGGCGGCCCGCCCGGCTAGGCTTGATTTTCCCTGCTGAGGAGGACGGATGACAAGGCTCGGTTCCGCTCTCGCGGACGGAGCGGCCACCGTGGCTGGCTCTAACGTGACCTGGGTCGCGATCGTGGCGGTTGTTGCGGTGCTTGCGCTTGCGATGGCTGGCTGGCTGGTCAGGCAGGTCCTGGCGGCAAGCCAGGGCACGGGCAAGATGCAAGAGATAGCCAAGGCGGTGCAGGAGGGAGCCGCGGCATACCTGCGCCGTCAGTTCAGGACCCTTGGCGTCTTCGTGGTCATCATCTTCTTCGTGCTCCTCGTGCTGCCTGCAGATAGCACCGGGGTCCGCTGGGGCCGATCGGTCTTTTTCCTGTGCGGCGCACTGTTCTCGGCCCTGACCGGGTTCACGGGCATGTCGCTGGCCGTACGGGGCAACGTCCGCGTCGCGGCCGCCGCGCGCGAGAACGGGGAGCGGAACGCGATGCGGATCGCATTCCGCACTGGCGGGGTCGCCGGAATGTTCACTGTTGGACTGGGCCTCCTGGGCGCCGCCGCGGTCGTCCTGATCTACAAGTCCAACGCGCCGAGCGTTCTTGAGGGCTTCGGGTTCGGCGCCGCGCTGCTGGCCATGTTCATGCGCGTGGGCGGCGGCATCTTCACAAAGGCGGCCGACGTCGGTGCCGACCTGGTCGGCAAGGTCGAGAAGAACATTCCTGAAGACGACCCGCGCAATGCCGCCACAATCGCCGACAACGTGGGCGACAACGTCGGTGACTGCGCGGGCATGGCGGCCGACCTGTTCGAGTCCTACTCGGTGACCCTGGTCGCCTCGCTGATCCTCGGCAAGGCCGCTTTCGGATCGCAGGGCCTGGTATTCCCGCTGATCGTTCCCGCTATCGGAGTGCTCACAGCGATGGCCGGGATCTTCTTCGTCGCTCCGCGCAAGAACGACCGGAGCGGCATGACAGCCATCAACCGCGGATTTTTCCTCTCCGCGATCTTCTCGCTGGTGCTCGTGGTGATCGGCGCGTTCGTCTACCTGCCGTCCTCGTTCAGCAAGCTGAAGGGCGTCACCGACCCGGCGATTCTGCACCACTCAGGCGACCCGAGGCTGCTCGCCATCGGCGCGGTCGTAATCGGACTCGTGCTGGCGAGCGCGATCCAGCTGCTCACCGGCTACTTCACTGAGACCAACCGGCGCCCGGTGAGGGAGATCACCAACTCCTCGCGCACCGGGCCAGCCACCGTGATCCTGTCAGGAATCTCAGTGGGGCTCGAGTCTGCTGTCTACTCAGCGCTGCTCATCGGCGCCGCGGTCTACGGCGCGTTCCTGCTCGGCACCGGAAACCCGACGATCGCGTTGTTCGCGGTGGCACTGGCCGGCACCGGCCTGCTGACCACTGTCGGAGTAATCGTCTCGATGGACACCTTCGGCCCCGTCTCGGACAACGCCCAGGGCATCGCAGAGATGAGCGGCGATGTCGAAGGAGAGGCTGCCCAGGTGCTGACCAGGCTCGACGCGGTCGGCAACACGACGAAGGCGATCACCAAGGGGATCGCCATAGCGACAGCTGTACTAGCGGCCACTGCCCTGTTCGGAGCCTTCCGCACAACCGTTGAGGCCGCGCTCGGGCGGGCGGCGAGCACCTTCAGCCTGTCGATCGACCGGCCGAACGCGCTCGTCGGCCTGGTCGTCGGCGCGTCCGTGGTGTTCTTCTTCTCTGGCCTGGCGATCATGGCGGTTGGCCGGGCGGCCGGTCGGGTGGTCTTTGAGGTACGTGAGCAGTTCAGGACGCACCCGGGGATCATGAACTTCACGGAGAAGCCCGAATACGGGCGGGTGGTCGACATCTGCACGAAGGATTCACTGCGTGAGCTCGCCACGCCTGGCCTGCTGGCCGTGCTCACGCCGATCGTGATCGGATTCGGATTCGGCTACGTCCCGCTCGGCTCCTTCCTAGGAGGGGCCATCGCGGCCGGAGTTCTGATGGCCGTCTTCCTCGCCAACTCAGGCGGCGCCTGGGACAACGCGAAGAAGCTTGTCGAGGACGGAGTCTTCGGCGGCAAGGGATCCGAGGCGCACGCGGCGACCGTAATCGGCGACACGGTGGGCGACCCGTTCAAGGACACCGCTGGGCCTGCGATCAACCCGCTGATCAAGGTCATGAACCTGGTCTCGCTGCTGATCGCGACCAGCGTGGTCAAGTACGCGCACGACACGGGCCTGCGCGTTGGCGTTGCTCTGGGCGCGCTTGCGATCGTGGTCGCTTCAGTCGTGATCGCCAAGCGGCGCCAGACCGGCATCGCCCCCTCAGACTCCGACGACACCGACGGCCCGGCGCCAGCCGACGACGAGCAGCCGGCCGAGAGAGCGACCGCCTGAGGACGGGCGGTACACCCCTGACCCGGATTACGGGCCGGTCCCGCGTGCCCGCTTTTGCCCATCGACCCGCCTGCCTGCCAGCATGGGTGCATGACAGCGCAACGGCAGCTCATCGTCATGCGCCATGCGAAGGCCGGCGAGCTGCCCGGCGGCCCTGATGTCGAGCGGGCGCTGCGGCCGAGGGGCCACAGGAACGCGACCGCGGCCGGGCAGTGGCTGGCCGAGCGCGACGTCGTTCCGGACCTCGTCCTGTGTTCCAGCGCGCGCAGGGCGAGGCAGACCTGGCAATATGTCAGAGCTGAGCTCGCCGGTGAGCCGGAGGTGATCAACGATCCGCGGCTTTACGAGGCCGATGCGACGGACCTGCTCGATATCTTCGGGCAGGCTAGGAACCGGGTGCGCAGCCTGATGTACGTCGGGCACAATCCGGCAGCAGCGGACGTAGCCGAGATCCTGACAGGCGATGCGGTCGGCTTCCCGACCGCAGCTATCGCGATAATCGGCCTGGACATACGCTGGGCCGATTTGCCGGCGCAAGGAGCGGGCGCTGGAGAGCTTGTCGCGGCGTGGCGGCCGCGGCCAGAATCGTGACCTGCGGCGCACAGTCAAGCGGCCGCGTCGTTCCTGGCAGCTCGGCGGAGGAAGCAGATGTCGGCTGAGGTACTGCGCCTGCGCGGCGTGGGGGTCGGCCGTGAGCAGTCGATGCTCCTCAGGGATGTCAGCTGGACCGTGCACGACGACGAGAGCTGGGTAATCGTCGGTCCGAACGGCGCCGGAAAGACGACGCTGCTCCAGATCGTCGCCGGCCTGATCCTTCCGACCGAGGGCGTGGCCGAGGTGCTCGGCGAGCGGGTGGAGGACGCCGATCCAGCGGACCTGCGCAGCAGAGTCGGGATCTCCAGTGCCGCGGTGGCCGAGGAGGTCCCGCGCGGCGAGAAGGTGATCGACCTGGTGATGACCGCCGGGTACGGCATCCTGGGCCGGGGAAGCGAGACCTACGACTCCTTCGACCTTGCCAGGGCCGTGGAACTTCTTGACGTCGTCGGCTGCGCGCACCTGATCAGGCGCCGGTTCGGCACGCTGTCCGAGGGCGAACGCAAACGGGTGCAGATCGCCCGATCGCTGATGGCCGACCCCGAAATGCTGCTGCTCGATGAGCCGGCCGCAGGCCTTGACCTGGGCGGCCGCGAGGAGGTGCTGAGCCGCATCGCCACGCTCGCCCGCGACCCGGCGGCGCCAGTACTTGTGCTGGTGACGCACCACGTCGAAGAGGTGCCCGCGGGCTTTACGCACGCCATGCTCATGCGCAGGGGAATGGTGCTCGCGGGAGGGCCAGTGGACGAGGTGTTCACGCACCAGAATCTGTCCCGCTGCTTCGGCGTCCGGCTGATTGTCGAGCGCCGCGCTGCCCGCTGGCTTGCCCACGCGGCGCCCGCTCGCTGACGCAGGGGATCGTGTGACCGTCGCGGAAATCCTCGCGATCCTCGCGGCTGCGATCGCAGCTGGCGCCATCAACGCGGTCGTGGGATCCGGCTCGCTGATCACGTTCCCCACGCTGCTCGCCTTTGGCTTCGCGCCGGTGGTCGCCAACGTGTCAAACAACGTGGGGCTGGTGCCCGGCAACATCAGCGGATCGTTCGGCTACCGGGAGGAACTATCAGGACAGCGCGGTCGCCTGGTCCGGCTCGGCATGGCATCGTGTGCCGGAGCGCTAGCTGGTGCAGGCGCGCTGCTCGCGCTGCCGGCCGGAGTATTCGCGGTGGTCGTGCCAGCCCTGATCATCGTGGCCTGTGTCCTGGTGGTGCTTCAGCCCAGGCTGTCGGCCTGGGTGGCTGCGCGCGGAAAGGACCGCACTGAGCATGGCGGCCCGCTACTAATCGCAAGCGTCTTCCTGTCCGGCGTCTACGGCGGCTATTTCGGCGCGGCGCAGGGCGTGCTCGTTGTCGGGCTGCTCGGCATCTTCCTGACCGACGGGCTGCAGCGGATCAACGCAGGCAAGAACGTCCTGGTGACCATCGTCAACGCGAGCGCCGCCGTGGTCTTTGTTGTCTTCGCGCACGTTGCCTGGCTGGCTGTGCTTCTGGTGGCCACAGGGTCAACCGCCGGCGGCTTCATCGGGGCACGGGTCGGCCGCCGGCTGCCGGCGGTCGTGCTGCGTGTCATCATCGTGATCATCGGCGTGATCGCCGCCGTGAAGCTGATCTTCTTCCCGTGAGCTAGGCGGGGGCTGGGGCCAGAATGCCCATCGCCACTGCCTCCCCGACAAGCTCTCTGGCGAGTGCGCCGAGCGTCTGTGACCCATCCTCGATCAGCTCCACCTTGGCGAGCACCTGATCGGCGGTGATCCCGTGCCGCTGCCAGGTCCCGCCGCCGGCGGTCAGGTTCTCGAGCATCGGCTGGAGCCGGTCGAGCGCCCTGGCGAACTTGGCTTCCTTGGTCCGTCGCTGCATGAACTCATTCCACAGGAGGCGCGCCTGCATGCCCTGATCGGAAGGCAAGATCGCGAAGATGCGGTCGGCGGCGGCGCGCTCGGCGACCTCCTGCCGTTCCTGCTCCTGCGCGTCGGCGTACAGGAACAGGTCTCCGGCGTCAATCTCGACCAGGTCATGCAGCAAGACCATGGCGGTCACCTTGCCAAGGTCCGCGCCGGCGGGTGCATGCTCGGCGAGCACCAGCGCCATCACCGCGAGGTGCCAGGAGTGCTCTGCCGAGTTCTCCGGCCGGGCCAGCCCAGGGCCGGCCAGCTCCGTCTGCCTGAGCACGCCCTTCAGCTTGCCGATCTCAGCGACGAACCGCATTTGCTGCTCGAGCCGTTCCACGTGCTCGTTGGATCGCATCCGAGCCCGGATACTAGTGCGGGCCGAGGCCGAGCATGTGCATGAGGAATAGCAAGGCGACAAAGCCGACGAGAATGCCGACGCCTTTGGCCAGGGACCGCAGCCGCTGCTGGCGCGACCTGCCCGACGCCCGCATTGAAGCGCGTGGCCTGCCGAGGAAGTACCGCAGCCGCCGCCAGAACTTGCCCCGCCGGGCATCAGGGCCCGGGCCGGAGGTAACAGGCCTGCGGAGCTTCCTTGCCCGGCTGACATGGCGCCAGTTCATGATCGGGCGGCGACGTCTCGGCGGCTGCGACGCGCGCCCGGCCCGCCTGGCCCGCTCAGCCGCCGATGGCTCGCGGAACCTGGCTGTTCCCGCACTGCCTGAGGTCAGGTCGCGCAACTGGCGATCAAAGTCGTCCGGGCCTGACATAGCGGCACCGCGCTCCGTGGGCATGTAGGCAAGTATGCCCTCCGGATCAAGCAGAACGAGCCTCGCTCCGAACGGCCTGGCCCGGCGATCACGCTGACCGAGGCCGGCATGACCATGTCGCCGCGTGCATCGCTAAGGCTGGATGAGCCGGATCCTGACGTTGCCGCCGTCCGCGATATACATGCCGGCGCGACCCGCCGCGAGGCCGCTCGGGAACGACAGCTGCGCGGTGGCATCCGGCCCGCCGTCGCCCGAGAAGCCCCCGCCCGTCGCCCATTTCCGCGATCACCAGAGTGCCGTTCTTGTCGACCGCGACAACCGCAGGACGCGGAACGGATGTGGACGTCGCGGGCTCTCCGTCCACCGGTTCGGCGCCAGCGGCGCTTCCCGCTGGTGTCATCAGTGTCCCGCCCGCGATACCGATCGAGCGGATCACGCCTCGTCCCAGGTCGGTCAACAGGAGACGCCCAGCGGCAAAAGCCATGCCGCACCAGATGCCGGGCGCCGGCCGGTACCCACACGGCGTGACAGCGACCGACTGGGCAGGTGCCGGCCCGCCGACGCCGCCAGCGATGGTCGAGAAGGTCCCTGATGCTCCAGCCGTTGGAGCGGCCGCTGCCGGTGCACCGGCCGAGGCTGCGATGAGCACTGCGCGCAGGTCAAGATTGCGGCGATCGCGCCGTCCCTGAGCCCAGCATGTCGCTGGCTATTAGACGTCTGCTGCTGACGACCGGGTTACCTGGGCGGCGATCAGGTCGCGGTACCAGGCGAACGAGGATTTGGGGATCCGCCGCTGGGTGGTGAAGTCGGTGTAGACGAGCCCGAAACGCTGGCTGAAGCCCTCCGACCACTCGAAGTTGTCGGTGAACGTCCACTCGAAATAGCCGCGGACGTCGACTCCAGCTGTGATGGCGTCATGGACCGCCCTGATATGCCCGTCGAGATATCCGATCCGGTCCTGGTCTTCGACCGAGCCGTCCGGGCTCACCGCGTCCTCCTGGGAGCACCCGTTCTCCGTGATGTAGACCGGTGGCAGAGCGCCGCCGTACCAGGAGCGCAGCGACGTGAGCAGCTCGGTCATGCCGGCCGGGATGACTGGCCAGCCGAACGCCGTCACCGGGTAGCCGGGAATCGGCTCAAGCTGGAATGGCAGCGGCGAGTCTGGCAGGGCCGAGAGCCTGGTTGGCGCGTAGTAGTTCACGCCAAGCCCGTCGATCGGCGCGCTGATGGCTGCCAGGTCGCCGTCGGCTACCCAGTCAGGACCCGTCGGCCCGATACCGAAGGCGCCGAGGTCGGGGTAGCGACCGAGCAGCACCGGGTCGGTGAACAGCCGGTTCTGCAAGGTGTCGTAGGCCCGCGCGGCTCCGGTGTCTGCCGGGCTATCGCTGGCCGGCCAGGCCGGGGAGTAGCTGTTAGTGATCATTACTTCGCGTGCACCCGCAGCTCGTAGCGCCGAGTTGGCCAGGCCATGCCCGAGCAACTGGTGGTGCGCGGTCGGCAGCGCGCCCGTCATCAGGGCCTTTCCGGGCGCGTGGATGCCGAGTGCGTAGCCAAGGGCAGTGACAACAAACGGTTCGTTGAGCGTGATCCACAGGCCGATCCGGTCGGCGAGCCTGCCCGCGGCGAGCGAGGCGTAATCAGCGAACCGGTACGCAACGTCCCTGCTCAGCCATCCGCCCGCATCCTCCAGCGGCTGCGGCAGGTCCCAGTGGTACAGGGTGGGAGCGGGCATGATGCCGGCCGCGAGCAGCGCATCAGTCAGCCGGTCATAGAAGTCGAGCCCGGCCTGGTTGGCCGCTCCCTGGCCGCCAGGCTGCACCCGGGGCCAGGCGATCGAGAACCGGTACGCAGTGATGCCCAGGCCGGCCATCAGCGCGACGTCCTCGGGCCACCTGTGGTAGTGATCGCAGGCCACGTCGCCGGTGTCACCGTCCTTGATCACTCCGGGCTGGCGGCAGAAAGTGTCCCAGATCGACTCGCCCCGCCCGTCTTCCCGGACGGCGCCCTCGATCTGGTAAGCGGCGGTAGCCACCCCCCAGGCAAAGCCGGCCGGGAAAGCAGGCATCGGCGCGCGCGAGATCGGGGTGTCGGTCATCGCATGATCGTAACGTCAGCGGCGGGACAAGCTCCGTTCGGCCGCTAGCTGCGCTGAACCTCGTCAGCCGAGGGCACGGCACCCATGACCATCGAGTCACCCCGGAACAGGGGCGAATCCCTGACCTGGCGCTCGATCGAGGCCGCCGACATCGTGTAGCCGACGAACAGCAGCAGCGAGATGGCCTCCATGACGATCCACACCCAGTGCGAGGCCAGCTGGGTGCTCCAGTCGTTCAACCCGTGCAGCACGGACGCCAGCGTGATGCCGAACAAGATCAGCGGGATCCGCCGTCGGCGGTAGTTCACGCCCATGCCGATGAAGAAGGCGGCGATGCCGGCCCAGACCGCGTGCTGGAAGCCGTCAACGAACACGCGCTGGGCGAAGGTGAGGATCAGCGGGGCGGCCAGGCCTGCCTTATGGTTGCCCTGCATCAGGTAGCTGGACGTGTACAGGACCGACTCTCTGACTCCGAACGCGAGTCCCGCGATGGTGCCGAGGAACATCCAAATGCGCACGTCGAGCGTGATCTTCCAGACCCAGCGGAGCAACAGGGCGGCCGCCAGAACCGGGATCGCCTTGGTGACCTCCTCGGCGAAGCCGACGCCATAGATCCAGGGCAGCACGTTGTGCACAGTGGCGGTCTTGTCCAGGGCGTCCTCCCAGGGCAGCGTCACGGTAGGCAGCAGCACCATGACGCCCGCCACGATGGCCACTGCGAGCCAGGCGATCAGCCTGGTGATGTGGCCGGGCCGGATCAGCAGCCAGAAGGCCACCGCCCAGAGCGGCGCGATCGCCAGGCTGTAGGCCCAGCCCGGCGCGCTGAGGTCCCGGGTGGCGGAGAACAGCACGACGAACAGCGATGGCAGCAGACCGTAGGCGATCACCAGCAGCCGTGAACCCTGCTTCCAGCCGGGATCCTTCAGCCAGCTGCGGACCGGCACGAGGATGTGCACGGCGGTCGCGAATTCACCGCCGGGGAAGTCAAGCCTGGCATGATGCGCTGGTAGGTGCTGATACGCAGAGCTGGAGTGGCTGCCAGAAAGGGCGCCGCGCCATAGCTTCTCGCGGTGAACGGCGCTTGGGTGCCTGGTCGTTGCCCGCCGCGGCGCTTCCTGGCCGGGCTGATCAGCAGTGTCCTGGCCGGACGCGGAATCCGCCCGCCCCGCGTACGCGTCGGTCGCGGACGCCGCCCGTCCCGCTGGCACGGATACCGGTTCGGCCGCGCCACCGGCTAGCTCGATCCGCAGGCCCGGTCCGAGGGGCGTGGCGAGGTGCACGTCGAGCGGCTGCTGGACTGAGACCGACGCAACCGGCAGCCCGCCGACGAAAGTGCGTCCCTTTCCCAGGTCGTCCAGGATCCAGCTGTCAGCCTGCCACCTGATCCGCGCATGGTCACGCGAGACGATGGGGTCGGACACGACGATCGCGTTCTCCGGGCTACGGCCGATGCGGACCGTCTGACCAGGCTCGAACGTAAATGTCTGGCCAGCGAACGTGATCCTGAGGTCGCTCACTCGGCTGCCTTCCTGCGCGGCTCCCCCTCGAACATTGTGCACACGGCCGACGCTGGCTCAGATTACCGATACCGGGGCGATGATCGGTCACGATCCGTGAACGCTTGTGTACCCACGAGCGATCTGAGGGCAGTTTAGGCCCTGGCACCGCGGAAGAGACGGGGTCGTTACGCCTGGTTACACGGCACCGTTGCTGATCGCGGAAGCGACCTCAGCCTTCCTGGCGGCAAGCTCGGCTGCGTACTTCTCCTCGTCGATCCGTTCGGCCAGATCCTCGTCGGCCTTCATCAGCGTCTCGAGGTCGCTGTCGGCCGCCGCAAGGACACCTAGGTCGGCGAATGCATGCCTGACCTGAGGGCCCCACAGGCCGATGTCCCTTACGCACGGGACGATCCTGGTGAACAGCAGCGACCTGAACGCTTGCTGCACCGGCGACTTGTCGGTGAAGTCCATGCATTCCTCGACGTCAAAGTCCAGGCGCTCCCACACCTCCTGGGCGCGGAACCGGTTGTTCATCAGGTAACAGCCCTCGATGAGGAACTCCTCGCGCTCGGCCCGCTCGGGCTGGGTCAGCTCGGCGTAGTAGTCGCGCAGCGCGAGCCTGCCGAACGCGACATGCCTCGCCTCGTCCTGCATGACGTAGGCGAGCAACTGCGTGACGAGCTCGTTGTTAGACATATCCCGGTGCACGCCGAACGCCGCGAGCGCCAACCCCTCTATCAGCACTTGCATGCCGAGATAGGGGTAGTCCCAGCGGCCATCGGCCAGGGCTTCGGCGAGCAACTTGGCCAGGTCATCGTTGATCGGGTAATAAATGCCGATCTTGTCCCTGATGAACCGCTGGTAGAGCTCGACGTGCCTGGCCTCGTCCATGACCTGGGTGGCGGCGTAGAACTTGGAGTCGATGTCCGGAACCGACTCGACGATCCGCGCCGCGACCGTCAGCGCGCCCTGCTCCCCGTGCAGGAACTGGCTGAACAACCAGGACGACAGGTGCATGCCTAGCTCGTCCCGCTCGGCCTGGTTCAGTTTGTCCCACTGCCGCGAGCCGTAAATCGGGTTGAGCTCATCGCCCTGCTCGAGCACGTTCGCGGGGTCGACAGGGATGTCCCAGTCGATCCGCTTGGTCGCATCCCACTGCTTGTCCTTGCCGCGCTGGTACAAGTCGAGGAGCCGCTGCCTGCCGTTGTCGTACTCCCAGTTGAACCTCGCTGCACCAGTGACCGGTACGTCCCACGTGCCGGTCCTGACTTTGGTGACATAGCGGTCGTACGTGCTCATGGGGGCCCCTCTGCCAGTCGCGTACCCAGATTATTACTCGCCAGTACGTGGCTGTTCCAGAGCTACTGGTGCATGGGGCTCTCGTGATCGGCGTGACCTGCCAGCTCAAGCTGGAAGGTGGAATGACCGACGTCGAAGTGACCGCGCAGGCAGTCCTGCAGCGCGTCAAGCATGACACCGCCCCGCCCGTTGGCGAGCACCTCCGGTTCCACCACGACGTGCACGGACAGGACAGGCAATCCGGATGTGATCGTCCACGCGTGCAGGTCGTGCACGTCTAGTACACCGGTCAGCCCCGTCAGATGCGCCCTGACCTCGCCGAGGTCGACGCTGCGCGGGCTCGCCTCGAGCAGCACGTTGATCGCGTCGGCGAGCAGCCGCCAGGTGCGCGGCAGGATCAGCGCCCCGACCAGCAGTGAGGCGATCGGGTCGGCGCGGGTGTACCCGGTGACGGCTATGACAATGCCGGTGATGATGACTGCCGCCGCGCCGAGTGCGTCGGAGGCCACCTCAAGGAAAGCGCCCCTGAGGTTGAGGCTCTCGGCCTGGCCGCGGCGAAGCACGAGCAGGCTCACCGCATTGGCCACGAGCGCGATCACCCCGAAGATGACGACTATTGGTGACTCGATCGACGGCGGCGAGATCAGCCTCCTGACCGCCTCGACAGTGATGAACACCGACATACCGAACAGGACCACGGCGTTCACCATGGCAGCCAGGATCTCGGCCCTGGCATAACCGAAGGTCCGCTGGAGCGTGGCCGGTCGAGTCGCGAACAGCACCGCCAGGAGCGACAGGCCGACGCCGGCGGCGTCGGCGGCCATGTGCGCGGCGTCGGCCAGGAGAACGAGGGCACCGCTCACCCACGCACCGATGGCCTCGGCGATGGCCACGGTGATCGTGATCAGCATGACGGTCACGAGTGCCCGGCTGTGCTCGCCGGTCAGGGTGAGCCTGGAGCCGTGCGAGTGGACATGGGTGCCCTGAATGCTGTGCCTGGTGGCCAGGTCGTGCGCGGTGTGCTCGGGCCTGCGGCCGCGGCCGAAGTGGTCGCAGCTGGACTTTCCGTTCTGGCCGTAGCCTGGCCCGGTCATGACTGCGGCGAGTCCTCTTCCCCCGGGGCGAGCAGCTCGTAGGCCGGGTTGACCATGACGGCGTCGCCGCCACGCCACCCGACCTGTCCAGTGAACCTGACCTTCGCGCCTGGGTCGAGTCCCGGGATATGTGAGCGGCCGTAGAACATGGCGGTTAGCTGCCCGGTGGCGTCTGCGATCTCGCAGGCTAGGACCGTGTTCTGCTCCACCGGCCTGATCTCGACAGCGTGCACCCGGCCCTCGACGGTGACCTTGCCTCGCTTGGGCAGAATGCCGATCGGCGTCGCTTTCCCCGACGGCAATGGCCTGCTGTACCGGAAGATGTCCGAGTCCTCCGCCCGGCTTTCTGACGGTGGCTCAGGCGGAGTCGGAGCTCCGGGTGCTGGTTCGCGCTTCGGCTCCGATGGTTCCTGCTCGCCGGCAGGTGGTTCACGCCGTCCAGGGCGAGCCAAGGTCCCGTCCGCGGCCGCGCCGCCGGCTGCCCTGGCAGCCGCCGCCGACGGCGGGCCTGTCCCTGCCTCGGCGGGCTGAGCGCCATCGGCCGCCGGCCTCGCATGCGCCAGCATCTCGATTCTGCTGCGGACGTCGAACGGGACGATGGTAGCGGCCGCGTGCGGTATCTGGCTGACCACGCTGGCCATGCGATCGGCCGTCCGGTCGTGCAGGAGCCGGCCGAGTAGCGGCGCATAGCTGCGTCGCGGCATGACGGCTGTCACGCCCACTCCGGGAAGCTGCGCCTCGGCCTGCACCATCTCACCCGCCGCCTTGGCGATCCGCCGGTCAGGACAGTCCACCAGGTCGAGCACCACCCCCGTGTCGGCGCGCACCCAGTCCTGCCGCAACCGGTCCGCCTGGGTGCTGTCGAGGACGAAGTGGACCGCCCGCAGGTTGGTCGGCCGCAGGCTGCGTGCGTACCGCAAGCCAGCCAGCGTCGCCAGGTCGAACTCGTCCACGAAGACATAGACGGTCCGCCGCGAATAGGTGGGCGGAGAGGTGAGCTTGACCGGGCCACGGCCACGCGAGCTGATCTGCTCGAGCACCTCGGCTTCCATCCGGTACTGCCGGTTGAGCCTGATCAGCGCCGGCACCCCGATCGCGAAGACGATGACGACCAGCCAGGCGCCTTCGGTGAACTTCACTACGGCGAAGATGATGACCACGATCAGTGAGGTCACCCCGGCCGAGAAGTTGATCACGAGCTTGTGCCGCCAGCCACGTTCCCTGTGCACGTGGTGGTACCTGGCCATGCCGAAGCCAGCGAGCGTGAACGCGGTGAAGACCCCGAGCGCGTAGAACGGGACCAGCGCATTGACTTTGGCCCCGGCGAAGGCTAGCAGCGTGCATGACAGTACCGCCAGCACGATGATGCCGTTGGAGAAGACGAGCCTGTGTCCGCGTTTTGTGAGCCACCTTGGCAGGAATGCGTCCTCGGCCACGAAGCTCGCCAGGAACGGGAACCCGTTGAAGCTGGTATTGCCGCCCGTGTACAGGATCAGCGCGGTGGCTGCCTGGACCACGATGAACATGACGTGCCCGAAGGTCGAGGTGCCGAAGACAAGCTTGGCCTCCTGCGAGATCACTGTCGGCACGCCGGACTCGTAGGGCGTGGCGTGCGTCACGTGGGCCAGCCAGGAGACCCCCGCCACGAGGCTGCCTAGGATCACCCCCTCGGTGACTAGCACGCGCCGCGCGTTGATGCCTTCGGGCGGGCGGAACACGCTGACCGCGTTGGATACAGCCTCGATCCCGGTCAGGGACGAGCCGCCGTTCGCGAAGGCCCTCAGGAGAACGAAGACCATCCCGAACGTGATCAGCGCGGCGTGACTGGGCGGCGCGTGCGCGCCGTAGACGTTCGCGCCCGCCGCGACCGGCCAGTGCGGCAGGTTGCCGAAGAACTCGCGGACCAGGCCGACGATGATCACCAGGAACATCACGCCGGCAAACAGGTAGGTGGGGATCGCGAAGGTACGGCCGGCCTCGCGGATGCCCCGCAGGTTCCCGTAGAGCATCAGCAGCACGATGCAGACCGAGATGATCGTCAGCAGGTCCGGGTGATTGAGCACGGGAATGGCCGACGCGACAGCCGCGGTACCCGCGGCGACCTGGACCGCGACCGTCACTACGTAATCGATCAGCAGCGCGACGGCTGCGATCTGGGCCACCCTGGGGCCGAAGTTCTCCCTTGCCACCACGTACGAGCCGCCGGCCCTGGTGTACACCGTGACGACCTCGCGATAAGAAAGCACGACCAGGGCCATCACGAACAGCACTACCCCGGTCAGAGGCAGGATCAGGGCAAACGCGGCGATGCCCAGACCGCCCCTGAGCAGCTCGATCAGGATTTCCTCTGTGCCGTAGGCCGAGGATGAGATGCCGTCCGGGGCGAGGACGCCCAGTGCGAGCGGCTTGGACAGCCGCTCCTCCCTCAGCTGCTCGTTGACAAGCGGCGGGCCGAGCAGGCGGCGCTTGATGGCATAGCCGACACTCTCGCCCACGTCCCCCTGGCCGAGTCTGGCCACCCTGGCTGTCGCCACGCCTGTCGTTCCTCTCCTTAGCCCGCCGCCAGCAAGGCTATGTGCGCCCCCGACGTGGCCTTCATACCATCCAGCGGCCAGATAGTCGCATTCAGATGGCAGAGTGAAGAAGAACGCCAGCGTCATGGTAGAGGTGCCCGATCAGAAGGGCTGTGCGGACATGACCACATCACCGGCGGACACTGCGCCGGAGGCGGGAAGCGGGCGCGTGCTGCACCTGTCCCAACTAGTCGGCAGGCCCATCACCGACAAACGGGGGGAGTCGATCGGCAAGCTGGCCGACGTCATCGTGCGCCTGCGGGGCGACGTACCACCGCTGGTCACCGGCTTGGTCGCTGCCGTGGGTAGCCGGGAGGTATTTGTTCCTCTTGAGCAGGTCAGTT
>Ga0126378_10001735_pt1 | contig 16104 bp, 13 predicted proteins | sample PanSoiMetPlot_23_FD_92587 | JGI IMG/M metagenome (GOLD analysis project Ga0126378, IMG submission 92587) | Tropical forest soil microbial communities from Panama - MetaG Plot_23 | ecosystem: Environmental > Terrestrial > Soil > Tropical forest > Bulk soil | place: Panama | collected 2016-02-17 | reverse complement strand
TTCTTCCAGCAAATCGGCGGATCGATTGGCGTTTCGATCTTCGGCGTGCTCTTCACGCGGTCGCTGCTGAACGCGATCCACTCGCGTCTGCCTGGCGTGCCCTTCACCCCGGCAAGCACACACCAGCTCAACCCGATCACCGTGGCGCAGATGCACGGCCAGCTGCGCGACGCGGTGTTCTACGCGATCAGCCACGGGATTGACACCGTGTTCATCTGGGCGGCGCCTGCCTCTTTGATCGTGTTCGGGCTCGCGTGGCTGATCAAGGAGATACCGCTGCGTGGGAGCGCCAGCACGCCTGACAGCGGAGCCAATCAAGCAGCCGAGCCGGAACTCGTGTCCTAAGGCCGGTCAGCTGCGCGCGCACTGGCTGCGCGAGCGGCCAAAGCGGATGGCCCGGGCCGTACGGCCCGGGCCATCCGCTCAGTCGTCGAACCCTTACATCCCGGCGTACGGCACCGCGTCGATGATCTCGACGCTCTCGGTGCGCCCGTTGGGCCTGATGAAGGTGGCGGTCTCGCCGACTTTCTTGCCGTAGATCGCCTCGCCGAGAGGTGACTTCGGCGAGTAGACGTCGATCGGAGCGCCGCTCTCCTCGCGGGAGCCGAGCAGGAACGTGACCTCGGTGTCTTCGCCCTCGAACTTGACCGTCACGGTCATTCCCGGGCCGACTACTCCCTCAGTCCTCGGCGGTTCGCCCACCCGGGAATGCGCCAAGATGTGGGTAATCTGGTGGATCCGCGCCTCCTGCTTGCCCTGCTCTTCCTTGGCCGCGTGGTATCCGCCGTTCTCCCGCAGGTCGCCCTCACCCCGAGCCGACTCGATCTTCTGGGCGATGTCGATCCTGCCCTGGCCGGAGAGGTGATCAAGCTCAGCCTTGAGCCGGTCGTAAGCCTCCTGCGTCAGCCATGTGACAGTGTCGTCGCGCGTCTCGGTCACAAGAACTCCTCGCATCCGCTGTGCGGACCTGAACCATCCGCCTGGCCCGTAGTCGGACCGCTGGTGAGGGGGTAATCCATCGAGGTTACTTTGTCTTAACCTCTCGCTCAAACCTTATAAGGCCAGAGAACTATTTCGAACACAGCGCCGATCAGCGATCTAGCCCAAAGTGGCTGATAACGGCATGCCGCGGGTCTGGGCGGAATGCCTGCGCCGGTCTGGAAGTTCAATACCTGAAGGCCCCGCGATCCATCGAGAGAGATTGCCCGCATGTCATCAGCAGGTCTGGGCCACGTCGCCAGTCAGGGCGGCCCCAGTCAGTTCCGTGAAGAGGCTGACCCGGTCACATCGTCCTTGGGAATGCTGAGTTGCTGCGCTGGTCCGTTGCGCCTTATGGCTGTGCACGCCCACCCGGACGACGAGTCCAGCAAGGGCGCCGCGACGATGGCGCGCTACGTCCGCGAGGGCGCCGAGGTTCTTGTCGTCACGATGACCGGCGGCGAGCGCGGCGACATACTCAACAAGGCGATGGACAGGCCCGACGTCCGCGCCAACCTGCCTGGCATCAGGCGGGCCGAGATGGCGGCGGCGCGCGACATACTCGGCGTCCAGCAGCGGTTCCTCGGCTTCGTCGACTCCGGCCTGCCCGAGGGTGACCCTCCGCCGCCGCTGCCTGAGGGCTGCTTCGCCCTGCAGCCGCTGGAGGTCGCGGCGATGCCGCTGGTCGCGGCCGTGCGCGAATTCCGTCCGCATGTGATCCTCACCTACGACGAGAACGGCGGCTACCCGCACCCCGACCACGTCATGACGCACCGCGTCTCGATCGAGGCCTTCGAGGCGGCCGCGGATCCCGACCGGTATCAGGACTGCGGTGAGCCATGGCAGCCTCTGAAGCTGTATTACTTCGTTACGTTCCACCGGGCCAGGTTCACCGCGCTGCACGAAAAGATGGTCGAGCGAGGCCTCGAGTCCGTGTACGCCGAGCGACTCGCTGCCTGGGCGGACGAGGACGACGAGCCCGTCGCCCCAGGGCACGAGATAACGACATACATTCCGTGCGCCGACTATTTCGAGATCCGCGACCAGGCGCTGATCGCGCACGCGACCCAGGTCGATCCGCAGGGGCCTTGGTTTGCCTGCCCGGTGGAGGTCCAGCGCGAGGCATGGCCGACAGAGGATTATCACCTCGCCAGGTCGTTGGTGGATACTGACAAGCCAGAGGACGATCTCTTCGCCGGAATCCGGGAGCAGGTGCTGCGGCGGTGAACCTTCTGGCGGCCTCTCACGGCCTTGTCGACCAGCCAGGGACAATCGCGTTCTTGATCATCTTCGGCATGGGCGTGATCCTGTTCTTCCTGTTCAGGTCGATGGCCAAGCACCTGAGAAAGGTCCAGATGGCCGCGCGCGCCGAGGCCGAGGCGGAGGCTGAGAAGTCGAAAGACGCCAAGCTCGGCTAGCTGTCGTCAAGCCGGAGGTCGTATACCAGCAGCGTCACGCCGGCAACCGGCGACCAGTCGCGTTCCGGCCGCCGCCTGAAGCCGGCCCGTTCGTACAACCGGTGGGCGGCGTGCATCTCGGGCATCGTGCAGAGCACCAACTGGCGTATGCCCATCTCGTTCGCGCGTTCGATCAGCCTGTCAAGCAACTCGGCGCCGACACCGCTGCCCTGGGCGTCTGGCATGACAGCCAGCGCGCGGATCTCCGCTTCGTCGGGGCCGTCGACCACCTGGCCCCCGTTCGGCCCCCGCTGCAGCATGATCGTGCCGATGACCCGGTCGCTCAATCCGCCGGATTCGGGTATGACCGCTACCAGCACGAGATCCTTTCCGTCCGCACCAAGTTCGCGCAATGTCGAGGCGTAGCTAGAGTCGGCCGACATCGACCTGCCTGCCACATACGCGGCGACCCGGATATCACCAACGACGGTCATCTCCTCCGGCGCGGCCTCGCGAATCAGCATGAAACCAGCCTAACCAGGCGGAGAGGGAGCAGGGCATGACGAATCCCCAGTCGGTACCAGAAGTTCCCGCGGCCGAGGTGCCTGACGGCGGCTGGCTGTTGGATATTCGGGAGCCGTACGAGTGGGCCGCTGGCCACGTACCAGCCGCGACTCACATCCCGATGGGTGAGCTCAATCACCGCGCCGCTGAAATTCCGAGGGACGCCACGGTCTACGTGATCTGCCGTTCAGGCAATCGGTCGGCGTATGTCGTGCGGGCGCTTGCCCGTTCTGGCTGGCAGGCGGTCAACGTCGGAGGCGGCATGAAGGACTGGGCCGCGGCAGGCCGCCCCATGATCAGCGAAACCGGCTCCAACCCGACGGTCGCCTAGTCTCGGCGGCGGCCGGCCGGCCAAGGACGTCGGCCAAGCAGCTCAATCAGGCGACGGGTACTCGAGCCCGATCATCGCGGCCAGGTCGGTCAGCACCAGCTCGAACATCGGTTCCGAGTCGTCGAGCGCGAACTTCAGGTGCCCGAATACCTCGAGGCTGACGGTTCCGTACAGCAACGCCCAGCACCGCAGGAACGTCTGCAGCACTCCTAGCGGCAGGTCGGTGCCAATCACGTCGCGGTAGCGCGCGAGTTGCGATCGCAGCAAGGGATCGATCTCGTCATCGGGCTGGATGGCGAACGGCCGAATCCGCCACAGGTCATCGAAGAGCCGCAGGAAGATCCTTCCGAACCGCATCCCGCACTCGATCAACGGGTCGTCGTGCAGCATCTCGACGCCGGGCAGCGGGGTGCCAAACAGCAGGCCGAACTCGGCCGGATGGGAGATGGCCCAGGCGCGGAACGCCTTTGACGCCGCCAAGAGGTTGGTCACCGTCGGCTCCGTGGCGGCGGTACCCGCGGTCACCGCCTCGCTGGCCGAGGCGACGGCTTCCTCGGTGTAATCGGCAAGCTCGGTGAAGATGTCTGCGATCACATGCTGGATGAGCTCCTCGTGGCTGCCGAAGTACCGGTACAGCGCGGGCGCCGTCATCCCCATCTCCCGTGCGATCGCGCGCAACGAGATCGCTGCGCCGCCCTGTTCGACCAGCAGCCGGCGCGCGATCTGGATGATCTCCTTGGTCGTCGAGGCGCGCAGGCGATCGCGCCTGCTCAGAACCGCTACGTCGGCCTGCATCCCGGCACCTCCTGCCACATCTAGTTATCTGAGTTGACAACAGTGAACGCTGTATGGCAAGTTTACGCCATAAACGTTTACGACGTTAACTCTAGTGATACATGCAGTCTAGCCTCGGAGGATCGCGATGTTCGACAGATGGGGACGCATCGTCTACCGCAGGCGCTGGCTAGTTCTCGGCGTCGCGGGCGCCGCCGCGATCGTCGCCGCGGTGTGGGGGACCGGAGTGTTCGCCCGCCTGCAGTCGGCCGGTGGATTCTCCGCGCCAGGCAGTCAGAGTCAGCGCGAGGCTAGCCTCGCCACCAAAACCTTCGGCCGCGATTCGGCGGATGTCGTCGTGATCTACTCCGCCTGGCACGGCGCGCCGAGCGTGACCACGCCGACCGCCAAACGGGCCATCACCAGCACGCTCGTCGCGCTGCCTGCCAGCGACGTCACGTCCTACGCGACCTACTGGACGACCGGCTCACCGCAGTTCGTCAGCCCGAACGGCCGCCATACCTATGCCGTCATCGAACTCGCCGGCCGTAGCGATGCCGACAGAATTGCCAGCTTCAACAAGATCGAGGGCCGACTCAACGCACCGGGCCTGAACGCGCAGGTGGGCGGGTTCACCCCGACCGAGCAGGCCATCAATCACGAGGTGAAGAGCGACATCGGCCGCGCCGAAGGCCTGTCGATGCCGGTGCTGCTGATACTGCTACTCGTCATCTTCGGCGGGCTTGCCGCGGCCAGCATGCCGCTGGCTATTGGCGGCATCGCCATCTTGGGATCGTTCACGGCGCTGCGGCTGCTGACGCTCGTGACACCTGTGTCGATCTACTCGATCAACATCACCACGATCCTCGGCCTGGGCCTCGCCATCGACTACGGGCTGTTCGTCGTGGGCCGGTTCCGCGAGGAACTGCGCAGGTCGGAGTCCGTCGAGGCGGCCTTGGCGCGGACCATGGCCACGGCCGGTCGCACTGTCGCGGTCTCCGGCGTGACGGTCGCTGTCGCGCTCGCCAGCCTGATGCTGTTCCCAGAAGTGTTCTTGCGGTCGATGGGTTACGGCGGGGTCGCGACCGTGTTCGTCGACATGCTGGCCGCGCTGACCGTGCTGCCCGCGTCGCTGGCCGTATTCGGCCCGCGCATCAACGCGCTCAGGGTCCGGCGCTCGATCGGGCGGCCGCGCACCGACGACGCGTCGGGCGGCTGGTACCGGATCGCGCGCAGCGTCATGCGCCGCCCAGCCATTTACGCCTCCGTCATCGTGATCATCCTGCTCGCGCTCGGCACGCCCTTCCTTCGCGTGGTCTGGGGCGGGACCGATGCTCGCGTGCTCCCGTCTACTGCACAGCCGAGGATCGTCGCCGAGCAACTCAGCCGCGACTTCCCTGGCAACCCGTCCGCACCGATCGAGTCGCTTGTGGAGTTCAGCGGACCCGTCGCCGGGTCGCCGGCACGCGGTGCGGAACTGACCTCATACGCGCACCGGCTGGCCGGGATCCCGGGTGTGAGCGGCGCGAGCGTGACCGGCGTGCGTGGCGACATCGCCCGCGTCGATCTTCGTTATGCCTCCGATCCCATGTCCGCGCGGGCGAGGCAGATCGTCGCCGCGGTCCGCGCCGAGACGCCGCCGCCAGGCGCGAAGGCGCTAGTCGGCGGGCAGACCGCGCAGCTTGCCGACGAGCTGTCCAGCCTGGCGGGCGTGCTGCCATGGATGGCGCTGGTCATGGCCGCTGCGACCTTCGTGCTGCTGTTCCTCGCATTCGGTTCGGTCGTGCTGCCGATCAAGGCCATCGTGATGAACGTGCTGTCGCTGTCGGCCACGTTCGGCGTCGTCGTGTGGGTCTTCCAGGAGGGGCACCTGTCGTGGCTGCTCAAGTTCACCCCGACAGGCACGATCGACCCGTCGATGCCGATCCTGATGCTGGCTATCATCTTCGGGCTGTCCATGGACTACGAGGTGTTCTTGCTGTCGCGGGTCAGGGAGCGCTATGACGTCACGGGCGACAACACGGCCGCCGTGGCCAGCGGGCTGCAGCGGACCGGCGGGGTGATCACGAGCGCCGCGCTGCTGCTCGTGATCGTCGTGGGCGCGTTCTCCGCGTCAGGCATCACGTTCATCAAGCTGATGGGCGTGGGCATGATCGTCGCACTGATCGTGGACGCGACAATCGTCCGTGTCCTGCTGGTGCCGGCGACGATGCGGATGCTCGGGCGCGTGAACTGGTGGGCGCCAGGACCGCTGCGCGGCCTCTACGCCAGGTACGGCGTCCGCGAATCAAGCGGCGATCCGGCGCCAAGCCGACGCGATGCCGAGCTGGCCCGAACCTGAGGCCGGCCGACAGCTCGGCGCCGACACCTTGGCCCGGACGGGCTCCCGCCGTCTACCAGATCACGGTCCGAAGTAGCCGGGCGCCCGGCTACTTCTCCGTGAACTCGACGATCGACTCGCTTTCTACTTCGCCGTTAGGCTGCTTTGGCTCTGGAGCCGCAGGCGGTGTGTCGGAGCCGCCGACGCCTTGGCTGCGTGCGGCTCCCTTGCCCTGCTTGACCAGGACGGTGCGGCGGAGCCACCCGCGCCCGCGGCGGGGAATGACCAGGCCCGCGATGGCGGTCAAGATCAGCACCCAGCCGAGTACCTGGAAGTTCAGGAACCTGGGGTGACCGTGGACGGCGAATGCGAAGATGGCGCCGACAGCCAGCAGGCTGAGCGCCGTTGCTGACCTCATTGTCTGAGTCCCTTCAGTGTCATGGCGTATCTGGTTAAGTGGGCGACACCAGGCGCTCGCACGGGTAGCTGAGGGCGTCGCCCTGCTGTTAAAGCTCAGCGGCCGGGACTTCGCAGACTGGATGCGGCTCCTGGATCGCGGCGACCGCCACTGGCCGGGTCTGTCGTCGGGTCATTCCGCCGTCACCTCCCGGCGGCCATCTTTTGTCCTGATGCCATTCATGCCCAGCCTCAGCGGTTCAAACATCGGCAAGCGATACGACCGTCAATGGGCTCGCGGAAGGAGATAAGACCCTGCAGGACATGGCGGTGCCCGGCGGGCCTCAATTCCCCGGATTCTCGCCGACGCCGACGCTCGTCCCGCGCTATGAAAGGGGCAAGAGCAGGTCGAGGGCCAGCTGAGTCGCGCGGATCGGCGGCAAGCGGCAATAAGGCCACGAGCATGGCCGAGAGAAACACCGCGAAGATAAGAACCACGTGAACCGCACCTTCCGGTGGGGCCTTCAAGGCTCCAGACTGCCCCGCCGAACGCCGTTAAACCTGGCAGAAACCCGCGGCGATCTTCGATCGCCCGTATAACGGCGAATAGTTACACCTATCACATTGATAGGTTATTGAATCTCTATTCACCGCTCCATCTCAACCCCGCAAGGTCCGGCGGCCAACCGGGTAAGGACCTGGGCGCGCACAACGCCGGGCAGTTCGTGCACCACGCCGGGCAGTCGTCGCGCGGTCAGATCGCGCCGAGCCCGAGCAGCAGGCCGTCAGCGTCCACGGCAGGCGAGCTGGTGATGAACATCGGCACGCCGGCGACCGGCGCGTGGACGGCCTGCAAGACCTCGCCGCCGTCGAGCGTGGTGACGGTGCCGAGCAGCTGGCCATCGGCGACCGAGTCGCCTGGCCCGACGGCCGGCTGCCACCACCCGGCCGCATCGCTGCGCAGCCAGATGAACTGGCTCAGCATGACAGGCTTGCCGGGAGGCGGCCGTCCGCCGTCTGTCGCTTGCCGCATGCCGTCCGCGTCGCCCGCGGGGCCGTCGGTCATCCCTAGCGAAGCGAGGACCCGGTTCAGCCCTTTGACGTGCAGGTCGACCGCGTCCTGCTCGATCAGCCCGCACCCGCCGGCCTCCGCGGTGATCGCGGGGATCCCGACCTCGGCTGCGGCCGAGCTCGTAGTTCCGGCGACCGCACGGCCTGGTCCCGGCTCCTGCCTGATCACGTAGCCGAGGTCGTACGCGACGGCCAGGGCGAGCGCCCGGTCTTCGCTCGGCCCGGCTTCGTACAGGCAGAACGGCTCGAGCGCTTCTGGCAGGTCGCCGCAGTGCGCGTCGATGAGCGCGTCACTACCCGTGATGAGCTGCGTGAACGTGGCGTGTGCGAGCCGGTCGGCGAGCGTCCCTTGTGGGTCGCCAGGGAAACACCTGTTCAGGTTCTTGCCGTCGTCAGGGACCACGAACGGGCTCCGGGCACGGAACGCCGGGAGGTTCAGCACCGGTACCGCGCGGACGGTGCCGCGCAGTTGCGTGCCCTCGAGGGTCGCCGACCACTGCCGGACCGCCGCCATCGACGCGTACTCGCAGCCGTGCACACCGGCTATAACCGTGAGCCTGGGCCCGTCGGCCGCTCCTGTCAGCTCGATGACGGGAACGTCGAGTCCGGCAAGGTCGAGCGCGCGACGCCGCACGGTAGTTGGCATCTTCAGTCCCTTCCGCGCGGCCACAGGACGCGCTCGGCGGCGGCCGCGACGGCGAGCAGCGCCATGTCCTCGCCGCGGCGCCCGGCGAGCTGCAGGCCGGCAGGCAGGCCGCTGGACGGTACGGGCAGCGAGAGGGCCGGATGCCCGCTCAGGTTGTACGGCCCTGTGAAACGGCCCTCCGCGTTGTCGTCGCCGAGGCCGAACGGTGGATCCTGCTCTGGCGCCACGTACCCCACGGTCGGCCCCGCCAGCACATCCACGCCTGCGAGGCTTGACTCAATCGCTTCAGTTAGCTCGGCCTGCTCAGCGACGGCGGCGGCGAACCGCTCATCGGTCACCGATGCCCCGTAGCTGAGGAGCGCTTTGGTGCCTTGCGCGTAGCGGCTGGTGTCGCTGTCCCTGTGCACCTGGTACGCCTCACGCGCCACGATCGCCGCCAGCGTCTCCTCCCACCGGGGCAGCCGGCCCAGCCAAGGTGGGCTCAGCTGCCTGATGTCAAAGCCTGCCTCGGCCAGGGCCACGATCGCGTGCGCTAGGGCGGCAGAGACCTCTGGCGTCACCGAAGGGTCGGTGAGCTGCGCGGCGAGCACGCCGACGGCGATGCCGCTTCCGGCCGCTCGGCCGTCCACGGCGACCTCCCGCGGCAGGTCAGCGAGCACGCGAAGCAGGTCTGCCGCGCCCGCTACCGTCGAAGTCAGCGTGCCCGCATGATCGCAGCGCGGCGACAGCGGGAAGATTCCGCCCAAGGGGATCATCCCGTACGTCGGCTTGAGCCCGACGATCCCGCAGTACGCGGCGGGAATCCTGATCGACCCGCCGGTGTCGGTGCCAATGGCGAGCTCGCAGACCCCGGCAGCGACGAGCGCCGCTGATCCGCCCGATGACCCGCCCGAGGTGCGGGACGGATCGGCCGGATTGCGCGTGTCGCCGACCTCAGGGTGCGCGAAACCGGCCGCGTATTCCAGGCACTGGGTAGCCGCGAACACCTCGGCGCCGGCCGCCCGGAGCCTGGCGACGAGCGGAGCGTCGGCCTTGGCGGGGGAGGGGTTGCTGGCCGGGCTGCCACACCTGGTCGGCACTCCCGCGATCGCGATGATGTCCTTGACCGCGACCGGCCGCCCGGCCAGCGGGCCAGTCGCGGCGCGCTCACCAGGCCCGATCACCACCGCAACCGCGTTCAGCGGGCGACCGAGCCGCTCGAGCCGCTCGTACGCCGCGAGCAAGTCGAGATTCGCGCGCGAGCAGGCCCGATCGCCGCGCTCGATCGCGCCGATCAGCTCGAGAACCCTTGCCACGAGGGGTGCCTCGGCGAGATCCAGGCCGCCGAGGATCGCGGCGACTTCCGTGGGCCTGTGCAGCACCGCGAGGTCGCGGTAGATCCCCGAGTGCGTCTTGGCCGACCCGCGGTTGAAGGTGGCGAGCCGTCCGAGCGACCCGTCGAGATCCGCCGGGTCAAGCCCGTCGAGCGGCTCTGGCTTGACCGGCGCCTGCGCGAGCACCTCCCTGGCGAGGGCTGTCAGCGTCGGCCCGTACGCGGGGTCGTCAAACACGGCCGCGATGGGCAGGTCACTGACCGCTGTCGCGGCCAGCATCGCACCGTAGGCCTCCTTCGCCCATAGATAGCCAAGGATGTTGCGAGTGACCTGCGCTCCGGCGATGTCGGCAGCCAGCGATCTGACCCGCTCGGTGACCGTCCCGTCCAGTTCGCCCACCATCAGCGTGGCCAGGTTCCCTCGCATGATGACGCCGGGCTCGATCATGTCGGCGCCGAAGTTCACGCACGCCTCGACGACACGGTCCGCGCCGAGCGCCTCGCACAGCACCGCGGAGTTGAGCCCGTTCTGCAGCGACACGGCGTAACCGCCATCGCGAAGCCTGCCGGTCAGCGTCGCGGCGGCATCAGCGGTGTGGTGCGCCTTGACCGCGATCAGTACCGGGCAGTCCAGCCGCTCAGGTAGGTCGGCAGGGGCGACCGCGCGCACGCGCGCGGTGAAGTTCTCGACCGGCCCGGTGATCCGAATGCCACGCGCGGTGACGGCGTCGACAACGTCCTGGCTGGCGTCGCTGACCAAGACGTCGTGCCCCCGGCAAGCGAGGCCAGCAGCGATCGTGCCGCCGATCGCTCCGCAGCCGAGGACCACGTAGCGCACGGCTCGGAACGTTACAACACGATAACGCCATCGGTCCAGGTATGGACTGCTATTTACAACTCGTCGGATCCTCGCAACATTAGGCGGAACAAAGGTTTGCCCAGGCATGTGCTGTTCACACTGCGTGAGCGGCGAGCGGACATCGTGATCCGCGCGAGCGGCGGGGCAGCGTGCGCCTGGGTGATGTCGTGGCGAGCGGCGCGGCTTGCCGTCAGATCGGCCGGAACTTCGGCCGCCAGATCGGCCGGAACTTCGGCCGCCAGATCGGCCGGAACTTCGGCCGTTGGATCGGCCGGAACCCCGGCCGTCGGCAACTAGGGAGCTTTCCGTGGCGCATCGATTCACTATGAGGAAGGCGCTGGTCTCGGCCGGCGTCCTCATTGTCTTGGCAGGCTGTTCGTCGGGCGGGAAGTCCGGCGGGACGACAGGCGCGACCAGCGGGCCGGTCCATGGCGGCAACCTGGTCATTGCCAGGACCGCGGACTCGCAGTCCATGAACGCGACGACCGTATTCGACAACGAATCGATCTGGATCTTCGAGCAGATCTACCAGACCTTGTACACCGTGACCAACAACGGCAAGGGCGTCAAGCCGTGGCTGGCGACCGGATACAAGGTCTCGTCGGACAGCAAGACCTACACGTTCACGCTTCGTCCTGGCGTCAAGTTCTCCAACGGCAAGCTGATGACCTCAGCCGACGTGAAGTTCTCGATCGACCAGACCAGGAAGGCGGCGAAGGGCTGGGGATACATCGACACGGCGATCAAGTCCGTCGATGCCCCGACACCCTCGACAGTGGTGATCCACCTCAAGTACCCCTGGGCGCCGCTGCTTGCCGACCTCTCGCTGTTCGCAAACGGCATCGTGCCGAACAACTACGGCGGCAAGACGGAGACCCAGTTCTACAACCACCCGATGGGCACAGGGCCGTTCAAGTGGGATTACTGGCACAAGGGATCGGCGCTCAAGCTGGTGCGCAACCCCTACTACTGGCAGAAGGGCAAGCCGTACCTCAACAGCGTCACCTGGACGTACGTGGCGAGTGACAACACCAGGGAACTGCAACTGAAGGGCGGCCAGACTCAGATCGACGAGTTCCCCGCCTGGTCGACGGTGAGCAACCTGAAGTCAACCCCCGGCGTGAACATGCACTTGTTCAACTCGACCAGGACCGACTACCTGCTCTTCAACGAGAAACGCAAGCCGTTCCAGGACGTTCACGTGCGCCGCGCGATCTCGCTGGCCATAAACCGCGGCGCGCTCGTGAAGGCGGTGCTCTTCGGCAACGGCCGGCCGGCGAACTCCTTCATGCCGCCGCAGGTGCCGTACTACCAGAAGGCCACGAAGGGACTGCAGTACAACCTGGCTGCCGCGAAGGCGGAAATGGCGAAGTCCAGCGTGCCGCACGGCTTCTCGACGACGCTCCTGATTCCGTCTGGCACATCTGATGCCACGACCGTCGCCACGATCATGCAATCGGAGCTGAGGCCGCTTGGCATCAAGGTCAACATCAAGCAGCTCGACCCCAACACGGCATTCCTCGACGCGCAGAACCAGAAGTACGACATGACGCTCAGCTACTGGACGATGGACATTCCTGACCCCGATGAGCTCGTCACGTTCGCCGTCGACCCGAACTCTGGCGCCAAATCCTTCTTCACCTCGTACAACAACCCAACCGTCGTTCAGGACGCGCACCTCGCCGAACAGACGTTGTCGACGTCGAAGCGGCAGGGGCTGTACAACTACATCCAGGCCCACGCGGCAGCGGACGCCTTCATGGCGTTCCTTTACTACTCGCCTTACGCCTACGCCACCACGTCGAAGGTGCACGGCTTCTTTGTCACCCCGCTCGGCAACTACCACATGGAAAATGTCTGGCTGAGCAAGTGAGCATCTTGCTCAACGCAGATCGCCCGTGGCCGGCCGCGCGCGCAGGTGGCGCGCGGCCGGGCGCCGGCGGGCAGGGGGATAGCCAGTGGGACGGATGACCTTCGTCGCGCGGCGGCTGGTCATGCTCGTGCCGGTCGCCATCGGCGTCACGATCGTGGTGTTCTTCCTGATACACCTGATCCCCGGCGACCCGGCGCGGACCATTTTGGGCGTTCACGCGACGCCGCAGAGGATCGCGCTCCTGCACAAGCAGTGGGGACTGAACCGGCCGCTGGTCAGCCAGTACTGGCTGTTCATGGACCGGCTCGCGCACGGGAACCTGGGCCAGAGCCTGTTCTACGGCACTCCCGCCCGGCCCCTGATACTGGGCCGGCTGCCGCCGACGCTCTGGCTGATCGTCTACGCCGCGGTGCTCGCCATCGCGATCAGCGTCCCGCTGGCCACGATCGCGGCCACTCGTAAGGACGCGGTCCGTGACCACTTGGTCAGGGTGGTGCCACTGCTCGGCCTCGGGATGCCGCCGTTCTGGGTCGGCATCCTGCTGATCGACGCGCTGGCGATCCACGTGCGCGCATTCCCGGTGAGCGGGTACGGCAATGGATTCTTCGGCCACCTGCACGCGATGTTCCTGCCGGCGCTGACCGTGGCGATCGCGCTCGCGCCTGTTGTGATCCGCGCGCTCCGCGCGAGCATGCTCAACGTGCTCGGCGCGGAATACATCACGACGGCACGGTCGAAGGGCGTGCCCGCGAGACGGCTGTTCCTTCGGCACGTGCTGCGCAACGCCGTTATCCCCGCGGTCACGGTGCTCGGCATCAATATCGGCTTCCTCATCGGCGGCACCGTGATCATCGAGAACATCTTCGCGGTCCCCGGCATCGGCCAGCTGATGATCAACTCAATCTTCCGGCGCGACTTCCCCGTCGTGCAGGGGGTGACCCTGGTGTTCGGGGTGCTCGTCGTGCTGGTCAATTTGCTCGCCGACCTGTCGTATGCGGCGCTGGACCCGAGAGTGAGGTTCGACCGGTGAGCGCGATCTCATTTCCCGAGCCTGCCGTGGCCGTCGAGGTCAGCGAGCACGCACAGCCGCGGCCGCGCCGCTGGTACCGTCAGCCCTCGCTCGCTTCAGGTGCGATCCTGCTCGCGATCATCGTTTTCGCCGCGGTCGCGGCGCCGCTACTCACGCCGTACAACCCAATCAAGCAGAACCTGTCGGGAAACGCCAGCCTGCTCGGGCCGAGCGCGCACCACCTGCTCGGCACCGACCAGCTCGGTCGCGACACCTTCACCCGCCTGCTGTACGGGCTGCGTATGGACCTTCGGATCGCGTTCATCGCGGTGCTGGCCCCGTTCTGTATCGGCGTCGTGCTCGGCAGCATCGCGGGCTACTTCGGCGGCTGGGTGGACTCGGTGCTCATGCGCCTGGTCGACATCGTCGTGGCGTTCCCGTTCTACGTGCTGATCATCGCGCTGGTGTTCGTGCTCGGCCCGGGGCAGCGCAGCATCTACATCGCGATCACTCTGGTCGGCTGGGTTTCTTATGCGCGTATCATCCGCGGCGAAGTCCTCGTGGCCAAACGGCAGGAGTACGTGCTCGCCGCCCGCTCTGCCGGGCTTTCCGCGGTCAGGATCATGGCCAGGCACCTGCTGCCGAACGTGATCACCCAGGCGATCATCTACGCGATGTCCGACATCGTGCAGGACATCCTCGCGATCGTGGCGCTTGGCTATTTCGGGCTTGGCGTCCAGCCGCCGACGGCCGACCTGGGATCGATGATCAATGACGGCCAGAACTTCCTGACCACGCACTGGCAGCTCACGACGTTCCCCGGGCTCGCGGTCGTTGTCGTCGGGCTCTCGCTCTCGCTCATAGGCGACGGCCTCGCCGACCTGATCAGGCCGGGCCAGTCGTGACCGGGCTCATGCTCGACGTGCGCGATCTGCACGTACGGATCGCGGCGCGGCACGGCATCGTGCGCGCGGTCGACGGGGTTTCGCTGCAGGTCGCCTCCGGTGAGGCGCTCGGCCTGGTCGGCGAGTCGGGATCAGGCAAATCGATGACGCTGCGCGCCATACTCGGCGTGCTGCCGCACGAGGCAAAGGTGACCGCCGGCCAGATCGTGCTTGATGGCGTCGACCTGGTCCCGCTGTCCAACTCCGACCTCAACAGGATCCGCGGCCCGAAGATGTCGATGATCTTCCAAGAGCCGATGAGCGCGCTCAACCCGGTCATGCGGGTCGGGAATCAGATCGCCGAGGGGCCGATCGTGCACCTGGGCTACAACAGAGCCCGGGCCGCGGAGCGGGCGCTCGAGTTGATGCGGCGGGTCGGCATCCCCGACCCGGAGCAACGGTTCCGCGCGTTCCCGCACGAGTTTTCTGGCGGCATGCGCCAGCGGGTCATGATCGCGATCGCGCTCTCCTGCGATCCAGAGATCATCCTGTGCGACGAGCCGACCACGGCGCTTGACGTGACGATCCAGGACCAGATCTTGCGGTTGCTCGCCAGGCTGTGCGCGGAGTCTGGCGTCAGCCTCATCTTCGTTACCCACGACCTGCCGGTGGTCGCCCAGATATGCCAGCGGGTCGCGGTCATGTACGGCGGGCAGCTCGTCGAGACCGGCCAAGTGCGCGACGTACTTCTCGATCCGCGGCACCCGTACACGCTCGGGCTGGTCAGGTCGGCTCCGGACGTCGAGTACGTGCGGCATTCGCTAGTGCCGATCCCAGGTTCGCCGCCGAGCCTCGTCACTCCGCCCTCCGGGTGCCGATTCCACCCCCGGTGCAAGTTCGCCGAGGAGGACTGCAGAGTGCAACCCACGCCGCTTCGCGAGCTGCCAGGCGGACGGGCGACCGCCTGCCTGCATTACGAGCGCTGCGAAGAAGCCGTCGCCGCCGATCGGATCGGGCCGTGACTACGGCCACGGGCGTCTCGCCAGGCGCGACGGGCACCACGGCGCTGCTCGCGGCGCGGGACATCGCTGTGTACTTCCCCGTGGGCTTGCAGCTTCCGGCGCTGGTCGGGCGGGAGCGGCGGGTGCTGCGCGCCGTCGACGGCGTTGACCTCGACCTCGCCAAGGGCGACGCGCTCGCCCTGGTCGGCGAGTCTGGATCTGGCAAGTCCACGCTCGCGCTCGCACTTGCCGGGCTGCGCCCGGTCAACGCCGGGACGATCAGCTACGACGGCAGGAAGCTGCCCGCCCGCAGGTCGCGCGCCGACCTGCGCAGGATCCAGATGGTCTTCCAGGACCCTTACTCGTCGCTGAATCCCCGGCTGACCGTCGGCGGCATGCTCCGCGAGCTGCTGCGGGTGCATCACGTCGTGCCATCGGGCGAGGTCGACAGCTACAGCCTCGAGCTGCTTCGCCTCGTCGGCCTCGACGAGGACGCGCTGCGCGCCTACCCTCGGCAATTTTCCGGCGGCCAGCGCCAGCGGGTGGCGATCGCCAGGGCGCTCGCGCTGCGGCCTGAGATCCTCGTGGCTGACGAGCCGGTCTCGGCGCTTGATGTCAGCGTCCAGGCGACGATCCTGAACCTGCTGCGCGACCTGCGCGCCGAGCTTGGCCTGACGCTGCTGCTGATC
>Ga0126378_10001734_pt1 | contig 16106 bp, 15 predicted proteins | sample PanSoiMetPlot_23_FD_92587 | JGI IMG/M metagenome (GOLD analysis project Ga0126378, IMG submission 92587) | Tropical forest soil microbial communities from Panama - MetaG Plot_23 | ecosystem: Environmental > Terrestrial > Soil > Tropical forest > Bulk soil | place: Panama | collected 2016-02-17 | reverse complement strand
TGACAGTGCGCGAGGTTCCGCGCTGCGCATCCGTCACGATTACCGTTGCTCCCGCAACGGCGGCCCCGCTTTGATCACTCAGGGTGCCCAGAATCCGGCCGGCCGTGGACTGGGCCAGCATGGAACCGGACAGTAACAACAAGATCAGGAGCACGTAGGGAAGGCGGAAAGCTCTGGTGACCAGTCCTTCGCGGGACGTGGCCATGCGCATACGCATAGAACCCCTCACTTTCTGGTCCGACAGCCATACCACCTTCCGGGAAACGCTGTCAAGTAAAATTAGGATTTCCAGGAGTGCAGGAATCGGTACGGCCCATGGTGACTGAGACCAGAGCAAACCCATAAAAAATAGAAAGTTAGACAGTTTAGTTGCAGGCTGATTTCCGGCCGTGGTAGGCTTTGGTCAGACCACCGTACCAAAATACCTTTTCATGCACCAGTCCCAACTAACCCGTCAGCCCACGTCGGTTCTGCGGTATAGTAGTCCGACCACAGACGGCGATTTTTCGCCCTCCGCCGTCCTTCATGCGGGAGAACGGCTTGTGTACAAACTTGTTCGCACTTCACGGCTGTACGAGCAAATTGTTCAGCAGATCGAAGAATCGATTGTCAAAGGTGATCTAAAACCTGGCGATCAATTGCCCGCCGAACGGGACTTGGCGCAGCGCTTTGGCGTAAGCCGCACGGCCGTACGTGAAGCCGTGAAGGCTCTGCGTGAAAAAGGTCTGGTCGAGGCTTACTCAGGAAAGGGAACTTTCATCACCGACGGGACCACCCAGGCCGTACGGCAGTCCCTGGACCTGATGGTGAAGATCGGCCAGACAGAGGGTACCAACCACCTCGCCGAGCTGCGCGCCATCCTCGAGCCCGAAATCGCGGCGCTTGCGGCGGCCCGCATCCAGGACCCGGAGTTGGTCACCATGCGCGAGGCGGTCTCAATTATGGATGCTTCGGGTAAGGATCCGGAAGCCTACATTGAGGCTGATCTCGATTTTCATTTGGCCCTTGCGGAAGCCGCCGCCAATCCGCTGATTCTCTCGCTTCTTGATTCGATTGTCGGTCTATTGCGCGAGCAGCGCCTAAAAATCTTTCGCGTTCCCGGCGGTCCGGAGCGCGGCCAGATCCATCACAAGAGGATCCTTGAGGCTGTGGAGCGTCGCGACATCCAGAAGGCACGGGAAGAGATGCGCGCTCACCTTTCTCAGGTCAGTGCAGACAGCCAGGCTTCGGCAGCCCAACGCCCCTTCAGTAAACAGAACTTCCAGTAGGAAAGGTCAGAGTAGGAATGGCGAAGATCGGTTTTGTCGGATTGGGAGTAATGGGCGGCCAGATGGTGAACCGGCTGCTGAGTAAGGGGCACAGCGTCACTGGATATAACCGAACTCGTGCCAAGGCGCAGTGGCTGGTCGAAAAGGGGATGAGCTGGGCCGATTCTCCGCGGATTGTGGCGAGCACATCGGACTTCATTTTCGCAATGGTCACGAATTCGGCCGCCATCCAAGCAGTTACGCAAGGTCCCGATGGACTCCTCGCGGGATTGAGCGCGGGCAAGATTTTCATCGACATGAGTACCATCAGTCCCAGCGTCAGCCGCTCACTCGCCGCAAAAGTGCGCTCTGCAGGCGCAGACATGGTGGACTCGCCCGTCTCCGGCAGCGTGATTACGTTGCAAGAAGGAAAGTTGTCGGTGATGGTCGGCGGGCCGCAAGAGGCTTTCGAAAAGATTAAGCCAATCCTGCTCGACATCGGACCAAAGGTCACCCATGTTGGGGACAACGGCCTGGCACTATCGATGAAGATTGCCGTGAACCTCAGCCTCGCGGTGCAAATGCTCGCATTTTCCGAGGGGGTGCTGCTCGCGGAGAAAAGCGGCATCGCGCGTGAGACGGCGGTAGACGTTCTCGTCAACAGCGCCGTCGCTTCTCCGATGATCAAATACCGTGGTCCGTTTGTGCTTCAGCAACCGGAGGAAGCATGGTTCGACGTGAACATGATGCAGAAAGACCTGGTGCTGGCCATGGAATTGGGCCGCCAACTCGATGTCCCCTTGCCGACAACAGCCGTGAGTAATGAATTCCTCACCGCAGCACGCGGCATGGGTTGGACGAAATACGACTTCGCCTGCATGTTCGATGTGCTGGCCTCGATGTCCGGCGTGGCGACGCCGGTGACGACCGGGGGAAAAAAGCAGTGAGTACCGTGACGTCCAGATCGGACCCAGGCCCTGGGATCGCTCCCGACCAGGAGAAGTGGCTGCGTGCGTACCGGCAAATGGTGCGCATCAGGCTGTTTGAAGAGCAGGTCAACGAGCTCTATACACGCGCGCTGATGCCAGGATTAGCACATCTCTACAGCGGGGAAGAGGCGGTCGCGGTGGGAATTTGCGAAGCATTGCATATTGACGACTACATCACCAGTACGCATCGTGGCCACGGACACTGCCTCGCGAAAGGCGCGTCGCCGGATCGAATGTTTGCTGAGTTGCTCGGCAAAGAAGCCGGATACTGCCGCGGCAAGGGCGGCTCGATGCACATCGCGGATCCGGCCACTGGAAATCTTGGAGCCAACGCAATTGTTGGCGGCAGCGTGGGAATCGCCACTGGCGCGGCGTTTGCTTCGAAGCAGTTAGGGAATGGACGCGTAGCGGTTTGCTTCTTCGGCGAAGGCGCGTTGGGCCAGGGATCGCTGTACGAAGTCATAAACCTGGCGCAGCTCTGGAAACTGCCCGTAATCTACGTCTGTGAAAACAATCTGTATAACGAATACACCCATTATTCAGAAACGACTTCGGGAACAATCCTCGGCCGCGCGGCAGCATTTGGAGTAGAAGCAGCCGTCGTGGATGGTCAGGATGTGCGCGCGGTGAATGAGTTCGCTGCTCGCTTCGTGAAACGAGCCCGCGCCGGCGAAGGTCCCGCATTTTTGCAAGCGGACACCTATCGTTACAGCGGACATCACGTCGGTGACGTCAATCGTGAATATTACCGATCCAAGTCTGAAGAGCAGCAATGGAAAACGGAGCGTGATCCCATCCAGTTGCATGGCAAGTGGTTGATCGACCAAGGATGCTCAGATTCAGCGACTCTGGATCAAATTGCAACTGAGGCACGCGTTGAAATGGAAGCGGCCGTCAAGTTTGCCGTCGAAGCTCCGTATCCAAGTACAGACCAGGTCAACGAGGACATCTATGCCTGAACGCGAACTGACCTTTGCGCAGGCGGTGCGCGAAGCGCTCGCGGAGGAAATGCGCCTAGATTCTCGGATCTGCATCTTCGGGGAAGATGTGGCGCAAGCCGGTACGCCATTCAAAGTGCTTTCCGGCCTGGTGGAGGAGTTCGGCGCCGAGCGTGTGCTCGATACTCCGATTTCGGAGGCAGGATTCACTGGCATCGGGGTAGGCGCGGCGATGACGGGCTTGCGGCCCGTCGTCGACATCATGTTCGGTGACTTCCTGACGCTGACCATGGACCAAATGGTGAACCAGGCCGCCAAGGCGCATTATATGTCTGGCGGACACTGGAAGGTTCCAATGGTCCTGCGCACGACATTGGGTGCGACACGCCGCTCGGCCGCGCAGCATTCCCAATCTCTGCATGCATGGTTCAGTCATATCCCGGGCTTGAAGGTAGTGTTACCGTCCACGCCGTACGATGCGAAGGGTCTGCTGAAAACGGCGATTCGCGACGAGAACCCGGTGGTCTTCTTCGAAGACAAGATGATGTACAGGCTGAAAGGTCCGGTTCCAGCAGAAGAGTATACGATCCCGCTCGGTGTAGCAGATGTGAAGCGAAAAGGCGATGACATTACGTTGGTCGCCACGAGCAGCATGGTACAAGTCGCTTTAGGCGCAGCGATCCAGCTCGAGAAAGAAGGCATAAGTGCGGAGGTCGTGGATCCGCGCACAACCTGGCCGCTCGACGACAACACGATCGTTGGTTCCGTCAGGAAGACGTCGCGTGTAATCGTCATGGACGAGGGTTATGGACGCTACGGAGTAGCCGCGGAACTCGCGGCGGTGATTGCCGAAGGGGCGTTCTACGACCTCGATGCTCCGGTGAAACGGTTGGGCGCGATGCATGTTCCCATCCCGTTTTCGCCCCCGCTGGAAGACGTCACAGTTCCAACGGAAGAACAGGTCTTCCGCGCAGCGAAAGACCTGTGTGGCAAATCGTAGAGACGTAGCTTGCTACGTCTCCGCCGTTAGCGCCCACCGCGCGCGTCATTTGAAACACTGCACGCAGAGAAGTTGCAAGCAACCTCTCTACGGAGGAGCTTATGGCACTGAAAACGTACGGCACGATGGCAGTCGATTGGGAAAGTCGTATCGACTTCGACCGCCTCCGCCGCGACCGCCTGCAGAAGGCCAAAGACCTTCTGGCCAAGTCATCGATGGGCTCGTTGCTCTGCTTCGATATGAACAACGTCCGCTACCTCACGGCCACGCATATTGGCACATGGGCACAGGACAAAGCCAATCGATTTACTCTGCTGCCGCAGAACGACGAGCCGATCCTGTGGGATTTCGGTTCTGCTGCCAAACATCATCAGTTGAATTGCCCCTGGTTAGGAGAGCGCTCGCGCCCTGGTATTTCGATGCTTCGGGGCGCGATGACGCCCGAGATGGGACGCGCGGAAGATGTTGCGAAGAAGATCCGAATTGAACTTGAAAAGCGAGGTCTGCACAAAGAGCCGGTCGGGATCGACATTATCGAGTTACCTGTTCTGTTTGCACTCCAACGCGAAGGCCTGGAAGTCGTAGATGGCCAGCAATTGATGTCCGAGGCCCGTGTCATCAAAACGCAGGATGAAATCTCGCTTCTTAATCACTCCGCGATGATGGTCGACGCAGCATACGACGAACTCTACCGCACGATGAAGCCTGGACTTCGCGAAAACGAAGCTGTCGGTCTCGTCAGCAAAGTGCTTTACGACCTTGGCTCAGAGTACGTCGAGGCGGTAAATGCGATTTCCGGGGAGCGCTGTAATCCCCACCCACACGTCTTCTCCGATCGCGTACTGCGTCCCGGCGATCCTGTGTACTACGACATCCTGCATTCGTACATGGGATACCGCACTTGCTATTACCGCTGCTTCACCGTCGGATACGCTTCGCATGCGATGGTAGATGCCTACAAGCGATGCAGGGAGTATCTCGATGCGGCAATCGAGCTCGTTCGACCCGGTCGCACCACCGCCGAGATCGCCGCCGTCTGGCCCAAGGCGCAGGATTTCGGATTCCCAAATGAAGAAGCAGCATTTGCCCTGCAGTACGGCCATGGCGTGGGGTTGGCGATCTGGGAAAAGCCCGTAATCAGCCGTTTGGTCTCGTTCGAGCACTCGATTGAAATCAAGCCCGGCATGGTCTTCGCCCTTGAAACTTTCTGGCCCTCGACTGATGGCTGGAGTGCCGCGCGCATTGAGGAAGAAATTGTAGTCACTCCGACGGGACACGAGGTCATTACGCGCTTCCCGGCAGAAGAACTTCTCGTAGCCGGCGCGCATTACGTCACCGTCAATGGGCCGCTTCCGACTACGAGAGAGAGCGAGGCTCCTGCGAGCAAACACGTGCTGGAAATGATCGAAGCCAGCGCGAAGACGGAGAAAATCGGAGTCTAGGGCTGAAGGCCTTGGCTCATTGAATGGCAGGCCGCGTCCCTATAACAAGACCATGGCTTTCAGTGTGGTAATGCCCGCGCTCGAAATGGCGCAGGAAACCGGCAAGCTCCTTGCTTGGCGAAAGAAGGAGGGGGATTCTGTCTCCAAGGGCGAGCTGCTCCTCGAAATAGAAACCGACAAAGCCGTAGTCGAGGTGGAAGCTCCTGCGGACGGAGTGTTAGCCGGAATCAAGGCGTTGGAGGGCGCTGAGATTCCGGTGGGACAAACGATCGCGTGGATCGTTGGACCCGGCGAGCTCCCTCCGGCTGACGCTGGACCCGCGGCGCCGACGGGTCGTGCGATATCCCAGCCCAAGTCGGACCTGCCGTCGACTCGTCGTCAGCCTGTCTCATCATCCCCCGCGGTCTCCGCCAAGAGCTCCCCGAAGGCGCGGCGTGTCGCAAAAGAACTCGGGGTCGATCTAGGACCTCTGCGCGGGTCTGGTCCGGGCGGAGAAATTCTGGCTTCAGACGTGCGGGCTGCGGCCGCAATCTCTACCGATTCGCCGCCAGATAAATCTCTCGAGATCCCGACAACTGTAGGGCGCATCATGGCTGAGCGCACCACTCAGAGTTGGACAACGGTCCCCCACTTTTTCGTTACTCGGGACGTGGATGCTAACGGCTTGAATCAATACCGCGACAGGATTGTTGATGAGATTGAGTCGACGAACAGCGTTCGCATCACTCATACCGATTTGCTGGTCGCGCTGGTATCACGCGTGCTCTTAAAGCATCCCCGCATGAACGCCAGCTGGAGCGCAGAGGGCATTCAACTGCACGATCATGTCAACATGGGCGTGGCCATCGCCGTGGATGATGGTGTGACCGCCGCGGTGATCCGCAACGCGCACACGGCGAGTCTGCTGGAGATAGCTACGAAGCGCCGAGATATCGCAGAACGCGCACGCACAGGAAAGCTCCAGCCCGCAGATATCGCCGGGGCGACGTTCACCATCAGCAATCTGGGCATGTATCAGGTGGACCAGTTCTGCGCCATCATCACACCACCACAAGCGGCGATTCTGGCTGTAGGAAGTATTTCGGATCGGGTAGTCGCGATTGCAGGCGAACCGGCGGTCCGCCCGATGATATCAATGACCATTTCGTGCGATCATCGCGTTACCGATGGAGCTCGCGTAGCAATGTTCTTCAGCGATCTCTCTGAAGTTCTGCGCAACCCATCCAGACTCCTGGATTAGGGAACCCGCGGCGAGCAGCCCTGCGTGACCCAATGTAACCCTTTGTGTAAACCTTGATGGCTCGATTCCGATGCGCACGCAAAAATTGGTCGGGGCGATAGGATTTGAACCTGCAACCTTGTGGCCCCGAACCACAAGAGCAAGACAAAATCCAAGGTCTTCATTTGGTGTCGCTCAGCAACCGGAACGCCACGATTTCCCTCGCCTCAATTGTACCGAGTTGTACCGAAGTTCTCTGAGTAACTCACACGCCAGTTCCGAATCGGCCGCTATCGGAGAAGTCACGCCACGGCGAGCAGTCTTTTTCATCGGAACTGGAAGATTGCCACTGTCGAGCCGAAAGAATAAAACTGCTAGGTCAGGAACTCGACCGAGTCGGACTGATTGGTATTTCCGACCAAGCAGTTCAGTTCGGGCGTCTTAGAAAGATGGCATCAATTCACTGACCGACACGATCACGCGGCCCGGCTTTACTGGATGCTCGAGCAACTCATGAGCGTGGGCTATCTGAGCGAGCGGAACGATCTCGGCGATGTCCAGCCCCTCCCACCCCGCCTCAAGAGCCTTGTTGATGTCACGAGTTGCTTCGATCTTCGCCTCGGCTGGAACATCGTCGCTGCCGACAAAGAAGAGTCTCGCATTCACAAACACAAGCTGCCAGACTGGAATTTCCGGCAGCGGGGTGTTTGTAGCGTAAGTCGCAATAGAACCGGCTTGCGCCAAGGCCTCTGTATCGGTCTTGATGTTAGCTCCGAACGCAACTTCGACAACATGATCGACCCCATCGGAAGCCAACGCCCGAATTCGCCTCACTAGATTTTCACCAGTTAGCAAGACATCATCTGCTCCTGCCCGCGAAGCGATGTCCTTGTCGTTTTCGGAGCGGCAGGTGGCGATTACTCGCGCTCCGGCTTGGTGAGCGAGTTGAACTGCACATGCCCCAACCGCGCCAGCGCCGCCTTGCACTAGCACGGTCTTCCCGTTAACAGAACCCGCCACGTGAACCGCCCGATGAGAGGTTATGCCGGGAATGCCGAGACAGGCACCCTGTTCCAGCGGCACGCCTTCGGAAAGTTCGACCACTTGCTTGAGAGGAACCACTGTGTACTCAGCGGCCGTTCCGAAGGGGCGATAAGACTGAGCGCCATAGCACCAGACGCGCCGACCAACCCATTCCCGCGACACTCCGTCCCCAACCGCATCAACAGTGCCCGAACCATCGCTGTGCGGAATCACACGTGGATACGGCATTCCCACGCCGAAGGCGTCGTCCCGTTTCTTGACGTCACCGGGGTTCACACCAGAGCAGGCAACTCGAATGCGAACTTCGCCTGAACTGGGCTGCGGGTCGTCCATCAGACCGACGATCAGCACGTCCTTCGGAGCACCTTGCTTCTCGTACCAAGCTGCTTTCATGGCTCTAGCCATCGATTTCGCCTAGTCGGTGCACCGGAGACTCGGTTCGAGAACACACGCCGAAATGCTGCCACAGCCGAAACCAAGGACTATGCGCGAGCATTTGATCGTGCCTTCGATTGGCAGCAGAGATGTCGCTTGGGCTGAGCGGCCTTATATCCGGCGCTTCGAACATTTCCTGAAGCTGCTCGATGTCGTCAATGATGCGTTCAACGTCCATGCTTCACAATCATCTAGCAGGAATGTGCAATGGGTCAACGGGGGCGGAAACGAGGCGGATTACTTGCCACGAGCACCGCACAAAGAGGTTATTTCGCATGGGCGGCTTGTCCCCTCCGGATATTGATGTCAATTGGCTTAACGCCGCTGGCAGAAATTCTGACCAACACTTGGCTCGATCCTGGCATGGATCAGGAAGGTCGGTTCATTGAAACTGGCCGCCAGGCTCTCGGGCTATGTAAGCGCGCATGCAATCAAGGAGGAACAACAACTGGTCTTCGATTTCCTGCCATCTTCGGCCTAAGTCTGCTGCGCTACTCTCAATATTCCCCAGCCTGCGAAAACGTTCCACCGCCGCAGTTGTCCGAATTCACTAGTGCCTTGGAGAGATTACGCTGCTTCCCGCCTTCCAGAACAATCTCGCCTTCTGAAAGGAGCGAACTGTCGTTAATAGCAACTCGTCGCAATAACTTGAACCTTCGGTAAACTCTCCTTCGCTCTACAAAAAGACCGGTCAGATGTATCAACTCAGGCGCCGTGGTCGCTCGAGACGGCTTAATGGATTGTAATGAGGTTTCTTAGATGGAAAACGCAACTCGCCTTCTGATGACCTTTCTACTCTTTCTCGACTTTAGGCAAGCCAGTTCTCCGCACAACCAACCGCGCCCCAGCGCCGGAGTGTCGCTATACGAAGCCGAGGCGCGGGCCATGGAGGCCTATGAAAAAAAGAACTACACCGAATCGGTGAAGCTATTCGACACCGCGTTCGATGCAGGGTTAGACCGGTCGGACGATGTTTATAGGGCTGCATGTTCTGCTTCGCTCTCCGGTATCCCCGATAAGGCCCTGGCGTATCTTGAAAGAGCGGCTCGATTGGGTTTTCGCGCCTCGGATCAGATGCAGTCTGATCCAGACCTCAGTTTTGTTCGCTCCAATCCTCGGTTTCCCGCAATTCTCGAACAGGTCCGCAAGAACGAGCAGATTTACGAGCGCGAGCATGGTGATCCAGACCGCGCGGCTATCGTCACAAGAGACATTGACCTGTTCTGGAGTATTTACGATCGGTTGCAGACTTCGTCGAATCCGGACGGGCTCACTGAAGATGAATACTTCCGCAAAGGCAGTTCTGGATTAGAGGATTTTATCTTCGCACGGATTCACTCGGCCACGGCGCTTTGGAAAACGATGAGCCAGAGGCCGAAGTACTACGCAGCAATTCGGCCCGAAACGCTCCACATCAAGGACTCGGCTCCACGGATCCGGACTTCTTTTAGAAAAATGAAGGAGCTCTATCCTGATTCTATTTTTCCAGACGTCTATTTCCTGATTGGCCGAATGAATTCGGGTGGGACGACGGGACCCAGCGGTCTCTTGATCGGAGCAGACATGTTTGGCAAGGGTCTCGTTTTCCCACCCGATGAACTCGACGAGTGGCTTACGACCGCGGTGGACTCGGTATCGAATATTCCGGCTATAGTTGCGCACGAATTGATTCATTATCAGCAGAAGATCGAAGGAAAAACGCTGCTTGCAGCATCGATTCAAGAAGGCAGCGCCGACTTCATCGGCGAGATGATCTCTGGCGAGGCAACGAATAAAGGGGTACGGGCATATGGCCTCGGACACGAAAAGGAATTGTGGACCCAGTTCGCGAAGGAGATGCATGGCACGGACACTTCACACTGGATGTATGAAGGAAAGGTTACGAATGGCCGTCCCGCCGACCTTGGTTATTTCATCGGCTATCGCATTGCGGAGGAGTACTACAACAAAGCGCCCGACAAGAAAAAAGCGATCGCATCCATCTTGAACGAGGACGCCGATAAACTTCTCAACGACAGCGGATACGCAAAGCGATTTTAAGAATCGCTACGCCACAACATCATGAGTTGCGGTGACAGTGCCGAAGGGCATGAGTTTGAGTTGGCGGTGCCTGGCGGCATTCTACCGATGTGAATGAGTGTAGTTGATGCGATTTTGCAATAGCTGAACCCGCTTGGAGAAAGCGTACGTATAACCGCGTCGTTACATCCCTGCATTCAGGGAAACCGCAGTATTGAAGGGATCGCGTCGAGTCGGTCAGTATCGAGTATCCGCTGGGCGCGTGCAACTTCAGGTAATCCGGTTGAACGCCAAGCAAAGTAAAGTCACTATCCTGCTGGTCGGTGATTCCGATTCCTGGCGTGCGAAGGTGTGCGAAATGGTTAACCATTCAGGGGATATCGTCGGAGAGGCGTGCGATGGTTTGGAAGCGGTAGAGAAGGCGACTCAACTGAAACCCGACATCGTCATCCTGGACTTGAGTATGCCGCGCATGAACGGTATCGAAGCAGCGCAGCTTATCCGGCAACGCCTGCGCTCAACGGGCATCGTGTTCCTCAGCCAGAACACCGACGCGGACATTAAGCAGAAATCGAAACCGTATGGGCGTTCACAGCCCCCATAGCTCTGAGCGGAACGCTGCCTCCTATCGTGGGCCACTTCACGACCTTTCCCCACACACTCTCAACGGCCGCAATCCTGGCGGCCTAGGAATCGATAAACTCAGCTCCGCTCGCCTGGGACCAGCGGATGAGCGAGTCTACGGCAGACCAACTTGTCTAGCGATCGCTTGGAATCTCGGATCAGAGCGGTAGGGATCCCATCGGACGTCGGATCGCAAGTGAAGAATTACAGGATTGTGCTCCTTACAAGCAATGGCCAACCATGCCAACGTACCATCCCGGTCCCCCGCATATCGATGGGCGTCGATGATCATGTCTCTTGGAAAATAACGCTCGCTCGCGATCCTATCGCCGACCCTGACCACCTCGGCAATCAGAGCCTGCGATCCTCCTCTCGCGTACGCCATCTCCCATGCTGTCGCCTCTTCGTCCCATCCGTATTGCCTGGCAAGTGCCGTCCAATCCTTTAATGCATCGGAAAACTGACCGGCTTCGAACTCCAGTCCCCCAAGCTGCCAATAGTCGTAGCCGCCGCTACCGTTAACCCGTATCCACTTTCGTTTTCGCTCCAGTTGCTGTGCACGGGATGTGAGCGGCGATAGACTCAGATAGTCGTTATACGGATCCAGCCCCTGTGCCCGCTGATGCTCTTTCATGCCTGCCTCGAGTTGTCCTTGGTCGTCGAGGTATTCCGCATACGCCTCGTGGCCCTGGGCGGAATCTGGCCGTAATTCAATCGCTCGCAAGTAATGATTCTTTGGGTCATCCCACCCGCCCTCAATGTTCCAACTAAGGAAGCTGGCCATCAGGAGGTGAGTTTCTGGATTAGCTTCATCAAGTGACAAGGCCTTGATCAGAGCGGACCGAGCTTTAGGGGCCAGATCGACATGCGGGGGCTCGCTCATAACTGCCCTTGTCAATGCAAGATAGGCCGGCACATAATTCGGATCTTTTTGTATGGAACGTTCGATCAAGAAAACGCCTTTCGCAAATTCTTCTTCACTTTTCTTCGTGCCGCCAGACTTGAACACAATCTCTTCGTACGCCCGATCTGCGTGGTAACGCCCTTCAAGCAAGTCTTGCTGAGCGTTAGAAGTGGCTGAATGAGTGAGGCGCAAATCAGAGGTCCGATCGGTTCGTTTGCTGACTCCTATGACAAGAAGCGCTCCGAGGAGGAGAATCCCCGCCAATGTTGCAATCAACCAGCGGCGGCGTACTAAGGATGATGATGCCGGTATCTCGTTGTCCGTCTCGGTCTGAGCGATTCGGCTCGCAGTCCCGTTCCTTGTCACACTTCCGATGAACCGGTAACCCCGCTTGGGGAGAGTCTCGATTAAGCGAGGGGTATCTGATTCGTCGTTCAGGGCCTCGCGCAATTTCTTGATCCCGTTGTAAAGGCCATGATCGGCATCAACAAAGGTACCGGGCCATATGCGGTTCTGTAGTTCTTCCCTGGTGACCAACTCCCCCGGTCGCTCCAGCAAGATTTGAAGGATTCGGAAAGGCTGCTCTTGCAGCCTAATCCTTACGCCCTGTTTGCGGAGTTCTCCTGTGCGCAGATCCACCTCGAAGACACCAAAGCGCACGAGCGAACCATCTGGCAGACCGTCCCCCATTCGCGCTTAACTCCAGCTCAATCCCCAGAAGTTTACTACTAGGACTTAACGAGCGAAAAGAGATGTCACTGTAAGACCAAGCAAGTCATAGACCTATCTAGATAAATGTTGAAGCGAAGCAGAAGAGATGCCGGGGATTGACTCCAAGCGCCGAGTTCGGGCACCTCTGGTGGCCGCAGGTCCGTCAGTTCCAGGAAACGCGACAGATCCCAAGCTAAGGAGAATCATATGAAGATCCGTCTGAGCACTATAGTTCTGCTCCTCGGCGCACTTTCGGCTGCTAGCGCACAGTCGAATCGAGCCAAACATTGCTCGAATGCCACCAGCGCGGGCGAATGGGGATTCACTACCAACGGCGTGCTTGTTCTACCCACAGGAGCTGTCCCCGTTACTGCCGTGGGCCATTTTGTCGTTGACCTCAGTGGAAATCTCGAGGGCAGTCAGGTGAGGAGCGTAGGTGGCGGTGTTGCCCACGAAACCTTTACGGGAAACGTCACGACCAATCCGGATTGCACTGCCAAGTACACGATTAGTGTCTACGACGATTCAGGGAACCTCGTGCGTACGTCCCTTCTCGATGCCGTTTTCACAAACCGTGGCAGGAAGGCCCGCGTTGTCTTCGAATCCATCGTTCTGCCGGATGGCTCAAGTTTGCCCTCCGTACTCAGCATCGAGGGTGAGAAGCAATAGAGAGGAACGGAGGAACGTAGGCACGGCAATCAGAACGGCGATTCCGCCGGGAATTCTCTCGGTGCAGAAAGAGCTTGGCGTTTCGCCGGCAAGGTGAGCCTAGGGGCCTGGTACCAATGGGGGAGCTAGGAGGATTCCAGTGCGATCCCACGTAATGTGTCTGTATCTGCTGGGCCTCAGTTTAGGACTATTTGCGCCCTCGAATGCGCAGGATGCAAAGGTTCTCGTCAAAACACGATCGGGCTGGGCACGAGGCGTGATTGAGGGCGACATACGGGCGTTTCGCGGCATACCCTTTGCTGCGCCACCCGTAGGCGATTTGCGCTGGAGACCGCCCCGTCCTCTCACACCCTGGACTGGAATCCGCGATGCCTCGGCATTTGGGAATCGGTGTCCTCAGATCGGGTCCGGAACGGTGATTGGAGACGAAGACTGTCTGGTATTGAATGTATTTACCTCTGCTCGCGGCGAAGAAGCCGAAGAAGACGAGAAGGAGGATGAGCTCCTGCCCGTCATGGTCTTCTTTCACGGCGGCGGCCACAAGCAAGGGTCATCCCAACGGCAACCCTTTGACGATCCCGTCCTCGCGACGCATGGCGTCGTTGTGGTTACAGTCGAGTATCGGCTGGGAGTGTTGGGATACTTCAGCCATCCGCTCCTCACCCTCGAGGGGCATGGATCGTCTGGTAACTACGGCTTGATGGACCAAATCGCAGCTCTCACCTGGGTGCGGGATAACATTGGAGCTTTTGGCGGGGATCCGAAACGGGTGACCATGTTTGGCCAGTCTTCCGGCGCCTTGGATATCGAGTCGATACTCATCTCCCCGGCGGCTCAGGGTCTGTTCGCGCGCGCGGCGATGGAGAGTGACGGTGTGCTCAAAGGGGGGACGTTCACGTTGGCCGAGGGCGAGAGCTTGGCCGCACCACTAGTCACCCTCGTGGGCTGCGACCAAGCTCTGGATGTAATTGCGTGCTTGCGGTCGGTTCCAGCGGATGTGCTCGTGACCACCAGAAACCGAGCAAACCTGCTAATGAATCGGGTGCTGGAGCCGCGCATTCTGCCGGAGGATCCTTTTGCAGTCCTTGCACGCCACGGAAGTCCAGTTCCGCTCCTTATTGGCTCCACTCGGGAGGAATCAACCGGACTCGGCGATGACGCGACCACTCCGCTGGATGCCGAAGGGTACGCAGCCGAAATGCATGCTGAGTTTGATTCTCTTGGCCCTGGGGTCGCCGATCAGTTTCTCTCTCTGTACCCGGTCACTGATTATGCGTCGCCCATGTACGCACTCATCGCCGTGCACAGCGACTTACTCACGTGCCCAGTTCGTGAGGTGGCGCGCGCCGCGCTCGGCCGGGAGCCCGTCTGGCGCTATTTGTTTACCCACCGGGTTGAAAACGATCCCTATCTGAACGTTCAGGGAGCCTTTCATACCGAGGAATTGTTTTTTGTCTTCGGGCACCCCGAACAGTTGGCCCCTCCCAGCCCCGATGAAATTGTGCTTGCAAATAGGCTCATGAGCTATTGGTCCCGCTTTGCAATCTCGGGAGATCCTAACGGTGCTGGAGAACCCTTCTGGCCGCGCTATGGGCGAGCCGACCGAATCCTCCAACTCGACGAGCCGACCGCCCAAATCACCGGTTACCACAATCCGCAGTGCGATTTTATTGTCGGCTTTCAATAGGAAGATATCCCGCACGCTGTTTTCACCAACAATGGCAGGAAGGAACCCGTCGTGGCGAATCGCTTAAAGCTAAACCGAGTGACCCGCCCCGGGACATGTTGGGGACGAGATGAAAAAAAAACTGAGCCGTCGGCCGACCGAGAGCGAATTCTAATCGTCTTCGACGGAGAGAGGTGGTGGATCCGGCACATTTACCTCATCGAGCACAAACTCGATTTCAACCGCAAGCTGTACCACAGTGATCGGAGTCTGGGTGGTCCCTTCGGCTCCGTGGAAGAGGCTGTCGCGGCGGCGAAGGAGATGCTTTACGGCGCAGGGCACGGATCCCACAGCTGCACTGCATAGTCTGCCTTCGAAAAACGAGGCTCTTAGACACGTCCGGACTGGGTTTAGAAATTGGCCCTCACGCCGACCTCTACCGCTCGTTCACCTTTGCACATCTCGCCCTCTGCGCTGCTACAATCTTCTTCCGCGCAGCTGCAGAAAGCGCTCTGCGGCCACCGCAAGCGATCTCCGCGTATATCGTCAGTGCTTTCTGAGGGCGTTGATCGGGATCGTATCGATGCTGCGAGAACGTTTCAGGATTTCTCTTGCCAATCTTTCGCTGCGACTCTGAGTTACCATGTGTTCGATAGCCAGCATCATCGCCGAGGCGGCAAATTGAGCCCCATTCCAGCGATCACAGGTACAGAGTCCGAAGCTGATGCTCATCAATGACGTAGCGTTCGCTGGGATCACCAAGAACTAGGAGCCGAGGAAACTCTACGTCTTTTTCAGGTACTTGAAATTCTCGAGACACAGCCTGGCAGGTCGTCTGAAAAACAATTTGGACTCTCTGCACCGGCACATCCATCTGATCCGGATTTTTTATGGTTACCTGCGCCAGAACCGGGGAGATAAGCAGAAGGATGGCCTGCAGATGTCGCACAAGCCAGCTAACACCTCGTTTGCGCCTTTCAGTACCTTCAGCCGGAACACTCCTTATGCGTGCATTGCCAATTAACTCGGTCATAACAGTACTCCGTGCGATTCGCGTCGCTCAGATAAATCCAGGCGTCTAGCCTGGATTATTCACGAAGTCTCTAGCCAAAAAAGAAAAGATGCTCTAAAAGGTTGATGAACACTGGGTTTTGCACACCCAGCATTCCCTTTCGGAGCATCATCAGTTGATACAAAGT
>Ga0126378_10001733_pt1 | contig 16111 bp, 14 predicted proteins | sample PanSoiMetPlot_23_FD_92587 | JGI IMG/M metagenome (GOLD analysis project Ga0126378, IMG submission 92587) | Tropical forest soil microbial communities from Panama - MetaG Plot_23 | ecosystem: Environmental > Terrestrial > Soil > Tropical forest > Bulk soil | place: Panama | collected 2016-02-17 | reverse complement strand
CGAGGCCGCCCCGACCGCCATACCTGCTGCGGAGATCCCGGCGCCCAGCGCGGACGCCTCGTCCGTCCCCGAAGGGTATTGTCCGAAGTGCATTGCGGTACGCCCGGCGCAGGCGAGCGCGTGCGCTCAATGCGGTCTGGTGTTTGCGAATTTCAAGCCTGAAGAGCTGGAGCCCTCACCGCCAATCGCCGAGCAGTTTCAGCGTCTGAGCTCCAACTGGGAGAACATCGATGAGCACGATCGGCTCCTGCAGGCCGCTTTGATTCAGGGCGAGCTGGCCACCGTCGGGCGCCTGTACCGCATCAGGCTCGCGCGCGCGCCTCAGGACGCCTATGCCGCGCGAGGAAGAGACGAGGTCCTCCGCCTCGCTACCGCGAGCTCGACCGCACTGACAAATGCGAAATCGGCGGAGGAACCGCGTGCAGCGCGGCCGTGGAAGTACCTACTGCTGCTTGCCATCCTCGTCTTGTGCGCGATCGCGTTTTTCGGGCTCTACCGCCAGCTGCGCACCGTGTCGTCGTGAGCCCCTCGACCCCGCTCGGGACAGGCAGCTTTCACATCGTCGACGGCCTGCTCGGCCCCGACGGCGCGTTGGCCCAGACGCTGCCCGGATACGAGAGCCGCCCGGAGCAGCTCAAAATGGCCCGGGCGGTCGAGCGCTGCTTCGAGGACCGCGGCCACCTTTTGGCGGAAGCGGGCACCGGAACGGGCAAGACGCTGGCGTACCTCGTTCCCGCCGTTCTCTCGGGTCGCAAGGTCGTCGTTTCCACCGCCACCAAGACGCTGCAGGAGCAGATCTTCTTCAAGGACATTCCGCTCCTGCGAAATCAAGTGAAGCTGGATTTCGACGCGGCGTATCTGAAAGGGCGCTCGAACTATCTCTGCCTTCACCGATTTGAATCCTTCAGCGCCGCGCCGGAGTTTCCTGCGAGCAGCGAGGCCGATCACTGGCCGGCGATCCGCCGGTGGGTTGAGCGGACGCAGACGGGCGATCGCGCGGAGTTGGACCTCCCGGAGAGCTTCGCCGCCTGGGCGGACCTATCGACGACCGCGGACACCTGCCTCGGCGCGCGGTGCCAATACTACGAGCCCTGCTTCGTGACGCGCATGCGCCGCCGCGCGGAGCAAGCGGATCTGCTCGTCGTCAACCACCACCTTTTCTTCGCCGACCTCGCCATCCGCACCCAGCGCACCAAAGGCGGCGAAGGCGTTTTGCCCAAGTACGATGCGGTGGTCTTCGACGAAGCACACGCCATCGAGTCGGTTGCCACCGAGTACTTCGGCTGCCAGGTCTCGAGCTGGAGGCTCCAGGAGCTCTGGAGCGATGCACTGCGCGCGCTTTCGCCAACCGACCGGCGCCACCGAATGCTTTCCGCTGCGGGGTCCAAGCTGCAGGCCGATACCGAAGCGTTCCTGAAGGTTGCGGCGCTGGGGTTGGGGATGTCCAGAAGCGAAGCCGTTGTGCGGCTGGGACCGAACAGCTTCTCCTGCCTCGAACGCGAGGTGCTCGGGGTTTTGGAATCGCTCGCGGCGATGGCTGCGTTGACGCAGTCCTGGGAAGAACCCGAGGCGGCGGCGATATCGCGCCGGTGCCGCGAGATTTCCGAAGAGCTGGACTTCATCCGAGCCGCGGAGTCGCCCGATTGCGTGTACTGGGCCGAGCGCCGCGGGCGCGGCCTGTTCCTGCGCGCGGCGCCAATCGACATCGCCGCCGAGCTGCGCAGCCGCCTCTATGCTGCGGCGGACACGGTCGTCTTCACCTCTGCGACGCTCACCGCCGAGGGTCGCTTCGACTACTTCGCCCGGCGCATGGGGCTGCTCGACGATTCGGGCGCTTCCGTGGCCAGGATGGCGACGCTCGCGGTGGAATCGCCCTTTGACTACCAGGAGCAAGCCGCTCTCTACCTTCCGTCGCACTTGCCCGAGCCAACCTCGGTGGACTTCGTCAAGGCAGCGGCGGAGGAGATCGTCTCCTTGGCTGAGCTGAACGGCGGGCGCGCCTTCGCTCTTTTCACCTCGCTGCGAAACATGGAAGCCGCTTACCAGCTCGCGAAGCGAAGGCTGCGCTTTCCGGTGATGATTCAAGGCGAGCGTCCCAAGAGCGCGCTGCTGGAGCATTTCAAAGCAGAGCCCTCGGTGCTGTTTGCGGCGCACAGCTTTTGGGAGGGAGTGGACGTGCCGGGCGACGCCCTGACCTTGGTGATCATCGATCGGCTTCCCTTCGCCTCGCCGGGAGATCCGCTGGTCGCCGCTCGGATCGATCAGCTTCGACAGCGCGGAGAGGAGCCGTTCCTCTCGTACCAGTTGCCCCAGGCGGCGATCGCGTTGCGCCAAGGCTTCGGCCGATTGATCCGCTCGCGGCAAGATCGCGGCGTCGTGGCGCTGCTCGATCGACGGATCACCAGCAGGCGCTACGGCCAGTTTTTCCTGAGGAGCTTGCCCCCGGCGATCCGAATCGGAGATCTCTCGGCGCTCAAGGCGTGGCTGGGCCGGGCAGTCGCTTAGAGCTCGCGCGACATTAACAGGCGCAGCTTGCCGGACTTTTTCGAAACCACGGTGGCAACGGTGGTGAAGCCCGCCTTGCGATAGAAGCTCACTGCGGCGGCGTTCGCCGGATCCACGCGAAGCGCGAGCGTTCGCCGGTGGAGATCCCGCGCGACTTGCATCGCGTGGTTGAGCAGCATCGTGCCGATGCCCTTCTGCCGCAGCTCTGGCTTCACCACGATGTTGCGCATGTACGCGGCGCCGGCGACCGGGCCGTCCCGCTCGACGGTGACGTAGCCGATGATGTGGTTCTGATATTTCGAGACGTGAACGAACGGGCGCAGCTTGCTCACGGTCTGCTGCGTCTGTTCCATCGTCTCATGGCGGGCTTTCCACGGATCGGACAATGAGCGAATGCTCGCCACCGCGGCCAAGTCCTCATCGGTCATCGGGGCGAATTTGAGCGAGGCAGTGAAGTCGTTCGGCAGCTTGGCGAGGTCGAGCACTGGCGGCGCGCCCTTCTCCGAGGCCGGGTCAACTCGCTTCATCGTCATCCATGAGCCTCTCTTCCGGCCACGATCCTAACCTCTTAAACATGGCTGTACCATGCCCTTGTCGCCCCACACTTCAGCGCACCCGAATTCCCGGAAAACGGGCCGTTGCGACCCGCCCTAGGTTCTCTCCGACCCGGCGCGCTTCCTAAAATGCTCTTGTATAAGGACTCTCGTTCGAGCCCGCTGTTGCGACGCTCGGTCGTCAGCCTCGCCGGGAGCCAGGTACCCTTGCAACTCAACCAAGCGCAGCGCGAGCTCACGGTAAAGGTCGTCTATTATGGACCCGGACTCTCCGGGAAGACGACGAATCTCCAGATGATTCACGACCGGCTCCGGCCGGAAAGTCGTGGCCGGCTGCTCACCGTCGAGACCAGGGACGACCGAACGCTTTTCTTCGATTTGCTCCCGGTGTTCTTCAACACGGCAGGCGGCTACCGCGTCAAGGTAAAGTTGTTCACCGTCCCCGGACAAGTCATTCACAACGCTACGCGAAGAGTCGTCCTCCAAGGCGCGGACGCGGTCGCCTTCGTCGCCAGCAGCGAGCGCTCCGCCACCGCCGACAACAACGCGTACTGGAAAAACCTGCACGACGACATGCGCGAGAACGGGCTCGACCCGAACGAAGTTCCGGTGGTGATCCAGTTCAACAAGCGCGACCTTCCGGACACCAAGACGGATGCGGAAATCGAGGAGACGCGCCAGCGCGGAACGGAGCCGATAATCGGTGCGGTGGCAGTTCGCTGCGACGGGGTACTGGAGACCTTCTTCGCAGTTCTTCAAGGCGCCTACCGCAACATGGAAGGGCGCTCTCAAGTCTCCAAGCAGCTGGATTTGGATGAGCAGACCTTTCTTTCGCAGATCTTCTCGCGGATCGACCTTGGCGGAACGCACCTCGACGGAAAGTTAACGCTCGATTCGCCGCCGACGACAATCCGATCGCTAAAGGAGACCCAGTGAGCAACTCTACCGCCAGAGCGATGAGCGACGCAGCTGCGCCCGCCAGAGCGGTCAGCCAGGCAGCATCGGCTGCCGGCGTGATGAGCGATGCACCTCCAGCGCGGGAGTCCGTGCTGCAGCGAAGGACTTCGCTTGCCGACCTGCTCGACCTGCCCACCTTCACTGAGCTGGTGAAGGGATTCGTCGATCTCTACAAGGTCGGGGTGAAGGTCTTCGACGAATCCGGGACCAAGCTCGCTGATTTTCGCGTGGGCAACGGCGATTTTTGCTCCTATGTCTTCGCCTTTGCAGACGGACGAAGCCGCTGCACCGCCACCGTGGCGCGGGTAAAAGAGGGGCCGCTCGCCGCAATGCAAGGCGCTCGAGCGCCGCAGGTCGAAGAGGGCGCGTTCCCGGGCATGATTGCAGTGCCCTGCTTCACCGGATTGCGCTACCTGGTGATGCCCATCCAATGGGAGGGAGATCTGCTCGGCCGGATAATCTTTGGCCCCTTCACGCCGGACGATCTTCGCGAGCTTCCGGCGTCGCTGACGAACATCGGCAACGGCTTTGATGTGGCGAACGCCGAGGCGCTGATGTCCAAGATTCGGCGCGCGCCCGAGTCGACCGTAGCCAAGGTCATGGCGCACTTTGGCCAGCTGGTCGAGACGCTGGTCGCCGCGGGCCACAAGACGCACCTCACCTCGCAGCTGCACATCGAGGCCACGCTCGAGACCAACCGCGAGCTGGAGGAGCAGAACCGCCGCCTGGAGGCGATGAACTCTCGGCTCAAGGAGCTGGACCGGCTCAAGTCGAGCTTTCTCGCCACGGTGAGCCACGAGCTGCGAACGCCGCTCACTTCGATCATGGGTTACTCGGAGATGCTTTCGCAGGGCCTGGCCGGTCCGTTGAACGACGAGCAGTCGGAGTACGTGCAGACCATCCTCGACAAGAGCGAGACCCTGCTGAAGCTGATCGGGTCGATCCTCGACATCAGCCAGATCGAAGCCGGCAAGGTCCGGCTCACCTTCGAGCCGGTGGACGTGGCCGACGTCATTCGCTCTTCCCTCTCCAGCGTCGCGCCGCAGGCGCAGAAGAAAAACATCCTGCTGCAGCTGCGCGTCCCGGAGCGCCACACCAGGGCCACCGCGGATCGGGAAAAGCTGCGCCAAACGGTGGTGAACCTTTTGGCGAACGCGGTGAAGTTCACTGCGGAGCGCGGCAAAGTCGCGGTGGCATTGACCGAGACCGCCTTCCAGCCGGAGCTGAATGCCGAGGGCTACCGAATTTCCGTCGAGGACACCGGCATCGGCATTCCGGCCGAGCACCAGGATAAAATCTTCCAGAGCTTCTACCAGGTCGACAGCAGCTCAACGCGCGAATTCGGCGGCGCCGGCCTTGGGCTGGCGATCGTCAGGAGCTTCGTCGAGGGTCACGGCGGGCGCGTGTGGGCGGAAAGCGAAGTCGGCGAAGGCTCGCGCTTCACCGCCGTCCTTCCCACTGTGCCGCCCGCACCTCGTTCGGTGGAGATTTCCCCGCCGGCCCGCTCGCAGCCTGATAAACAGAGGTTTTAGCATCGCTTTAGATAGAACCGGGGTCTAGAGCACGGCGCGTGCGAACGATCGACTCGCCAGAGTTCTCTCTTATTCGGACCTTCGTGTCTGCCTTCGACCTCCCTCCCCCGCCGGCCGGGCCCGGCGATGACTGTGCGGTGGTTCGCCCCGGCACCATGGATCTTTGCGTCACCACCGACGCGGTGATCGAAGGCGTCCACTTCATCCTGCCGCGATTTTCTTTTCACGACGTGGGGCACAAAGCCTTGGCGGTGAACCTCTCTGACTTGGCCGCGATGGGCGCCAAACCCCGCTGGTTCGTTTGCGCCCTGGCTTTGCCGGCAAGGCTGCGCCCGGGCGTGCCTCGAATGGCAGCGGGAATGAGCCGCCTCGCGCGCCTCCACGGAGCGGTGCTCGTAGGGGGAAACGTGTCAGCGGCTCCGGAGCTTTCGATTACCGTCACCGCCATCGGCGAGGTTGTGCGCGGGCGGGCGCTGACGCGGTCGGGTGCGAGGCCCGGCGATCTGCTCTACGTCTCCGGGACTCTCGGTGACGCGCGACTCGGTCTGACGTTGCTCGAGCGCGGCATCCGCAGTCGCGCCGCGAAACGCCAGCTCCGGCCCGAGCCGCGAATCGGGCTGGGGCGAATCTGCGCCCGGTACGCGCGGGCGGCCATCGACATCTCGGACGGATTCGCCCAGGATCTTGCGCAGCTGTGCCGCGCCTCGGCGTTGGGCGCTCGCGTCGATGTGGATTCGCTTCCCGTTAGCGCCGAGGTGCTGCGCCGCGCCGGGAGCCGCGAACGCGCAACGCGCTGGGCTCTGCGAGGCGGCGAGGACTACGAGCTGCTGGTCGCGGTACCCCCAAACCGCACCCGGGCCTTCGAGCGGCATTGTGCGCGCGCCGGCCAGCGAGTAAGCCAGGTGGGAGTGCTGACCGCAGGCGCGCAGCTTCGGTTTGTTTCCGCCCAAGGAACGACTCTCCCACCGCCCAGGGGCTTCGATCATTTCGCCACAGTGCGCTCGGGGGCCGTTTGACGAGTAGAATCCTCGCCCAGGTCAACTCCACCCTGCCGAGATTCAGCCGGTCTGCCCTTTGCGCCGTCCCGTCCACGACGAACTGCCAGCCTTGAGCTCCAGGCGCGAGCCGCTTCGCCGTTTGGTCGTCGCTCCCGAGGAACGCCGGAGCGGGATGGACGTCTCGCTGCATCTCAAGATTCTCACCGGCTATCTGCTGTCCGGCGGGACGCTGGTGGTCGCCTTCCAGCTCCTCGATTCGCAGCCGATGTGGATCAAAGCGGGAAGCGCGGCGGTAATCACGCTGGTGCTCGCCACGGCGCTGCCCTATCTGCTGGCTCGACTGACGCGAGTGAGAGTTCTGTCCCGCTCTGCGCTGGAGATCTCCAGGGGCGATCTATCCAAACCGGTGGTGATGGAGCCTGGCTTTGGACGCGACGAGATCGACGAGCTTTCAACGGCGATCAGCAACATGCAGGAGAATCTTCGCGAGCTGGTCGGCCACATCCAGCGAACCGCGCAGTCGGTCGCCGACTCAGCGAATGATCTGCAGCGTTCCGCCGAAGGAGTGAATGCCTCGACCGAAGAGGTCGGCTCATCGATGAAGCAGATCGCCAGCGGCGCGGAGTCGCAGTCGCAGCTGGTGGGTCGCGCTTCGACGGTAATCACCGAGATGGCAAGCTCGATCCAGAAGACCGCGGTCTCGGCGGAAGACGCGGCGCGGGCAGCCGCGGACACGTCGGGGGCGGCGGAGGAGAGCTCGAATGCAGCGCGGCTGGCCGGAGAAAAAGTGAAAAAAGTGTTCTCCAGCATCGAGACGGCCAGCCAAGAAGTCTTTGCCTTCGGAGAGAAGACCAAGGAGATCTCCAAGATCGTCGATGCGATCACCCAGGTTGCCCAACAGACCAATCTGTTAGCGATCAACGCCACCATCGAAGCGGCGCGCGCCGGCGAATACGGACGAGGCTTTGCGGTGGTGGCGGACGAGGTGCGCAAGCTCGCGGAGAGCGCCGGCCGCAGCGCCGAGCAGATCAGCAAGCTGGCGCGCGACATCTCCAATCAGTCCACCGCGGTCGTCTCGGCGATGAGGGAAGGGATCGACGAGCTCGCCGAGGGACGCGAAGACTTGACCACCATCGTTCGATCGATGGGCTCGATTACCGATACTGCGCGCAAGGGCACGGAGAAGGTCCACCTCATTTCCGAGAGCGCCCGCGAGCAGCTCGAGGGCTCAGAAGAGATGGTCGCCGCCATTCGGGAGATCAGCCAGGTGGCGAAGGAGAACGCCAGCTCCACCGAGGCAATCCACGAGGTGATCGAAGAGCAGACTTCGGCGGTCTCGCGAATGACCTCCGCCGCGCAAGAGCTGACGAACTTGAGCCTCGAGCTGCAAAACGTGGTGCGGCGATTCAACCTCGGATGATCCGTGTGAACGCGTGGAACCAGCGCTGCGGCACCTCATCTTTCGTGTGGAAAAGGAGCGCTACGCCCTACCGCTCGAAGCGGTGCGCGAGGTGGTGGTTCTGCCCGCACACTGGAGCAGGGTTCCGCGGGCGCCGCCGGCGATCCCGGGCGTGATCAATCTGCGAGGCCGGGTGGTCACTGTGGTCGAGCTGCGAAGCCTGCTCGGGGTGGGGGGACAGTCGGCGAGCCAGAAGATCATCCTGCTCGATCGGGGTCGGCGAGATCTCGGGCTGCTGGTGACCGAAGTCGACGGCATCGAATCGATCGAAAGAATCATTCCCGGCCCCGGTCATCCCACCTCGTCGGTTCGTGGAGTCGCGCGGCTGAGCGGCAGCCCCGTCTCGGTGCTGGATGCAGACGGTGTCGACCACGCAGTGACTTCTCTGTTCGCCGGGAGCCACCAGTAGCCGTACGCGCGGAGCGGATGATATTCTTTTGCGGTTCCAGCCCCACACTTCGGAGGCGATCTCTGCATGACCAAGCGGGTCCTTGTCGTCGATGACGCCATCTTTATGCGAAACATGATCAAGGACATCTTCGCCTCCGGTGGTTTCGAGGTCGTCGGCGAGGCGTCCAACGGGGTGGAAGCGGTGGAGAAGCACAAGGAGCTGCGACCGGACCTCACCACGATGGACATCGTGATGCCTTTCAAGAGCGGCATCGACGCGACCCGGGAAATTATCAAGCAGGACGAAAACGCGGTGGTCATCATGTGCTCGGCGCTGGGGCAAGAGTCGCTGGTGATGGAAGCGATCGAAGCAGGCGCCTCGGACTTCATCGTTAAACCTTTCCGGGCCGAGGACGTCCTCGCGGTAGTTCGAAAAGTGCTCGGCGATAACTGAGCCACCCTTCCTGACCGCGCTCGGCCGCGGATTGCGGTTCCCATGAACGTGGACGTGTCCAAGTACCTCGACCTGTTCGTGTCGGAGGCGACCGAGCATTTGGAAGCGCTCGGGGCCGACCTCGTCAAGCTCGAGAAAGATCCCAGCCGCGATGCGATCGACTCCACCTTTCGCCACGCGCACTCCGTCAAGGGAATGGCGGCCTCGATGGGATTTGAGCGCACCGCCGCGCTTGCGCATCGGCTGGAAGATCTGGTTTACCTGATCCAGCGCGACTCGTCTCTGCTCACGCGCGAGTTGGTGGATCTCATGTTGTCCGCTGCCGACGCCTTGCTCGCGCAGGTGCGCGCAGCGGGAGACAAGCAACCGATCGCCGGACATCCTGCGCTGGAGGCCGAGCTGTCCGAACGGCTGTCTTCGCTCAATTCCGCCCGGAGCCAGCTCAACCCCTCGACTCCGCTCGGGGCGGGCTCCCCCGCGGAGCTTCCAACTCCGCAGCGGAAGAAAAGACCGCCTTCGTTGCCCGCCAGCGGATCCCCCGCGAGCGTTCGATTCGCAATCAAGATTCAGATCGCGCCCTCCTGCCAGCAGCCCGGGGCGCGCGCCTTCGTCGCGCTGAAGCGGCTCTCCAAACTTGGAGACGTCCTCGAGCTCAAACCCTCGATGGAGGAGCTTCGCACCAGCCGGATTCCCGACGGAACCGTCTCCCTCGAGCTCCAGACGGCTTCGGACGAGGCGGCGGTGCGAGCTGCCCTGGGCAACGTAGCCGAGGTGGCGCTCACATCCTTCTCTGCCCTCCAGAACGCCAGGCCGGAGCCAAAGCCCTCACCGCTGCCGCGGCCTCCGGCGAGCAATGGCTCGGACAACGCGCGAACCGTCCGCATCAGGACCGAGCTGCTGGATTACTTTCTGGACACCGTCGGTGAATTGATCTTGGCCACCTCGCAGATCCGCGAAATCGGCAAGCGGTTCTCCGGGCCGGCGCAGCCGCACCTTGAAGAAAGCGTGGACCGGCTCCACGGTCTGGTCAAAGACCTACACGACAAGGTGATGAGCGCGCGGATGATGCCGCTGTCCACGGTAACCGATCGGCTTCCACGCGCCGTCCGCGACATCGCGCGGCGCCGCGAGCGCGAAGTCGAGCTGGTGGTGAGCGGAGCGGAGGTGGAGCTCGATCGGACAATCCTCGACAACCTCTCGGAGCCCATCCTTCACATCCTTCGCAACTGCATCGACCACGGCATCGAGAGTCCCCAGGAGCGCGGTGCCGTGGGCAAGAACGCGACCGGGCGCGTGGCGATCAGCGTTCGAAGGGAGCGCGACCGGGTGGCCCTGGAAATCGAGGACAACGGTCGAGGGATGGACCCCCAAAAGCTGCGGCTGTCGGCGGTGGCGAAGGGGGCGATCACCGCCGAAGCTGCGGAGCGCATGAGCGACAAGGAAGCGCTGATGCTGTGCTGCCTTCCCGGCGTTTCCACGGCGAAGGACGTCTCGGACATCTCCGGGCGCGGCGTCGGGATGGACGCAGTCAAACGCGCACTCGAGGAGGTGGGAGGAAGTCTGCAGATCCATTCCGAGCGCGGTGTGGGCACGCGATTCACGCTGCTGCTGCCGCTCACCGTCTCAGTGGTGAATCTAATGCTGGTGGGCGTAGGCGGCGAGGTCGTCGGGTTTCCGGTCGCCAAGGTGCTCAGCGCGCTCGAGGTGGATTCCTCCGAAATCTCGAAGAACGGGGATGGCTCGCTATTGCCGCACAGCAAGGGGCTCCTACCCGTTCACCAGCTCTCCGAGCTGCTCGGGTTCCCGATGACCCAGCCGCGGAGCGCGCGGCCGTACCTGGTGATGGAGGGAGACCGGGGCAAAGTGGCGCTCGCTGTCGACCGGCTTCTTGGGCAAGAGGAGGCGGTGCTCAAGACGCTTACCCGCCCGCTGGACCTTGTGCCCGGCCTGTCAGGCGTTACGATTCTAGGCACGGGACGCCCGGTCTTCATTCTGGATGTCCCGAGGTTGCTTTCCACGTGAGCTTCAGCCCGCCCAGCGAAGCGCAGTTTGACGCCCTCCGGGAGGTGACCAACGTGGGTTGCGGACACGCGGCCAACGCGCTGTCGAAACTGGTTGGCGGCCGCACCGTCCGGATCGACGTGCCCCGCGTTGTGCTGACCGAGCCGACGAGCATTCCCGAGCTCCTCGGAGGCCCCGAGAACACCGTGGTGTCGATCTCGCTCGAGATCCTGGGGGAGCTGCAGGGTCGGCTTCTGCTTGTTCTACAGCAAGCAGAAGCGAGCCGACTCGCGCTGGAGCTGCTCTTTCGCCCCAAGCAGTCCCTGGTCGATGCGGAGCTCAGGGCGCTCGAAGAGGCGGGGAACATCGTCGCCTGTGCGTGCCTCAATGCGATCGCTGCGTTCACTGGGCTGCGGCTGTTGCCGTCCACGCCGAGCGTCTCGAAGGCCTCCGCCGAAGAGGTGATCGAGGTGGCGGTGCGGGGCCTGGAGCAAGACGTTGGGATGAACATGGTGCTCGAGGCGCGCTTTTCGACCTGCTCGGCTCCAATGCTCTGCGGACAGCTCCTGGTTCTGCCTCGCCGGGACAGCGTCCAAGTGCTGTTCGCGAAGCTCGGCGTCTGACCGTCGGCGCTGCGGACTGGACTGCTGTAAGGTGCAGACGTCGATGGACGAAAAGGCTCTGCACAAGCTCCTTATGCAAGTGCGGTCGCGGAAAACGGACGTTTCCGCGGCGCTCGCCCGGCTCAAGGATATTCCGTTTGTAGAGCTGGGCTTTGCCACCATCGATACTCATCGAAGCCTGCGCTTCGGATTTCCAGAGGTCGTGCTCGGCGAATCGAAGACGGTGGAGCAGCTGAGCAAGATTGTCGGAGCGCTGCGGGAGCGCAAGCAGCCGGTTCTGGTCACTCGGCTCTCTCCCGACAAGGCCGAAGCCCTCCGGCGCGATTATCCAGATGCAAGCTACCACGCAGTTGCGCGCATCTTTCAGATGAAGCTCGGTCGATTCAAGGCGGGAACGGTGGCGGTCGTCACCGCGGGGACTTCCGACATCCCGGTCGCGGAGGAAGCGGCGGTCACCTCGGAGGCGATGGGCGCAACGGTAAGGCGGGTATACGACGTCGGCGTCGCCGGCATTCATCGCTTGCTGCGCCGGAGGGCAGAAATCCAGACCGCGGACGCCGCGGTCGTGATCGCTGGAATGGAAGGCGCGCTCGCCTCGGCGGTGGGAGGTCTGGTGGGAATTCCGGTCGTGGCCGTGCCTACCTCGATCGGATACGGCGCAAACTTCAACGGGCTCTCCGCCCTGCTGGCAATGCTCAACTCGTGCGCACCCAACGTGGCGACGGTGAATATCAACAACGGCTTCGGCGCAGGCTTCTACGCGGCGTTGGTCTCGCGGCGAAGGGACAGGAGATGACGCGAAAGATTCTTTACCTCGAGCCGATAGGTGGAATCGCGGGAGACATGTTTCTCGCAGCGGCGATCGACCTCGGCCTTACCGCGGACGAGATCACCAGCGCGCTGTCGAGCCTGAAGCTCCCCGGCTGGCGGTTTGCGGTCAGCAAAGCAGTTCGGCACGCGATCAGCGGCACCCGCCTGGACGTGAAGCTGGAGCAGCAAAGCAGCGCGGAGCGATCGCTCAGCGACATACGGGCGCTGATCGACAGGGCTTCGGGGATGCCTCCGCGCGCCCGCCAAAGAGCTCAGCGCATCTTCCAGCTGATCGGCGAGGCAGAGGCGAAGATCCACGCCATCCCCCTCGAGGAGGTCCACTTTCACGAGCTGGGGGCGATCGATTCGATCGTCGACGTCTGCGGCGCCGCAATCGTCCTGGAGCTTCTCGGCGATCCAGAGGTGTACGCGTCCCCCCCGCCTCTCGGAAGCGGCACTGGCCGCTCAGCGCATGGCCCCATGCCGGTTCCTTCGCCCGCCGCGCTGGAGATTCTCCGCGATGCCCCGGTCCGGTTCGAGGGCGTCGGCGAGCTCACTACGCCGACCGGAGCGGCTCTGCTCAAGGCGCTGTGCAACGTCGCTCCCCCGCCCGAATTTGTCGTCGAGCGCGTGGGTTACGGGCTGGGGACTCGAGACCTTCCCGATCGGCCCAACGTTCTTCGCTTATCGCTCGGCCGCGCTTCGCGGGATGCCGCCGCGGCGATTTATTGCGTGGAGGCGAACTTGGACGATTGCAGCCCGCAGCTCATCGGCGCGCTGATGGAGGAGCTGCTCGAGCTGGGCGCGCTGGACGCTTACGTGGTGCCGGCGACGATGAAGAAGGGCCGGCCCGGCCATCTGCTCGGCGCCTTGGTTTCGGCCGGCCGAAGGGATGCGATCATCGATGCGCTGCTTACCGGCTCTACGACTCTCGGAGCTCGCTGCTACGCGGTGGACCGCGTCGAGCTCGACCGCCGCTTCGAGGAGGTCGATACTCGCTATGGGCGAGTGCGAATCAAAGTGGCGCTGCGCAATGGCGCGGTGATCAACGCCCAGCCCGAATTCGAGGACTGCCGCCTGCTGGCGCGGCAGCACCATGTCCCGGTCAAAGAGGTTCTGGCCGAAGCCTTGGCCTGCTATCGGCGGGCCAAGCGGGACCCGGCGTAAGAGGCCCAGCGCTCAAGGCGGCAATCGGTGCCGGGCCAGATTCGTACCCCCGACCAAAGCTTTTGCTTCCTGCGCGGCAGAGCAGTAGATGCACAGCAGGTCATTGGTCGCAGCACTGCACGGAGAGAGTCATGAACGAGAAAGATTGGGACAAGCGATTGTTGGACTTCCTCAAGCGAACAGGTGAGGAAATCAAGGCGGAGACGCAGCGGTTGGTCGAGGAGGTTCGCGATCCTGCTACCCAACAGAAAATGAAGGAGAGCCTGCGCGAGTTCGGCACGTGGGCGAAGAAGACCGCGGAGGATGCAGCGGAGAAGATGGAGTCGGCGATCAAGAAGGCCGAGAACGCCTTCACGCAGAAAGTCGAGCCTCCCTCCGCTCCTACTGATAGCAAAGCTTCCGAGGGCGCAGAGGCAGGCACGACATCCTCCGCACCAACGTCCGGTCGTACCACAGCGCCGAGCGACCGCCGCGACCAAAGCTCCAAGACGGTGGGGAAGGGTAAGCGATCCGGCGCACGAAAGGCGCGACCCGGCGCAGCTTCGAAAACGATCGGCAAGAAGTGACGGAGCGAGCTGCCGCCATTGGTGCCTGCAGCGCTCCGTGAGATAGTTTACGAGTGTCCGAGCCCGAAAAAGGCAAGTTCACGGCCGACATCAGCGAGCAGGTGATCGAAGAGGCTCTTCAGAGCGTCGAGAAGGTGACGCACCCTGAAGAGCAAGAGTCGGCGGCGCCTTCCGGCGACAGCAGCGCACCCAGAATCCAGCCGCCGGGTGAAGTTGAAGCGCTTCGCACTCAGCTCAGCCTGTCCCAGGAAAAAGGCCGCGAAACGATGGCCCGCCTTCAAGAGGTCCACGAGCGAATGCTTCGCTCGGCGGCGGACCTCGAAAACTATCGCAAGCGCGCGGAAAAAGAGAAGGAGCAGACGCGCAAGTTCGGCGCAGAGAAGATTCTCTCGGACTTCTTGCCCGTGCTGGACAACCTCGACCGGGCGCTCGACCACACCAACAGCTCAGCGGATTTCGCCAGCTTGATGCAGGGCGTTTCGATGACGCGCAAGCTCTTCGAGGACACGCTCGCCAAACACGGTGTACGGCCGATTCCCGCGGTCGGACACGCGTTCGATCCGCATGTCCACGAGGCGATTCAACAGGTGGACGACCCGGAGCTGCCGCCCAACCAGGTGATCTCGGAGCTGGTGCCTGGCTATACTCTCAACGACCGGCTGCTTCGTCCGGCGCTGGTGATCGTTTCCAGGGCGCCGCCCGGTCAGAAGTCCAAGGCCTCTCCGACTGTGCAGCTGAAGCTGGTGGAGTCCCCCGCAGAGCAAACCGCAGATGAAGAGGAGCATGACCCGTAAACCGGGGAGAAATGCTGGATGAGCAAAGTCATCGGGATTGACCTGGGGACCACGAACTCCTGCGTAGCGGTGATGGAGGGCGGAGATCCGGTGGTGATCCCAAACAGCGAGGGCAGCCGAACAACGCCTTCGATGATCGCTTTCACCGACTCCGGCGAGCGCCTGGTCGGCCAAATCGCCAAGCGACAAGCCGTCACCAACCCGGAAAATACCGTCTTCGCCGTAAAGCGGCTGATCGGCCGAAGATTCGACGCGCCGGAGACGAAAAAGGCGCTCACTGTCACGCCGTTCAAGGTGATGGCGGCCCCGAACGGCGACGCCTGGGTGGAGGTGCGCGGCAAGGCCTACAGCCCTCCGGAGATCTCGGCGATCGTGCTGATGAAGATGAAGCAGACGGCCGAGGATTACTTGGGTGAGCCGGTGACGGAGGCGGTGATCACCACTCCCGCGTACTTCAACGACAGCCAGCGACAGGCCACCAAGGATGCGGGGCGGATCGCCGGACTCAACGTGCTGCGCATTATCAACGAGCCGACCGCGGCGGCGCTCGCTTACGGACTGGATAAGCAGAAGGAAGGCAAGACGGAGAAAGTCGCGGTCTACGATTTGGGCGGCGGCACGTTCGATATCTCAGTTCTCGAGCTGACTGCCGGAGTCTTCGAGGTGAAGTCGACCAACGGGGACACCTTCCTGGGCGGAGAGGATTTCGATCAGCGACTGATGGACTACCTCGCCGACAACTTTCAGAAGGCGAGCAAAATCGACTTGCGCAAGGACCGAATGGCGCTGCAGCGGCTCAAGGAGGCGGCGGAGCGCGCCAAGCATGAGCTGTCCTCAGCCACCGAGACGGACATCAATCTTCCCTTCATCACCGCCGACGCCGCGGGTCCAAAGCACCTCACCGAGACGATCGACCGAGCGACATTCGAGGGGATGGTGAAGGACCTGATCGACCGGACGATCGAGCCTTGCCGAACAGCGCTCCGGGACGCGGGCCTCACGGCGCAACAAATCAATCAGGTGTTGCTGGTTGGCGGCATGACCCGCATGCCGAAGGTCCAGTCGATGGTCAAGGAGCTCTTCGGTCGCGAGCCGCACAAGGGGATCAACCCCGACGAAGTGGTTGCGGTAGGCGCTGCGATCCAGGGCGGAGTGCTCAAAGGAGAGGTGAAGGACGTCCTTCTGCTCGACGTCACCCCGCTGTCCCTCGGTGTCGAAACCGCAGGCGGCGTGTTCACCAAAATCATCGAAAAGAACACCACCATTCCCTGCAAGAAGGCGCAGGTCTTCTCTACCGCGGT
>Ga0126378_10001731_pt1 | contig 16116 bp, 13 predicted proteins | sample PanSoiMetPlot_23_FD_92587 | JGI IMG/M metagenome (GOLD analysis project Ga0126378, IMG submission 92587) | Tropical forest soil microbial communities from Panama - MetaG Plot_23 | ecosystem: Environmental > Terrestrial > Soil > Tropical forest > Bulk soil | place: Panama | collected 2016-02-17 | reverse complement strand
GGCCTTCGCGCGCGCTTTTCTGGCCGACCCACGGGTCCTGATCCTGGACGAGGCGACCTCTTCACTGGATCTGCCCACGGAACGGCTAGTGCAGAGGGCTCTGCGGACCCTGCTGGCGGACCGCACGGCCATCATCATCGCTCACCGGCTCTCGACCGTGGAGATCGCGGACCGGGTGCTGGTCGTCGACGCCGGGCGGATCGTCGAAGACGGGCCGCCGGCGGTCTTGGTGGGCTCGGGCGGGCAGTACGGAGCGCTGCACCGGGCCTGGCTTGAATCGCTGGCCTGAAGTAAGAAGCCTCGGTCCCCGGCCCGGCAGAAACCTGCCCTCGTAGGATCTGCCACCGTGAAGCAGCCTGACCTGATCCCACGCAAAGTCCTGTTCGGCGACCCCACCCGCATCAGCCCCGCCATCTCACCTGACGGCAGACGCCTGGCCTACATCGCCCCCTCCGACGGCGTACTCAACGTGTGGGTCGGCACCGTGGGTGGCGACGACTTCCAGCCCGTCACCGAGGACCGCGACCGCGGCATCCGCTTCTTTGCCTGGGCGCACGACAACCGGCACCTGCTTCATATCCAGGACCGCGGCGGCGACGAGGACTGGCACGTCTACGCGACCGACCTGGGGGCCGGCGGCACACGCGATCTCACCCCGTTCGACGGCGTCCAGGCCCGATTCGTGGCCATGGACAAGCACTTCCCGGACACGCTGCTCGTCGCCGTCAACCGCCGCACGGCGGAACTGCACGACGTTTACCGCCTGGACCTTCAGAGCGGGGAGCTCACGCTGGTCGCGGAGAATCCCGGCTACGCGGCCTGGGTGGCCGACCGCCAGCTCCAGGTTCGGGCCGCGGTCCAGCCCACGCCTGACGGTGGGATGGTGACGGTGGTGCGGGACACCCAGGACGGTGACTGGCGCACGGTTCATGCCGTCGGCCTGGATGACGCGCTGACCACCAGTCCCGTCGGATTCACCAGCGACGGCGCGTCGCTGCTGATGATCTCTTCGCGTGATGCCAACACGGGCCGGCTGCTGAGGCTCCGCCTGGACAGCGGCGCCGGTGAGGTGCTGTTCGAGGACCCGCAGTACGACGTGGTCGGCGTGGTCACCGACCCCGATACCCGCGAGCCGGAGCTCGTGATGGTGCTGCGGGAGAGGTCCGAGGTCGCGGTGCTCAATCCGGCCATCGCAACAGACGTCGAGCGTGTCCGGTCACTCCACTCAGGAGACATGGCGCTGATCGGCCGAGACCACGCCAATCTGACCTGGCTGGCTGCGTTCACCGCCGACGACGGGCCGATCCACTACTTCGCTTATGAGCGCGGCACGGGCAAAGGCCGGTTCCTCTTCACGCACCGACCGGAGCTGGAGAACCGCACACTGGCCCGGATGGAACCTTTCTCGTTCACGGCGCGGGACGGGCTGACCATCCACGGTTATCTGAGCTTTCCGCCAGGGCTGGAGCGACGTGGGCTGCCCACGGTCCTCAACGTGCACGGCGGCCCCTGGGTCCGCGACGCCTGGGGTTTCAACCCGGAGGCCCAGTGGATGGCCAATCGCGGCTACCTCTGTGTCCAGGTCAACTACCGGGGCTCGACCGGATATGGCAAGCGGTTCGTCAGTGCGGGCGACCGTGAGTGGGCTGCGAAGATGCACGACGACCTGGTCGACGCGGTGCACTGGGTGGTCGACCACGGTTACGCGGACGGCTCGCGGATCGCGATCTACGGAGGCTCGTATGGCGGCTACGCGGCTCTGGTGGGTGCGACCTTCACGCCCGATCTGTTCCGCTGCGCTGTTGACGTCGTCGGCCCCTCAAACCTGAAGACGCTGATCGAGACGACGCCGCCTTACTGGAAGCCGCTGATCGCCCAGTTCCATGCGCGCGTCGGCAACCCCGAGAGCGAGGCCGAGTTCCTCTGGTCGCGGTCGCCCCTCTCGCGCGTCGACCAGATCCGCATCCCGCTGCTCATCGCACAGGGCGCCAACGACCCACGCGTCAAGCAGGCCGAGTCGGAGCAGATCGTGGCCGCTCTGCGCGAGAAAGGGATCCCCCACGAGTACATGCTCTTCCCGGACGAGGGTCATGGCTTCGCCAAGCCCGAGAACCGGCTGCGGTTCTATGCCGCGGCTGAGCGGTTCCTAGCGCAGCATCTGGGCGGTCGGTTCGAAGCTGCGGAGGCCTAGGGCGTCTGCTGTCTCTCCCCCGCGCAGTCGGACCGCGCAGTCGGGGGAGTACCCGGCGAAGCCGGGGAAGCGGGGCAAGTCCCGTGGTCAGGCCGTGGCCACGGGCAGGCGGCGCAGTCCTCGCAGCACCCAGGTCGGCCGCAGCTCGGGCTCGCCCACCAGGCGCAGCCGAGGGAACCGCTCCAGGAGCATGGGCATCGCGACCTGCGCTTCCAGGACAGCCAGGGGCGCGCCCAGGCAGAAGTGGATTCCGCGGCCAAACGCGAGGTGCGGGTTGGGATGGCGGCCGAGGTCGAGGCGATCAGGGTCGGAGAAGACGTCGGGATCGCGGTTGGCGGCGGCCAGGATGCCAGTCACCGACTGCAGGGGCTGGATCGTCCGTCCACCCATCTCGATCTCCGCTGTGGCGACCCGCCCTGTCCACTGAACGGGGGACGTGTAGCGGAGGAGCTCATCGGCGCCCGTCCTGATCAGGTCGGGGTCGCGGCGCAGGCGGTCGAGCTGGTCCGGGTTCTCGAACAGCGCTAGCACGCCGTTGCCGATCAGGTTGACAGTCGTTTCGTGGCCCGCGACCAGGAGCAGGTTGCACATGGCCAGCAGCTCCCCCTCGCTGAACATGTCACCGCTCTCCTCGGCCGCGATCAGGCTCGTGAGCATATCCTCCTGCGGCTCGCGCCGGCGCTCCGCCAGGACGCCGCGCAGGTAGTCGAGCAGCGCGTCCCGTGCGTCGAAGACCGCCTCCTGCTCGTCTTCGCCCACCATGGGGTCGAGGCCCCGGACGAGGATCGCCGACCACTGCTGAAACGCCGTCCGGTCCTTCGCGGGCACGCCGAGCATCTCGGCGATCACTATCACCGGCAGTGGGTAGGCGAACTCGGTGACGAGATCGAACCTGTCAGCGCCGCCGGCTCGGTCGAGGATCTCGGTAGTGATTCCCTCGATGCGAGGCCGGAGCCGCTCCACCATCCGCGGCGTGAACGCCTTGTTGACCAGGTTGCGGAGCCTGGTGTGGTCCGGAGGGTCGACGACCAGCATGGACTTGCCCGGCCGCCGTCGGTGCGGAGGCGGAGGGCGGAAGCGCTCGCTCAGGGTGCGGTCGGCCGAGAAGCGGTCGTCGCGCAGCAGCTCGACCACGTCGGCGTGATGGGTCAGGAACCACGTGCGAATTACGTGGTTCCAGTGGACGGGGTCCAGCTTCCGCATGCGGTGGTAGTAGGGGTAGGGGTCCGCCATGACCGCGGGATCGAAGGGATTGAAGGTCACCTCAGCTGCGGTCATCGCGGGAAGGATAGGCTTTTTGCAGTCAGTGTGCAAGTTGTTCGGTGGAGTTGATAGGGCCATGTGCCGGCGGTTCTACCTATCAGAAGCCGGCGACAGGTACTTCTGCCGGCAGTTCGACCTTAGGCGCCGTCGCCCAGCCGTGGCCGGACGATCTCGGCCAGGGCCTCGATGAACTCGGGCCGGTCGTTGAAGGATGCCGTTCGACGCAGCTCGACGCCGCAGGCTCGTGCCCTCGACTGCGCTTCGACATCGATGTCGTAAAGCACCTCCAGGTGGTCGGCCACGAAGCCGATCGGGCAGACCAGCACGCGACGCGCGTCTGACCGCTGGAGCGCCTCCAGCAGGTCGGGCCCCAGCCAGGGCTCCCCCGTGTGGCTGGCCGACTGGAACGCGAACTCCCAGGGCGGCAGCGCGGCCGTCCGGGCCGCCACGAGCTCGCACGTCGCCAGCAGACGCAGGTCGTAGCGGTCCCCCTCCCCGACGATCCGGGCCGGCAGGCTGTGAGCCGTGAAGAAGACCCGCTCCGGCTGCCAGCCGATCATCGCCTCGTCGAGCAGGGCGTGCAGTGCCTCGATGAAGGCCGGGTGGTCGTGGAACCCGCCGATGAACTCGCACGGACCAGACCACGCCTGCGCCAAAGCCGCCTCGTAGGCGCCGACGCTCATGCGCGCGAAGTGCGGCGCCAAGGGGAGCCCGATCAGACGGTGCACACCCGCAGCCCGCGCCTCGGCGGCGGCATCGGCGATGAAAGGCCGCGAGTGCTTCATGCCAGCGAACACGGGCAGGTCGAGGCGTACCCCCAGTGCCACGGCCTGCCGCTTCGTGATCGTCTCCAGCGGAGATCCGCCGATCGCCCGATAGCGGCCCTTCAGCTCCTGGAGAGCCTCAGGCGGCGGCGGCCGGCCGCCCCGGATGTGGGTGAAGTAGGCCTCGACGTCCGCCTCGGTGCGGGGGCTGCCGTACGCCATGCACAGCAGGCCGGTGCCGTCACGCGACAACGGCGGGCACCCACTCGTGGACGGTGTCGATCAGCACCTCCAGGTTGCCGACGGGGGTGTCGGGCAGCACCCCGTGACCGAGGTTGAAGACGTGACCGGCGCGGCCGCCAGCCCTGCGCAGCACCTCTCGAGCCCGCGACCGCACCAGGTCCCGCGGCCCCAACAGCACCGCCGGATCGAGGTTGCCCTGAACGCCGCGATCGAACCCGACCCGCTGCCAGCCCACATCGAGCGGCACTCTCCAGTCGAGGCTGACCACGTCCGGCCCGGTGCCGGCGATCGACTCCAGCAGCCCGGCCGTGCCGGTGCCGAAGTGCACCCGCGACACACCCAGGCCGGCCGTCGCCTGGAAGATCGCGCGGGTATGAGGTGCTACGCGCTCGTCGTAGTCCTCGACCGACAGTGCCCCGACCCAGCTGTCGAACACCTGCAGGGCGGCGGCGCCGGCCGCAACCTGAGCGGCCAGGTAGCGCGACATCACGCGGGCCAGCCTGGCCAGCAGCGAATCGAATGCCTCCGGCTCGCAGAACATGAACTGCTTCGCCTCCGCAAAGTCGCGCGACGGCTTGCCCTCGATCAAGTAGCTGGCCAGGGTGAACGGGGCGCCGCAGAAGCAGATCACGGGCACAGGCGACTCGGCCACGACCCGGCGCACCGCCTCGATGACCTGCGGTGCGGCCTCCTCACCTGAAGGCTCACTCAGTGCCGCGACATCGGCCGCGGTGCGGATCGGCCGCGAGATCACGGGGCCGACGCTCTCGACCAGCTCGAACTCGACGCCCATGCCGCGCAGCGGCAGCATGATGTCCGCGAACATGACCGCGGCGTCGACGCCCAGCCGGCGGACGGGCTGCAGCGTGACCTCGGCGCAGAGGTCAGGCTGGGCGACGATGTCCACGAGCGACCAGCGCTCGCGCAGCTTCCGATACTCGGGCAGTGAGCGGCCCGCCTGGCGCATCAGCCAGATCGGGGTGCAGTCCACCGGCCGTCGCCGGCAGGCGTCGAGGAACCGGCTCACCGAACGGCCTCAAGGGTCTGCTCAACGTCCTCCTCGCTGTGGGCAAGCGACACGAACCACGCCTCCCACTGAGACGGCGGGATCAGCACGCCGCGGTCGCGGAGCCGCCGGTGCAGGGCCGCGAACTCGGTCTCACCGCGCATGAAGACCGTCAGCATCGAGCCGACCCGAGCCACTCGACCAACCGCGCCCAGGCCCTCCTCGAGCGCGGACCCCAGCTGCTCCAGCCGCCGGTAGGCGGCCTCGTCAAGCAGGCGCAGGGTCGCCTCGCCCGCCGCCATCACAGCCGGATGGCCCGCCAGGGTGCCGGCCTGGTAGACGAGGCCAACGGGCGCAACCAGTGACATCAGATCAGTCCGGCCGCCATACGCGCCGACCGGCAGGCCCCCGCCCACGATCTTGCCCAGCACGGTCAGGTCGGGCCGGACGCCGTAGAGCTGCTGCGCCCCGCCCGGGGCCACCCGGAAGCCCGTGATCACCTCGTCAAGGATGAGCAACGCACCGTGCCTATCGCAGAGCCGGCGCAGCCCCGGCAGGAAGCCCTCCGGCGGAACCACCACACCGATGTTGCCGGGGACCCCCTCCACGATCACAGCGGCGACCTCGGACAGTGGCAGACGCTCCAGCGCCGCGATGTCCCCGTACGGAGAAACGAGCAGGTCGCCGCCGCCCATGAGGGCGTCTGAGTGGCCGTGGTAGGCGCCCTCGAACTTGACGATCAGCCGGCGCTCGGTCGCAGCACGCGCTACACGCACTGCGCTCATGGCCGCTTCAGTGCCGGAGGTGCAGAAGCGCATCATCTCGATGGAAGGCATCCTCTCTTGCACCAGCCTGGCCAGGCGCACCTCGCGCTCGGTCGTCACGCCGAAGGGGCCGCCCGAAGCGACCGCGTCGGCTACTGCCTTCACGATCGAGGAATGGGCGTGTCCGGCTACAAGCGGGCCGAAGGCTCCCACCCAATCCACGTACTCGCGACCGCTGTCGTCCCAGACGTGGCCGCCCTCCCCGCGGACGAGCGTCGGCGGGTCGCCGCCAACCGGGCGATAGGCCCGCACCGGGCTGTTGACGCCGCCGGGGAAGAGCTTGGCAGCCTCCGCGATCAGGCCGGCACCCCCTTAAGGCCGCTGCCCCGGGGAACCCGGGTCACCGGCACCCCCTAGGAGCTCGAGAATCTCCTGCAGGGGGCGGTGCACACAGGTCAGGATGGGCGTATCGCGGACCGTGGAGCGCCGGCTCTCCGTGCCGCGAAGGTCTCGGACCAGGTTGCTGAAGGCGATCAGGTCGTCGGTCTCGTAAGCGACTACGAAGTCCTGATCGTCGATGCCGAACGAGTAGGCCAGGAGCTGGCGCACCTGGGCGTACTCGTGCCCCACCCGCATGTGCTCGTTCATGATGCCCTGGCGCGCCGCCTGGCTCAACAGGTACCACTCGGTGCTCTTCGTGAACGGATACACGATCAGGTAGCGAGAGCGTTCGCCGGTGAACAGCGACTGCTCCTGGACCGTCGGCTTCTTGACGTACTGCGAGGGCTGGATGATGCCCAGCAGGCTTTCGGTCACGGTCAGGTGGCATCCCAGGCCGGCGCGCAGCGCCGCCGCGGCGGCCTCCTCGAGGTCGTCGAGTGCGCCCGCGAGCCGCCAGAGCAGGAGGTCGGTGCCCGGCCGGAGCCCGATCATCGAATAGGTGAACGTAGTCACGCGCGGGGCGCGCTCGACCGCCTGGCAGAATGCCATCGCCCCCTCGGACCGGTCACGCTCGGACAGACGTCGCCACCCCGGGTCGAGGCCAAGCGCCAGCGCGTGAATGAACCGCTCGGGATCGGCCTCCGTCACGCGCCCTCCTCGGCCAGCCATTGCGCCACGTCCTCGGCGAAGTAGGTCATGATCACGTCAGCACCCGCTCGCCGGATCGCGGTCAGCGTCTCCAGTGCAGCGCCGCGCCGGTCAATCCAGTTCCGCTGCGCCGCCGCCTCGATCATCGCGAACTCGCCGCTGACCTGATAGGCAGCCAGCGGCAGGTCGAACCGCTCGTGTGCCCAGGCCAGGAGGTCGAGCGAGGTGATCGCGGGCTTGACCATCAGGATGTCCGCACCCTCCTGGGCGTCCAGCTCCATCTCCCTCATCGCCTCGCGCCGATTGGCCGGATCCATCTGGTATGAGCGTCGGTCGCCGAACCCGGGGGTGGAGCCGGCCGCCTCACGGAACGGTCCGTAGAGATAAGACGCGTGCTTTGAGGCGTAAGCCATGATCGCCGCCGCCGTGTGGCCGGCTTCATCGAGGGCGGCACGCAAAGCCTCGACCTGCCCGTCCATCATGGCCGACGGTGCGACGATGTCGGCGCCGGCTGCCGCGTAGGCGACCGCGGCCGCGCCAAGCAGCGGCAACGAGCGGTCGTTGTCCACCTTTTGACCGTCGAGCACGCCGCAATGGCCGTGCGTCGTGTACTCACAGAGGCAGACGTCCGCCATCAGCACCATGGGCAGGTCGGCCTCGCGCAGGAGCCGCAGGGCCTCCGGCACCGGGCCCGCGGGATCGGCAGCGCCGTAGCCCAGGTCGTCCTTCTCGTCCGGGACTCCGAACAGCAGGAGGCCGCCGACCCGCAGCGCGGCTAGCCGGCGGGCGTACTCGACCGCCAGCTCCGGGCTCACGCGCTCGTGACCGGGCATCGAGGCGATTGGCTGCCGCCCGCCACGGCCCGGGACGACGAAGACGGGCGCCACCAGCTGGCGCGGGCTGAGCCGCGTCTCGCGCACAAGCGCCCGACCGGCTGCAGTGGCCCGCATCCGGCGCGGCCGATCTGTGAGAGTGACGGGTACGTCGCGCGCAGCGTCCAACCGTTGAGCAGTCTCAAGCAATCAAGCTCACCACCTTTTGACGCAGGGGAAACCAGGGTTCCCCCTCCAGACCCCCTCCCTGGGGGCACCGCTTGGGAGACGTAAATACCAACTCATCCGGCCCGGCAAAGCCGGGCCTACCCGCCACGCCTCTTTGATGCCAGCCGCAATCACACCAGAACTGCGGGGGTCAGGCAATCAAGCTCACCACCTTTTGCATCAATTCACGCCCGGCCTCCCCGGCCAGGCGCTGGCCGCCGGCTTCGGTGGCCTCGTCTTCGAGGCGGACGACGTGGCGCTCCGACCCGTCGGGCACCGCCGCTGCCGCGAGCAGTTGCAGCCGGTTCCCAATCACGCGGGCCAGCGCCCCCACCGGAGCTCTGCAGGAGCCGCCGGTCGCCTGGAGCACCCCCCGCTCTGTCAGAACGGCAAGGCGGATGCCGGGGTCGTCCAGCTCCGCAACCGCGTTCAGCACGCGCGTCTCGGCCGCGCGACACTGCACCGCCAGCGCGCCCTGGCCGGGCGCGGGCGCCACGACTTCGGGTGGCAGGCGCTCGTCGATGCGTGAGCCGGCGCCCAGCCGGTCCAGCCCGGCGGCGGCCAGAACCAGGGCGTCCACCTCGCCAGCATCGAGCCGCCGCAGCCGCGTGTCGACGTTGCCATGCAGGGGGCGGTGACGCAGGTCGGGCCGTACGTGCAGCACGAAACCGGCTCTGCGCGGGCTGTCCGTGCCGAACCACGCGTTTCGCGGCAGCGACTCCAGCCGGCTTCCGCCTGCCGCCGTGACGAGCACGTCGCGTGGATCCTCGCGCTCGGGGAACGCCGCTACGACCAGGCCGTCGCGGCCGGCTAGGGGCACGTCCTTCGCACTGTGCACGGCCAGATCGATCTCGCCGTCGACCAGCGCCTGTTCGAGCGCGGTCACGAACACACCGACACCAGGCGAGAGGTCGATGGGTCTCCGGTCACCCTCGGTTACCACCGTGACGAGCTCCACCCCGTGCCCGAGCCGTCGCATGCGCTCGGCCACCACAGAGCTCTGGATCTGCGCCAGGCGCGAGCCGCGGGTACCAAGGCGCAGCTTCCGCGTCACAGGTCGAACAACCTCCGGGCCGCCTCGCCCTGGCTGCCGTCCTGGTCGGACCGCAGCGCACTGATCGGCTCATGAAGCAGGTCCGTCACCAGCTGCCGCGACATCGCTTCGACCAGTTCCCGCGCGCGTTCATCCAGGTCGGGCAGACGTCGCAGCAGCCGCTCCACCCGAGCCTGGCGCCGCGCTTCGCCCCTCTCCCGCAGTGCCACCAGCGTCGGCACCGAGCCCCTGCCCCTCAGCCAGCCCATGTAGTCCGCCACGCCGTTGGCGACCGCAGCGTCCGCGGCGGCTGCCCACGAGGACTCGACCGGCGCGCGCTGCCAGAGCTCGTCGATACCGAGGAAGTTTGGCCCCAGCGATTTCTGCACGCTAATCGGCACTGCGGGCGGCACTGAGAGGTCGGCGATGGGCGGCATAGGCAGCTGCGGCCGGGCCGCAGAGGCGCCCACTGCGGCCAGCTCCGACCACTGGCCGCGGAGTGCCACCGCCACCGCGGCCATCTCTGGAGCACGCCGCGCGGCTCCGGCCAGGTCGAGCCGTGCCGGCCCGGGAGCCCCTGGTGCTCTCGGGGCTGTATCGCGCTCGCGGAGGCGGCCGGCCACGGTGACTACCCCTCCTGCCGCGGCGGCGGCCGCCGCCAGCGCGACGCCTATCGTCCCCGTTCCCACCACCAGCACAGGCTGGCCCGACAGCTCCGTCCGCGCCGCCAACCAGCTGACCGCCCGCTCAGCCAGCCCATCCTGCACCACCGCCATTCCAGCGACCGGGGCCCGTGGCATCCCCCCAGCGCGCGCCGCCCGCCCTGCGGCGATCGCGCACTCGAACAGCCGAGCCACGCGCTCGTCGGTTCCCCGCTCACGTGCCTGCACCAGGGCGTCGCGCACCTGGCCCAGGATCTCGCTCTCACCGGGCACCGCGCTCTCCAGCCCGGCAGCGACTCTGAAAAGCTGGCGTACGGCCCTGTCGCCTTCGAGGCGCCTCATGTCCTGCTGGGCAGGGCTGGGGCCAAAGCCGTACAGCTCAACCCGATGGCACGTCGCCAGCAGCACCCAGTGTCGATGGAACTCGACCAGCTCCGCCAGCGATGCCGCAAGCTCGGCTCGCCGGTGGACGTCCAGCTCATCGGCCTGGACGACCAGAGCCCAGGGCAACCCTCCAGTCATAGTCAAACCTGCCTAAAGCTAGCAAATCCGCGTCAAATCTGCGTGACGGCGGCGACCAGGCCCTCGACGCTGGGGCGGTCGGCCTGGGCGAGCACGCGGAAGCCCTTGTCGCGTGCCACCTCAGAGGTGGCGGGGCCGATCGTGACGGCCGGCACCCACCGCGGGTCGCGCTCTGCCAGGCGCAGCAGCCCGAGCACGGCCGAGCCCGAAGCGAACAGCACCGCGGCCAGCTCCGGGTCAGCCAGCGCTGCGGCCACGCCAGCTCGCGATGCCTCGGGCCCGATCACAGTGTGGTAGACGGCCAGCTCCGTGACCACGGCACCGGCTTCGCGAAGCGCCGCCGGCAGGTCGGGCGCCGCGGCGTCGGCCCGCGCGAGCAGCACGCGGAGTCCGGGCAGTGGCCCCAGCAGTCGGATAGCGTCTGCGATTCGCAGGCCTCGGCTCTCATCCGGCATGGCGGCCGCGCGTATTCCAAGGGCGGCCAGCACTGACGCAGTGCGAGGGCCTACCGCAGCCCAGCGGACCGCCGCGGGCCTGGTCGAGCGCTCCACGAGAGCCTGCGCCCCGGCCCCGCTCGTCACCACCGCCCAGTCGAACTGACCCAGGTCGGGCGACTCGAACACAACCGGCTCGATGGCCACGGTCGGGGCGGCGTGCACGCGCCGCCCGGTTTCACGCAGCCGGACCACCAGCGGGTCGCGGTCTCCCTGCGGCCTTGTCGAGAGCAGTGCAGCCTGACTCATCCGTGCTGCCACCCCTCCATGAACGCCAGCAGGAGCTCGTCGAAGGCGCTCTCGGCGTCCACCAGCAGCCCGGTCGCCTCCCTTGTGTCCAGGCCACGCTTGCGCGCGGTCGCAGCAAGCTCGGCGATGAAGGGCGCGCGAAACCGCAGGAAGGTCTGCACGCCCTCACTCAAGGACGCCCCCAGGGCGGCGGTGCTGGCCCCGTACTCGGCGGCATGGCCGGCCGCCTCGTGAAGGTTGGCCATCGCCGGCGCCGGGGCATCGGCATCCAGGTGGGCGAGGAGGCACTCGACCATGTGCCGGCCCCGCTCTCTGAACAGCTGCCGGTCGGCCTCCGGCAGCCGCGCCAGGAGTGACATCGGTCGTCCCTCGACCCCCCCGAACAAGGGGCGGTAAGCGCGCGCCATCCGTTCGCTGGAGGCACCCAGGTCGGCCAGATGCGGGCGGCGAGTGCGGTTGGACGGCAGAAGGGCCATGATGGCGGCGCGGGGAAACCGCCGGTGGCCGCCTGGCGTGGTGAAGCTGGCCACCTGCCCGCGGTCGGCCCAGCGCCGCAGCGTGCCCTGGCTGATGCCGAGCAGCCGGCTCGCTTCCCCGAGGTTGAGCCACGAATCGAACTCGCCTGGCGGCGTCTCGGCCTCAGAATCTGGTGAAATCTGTTCGAGGCTGTCCAGAGCTTCCCAAATCTACGCCGGTTCGGCGTCCACCAGCGTGACAACCAGTCAACGAGAGCCTCAGATCATCCCGACCCACACAGCCGACGGCCTGAGGTGGATGCGCTCTGACGCTCTGATACGCCTGATGCCCCTGGCCGCGGCAGTGGGTGCGGTGTGGCTGGTGGCCCGCCCGGGCTGGCTTGGCCTGGGCCCTGGGTGGCCCAGTGCCCAGCTTGCATTCGGCCTGACCGGCTTCGTCCTCTTCTTCCTGGCCGCCTGCGTGGTTCAGCGCGCCATGACCAGGCGCCGCGGCAGCCTGCTGGTACCGGCCTCACGCTCGGACGCGGCTCTTCAGACCGGCTATTACCTGATCAACGCCCCGATCGAAGAGGCGTTCTTCCGCGGGCTCGTACAGGGCGGCCTCATGGCGCTTGTAGGTCCATTGGCGGGCATTGCCGTGGGCACCAGCCTGTACGTTCTCTACCACCGCCTGGGACGCTGGGCATGGATGGATGTGCTGGCCACCTCGCTGGTCGGCCTGCCTATGGCTCTGGCCTTCTGGCTGCTGCCGGGCCCTCCGTCGCTCGTCGGCGTCTCGCTCGCCCACGCGGGGGCCACGTGTGGCTTCCTTGGCCCAGGCCCCTGGCTCCTGCAGCGGTTGGGCCTGCTTGGATCCCCTTTGCCTGACAGGAAAGCGGAAGGCTGGGGTGAGGGGAATGAAGGACGGGACGCGAGCAGTCCATGACGGCACGGCAGCTGCGGGTGCTTGTGCTGGCCGGGCTGGCAGTGCTGCTTGTGAGTTTTGACAGCTCGGTCCTGGTGCTGGCGCTGCCTGCCATCGCGGCCGAGCTCCACAGCTCAGTTCCCGCTCTGACCGAGCTGGGTTCGGCGCTGGCCCTTGGCTCACTCGCCGCGCTGCCGCTCTCAATGCTGGCCGACCGGCTGGGTCGCCGCCTGGTCCTGGCCGCCGCCGTCGCCGGCTTCTCCGCTGCAAACATCGCAAGCGCGGCTGCACCGACCCTGGCCTGGCTGACGGCCGCGCGCGTGGTCGCGGTCTGCTTCGAGACGGTTGCGGCCAGCGTAGCCACAGCGTTGGTGATCGAGGAGGTGTCGGAGGCGCGCCGCGGTCTGGCGGTCGCCGCCATCACGGTCATGGCCGGGGCAGGCACAGGCATGACCACGCTGCTCTACCCATTGCTGGCGCCTCGGTGGCGGCTGCTATACCTGGTCGGCAGCGCCGGCTTGATCGCGGCGCTGCTCCTGGCGCGCATGCTGCCGGAGAGCCGGGCCTGGACCGCAGTCGCGATCGCCCAGAAGCGGCACTTCGCCGCCCGGCTCCTGCTCACCCCGCCCTGGCGCAAGAGGCTTCTCGTGGTCGGACTGGCCGCGGCTCTCGGCTCGCTCCTGTTCCAGCCCGCCGGCCTGCTGGTGGCGCTCTTCGCGAGCCGGCAGCTGGGCCTTGGGCCGGCGGCGATCAGCGTCGTCGTGGTCGTGTCCGGGTTGGCCTCGATACCCGCGTTCCCCATCGGGGGAGCCCTGTCCGACCGGCTTGGCCGCCGCACCGTGGCAGTCGTCCTGAGCGGCCTGACCGCCTGCTTCGCGGCGGCGTCCTTCTCCGGCAGCAGCGCCGGCTACTGGGCCGGCAACGTGATCTGGAGCATTCTGGCCAGCGCCGCTTCGCCTGCGCTGGGCGCCTGGTACGGCGAGCTGTTTCCGACCCGCGCTCGGGCGACCTCCGAATCCGCAGGGACGGCGGCCGCCGCGCTGGGGGGCGTGGTCGGCTTCCAGCTGGTGGGAGCGCTCCAGCCCCACCTGGGCCTGGGACCGAGCTTGATGGCGATGGCGGCCGGCGCGCTGGTGGGGGCCCTTCTGCTGCTGGCGCTGCCGGAGACGCGGGGCGAGCCGCTGCCAGCCTAGAGGTGCGGCCACATGCCAGCAGAATGCGTTCACTTGGACCACAGCCGCGAAACAGCTCCGACTGGCCCGTCGCCGCGGTCCTCCCAGGTTAATGAAATACGGCGCCAGGTCTGTAGGTAAACAATTTGCAAGCGCAGGGACCTTCGAGCGGGCGCCCGCAGGGTGTTCCGAGGGCTGTTCGGCTTCGATTGGACGTTAGCCCTTGCTATCCGGCTAGAATGCAATCAATCTGAAAGCGCACCAGACTGCGGTGCGTGGCCTCAACCCAGGCCCCCCTGTCAACGCCTTGATCCCACTTCAGTTCCCGCCACTGACGTGGCTGGCGAATCCAGCCCCATGAGCGCGCCCAATCCCGGCGACATACTCCCGCTCTGGCAGCCCGAAATTCCGGGCGAGGAGATCCAGACCGGACGGCTCGGCATCCGTGTTCGCCCAGGAAGCCCGGCCGAGGCCAAGCTTGCCATCATTCCGGATGGGCCGGAGTGGCTGCGGCAGGCCCTCGAGGAACGAGGCGAGATCGACGGCACCTACACCTGCACGCGTCCCGACAAGCCTCTCGACTTCACCGGCCAGGTCGATTCAACGCTGGTAACCGGGCGGCTGGGCCGAACCCCGCTGGGCCTGGCGCTGGAAGTCGTGGACATGCAGCAGCTCGACCGCGAGTTCGTGATGGAGAAGTCGCGCCTCAACCTGCTTTACCACGAGCTCGCCCTGGTCGCCGAGTGGGACGGCGAACTGGAGGGGCTGACCTCGCTGGTCCTGCGCGAGAGGGCAAAGGAGCTCCCCATCCTCGACTCCACGCTTCGGTTCATCGAGCATCTACGTGACTACCGAGAGCGGCTGGCGGAGGCGACCATCCGCCGCTACGAGGCGGTCGAGCAGTGGCTCGAGTGTCCGCACTGCGAGAACATCGCGCCAACGTCCAACGGGATCCATTGCCCTGAATGCGGCGAGGACATGCGCGGCGGCGAGTACGTCCGTGCGGCGCTGCGCCTGGTCGACAGCAACGACGCCCGCATCTACCGTGGCATCGACTCGCTGACGGTTCGCTCGGCCGGCTTCCCCGAGTACCGAGGCATGACCCTCGACCGTGTCCAGGGCCAGACTCTATGGGTCTCCTTCCGTCGCTATGACCCGTTGCCCGACGAGGGTGTGGTCCTGCCCACCGCCAGCGTGGAGATGTTCGACGCCCAGAAGTCGGTCATCCGCCAGCTCCAGATCGGCTCCCCGCGCACGGGCGCGCTGGCTGCACAGCTCGCCGACCCCGGCTGGCTCGGCTCGCCGCCCAGGATGCCGCTCGAGGGTCGCCGCGCCCATCACCTGCCAGACCCGAACGAAGAGCAGGCGGAGGCCGTGGCCAGGGTCATGGGCATGCGGCCAGGCCAGCTCTACCTGATCCAGGGCCCGCCCGGCACCGGCAAGACCACGGCAATCGTCGAGTCGATCCGCCGCATCCTGGGCCGCAACCCGAACGCCTCCATACTCCTGTCCTCGCACTCGAACGACGCCGTTGACACTGGCCAGGAGCGCCTGCTGGGCTTCTCGCACGTGCGCCAGGCCCGGGTCGCTGAGCCGGGCAAAGTGCCGCGCCGGCTGCGGCACACCCTGGTCGAGGGCGACGACCTGGAGCCGTTCAACCTTGTCGCGGGCACCGTCAACCGGCTCGCCATCGATTCACGTCTGCGCTTCCGAGTCTTCGACTGGCTGATTCTGGACGAAGCCAACAAGGTCCGCGCCAACGAGGCGCTGGCCCTGATGCCGCTGGCCAAGCGCTGGGTCATGATCGGCGACCTCAATCAGCTGCCTCCGGTGATGGAGGAGGCCGCTCTCGGCTTCGAGATCCGCAGCCACCTTGATGAGGTGGTGCGGGACGACAGCTTCTACGGGTACCTGTGGGAACTGGTGCCCGCAGGTTCCCAGATCATGCTGCCCCGTCAGTACCGGATGCGGGAGCCGATCGGTCGGGTCGTCTCAGACCTGTTCTATGAAGGCAAGCTGATCCATGAAGCGCCGCACCAGCGGATGCCGCTTCCGTGGCCGTTCGACCGCGAGCTGGTGTGGGTGGACACAGGCGCCCAGGAGGAGTATCGGGACGCCCAGAAGTCGGTCGCCAACGAGTTCGAGGTGGCGCTCTGCAAGGACATCACCTCGATCGTCCGCAAGCGGGTGCGCAAGGCCAAGCTGGCCGTGATCGCGATGTACAACTCGCAGGTCAACCGCCTG
>Ga0126378_10001727_pt1 | contig 16139 bp, 11 predicted proteins | sample PanSoiMetPlot_23_FD_92587 | JGI IMG/M metagenome (GOLD analysis project Ga0126378, IMG submission 92587) | Tropical forest soil microbial communities from Panama - MetaG Plot_23 | ecosystem: Environmental > Terrestrial > Soil > Tropical forest > Bulk soil | place: Panama | collected 2016-02-17 | reverse complement strand
GGTCTGTCGGCAGATGCCCGCAACATCCAGCGCCAGGCATTCGCCGGCTTGCTTTGGTCTAAGCAGTTCTACCACTTTGACGTGCGTGCTTGGCTCGAAGGTGATCCCGCAGGTCCGCCGCCTCCGGAAAACCGCAAGAAGGGCCGCAACCAGGAATGGGCAAATCTCTACAATGCAGACGTAGTGTCCATGCCGGACAAATGGGAATACCCCTGGTATGCCGCGTGGGACTTGGCATTCCATTGCATTCCGCTCGCTCAAGTCGATCCTGATTTCGCGAAGGAACAGCTCACGCTTCTCCTGCGCGAATGGTATATGCACCCGAACGGGCAACTGCCCGCCTACGAGTGGGCCTTCGGCGATGTCAATCCACCAGTTCATGCCTGGTCGGTCTGGCGTATATACAAAATCGAAAAGCGCGTTCGAGGTGCTGCCGACCGTGATTTCCTGGAAAGCGCATTTCACAAACTTCTTCTCAACTTCACTTGGTGGGTCAATCGGAAGGACGCCGAGGGCATGAACATTTTTCAGGGCGGCTTCCTGGGGCTTGACAACATTGGTGTCTTCGATCGCTCCGCTCCCCTGCCGACCGGCGGGCATCTCGAACAATCTGACGGAACCAGTTGGATGGGCATGTATTGTCTCAATATGCTGGCCATCGCTCTCGAACTCGCCCGCGAGAATCAAGCCTATGAGAGCGTAGCCAGCAAATTCTTCGAGCACTTTGTCCATATCGCTCACGCCATGAATGACCGCGGCGGCGAAGGCATCGACCTGTGGGATAAGCAGGATGGCTTCTACTATGACGTGCTTCATTGCCCCGGTGGACAGCGCCACTACCTCAAAGTTCGATCTCTTGTGGGGCTGATTCCGGTGCTTGCCGTCGAAACTTTGGAACAAGAAATCATCGACCAACTGCCCGGCTTCAAGCGCCGTATGCAGTGGTTCATCGACAATCATCCAGACGTGCCGAACCATATCGAGGCGCAACAAACCTCTGCGCGCGGTACGCGACGGTTGCTCTCACTGGTGAACCGTCCCCAACTCGAAAGCGTTCTCCACTACATGCTCGACGAATCCGAGTTTTTCTCTCCGCATGGCATCCGCGCCATCTCGCGCTTCCACAGGGACAACCCCTACGTGATGCACGTCAACGGCAGTGAACATCGCGTAGACTATGAGCCGGCGGAATCTTCTACCGGTCTCTTTGGGGGAAACTCCAACTGGCGCGGTCCTGTATGGTTCCCGATCAATTTTCTCTTGATCGAAGCGCTGCAAAAGTTCCACCACTTTTATGGTGATAGCTTCACGACGGAACTGCCAACCGGGTCCGGTCAGAAAGCCTCCTTGTGGCAGGCCGCTGCGGAGATTTCTCGCCGTCTTACCCGCATCTTCCTGCGTTCGAGTGACGGCAAGCGCCCCGTATACGGCGGCCTCGACATCTTTCAGAACGACCCCCACTGGCGCGACCTGATCTATTTCCACGAATACTTCCACGGGGACAATGGCGCCGGTATAGGCGCGAGCCATCAGACCGGCTGGACGGGCCTGGTTGCCAAGCTCATTGAGCAGAGCGGCGACGGAATGTAACTTTGGCTCAACAATTTCCAGCGACAATTTCTGAGGAGAGGGCGATGCAATCAATGACAGAGACACGAAGCAACGGAATCGGAACGAACCGCGAATTGGTGAAGGCCGTCGCTGTGATTCCCGGCAAAGCGAATACCATCCATCTCCGCGAAGTCCCGAAGCCGAAGACGGAAGATGTCCCCGGCGGCCGAGGCGTATTGATCAAAATCTTGCGCGTCGGCGTCGATGGAACAGACAAGGAAATTAACGCTGCTGAGTACGGTGCGGCTCCCGCTGGCGACGACTATCTCATCATCGGTCATGAAAGCTTTGGACGTGTCGAGGCGGTAGGACCCAATGTCACCGAGTTCAAGACTGGGGACTACGTTTCTTTAACAGTGCGCCGTCCCGGCTCAAGTATTTACGACCAGATCGGTACATACGACATGACCACCGATGACACCTACTTCGAACGAGGAATTAATCTCCGCCACGGTTTTCTGACGGAGTATGTCGTGGATGAACCCGAGTACATCATCCGCGTGCCAGAAAACCTGAAAGAAGTTGGCGTTCTCATGGAGCCGATGAGCGTCGCCCAAAAGGCCATCGAACAGGCCTACCGGATTCAGCAGCGGCTTCGCGTGTGGAGACCCAAACGCGCTGCCGTCCTTGGCGCGAGCACACTCGGACTCCTTTCAACTCTCGTCTTGCGTCTCCGCGGCCTCGACGTCACGACGTTTGGCAACACGATGCCGCCCTTTCTGAATTCTCAGCTTCTCGAAGAATTAGGCGCCGGTTACATCAGCACCAAGGAAATGTCCTTGACCGAGGCCTCCGCAAAATTCGGCCCTTTCGATCTGATTCTTGAAGGCACAGGCTACTCGCCACTCGTTTTCGAGGCGATGAATGTTCTCGCCAAGAACGGCGTCCTCGCCATGGTCAGCGTGACAGGTGGGTCTCGCCAGATCGAAGTTCCCGCAGACAAGATCAACCTTGGATTCGTCCTCGGGAACAAGGTTGCCTTCGGAAGCGTCAATGCCAACCGTGAATATTTCGAATCAGGAGTCAAAGACCTCTCGACCGCGGAACTCCAATATCCCGGGTGGCTGAAGAAACTTCTTACGCACCCTGTGAAGGGATTGGAGAACTACGAGGAAATCATTCGACTGCTCACCGATACGAAGGGAGCAATCAAGGTATATTGCGAGGTCGCAGCAATTGAAGGCAAGCAAACGGCAGCCGCGGCAAGCTAGAAGGTAGCTTTTTCAGATGTCCGGGGAGGAACCAATGAGTGATGTGGTTTATGTCTCTAAATCGCGGATCGAACGTAGGAAGGGTCCGCTTCGCATCGCCAATGTTGCTGGCGAGCCGCAACCGGTGGTTTTCAGCGTACACGGCGCCATCGCGAACCACTACAAAGTGGATCCGGCAACTCTGACCGAATCCCACGCCTCGACGCTCGATTACGTCATCGCCTCCACCGCAGGTTGAATGCTAGGTACCTTTGGAGGTGCGCTGGAAGCGCGCCAAATCGATGCCAGCAACGGGCGGCTTACGGGAGAGATTACCGGTGAGGTTGAGACCGAGGACGGCGTGCTGGTCGTCCGGAGGATCCATGTCGAGATGCGCCTCGTCGCGCCGGAACAAGCGAGACCCGTTGTAGAGCGTGTCCACGAGATATACCCGATGCATTGCCCACTCTATCGAACATTCCACAAAACACTTCAGCTCTCCTCTTCGTGTACGCTCGTGCCACCAACGGATTAACCGGGATCGGTGAGCGCCCTCACCGATTCCAGGTCCATTTAGAGCTGGAATGCATTTTTAGTCGGCTGCACTGAGCTCAGGGAGCTTCAATGTACCAAGAATCGGAAAAACCTCATGCTTTGGTCTGCACTGAGGTTTGGGGCGGCAATCGAAAAGTCACTCGCACGGTAAAGATGCCGAGTCTGATCGCATGGGTAGCCTCGGCTCCCCTCAACGAAGGGAAAGGAGGAGGAGACCTTCATTATATGTCCGTCTGCGATTACGACTTGATCTCCCGCATAGCTCTCGCCGACGTAAGTGGACATGGTAGCGAAGTGGATGGAGTGACTCAGACGTTGCGCAACCTAATGCACAAGAACATCAACGCATGGGATCAGTCGGATTTCATGCGAGGGGTCAATGAGACATTTGGCCAAAACGACGATCATAAATATGCCACGGCAATCGTCTTGAGCTTCCATCGGGTCCTGGGCCGGCTGGCGTTCAGCAACGCTGGGCATCTGCCTCCGCTGTGGTATCACGCTGCCGAAGAGGCCTGGGGATGGCTTGAGGAGGGCGCGGAAGCCAAAAAAGTCTCGGGATTACCAGTTGGGTTGATTCCCGGCACCGAATATAGTCAGACGGTTGTAACTTTGAAGCCATCGGATCTTCTCGTGCTCTACACAGATGGAATCACCGAGGCTGGGAACGAGACAGGGAAGGAGCTGGGACGAGAACAACTTCTAGCGTGGGTCCGACAGGCTCCGGTGGACTCTCCGAGAGCGCTGGGAGAAAACCTGCTTGAGCAATTTGAATTGTTCCGGGGCAAAATTCGCAATGACGATGAAACGCTGCTCGTGTTGCAACGCGAACAAGAATCCCGTCTTTTCATGTTGGGCCAGGTTGCAAACAGCTATACATTCGGCCGGTTGCTGAGGTCAAAGAAACGCAAACCCGCCAAAAACCAATAGCTGGACATGCTCACAACGAATCCAAAAAGCTCCTGAATAATTCCAGAGCGGGTTCGTTCACTCGACGCGGCAAAGCAATAGAGAAACTGCTGGGTCGTCCCGAACCCTACATCGCGCACTTCTCCAACTCTCCCAATGTTACACAACGGTTCCTAATACCGTCATGGCTGAGAAACCACGCCGTGGGGGTGGAACCTTGGCCGAGCCTCGGCTTTGTTCAGGGTCCAACTGGGGTCCAAAACTCGGCCAATTTGTTAGTTTTTCGGGGGTCTCATTGCTATAAGGGCAATCGAATCAATGGGACTTAGAGTCTGACCTTCAAGCTCATAACCCGAAGGTCGTCAGTTCAAATCTGACCCCCGCAACCATTCTGAGGATTAATGGGCCGGAGACCAGGACTCCGGCCTTTGCTTTTTTGATGCGTAGGTTACTAGGCCGTCGGGCTGCCTTTTTCTAGCGACTCGCCCGTCAAATCGGAAGTGCCGGTAAAAAGACGCATGAGCTGTGAGTCAAACATGCTCTACTGCGTTGAGGCCAGCTCTAACGCCAGGCGCTCTGGCCTTCGACAATCGTAATGTAGCGGTTGATGGGAGGGTCCACGAAGCGTTGAGTGATGCCCGAAGGCAGCGGCCACTTCACTTCCAGCCAGTCCATTTTCTCGCGTTTGCCTAGTCCAAGAACAATTCGCGGATCATGTGAAGAGAGATAGCTGCCCCCGCCAACTTTGAAGCGGCCTTGCCTCAAATCCCCGGCCTGATAGGTAACGCGCGCGCCGACGGCGTCGGGATTTGATTTCTTGCCGACGAGATTCAGGCCGAGCCAATGGTTCTGGCGGCCAGCATTGTTTCGCAACAAGACCGGGGCGCCATCGTTAACGGAAATCAGCACATCCACAGCGCCATCGTTATCGAAGTCGCCGAGAGCGAGGCCGCGCGCTGACAAAGGCCGAGAAAAGATTGGGCCGCTCTCCGGGCTAATGTTCTTCAGACCCGGGCCTGTGTTTTGAAAAAGGAGAAGCGGCTCACTGTAAGTGACACCCGGTGTGATTTTGTCGATCAAATCATCGGGATGCCCATTCGCGATCAATAGGTCGAGCAAGCCATCGTTGTCGAAGTCAAAAAACTTTGCACCCCAGCCGCTCATCATTTGCGAAGCGCGGGCCACGCCGGCAGGTCCGGCTTTGTCCTCGAACCATTCGTCGTGTCTGTTGCGGTATAGGCCATAGAACTCGTGGTCCAAGTTCGTCACGAACAAATCCATCCAACCATCTTGATCGTAGTCGGCCGAATCCACGCCCATACCCGAACGCGCTTTTCCTCCGGGGCTATAAGCGACACCGGCGGTGAATCCAATTTCCTCGAAGCGCTTTCCCTTGCGATTCACAAACAGGAAATTTGCGGTCGTATCGTTAGCAACAAACAGGTCCATGAAGCCATCGTTGTTGATGTCCGTGGCAACGACTCCCCAAGCTTTCCCTGGGTTATCGGCGATGCCCATCTTCTGGCTTACATCAGTGAATGTCCCGTCCCCATTGTTGTGAAACAGCCAGCTCGGCATGGGGTCAAAGATGCGCGGATAGCAATACTCGTTCAGTCCCGCTAGCCCGGCTAAGTTTGGCGCTTTACATACATGATGCTTCAGCTTGCTGAAATCCACGAAGCGGCCAACGAAGAGATCAAGCCGCCCGTCATTGTCGTAATCAAACCACACCGCGCTGGAGGCCCATCCGGGAGCCGCGACTCCAGCTTTCTCCGTAACGTCGCTGAATGTGCCGTCACCGTTGTTGTGATAAAGAATGCTGCGGCCGTATTGCGTGACGTATAGATCGGGGAAACCGTCGCCGTCGTAATCACCGACGGCTGCGCCCATGCCGTAGCCTCCGCCCATCACGCCTGCCTTTTCGGCGACATCGGTGAATGTTCCGTCGCGGTTGTTGCGGTAGAGCGCGTTGCGCAAGGGCTTGGAAGGCGTCCAGAAATCGCACGGCCCGCTGTTGACGAGATAGATGTCCATCCAGCCGTCGTTGTCGTAATCAAGGAAAGCGCAGCCAGCGCCCGTGGATTCGGGGAGATACTTTTGCGGGGATTTGCCACTTGTGTGGAAGAAATCGACCTTCGAAGTGGAAGGAAGCACTTCGGTGAATGGCAGCGCGAGATCGGATTTTTCGGGCGAAAGCGCAAAATCCGGGAGAGCGGAAACTGCGCCGGAAGCGGCCAGCGCTCTGAGAAACTCGCGGCGGTGAAAGAGATTAGTTCTCATTGAGTCAGTCCGGATAGGCAGAGCCGGGTTTGGCAATCCGTATCCAATGATCTGTGAAAGTGGAGTGCAAATTGGGCGGCTCAACTTTGGGCATGTGGCAACTCGCGCAGTTCTTTTTGGCAACGGGACATGGGGCGCCTGGCCGATTGGATGTTCTCTTCTCCGCAGTGGTCAAAGTATGACATTCGAGACAATTGGAATCGTAAGAGGCAACGTCATGCACCAAAGGCTTGTGAGGGTCGTGACAGAAAACGCAGGTTAGGCGAGTGTCCCCTTTTTTCCAGCATTGGCTGTTCTCCAGTCGATAAGGAGCGAATCGCACGTTAAGCACACCAGGCGCATTTACCTGGCCCGAGACAACGTCTTGCCAGGTACGGTGGCAGGCCCCGCAGAAGTCGACGTAATCCACACGTTCAAACCGTGCAGGATTCAGAATCAATCCCGAGCCGCGTTTCTCGGTGTGAGCCGTAGCCGCGGCCACATGCCTGGCGCCAGGACCATGACACGCTTCGCAAGTAACTCCAGCAAAGGATTCATTGGGAGTGAACTCGTTGCCGGTCGTTGACCCAGTCGTATGGCAGCCAAAGCATTTGCGACTCTCGGCTGCCGGCATCGGACGCCCCGCAGCTTCTTCCAAACTCCCTGGAAGGGAGACCGATTGTCCCGGAGTAATGTCGAGCGCCTTCGGGCCGGTGTAAAAGCTCACATGACTCTCGCAGAACTTTTCATCCTTCTGATAAAGGTAGGTTTGTCCCATGTGCCCTGAACCAAACGCCCAAAGTAAATCAACGGAAAGAGATGTAGTGGAGTTGCTGATCGTCATGACAGGCTTATCAGATCGTCTTTCGATCTGGTAGCGATACGGCCCCAACCGAAATTCTAAGTGGTTATATTCGCGAAGCCACTTCGAATCTGCCGCGTGTTTAGCGGCTTGATACATTGCCGATTTCTCCTGGGTTTCCGACTTGAGTTCATGGCAATCGTAGCAGGCATCCGGGCCGACGAATTCATCCCGGCTGACAGTTCCCTTCGTGGGCCACCAGCCCGGACCAATTATTCGAAGCGCCGTGGGCAGGGAGATGGAACTGGACGCCGGAACTTGGGATCTACTCACAACACATGATGCGGTCAGGAAAAGCAGGGCTGCTCCCAGGCTTGCTGTGACCGATGGCGAATGAAAGTTGGCGTTTCTCACTGCTGAGGTTTTTGACGCTCGAGTCCTTCCGAGACACGCCGCTTAATCTGTTCGAGGTTTTTGGCCGCTTCCCGCTGTAACGCTGCTTCGCGATTGGCGTCTTCCTTGCGCCCGGCGCCGTTGTATGCAAGCGCCAGTTGGTAGTGCCCCGTGGGGCTGTCGGGCGCCAGTTTCTCGTATTTCTCCAATGGCGGAATGGCTTCGGCAAACTGTTGTTGAGCGACGAGGGCAGAGCCCAAACCCAGGTAGGCCTCAGCAAATCCGGCATTGATCTTTGTAGCCCGTGTGTAGTGCTGAACCGCAACGGGGAGGTTATTCTCGTCTTTCGAAAGTTCTCCAAGAACGTATTCCGCCGCCGCGTTATTAGGGTCGATTGCCAACTCCTCCTCGAAATTCTTCTTTGCCTCACCGACGGCTTCCGGAGTGGGCTGGCCCGAAAGAAGCACGCGGCCCAGCCGCGCATGCATCCCCGGCAATAGCGGATTCATTTCGATGATCCTCCGGTACTCGGTCGATGCTTCGGCAGTCTTGCCCTGCGTTTCCAGCGCCTCTGCATTCAGCAGATAAACCTGGTAGGAGAATGGCGCTTCACGAACCAGATCTTTCGAAGCGCGAAGCGAAAGGTCAGACAAAGCATGGACCGCTGCGTAAAGCACTTCCGGATCCCGTGGAAACTCGCGTTGCAGCACTGTGAGAAAGTCGAGAGCGTCGTAGGAACCCTTCTGGGTCATTGCGCAATTTAGACCGAGAAGGCCGATGCGCTTCTTCAAATCGCGGTCGGTGGCCTGGTGGATGGATTTCCTAAGAAGGGGAAGGGCTTCCGTGCAGTGGCCCGTCTCGGCGAGGGACACAGCGCGTTGGGGACCGGAAGTCGCCGACAAAGCGCTGGTCGGGTTTTTTGAGGGGGACTGCGCCGCGCTGGCCGGCAGAATCGAGGTGGCGATGACAACGCAGAGTTGGAAAGCATTTTTCATCGCGTTTCATTGTACATCCGCTCTCCGCTCAAGACCCGCTTCCAAAAAGGAACGGCAGGCGCCGAAACGCCTGCCATTCCCATTGGGGTGTTGAGGTGGAAAGTCAGAATATGAACTTCAGACCTAGTTGCAGCTGTCGCGCTCCTTGCGAGCCCACGATCCTTCCTGTGTTCCCGCTGCCGCCGCCGGGAAAAGCTCCTGCGGAGAACGAGCCATTCCAGACGCTTCCCGCAAAGGTCCAATGCGCGTAGTTGAAAGCATTCAACATATCGAGCCGGAGTTCCAGTTTTTTGCTTTCCGTCACGCCAAACTGTTTCTGGAGGCTCAGATCCCAGTTCTGGTCGCGCGGGCCGCGGATGTTGCCGACGCCGCACGTACCAAACGTTCCCGGGGCAGGTGGCGTAATGTTGCCGGTGTCAAACCACTGGATATACGATCCGTGCTGGTTCGGGCCGCTGGTCACGGCTGGGACAAACTGGTTGAGGATCTTGATGGGGCCAGTGCAACTTGGCCGTTCAGACAAAGTATACGGGCCGATTCCATTGGTGCCTGACATATCACCGTAGGAACTCGGGCCCGGGCCGGCGGGCGCGCCCCACCCTCCAAAGTAATTCAGGGTCAAGGCATTTCCGCTGTGGGCAGAGATAATCCCCGCAATCTGCCAGTTTCCGATGATATCGTTGACGACCGGGCTCAAGTCTTTACCAAACTGCTTCCCGCGGCCGACCGGAATATCGTAGTAGAGATAACTGGAAAGAATGTGCGTCTCGTCGTAATAGCACGGACCCCGATCTGAACCTGGGTCATAGATATTTTGCGTTCCGTAAATTCCGGAAGAACTCTCGGTAGTTGCTTGCGAAGTCCAGCCTCCTCCGGCGACCCCAAAGTATCCGGGTGAATTTGTCAGGCATTTGGAGTACGTGTAAGCAACCTGGCCAGTCAATCCATGCCATGACTGCTCCTTCAGGACAGCCTGGAGTGACTCATAGGTGGTGCCTCCGTTGTCCGCATTTAAGCCGGCGAGCGCCTCCTTTCCGCCCAGTCCTGGATTGTCCGCGTAATATAGGTTGTTCGCCGGAGTGGCCCCAGCAATCTGGCCGCCTAGATACGGTCCTGGAGCATACGAGGTGATCAGTTGCCCGGGTTTGGCGATCTTGCCCTGAGCATTTAATCCCATCAGCTGTGCCACATCTTCAAAGTTAATCAGGTGCGTCCCGTGCTGGCCGACGTAGCCGATCTGTGCAGTCAGCGTGTTGGTGAGCTGGTGCTGAATCGCAAAATTCCACTGCTGGATCAATGCCGGACGGAAGGTCGGCGGATAGATTCTGATCCGCGAGCCCGCGTAGCATGAGAAATTGGGCGTAGTACAGTTGGCGGGCAATCCCGGCCACGCGAAACTGCTGTTCAGGGCTTGCACTCCCGTTGTGGCTGGACTCCCCTGGGTAATCGTGCCATAAGGAAGGTTCATCTGAAGTTCTTCGTTGGCACCGCCGCCTTCCCTATAGGACGAAACGCCATAAGCGCCCCGAATGACCGTCTTGCCATGCAACGAGCCTGGCGACCATGCGAAGCCGATGCGCGGCTGCCAGTCCCCTATGCCGAGATAATTGTTATAGAGCGACTTGGAATAGCCGGCCGTTCCCGGCGTCTGGATCTGTCCTGTAAGTAGCCCAAAATTCACGACGTGGTTCTGTGCATCGTGGAATGGAGTATGGTCCTCAAAACGCACGCCGAGATTCAGCGTGAGCGCCGAGTTTACCTTCCAATTGTCTTGAACAAACGTGCCGAAAATGCCTCCACGATTGAAGTGATACAGCCCGCCCCCCAATCCAGAGTCTCTGTTCCCGCTGGCGACATCTCCCAGCCAGAAATCCGCCAATGAGTCCCCCGCAATGGTTGTCCCGTTGCCTGTATTGCTTCCAATAGCAATGGTGCCGAGGGATCCAGCGTTTCCAGCGTACAACCAATTGAGCCGCTCCCGGATGTACTGGAAGCCTGTCGTTATCGTGTGACGGCCTCGGGTGATCACTACGTTGTCCTCATATTGAATGTAGGTATCGAGGAAGTTCTGCATAATCATCGGATCGCCCAATGAAGCATCCCCGGCCATGGCGATGAAGGGGAGACCGCCTTGTTGTCCATTGAGGGAAGTAACCGGACCAGAGCCAGTGATCCCAAGCATTTGGTTGGCGATAGGGCCCAACCCAGAAGTCAGAGTGACATTCTGGAAAAACCGAAACACGTTGATACCCAGGCGCGCTTCATTCAGCAGATTCGGGTTGAACGTATGGGTCCAGCTGACGACGTTGCTCCACCCAGGTTGGTCCGCGGGTACGGCGGCATTGGAGTTTTGGGCGCTGAAAGGCAATCCCGAAAAGGGAGTTCGGCTAGTATGCCATTTCGAATAGCGGTCGAAGATGCTGTCCTTGTCTGACTTCCTAAAGTCGATTCTCAGGTCACCCTGGTCGCTGTTGAAGCGGTTCCCAGAAGCGAAGAAAATGTTGTCGCCCGTAGCGAGGTTGCTGGTCGGCACGGGATAATTCTTCACAAAGGTTGTCGTTAGTGCGGTAATCATGGGGCTTGGCGTGTCTCCCGCTCCCGTATTGCTCCCGCACGTCGCTGCCAAACAATTAAAGGGAGCAGCCCCGCCATGGACAGGATCGAGGATGGTGAACTTTGCGTTGCTGCATCCTGCGGCACTGACTGTCCCGCCGTTTTGCGTGCACCAATCAGAAAAGTCTCCGGAACGTTCGGGCCCGGTGAGAAGCTGGGCGCTGCTGGTCCCGGCGGTTGGAAAACGAAACCCCTGGTAATCCCCAAAGAAGAACAATTTGTCTTTCATGATCGGGCCACCAAAGGTGCCTCCGAACTGGTTGTATCGCAGATGATTCTGCGGTGCAAAGCCATTGCCCCAGGCGGATGTTTTCTGTTTGGAATTCAGATAGTCGTTGCGGAAAAACTCGAATACGTCACCGTGATATTGGTTCGTGCCCGACTTGATGCCCACACTGATTACGCCACCTGCGTAATTGCCGAAATCCGCACTCGGGTTTTGGGCTATGAGATTGAATTCCTGAATGGCATCCGCATTCGGCTGGTAGGCAACTTCGTTGTTCTTTTCTTCGTCGTTAATGACGCCGTCGAGAAAGAATTCAATCGCCTGCTCACGGTTGCCGTTAATGAATGGTCGCCCCTCATCGGTCATGATGTGCGGGGTCATTAGAGCATCCGGATTGTTGGTCGACACGCCGGGTGCAAGTAGAGCCAGCTGAATGTAATTCCGCGATGCCAACGGCAGAGTTGTAAGAGTCTTGGAATCGATGAGCGTGCTGACTTCGGTGGTTTCCGTTTGCAGCACGGGCGCCGCGCTGGTGACCTGGATGGTCTCCGTCACCGCTCCCACCTTCATCTGCACATCAATTCTTGCGGTTTGATTCAAGACCAAAGTAAATGGCGGGATGAGGGCAGTTTGAAAACCTTTTGCCTCCACCCTCACGTTGTACGTTCCCACAGGAATTCTTAAGATGTTGTAGAGCCCGTCGCTGTTTGTCGTCGCCGGCCACGTCGTTCCGCGATCCATGTCCTTGGCCGTCACCATTGCGCCTGCTAAAGCTGCCCCCGAGGAATCGGTAACGGTCCCAGTAATAGACGCGGTTACATCTTGCCCCCATGCCGCGTTCTCGCTGCACAACAGCACAACCAGCGCGCAAATAACCATTCCCAACCCCAAACCGTACATCTTTCTCATGTTTTTCTTCCTCCGCTTCGAGGCCGTCGGCTGCCCAACTGCCTCTGTTCCTGACTAAGTTCCTCGACCGGAAAACCTGCACCCCGAGCTGCTATAGATTCGATGGCGCATAGCTATATAGCACAAAATTCTACTTGTCAAGAGAAAAGTTTTGTTTTATAAAGGCATCCAGTTGGTGCCATATAGCAGCATCCTGCGTGCTCTATATCGGCAACGGCTTTTGCGAGTTCTGCGCCACCTGACGGCTACTTGGAAGAATCCCGCTAAGTGCATGGCGGGCCGAAGAAAGAGTGGGGCATGGCCAGTAAGCCGCTGTTTTTTGTGAATGATGGCGGTGGATATGAAATCGGAAGAATCCACTTTTTAACATTCCGAAGGCAGCGAGCCTGTCTAGAATTGTTGTACGGCGTCAACGCAAGCCCCGGGAGAGAGCATGCAGACTAAGACTCGAACGAATGGAGTACCGGCCTACCGGAGAATCCAAGTTAGCCTCCGGAAGCGCATCGAATCCGGAGATCTGCGTACGGGTGACGCGGTTCCGTCGGAACGCGACCTGGCAAAAATTCATCAAGTCAGCCTAATGACCGCGCGTCACGCGCTTGCCTCTCTTGAGCGCGAAGGGGTCGTAGAACGCCGCCGCGGAATCGGTACGTTCGTCTCAGCTCCAAAGATTCACTTCAATAAATTGATGAGCTACACGGAACAGATGGCCAGCCGCAGCATGACGGCTTCTTCCAAAGTGCTTTTTTCCAAGATCATCGACGATGAGCAGGAGGCCACCGCGCGGCTTTCTCTTCCTCCGAAGAGCAGTATCCTGAAACTCGAGCGCCTGCGGCACTCGGGCGGCGAGCCCTTTGCTTTGGAGACCTGCTATCTTTCCGCGGATGAGTTTTCCGGCTTGCTTTCCGCCCAGCTTCAGCGCGAGTCATTGTTTGGCATCCTGGAGCGCGACTACAAAGTTGTAATTGGGTACGCCGATGAAGAGGTCGACGCCACGGCGGCCGATCCGCGGACAGCAGAACTTCTCGGCATGCCGCGTCGCGAACCGGTCCTGCGGATTCGCCAGGTCATTTTTTCTACCACAGGGAAAAAGGTAATGTACGTTTTGGGTTTTTACCGCTCGGACCGGCACAATCTTGTGATTCGCCGGTTTCGCTAGAAGAATTCCCATGCACTTGGCACGGTGCAGCTGATGACTTCTGAATCGCTACAGAAAGGTCGAAGGACGGTTTCCCGGCTCTCGCTGTCCATTGCCCGAGGAGACTAGATGGACTGGTCTTGAAAACAAGAAAGACAATGATTCTTGCAGGCGATATCGGTGGGACAAAATGTAATCTGGCGCTGTTTGTCGAGAATGGGGATCCGCTTCGCTTGGCGGTCCAACAACGATACGCCACTAGTGACTTTGGCAGCCTCGAGCAACTCATCGATAAGTTTTTGTTCGAGTGCAATGCAGAAGCTGGCCTGCAACCGTTGGGCAAAATCTCCGCGGCTGGTTTCGGAGTGGCTGGAGCCGTTGTCGATGGCCGCCTTGTGGCAAATAACATTCCGTGGGAATTGACTGTAACTGAACTGGCCAACGAGCTAGACCTTGGCTTGGATCAACTTGCTTTGATCAACGATCTTGTCGCTACAGCTTATGGCTTGCCACACCTGGCTCGTGAAGACTTTCTTTTCCTAAACGCAGGCACTCCCCAACCAAACGGAACGCAAGCGCTGATCGCCGCTGGCACAGGGCTGGGACAAGCGATGATCTTTTGGGATGGCCGTCAGCACCGCGCTTCACCGTCCGAAGGCGGGGCCGCAGACTTCGCGCCGCGCACGGACCGCGAGATTGGCTTGTTACAATTTCTCAAACAGCGCATGCCGCGAGTTTCCTGTGAAGAAATTTTTTCCGGCCGTGGCTTCCGCAAGCTCCATGAATTCTTGGATCCAACCGTGCGTCATTCGACTTTCGAAGGTCCCGACGGCGTCTCCGCGAGCGAGATCACGCAGAATGCGTTGCAAGGAAGCTGCGCCGTCTGCGTCGAGGTACTCGATTGGTGGATTGATGCATTCGGGGCAGAGGCTGGCAATCTGGCTCTCCGCGTTCTTGCTTATGGCGGAGTTTATTTTGCCGGGGGCATCATCCTAAAAATCCTTCCCAAGCTGCAAAAGGGTACGTTCTGCCGTTCTTTTGCTGACAAAGGGCCTCTAGGTCCCGTCCTGTCCAATATTCCCCTGGCCGTGGTTCTGAACGAGAACGCTCCTGTCTTGGGCGCTGCGTACCAAGCACTAGCCTCCACGCACGGCGAAGGTGGCCGTGAATAATTCCTGCGGGAAAACGTTTTGTGAGGACGGTGCATGCTTGTAATTCTCAAGCGCGACAGCCACGAAATCTATGAGCAAGCTGCCCAACTCATTGCCAGCGCGATCAAGAAAAAGCCCGCGCTGACGCTCGGCCTTGCCACCGGCAGCACTATGGTCGGCGTTTACGAACACCTCGTGCGCCTCCACAAAACTAGCTCAGTAGATTTCTCGCAAGTTGTAACCTTCAATCTGGACGAATACCTTGGTCTCTCGGCCTCCCATCCGCAGAGCTTTCACTATTTCATGCATGAAAACTTCTTTCGCCACACCAATGTGCAGCCGGAGAACATTCACATTCCCGACGGCAGCATCCGCGGCAACTACGATCAATACTGCGCCTCCTACGAACAAGCCATTCGCGCCGCCGGTGGGATTGACCTACAGCTGTTGGGCATTGGCCGCAATGGCCACATCGGTTTCAACGAGCCAACCTCCAGTCTAGCCTCGCGCACGCGTTTGAAAGTCTTAAGCCGTGAAACTCTGCACGACAACGCAAAATTCTTTGGGCCTCGCGAAGAAAGCCCTGTGTGTGCCATTACCATGGGCATTGGCACGATTCTAGAGGCGCGCACAATTCTCTTGCTAGCCACGGGCGACTCTAAAGCCACGGCCGTCGCCAAGTCCATCGAAGGCCCCGTGTCTTCCGCCGTTTCCGCCTCCGCGCTGCAGCTCCATCCCGATGTGACCTTCCTCCTCGACGAACCTGCGGCTTCGCAGCTTACGCAGCGCGATTATTACCAGCGTGTCCTGCAAATGACCGTGCTGCTCACCCCAGATCGCCTCTCTTGAATCTGTTTCCCGCCTTTCATTAGATCGCCGCACCGGAATTGCTTCCGGATGGCCGACCACTCGGTACTCGACTGCGCCTGGATCTTAATCTTGTAGATGGCGCCCTACTTCGGCTCCCGCATCGAGGGAGTAAAGGTAATACCCACCAGTAGCCCTTCCGGTGAAATAAAACGGCTGACGATTTGTCCCCACGGTTCTTTCCTGTTCTTCACGAGCATTCGATATCCGTCTGCTTCGAGAACCGCGGTTGCTTTTTCGACGCTCTCCACATCGAACTCAATCCAAGCTTGCGGTGCAGGAATGTCCTTGGGCCAGGAATCTTTGCCGAAACAAGACTGGCCCGCCTGAGAAAGCGGCCATAAGGCAAAACTCTTTGCTCCCGGAACAGCCTCGCTGTGAAGATAGCCGTCGGCTTCCTCCTTGAAGGGCATGCCGAGGACGTCGCGGTAAAGCCTGCGACTTTCTCCCGCGTCACGAATGATGGGACCAAAACCCGCGATGAAAAGAACCTTTAACTTTGCCCTGTCCTGCATGGCGTC
>Ga0126378_10001725_pt1 | contig 16149 bp, 14 predicted proteins | sample PanSoiMetPlot_23_FD_92587 | JGI IMG/M metagenome (GOLD analysis project Ga0126378, IMG submission 92587) | Tropical forest soil microbial communities from Panama - MetaG Plot_23 | ecosystem: Environmental > Terrestrial > Soil > Tropical forest > Bulk soil | place: Panama | collected 2016-02-17 | reverse complement strand
GCGCGCTCGAACTGGTCGAGGGCGACCTCGCGTGGGAAGCCGCTGGGAACCGCGCGAGCGGAGCCGCTGCCAAAGACGAGGACCTCCACTCCCAGGCGGCGCGCGCGCTCCAGTGCTGTCGCCGCGTATTCCTCCAGTTGGCCCGGTCGCGCAGCAGGGCCCACCACCTTGAGATCGGCGGGCAGGAACACGTTCGCGGCCCGTGCGCGGAGCGGCGAGTGGTCCATCGCCGCCGCGAGCCGGGCGGCTTCCTCGGCGCCTCCCATCAGCGCCCGGGCCACCGGCAGCTCGATGAAGTCCAGGCCGGGCACCGTCTCCAGAGCGGTCAGCTCGGCTGGGCCGGCGCAGCAGCCAACCGGCAGGTTGCCGCCACTCATTCGAACACCGAGTCGAACAAGTGCATGCGCGGTTAAGTCTAAGGCCTTGGTTCACATCGCCGCAATGGTGTGCTAAGCTGGCCTGGGTCGAACAACGGAGTCGAACAATGAGTCCGGGCCATGCTTCGATGCGCGACGTGGCACGAGTTGCCGGGGTGTCTCTGGCGACCGTCTCCTATGTCGTCAACGGCGGGCCTAAGCCCGTCGGTGCGGCGACGCGGCAGCGCGTCGTGGCCGCGATGCACCGCACCGGATATCGGGCCGGCGGTCGGAGCCGCTCCCGGGCCCGATCGCTGACGATCGGAGCCATCGTCCCCGACGCCACCAACACCTTCTTCGCCGAGGCCCTGGGCGGGGCGGAGTCGGTCCTGGGCGAGTTCGGGCACATGCTGGTGACGGCCTCCAGCAACGACGACCCCGCCCGCGAGCTCAAAGCGCTGAAGGCGCTCAGTCGGGCCCGCGTCAATGGGCTGATCCTGACGCCCAACGCCGACGTGCCGGCCGAGGTGGAGGAGCTGACGTCACGCGGCGTCCCGGTGGTGCTCATGGATCGCGATGGCGGCGCCACCGGGCTGAGCAGGGTCGTCATGGACAACTACGGCAGCGCTTTCCAGGCGACCCGGCTGCTGATCGACAGCGGTCTGCACCGGATCGCATTGGTGAACGGGCCCGAGCAGGTGTCGACCGCGCGTGAGCGCCTTCAGGGCTATCGTGACGCGCTCGGGCGCGCAGGGCTCGCGGTCGACGAGAGGTACGTACGCCTCGGCCCGTTCACGGTCGAGCACGGCCGTCAGGGCACGCTCGATCTGCTCTCGCTCCCGAAGCAGCCCGACGCCATCTTCAGCAGCAGCGTCATCCTCACGGCCGGGGTGCTCTGGGCGCTCCGCGCGCAGCGGCTGCGCTGGCCGGAGGATATCGCGGTGGTTGGCTTCGGCGACTCCGTCTGGGCCTCGCTCGTGACTCCGACCCTGACCGTGATCGAGCAGCCAGTGCGGCAGCTGGGCGAGGTCGCCGCCCGGGTGCTGATGGCGTCCAACGGAGACGCTGGCCAGCCTCAGCAGCTGGTGCTGGAATCGCATCTGATACTGCGCGAGTCCCACCGGCGCCCGGCGCCGCGGGCGGTGGCGAATGGCTGACGGCTGGCGCCTGAGCGTCTTCGGCGACGAGGTCGCTCATGACCTGGAGCAGCAGGTAGCGGTGCTGCAGGAGCACGGCGTCGGCGCGCTCGAGCTGCGCTCGGCCTGGGGCGTGAACGTGGTCGATCTCGAGCCCGAACAGCTGGACGTCGCCCATCGGCTGCTCCGGGCCGCCGGGATCGCGGTGTCGGCCATCGGCTCGCCGGTCGGCAAGGCCCCGGTGCAGGGCGACTTCGACGCCGAGCTGGCGCGCCTGCGGGCGGCGCTGGGCGCGGCCAGGCGACTGGGCGCGAACCGGGTTCGGGTCTTCTCGTTCTTCATCCCGGACGGCCGCCACGCCGAGTTCAGGGACGAGGTGCTGCGCCGCATGTCGGTGTTCGCCGCGGAGGCCGCGGCCCGGGCCCTGGTGCTGACCCATGAGAACGAGAGCTACATCTATGGCGACGACGCCGAGCACTGCCGCGACCTGGTGGACTCGGTGGGGTCGCCGGCGCTGGAGGTCGCGTTCGACCCGGCCAACTTCGTCCAGGTCGGGGTGCGGCCTTTCGACGAGGCCTGGCCGCTGCTTCGCGACCATGTGGGCCATTTCCACGTCAAGGACGCGGTGAGCGTCGACCGCGATGGCGTGGCGCCGTACCCCGCCCGTGCGCCCGAGGAGCGGCTGATGGCGAGCGTCCGCCCGGCAGGCGAGGGCGACGGCCAGCTGAGGGACCTGCTGCGGCAGCTCGACGCCCGGGACTACCGGGGCTTCCTCGTGATCGAGCCCCACCTGCACCTGCGCCTGCCCAGCCTCGACCCTGCTGCGCGTTTCGCCGTCGCCCTCGCCGCCACCCGACAGTTGCTGAACGAGGTCACGACAAGGGAGGAAGCCAGAGCGCATCCGGCTGGACCGGGCACCGCATCGGATCGATAGCCACAGGGAGGAGAGAAGGAATGGAGGACATCGCCCGGAGCACGCTCACGCGCAGACGTTTCCTGCAGGCTGCCGGGCTCGGCGCCACGGCGGTTGCCATGCCCGGGGTCATCGCCGCCTGCGCTCAGGGCAGCGCTCCGGCGACCAGCACGTCGAAGCCCGGCCCGGCCACCCTCTCGCTCTTCGTCTCCAAGGACACGTCGCACCCGCAGCAGCAGAGCCAGCTCATGGACCTCATCAAGCAGACGTTCGAGAAGCAGAACCCGGGCTCGAGCTTCACGTGGGACACGTACGCGTCCGCCGCCGAGGAGCAGACCAAGCTGGAGACAGGCGTGGCCGCCCAGGAGGGGCCGGACATCTTCGAGTTCGGCTCCACGGTCGTGCCCACCGCCTACGCCAGCGGCGCGTTCGAGACGATCACCAGCTCCATGTGGGACGAGCTCGGGGGCAAGAAGGCGTTCTTCCAGCCCCAGCTGGCCATGAGCGGCCCCTCGCCGGACAAGCTGATCGGGGTCCCCTGGAGCGGGAACCCCTACGCCCTCGTGATCAACAAGGCGATGTTCCAGGCCGCCGGCATCAGCAAGCCGCCCCAGACCTGGAACGAGTTCGTCGACGCGGCCAAAGAGATGACCAACGGCAGGGACACCTGGGGCACTGCGATGGCGCCGGCCGACGGGTTCGACCCCTGGCACAAGATCTGGCTGTTCGTCACCCAGATGGGCGCCCAGCTGATGGACGATACCGGCAAGAAAGGTCTGCTCGACTCCGACGCCTCGGTGCAGGCGTGCGCCTTCTGGCTCGACTGGATGGCGAACTTCAAGATCGCCTCCCGGCAGTGCGCGACCTTCAAGGGTGCGGACGAGATCAAAGCCTTCGCCGCCGGCAAGGTCGGCATGCAGGTGATGACCGGGCCGGGCGGCATTCCCACCTATGACCAGGGCGCCGTGGCCGGCCAGTACGAGTACGTGGTCGGGCCCACCGTTCCGTACGGGATGAGCTCGCTTCCGGCCAAGGGCAGGCCTGCGCAGGGCTTCGTCTCGGGCCAGTACCTGACCATCTTCAAGTTCAGCAAGAACAAGGAGCTGGCCCTGCAGCTGATCAAGGTCATGACCAGTCCCGACATCCAGTACCAGCTGTTCAAGCTGAGGGCGCAGCAGCCGGTCGTGCTGGAGACGTTCACCAGGCACCCGGACGCCAAGCTGGGTCCCTGGGACGCCCTCTATAACGCGGAGCTGAAGTCCTATCCGACGCCGTTCTTCGGCTCATGGCTGCAGCTCGAGGTGGTCCTGGGCAAGGCCATCAACACCATTGCCCAGCAGATCGGCGTCACCGGCACCTACAGCAAGGACGCCCTGAAGGCGGCGCTGGCCCAGGCCAACCAGCAGCTGGCAGCCTCGATTTCATGATCACAGGAGGGCCGGAGCGCTCGGCGGTCGCGGTGCCCCAGCCGGGCCAGGGGGCCGTGGGCCGATCCGCCCGAGCGCGCCCGCTCCCACGCGGCTCACCTCTGCGTGCCCCCTACTGGATGATGGCGCCGAGCGTGGGGCTGCTGGCGTTCATCGTCTTCCTGCCCATCCTGATCGCCTTCTACATCAGCCTCACCGGCCTGAATCAGTACACGATCGGCGACTGGCTGCACGCCCCCTTCGTCGGCCTCCGCCACTACGTGGACACCCTCCAGCCGGGAGGGCCGTTCGCCAGCTCGCTCTTCAACTCGGTCAAGGCCAGCCTCGCCTTCTCCCTGCTCACGACCGCCCTGATCATGCCCATCGCCCTGGGCGCGGCGCTGCTCTTCAACCAGTCCCTTCGCGGCCGCGCCTTCTTCAGGGCGATGATGCTGGTCCCGTACATCATCCCGACGTTTGTGAATGCCATTCTCTGGAGGCTGGTCTTCATGAACGGGACCGGAGTGGCAGACCAGCTGCTGTCAGCTGTTCACGTTGGTTCGCGGGAGACGTTCTGGCTGATCGGTCCCAACTCGCTCTGGGCCATGGTCATGGCGGACGTGTGGGCGGCCTGGCCCTTCGTCTACCTCATGTCCCTGGCCGCCCTGCAGACGATCCCGGGCGAGCTCTACGACGCGGCGACGATCGACGGAGCGAACGGGGCGCGCCGCTTCCTGCACGTGACGCTCCCCCTGATCCGTCCCACGCTGGGGCTGGCCGTGGTCCTGTCCACGATCAACCACTTCAACAACTTCACCCTGCCGTACGTGATGTTCGGGATCAGCCCGCCTGAGCAGGTGAACGTGCTGCCCCTGAACATCTTCGTCAACTCGTTCGTCACGTTCAACTTCGGTCTGGGCGCAGCGATGTCGGTGGTCGCGCTCGCGATCATGCTGACCCCGGCCGTCATCTACCTGCGGGCGGCGCGGGTGGGAGACGAATCCTGATGGCGGTCGCCACATCAGCCCGACGGTCGGGCTCCCGTCCTCGTTCGGGCGGCTCGGCCTGGCACTACCTGGCGGCGGTCGCCTACCTCGCCTTCGTGCTCCTGCCGATCGGGTACATGGTCCTGGTCTCGCTGCAGGACTCGGTCACGGCGGGCACCGTTCTCGTGCCCAGGAGCATCCACTGGCAGACCTTCGCCGAGATGTGGGCCACGGTGGACCTGGGCCTGTACCTGCGCAACAGCCTGCTGATCGCCACCGCCACCGGAGTGTGCGGGTCGATTCTCGCCCTTGGCGCCGCCTATGTGGTGGCGCGCTTTCGATTCCGCTTCCGGAACACCTTCCGGACCTCGCTGCTCGCCACCCAGGCCGTCCCCGGCGTGCTCCTGCTCCTGCCCCTATTCGTGATCTACGTCGTCGTCCAGCACGCCCTGAGCGTCCGCATCGTGGGCTCGTACTACGGCGTCGTCCTGACCTACATGACATTTGCGCTCCCCTTCTCGATCTGGCTGCTGAGCGTCTACGTGGCCAGCCTGCCCAAGGAGATCGAGGAGCAGGCCCTGGTCGACGGTGCCCACCGGTACGACGTGCTGCGCTACGTGACGTTCCCGCTGGCCGTTCCCGGCCTGGTGGTGACCTTCATCTTCTCCTTTCTGCTGGCCTGGAACGACGTGCTGTTCGCCAGCGTCCTCACCTCACCTGTGACCCGCACCATCGGCGTCGGCCTCCAGAACTACGTCGCAGACAACACCCTGCCCCTGTGGAACCAGCTCATGGCGGCCAGTATCGTGAGCGCGATCCCGGCAGTCGTCCTGTTCATGATCGTGCAGAGGTGGATCGTGGCCGGGCTGGCGGCGGGCTCCACCAAGGGCTGACGATGCCAGCGAGGAGCCGGGCTGACTATCGGTGGAACAGGGGGAATGAGGTAATGAGCATGGGCATACTGCCTTTCCGGTCGCATCTAGAAGCCGCGACGGTACGTGGGCGACCTCGCCGGCGATCGATCTTCGGGGCAGCCGCGGCCATCGTCCTGGCCTGCGCGGCCACCGGCGGGGGTGTCCCTCCGGCGCTCGCGGCGGGGCCCGATTCATCAGGCCAGCCGAACTTCGGCCCCAGCGTATTCATCTTCAGTCCCGACATGCCGCAGAGCCAGATCCAGGCGACCGTCGATGCGGTGGCGGACCAGCAGGTCTCCAACCAGTTCGGCAGCCAGCGGTACGCGCTCCTCTTCGAGCCGGGGACCTACGGATCGCCGTCCGACCCGCTCATCTTCCAGGTCGGGTACTACACGGCCGTGGCCGGTCTGGGGCTCTCCCCGGGCGACGTCACGATCAACGGTGCCATCGACGTCTTCAACCAGTGCTCCTCCCGCAGCTGCACGGCGCTGGTGAACTTCTGGCGCTCCATGTCGAACCTGACCCTCAACGTGACGCTGCCCAGGCCGCCCCCCACCTACTCACCCACCCCGCCGGACAGTCCCGGCTGCGCGAACTCGGCCGAGTTCTGGGCGACATCGCAGGCGGCGCCGGTGCGGCGGGTGCACGTCAACGGCTTCTTCTCGCTGATGGACTACTGCTCGAGCCCGAGCTTCTCTAGCGGAGGCTTCATCGCCGACTCCGAGTTCTCCAGGAGCACGGTGCTCAACGGCAGCCAGCAGCAGTTCATGGTCAGGAACAGCACCCTCGATGGGTGGACGAACGGCGTCTGGAACCAGGTGTTCTCGGGCGTCGTGGGCGCGCCCGGGCAGTGCTTCCCCGCTCAGAAGTCCTGCGGCGGCCCGTACACCACGCTGGCGACCAGCCCGGTGACCCGGGAGGCGCCGTACCTGTACGTCGACCCCCAGGGTGAGTTCAACGTCTTCGTGCCCTCCGCGCAGCACGACTCTGTGGGTCCGTCGTGGGCCACCGGCCCCACCCCCGGCGCGTCGATCCCGCTCCAGCGCTTCTTCGTGGCCACGCCGGCGGACTCGGCGGAGACCATCAATGACGCGCTCGACCGCGGCCGGGACCTGATCCTCACACCCGGCATCTACCGGCTGGGCCGGAGCCTCGAGGTCCGGCACCCGGACACCGTGGTGCTCGGTCTGGGCTTCCCGACCCTGGTCCCCGAGGACGGGGTCGTGTCCATGAGGGTGGCCAATGCCAAGGGGATGATGCTGTCGGGGATGATCTTCGACGCCGGCCCGACCAACTCGCCGGCGCTGCTCCAGGTCGGGAGCGGGCACGCCCGAAGCGACAACGATGCCTCCGACCCATCGGCCGTGCAGGACGTCTTCTTCCGCGTGGGCGGGGCGGCTGCGGGCAGCGCGACCACCAGCCTGGTCGTCAACAGCGGCAACGTCATCCTCGACAACATCTGGGGCTGGCGAGCTGACCATGGCAACGGCGTCGGCTGGACCAGCAACACGGGCGACACCGGCGTCGTCGTCAACGGCGACGACGTGACCGCATACGGCCTGTTCGTCGAGCACTACCAGAAGTTCGAGGTGATCTGGAACGGCGACGGCGGCACCGACGTCTTCTTCCAGAACGAGATGCCTTACGACCCGCCCAGCCAGGCGGCGTGGATGGAGGCGCCGGGCGTCGACGGTTGGGCGGCGTTCAAGATCGCCCCGAGCGTGACCAGCTTCACCGGCTACGGCCTGGGCAGCTACAGCTTCTTCGAGAAGGGGGTGGACATCTTCGCCGCCCGCGCGTTCGAGGTGCCGGCCACGCTTCCCCCGGGGAGCCTCCATGACCTGCTCACCGTCTTCCTCTCCAGGGCGGGCTTCGGGGGCATCCTGAGGGTGGTCAACGACACCGGCGGCTCGTCGACGATCGCCAATCCGGACGTCGCGGTCACCGTCGTGAGCTATCCGTGAGGCCGGTCCTGCTCGACGACCTCCCGCGATGAGGCCCGCCAGCCGGGCGGCGACGCCCGATGTTCGGTCCTGCGTGCGTGGCCCGCCAGGCCGCGGCCACACCGACCGCCGGTCGCCGCTCGGGAAGGCGATCGTCGGATTGTTGAACGTGTGACCCGGCGATGCTACGCTCAGCATCGAATGGAGGGGAGACGAGGGGAGTCGAACGGAGCGACGTCGGGGATCGTCGTCCATCTCGACGCGGGCGCCCTGCGCATCCACCGCAGCAGCACGGCTGAGCGGGTCGCCGACGCGCTGCGCGAGCTCATCAGCAGCGGCGAGCTGCCGCCGGGCACACCCCTGCGCGAGCAGCAGCTCGTGGCGTCGTTCGACGTCTCGCGGAACACGATTCGCGAGGCCTTCCGCATCCTCGGCCGCGAGCGCCTGGTCATCTACCACATGCACCGGGGCGTGACCGTCAACCAGCTCGACGAGCACGACGTCCACGACATCTACCGCACCCGTGAGCCGCTCGAGCTCATGGCGATCGACTACAGCGACGCGGCCCCCAGGAGCGCGCTCGTCGAGCTGCTGCGGCTCGTCGAGCGGGCCGAGGCCGCGGCCGCCAGGGACGAGTGGAAGGAGGTCGGCACGCTCAACATCGCCTTCCACCAGCGGCTCGTGGAGCTGATCGGCAGCGACCGGATCAGCGCGTTCTTCCGCGTCGTCGACGCCGAGCTGCGACTCGCGTTCGCGATGGTCGGCGATCCCTCCGACCTGTTCCGCCCGTTCATCCCGCGCAACCGCAAGATCGCCGAGCTGCTGCTCGCCGGCGACCGCAGGGCCGCCGCCACACAGCTCAAGGCCTATCTGGCCGAGTCCGAGCGACTGATCCGCGCCGGCGGGCTGCCGCCTGCGCACCCGACTACAGCCGGAGGTGTGGAAGATGGACAGTGCCGCGACGACGCGAGGACGTGAGGGCCGGAGGGGCTCGATCGTCCGTGGCCCCAGAAGAGTGGCGGCCGCGGCTGCGGCCGCGCTCGCCGTCCTCGTCGCGCTGAGCGCGTGCGGGAGCGGCAGCTCCTCGTCGGGCGGCGGCACGCGGACCGGCGGCACGGCCACGCTGGCGCTGCCGCCGGGTACGACGCCGGACTTCATCTTCCCGCTGGTGGACGGGGCGCACTACTCCGTCGCCAACATCGAGCAGTTCCAGCGCCTGATGTGGCGCCCGCTGTATCTGTACGGCGAGAACGGGAAGCCTCTGGTGAACGAGCCGGCCAGCCTGGCCGAGGCGCCCATGTTCTCCCAGGGCAACACTCAGGTGACGATCACGCTCAAGCCCTACATGTGGTCCGACGGGCAGCCGGTGACCAGCCGCGACTTCACGTTCCTGTTCAATCTGCTCCAGGCCAACAAGGCGAACTGGGCTGCCTATCTCCCCGGCGACCTCCCCGACAACGTCAAGTCCGTGCAGGTCCAGGGCCCGACATCGTTCACGCTCATCCTCGACCACGCGTACTCACCGGCCTGGTTCGAGGGCAATCAGCTCTCGCAGCTGATGCCGATCCCGCAGCACGCCTGGGACAAGACCTCGGCGGGAGGTGCCGTCGGTGACTACGACACGACGGCCGCCGGCGCCAAGGCGGTCTACGACTACCTGATGAGCGAGGCCAAGCAGCCCGCAACGTACGCCACCAACCCGCTGTGGCAGGTGGTCGACGGGCCGTGGAAGCTCTCCGAGTACCGCACGGACGGCTACGCAGCCTTCGTGCCCAACAAGCAGTATTCGGGTTCGGCCAAGCCGAAGCTCGACAAGTTCGTCGAGCAGCCCTTCACGACCGAGCAGGCCGAGTTGAACGTGCTCAGGTCCGGCGGCATCGACTACGGCTACCTGCCGCAGCCCGACGTTTCGCAGGCCGGCGCCATCGAGAGCCAGGGCTACGACTTCAGCCCGTGGGTCTCGTGGGGCATCAACTACATGCCGTTCAACTTCGCCAACCCGACGGTCGGGCCGATCTTCAAGCAGCTGTACTTCCGCCAGGCCATGCAGATGCTCATCGACCAGAACGGCTTCGTCAGCAACCTCCTCAAGGGCTACGGGTGGCCCACGAACGGGCCGGTCCCGATCAAGCCGGACAACCCCTATGTGAGCTCATACGTCAAGAGCCAGCCGTACAAGTACAGCCAGAGCGGCGCGGAGTCGCTTCTGAAGGCGCACGGCTGGACGATCCACCCCGACGGGGTCAGCGAGTGCACTGGCCAGTGCGGCGCCGGTGTCCCGACCGGGGCCAAGCTCGAATTTCCCCTGATCTACGCGTCGGGCGACACCATCACCAGCCAGGAGGTCCAGGCCTGGAAGTCGGCCGCATCCCGGGTCGGCATCCAGTTCGACCTCTCGGAGGCGCCGTTCAACCAGGTGATCGCCGACGCCTCGCCCTGCACGCCGGGCCAGACGTGCAGCTGGCAGATCGTCTACTGGGGCGGCGGCTGGCTGTACGGCGTGAACCCTCTTCCCGTCGGCGATCAGCAGTTCCTCTGCGGGGCCGGCGCCAACTTCGGCAGCTACTGTGACAGCACGAACGACGCCAACATTCACGGCGTCCAGACCGAGGCCGGGCTCGACGTCATGACGCGGTTCGAGGACTACATGGCGCAGCAGCTGCCCGTGCTGTGGATGCCCTACCGTCCCTACCAGCTGTCCATGATCAAGAAGACGCTGAAGGGCGTGGTCCAGAGCCCGATCCTGTCCCTGACCCCGGAGGACTGGTCATACTCGAAGTAGCGCCACAGAGTCCCCACACTCGGACGACGGCGTGACCGGCTACGTCCTGCGGCGGATCGTCCAGGCCGCAGTCGTCCTGCTGCTCGTGAGCGTGATCGTCTTCGTCATGCTTCACGAGCTGCCGGGCGGCACGGCGCGTGCCGTCCTGGGCGAGCGCGCCACCAACGTCGCGATCGAGCAGTTCAACAAGCAAAACGGCTTCGACCAGCCCTTGCCGGTGCAGTACTGGCGCTGGCTCGACCAGATCGTGCACGGCGACCTCGGCTTCTCGTTCAAGCAGAACGAGTCGGTCTCGCAGCTGCTGGCCGACCGGCTGCCGAAGACGATGCTGCTCGCCGGCACCTCCGTGCTGCTGGCCCTTCTCGTCTCGATCCCGCTGGGCTTCGTGCAGGCGCTCAGGCGCAACCGGCTGGTCGACTACTTTCTCACCGCAATGGCCTTCGTCTTCTACTCGACCCCGGCCTTCTGGCTCGCGCTGGTCCTCATCACCCTGTTCGCGATCCAGCTGCGCCTGTTCCCGGCGCAGGCGCCCCAGGGGTCGATCGGACAGATCGTCGCCGAGCCGGGCGGCATGGTGCTGCCGGTACTGACGATCGCACTCGTCTCGATCGCCTTCTTCAGCCGCTACGTTCGCTCCTCGACGCTCGAGAACCTGCTGCAGGACTACGTGAGGACGGCCCGAGCCAAGGGCGCGTCGACCTGGCGGGTTGCCTTCGGCCACGTCCTGCGCAATGCGCTGGTGCCGGTGGTGACGCTGGTGGGGCTCTCGCTCCCATTCGTCTTCGCCGGCACGCTCATCAGCGAGGAGATCTTCAACTACCCGGGTATGGGATTGCTCTTCTACAACGCGGCCGTCGCGCGAGACTACCCCGTGCTGCTCGGCGTGACGCTCGTCGTGGGCGCCGCGACCGTCGTGGGCTCGCTGCTGGCCGACATCTGCTACGGGCTGCTCGACCCGCGCGTGCGCCTGGCCCGCCGCTGAGCCGGCGTGAGCACAGCGATCGGGCTGACCGAGCGGGACGCGGCGGTGGCCGAGGCAGCGGCGGAGGGCGGCCTGCGGCTGGCCGCCGACGTCTTCCTCGAGAACAAGCTCGCGCTCGCCGCCGCGGTCACGTTCGCGGTCATCGCCCTCTTCTGCTTCGTTGGCCCCCTGGTCTACCACACCGACCAGGTGCATACGAACATCAGCCAGACGACGCGCCATCCCGGCTCCGCTCATCTGCTCGGGACCGATGACGTCGGCTACGACGAGCTCGGCCGCCTGATGGTCGGCGGCCAGACGTCACTGGAGATCGCGCTCGGCGCCGCCGCGGTGGCGGTCGTCGTCGGGGTGCTGTGGGGCGCGATCGCCGGCTTCTTCGGCGGCATCGTCGACGCTGTGATGATGCGCGTCGTCGACGCCGTCCTTGCCATCCCCGCCCTGTTCCTGCTCCTGTTCCTCGCCAGCATCACGACCGCCAGCGTCGGCATCCTGATCGCGGTGGTGGGCCTGATCGCCTGGCTCGTGCCGGCCCGGTTGGTTCGCGGCGAGACGCTCAGCCTGCGCACCCGGGAGTACGTGCAGGCGGTCAGGGTGATGGGCGGCGGCCCCCTCCGCATCATCCTGCGCCACATCGTGCCCAACACGATCGGCACCGTGATCGTGAACGCGACCTTCCAGATCGCGGACGCGATCCTCGTCGTCGCCGCGCTCAGCTTCCTGGGCCTCGGCATCCCGCCTCCCTCTGCCAATTGGGGCGGGATGCTCTCGAACGGACTCAACTACTCGTACGCCGGGTACTGGTGGCTCGTCTACCCGCCGGGGGTGGCGATCGTGATCACCGTGGTGTGCTTCAACTTCATCGGCGACGCCCTGCGCGACGCCTTCGAGGTCCGCCTGCGCCGTCGATGAGCCGGTCCGATGGCAGCGTGCTGACGGTCGCGAGCCTGCGGGTCGTGATCGCGCTGCGTCACTCGACCGTCCGCGCTGTGGACGACGTCTCGTTCACGATCGCCCCCGGCGAGACGGTCGGTCTGGTCGGTGAGTCGGGCTGCGGCAAGACCACCATCGGCCTGGCCCTGCTGCGGCTGCTTCCGGCCGGCGGCCGGATCGTGTCCGGGAGCGTCCGGCTCGGAGGCCACGAGCTGACCACGCTCGACGACGAGCAGATGCGAGCCGTGCGCGGAGACAGGATCGGGATCGTCTTCCAGGACCCGCTGACGTCGCTCAACCCGACGATGACCATCGGCTCCCAGGTCGGCGAGCCGCTCCGCATCCATCGCGGGGCGACGGCCAGGACGGCGCGCGACCGGGCTGCGGAGCTGCTGGAGCTGGTCGGCCTGCCCAGCCCGTCGCGGCAGCTCGACCGCTACCCTCACCAGCTCTCGGGCGGCATGCGCCAGCGCGTCTCGCTTGCGGCCGCGCTGGCCTGCGACCCCGCGCTGCTGATCGCGGACGAACCGACGACCGCGCTCGACGTGACGACCCAGGACCAGATCCTGGAGCTGTTCAGTCGCCTGAAGCGCGAGATCGGGATGGCGGTCCTGCTGATCACGCACGACATGGGGGTGGTCGCGGGTCAGGCGGACCGGGTCCTGGTCATGTACGCGGGCAAGCTGGTCGAGGTGGGGGCGACCGACCAGGTCTTCTACCGAACCCGGCATCGCTACACCCAGGCGCTCCTCGAGTCCATCCCGACCCTGACCTCCAGCCGGGCGGAGGCACTGCACAGCATTCCCGGCCAGCCGCCCGACCTGGCGCACCCGCCGCCGGGCTGCCGCTTCGCGCCTCGCTGTGCATTCATGACCGACGAGTGCCGGGCCGCACAGCCGGCCATGTCGGGCAGCCAGGCGCACACGTTCGCCTGCATCCACCCGGCGGAGGCGCGGGCGTGAGCGGAGCCCCGCTCCTGGAGCTGCGGGACATCGTCAAGGAGTTCCCGATCACGTCCACCGTCCTCCAGCGGCGCGTCGGGTTGGTGCACGCCGTGTCGGGCGTCTCGCTGAGCGTGCCGGCAGGCTCGACCCTGGGCCTGGTCGGTGAGTCGGGCTGCGGCAAGACCACCGTCGGCCGGCTGATCGTCGGACTGGACCGACCCACCGCCGGGTCGATCCTCTTCGACGGCCGCGACGTGTCCAGCCTCTCCGGGCGCGAGCGCCGCCGGCTGCACCGCGATCGGCAGCTCGTTTTTCAGGACCCGTACGCATCGCTCGACCCGCGGATGCGCGTCGGCGAGATCGTCCGCGAGCCGCTGGCGATCCACCACCTGGGCTCGCGGCGGCAGCAGCGCGTGGCCGTCCAGCGCCTCCTGGAGGAGGTCGGCCTGCCCCCAGACGCAGCCGCCCGCTTCCCGCACGAGTTCTCCGGCGGCCAGCGGCAGCGGATCGGGCTCGCTCGCGCCCTCGCCCTCAACCCGCGGCTGATCGTGGCCGACGAGCCCGTCTCGGCCCTCGACGTCTCGATCCGCTCGCAGGTGCTGAACCTCATGCACGACCTGCAGCTCCGCCACGACCTCACCTACGTCGTCATCTCGCACGACCTCACCGTGGTGCGCTATGTCTCCGACCTGCTCGGCGTTATGTACCTGGGCAAGCTGGTCGAGGTGGGGGACGCCGAGGCGGTCTATGCCCGGCCGACCCACCCGTACACGGCGGCCTTGATGGCGACGATCCCGCTTCCCGACCCGGTGCGCGAGCGTGCCAAACCACATGGGCTGATCAGGGGCGAGCTTCCCTCAGCGACGAACCCGCCGCCGGGCTGCCGCTTCCACACGCGCTGCCCGCGCGCAGCCGACGTCTGCCGGATCGTGGAGCCGCCGCTGCGTCCGTTCGGCGAGCGTCACCACGCGGCCTGCCACTTCCCGCTCCAGGACCCTGTCGAAGGGACGTCCGCGGCGTGAGCTGGCGCACCTTCGTCGCGGCGAGGGAGGAGGTGCTCCGGGCACTCTCGCTGCCGATCCTCTCGGCGGTCGGCCGCAAGGACACCGCGAGCCCGATCTTCCACGGCTGCTGGGACTGGCACTCGGCCGTGCACGCCGTCTATTCGCTCTATGCGATCTATCAGCGGACCGGCGACGACCTCTACCTCGAGGCCGCCGAGCAGCACGCCCGGCCGGAGCTGGTGGCGGGCGAGCTGCGGCACATGAGCGCCGCGGTTGCCGAGGAGAATCCGTACGGCTTCTCCTGGCTGCTCGCGCTCGTCGCGCGGCAGGAGGAGGCGACGGGCGGGCGCGAGCTGCGGCCGCTGGCGGCGCACGCGGCCGAGCGGATCGCAGGTCTCGTGGACGGCCTGGACGCCGAGGCGGCGTTCGCTCTCGCGACCGGGGACCGGCACCGGAACCTGTCCTTCGCGCTGATCCACCTGGCGCTGTGGGCGCGGCATACGGGCGATGCCGGCCTGCTCGAGCTGGCGACCGCGGCTGCGGGCCGGTGGCTCCAGGCGCCCGGGCTCGATGCGGCGCTGCCGGCCGCGGCCGACGCCGGCGATACCTGCGAGTTCATGGCTCCCGGCCTGATGCGGCTCGCGGCGATCGGCAGCGTGCTGGGGCCGGAGGCGTCCAGGTACGTCCGCAGGCGGCTGCCTGCACGCTTCGTGGTGCCGCCGCTCGAGGCGCCCGCGTCCGTCCACGCCGCCGGCGTCAACTTCTTCCGGGCCTTCGCGTTGCAGCACCTGTACCGGGCCACCGGGCTGACGCGGCTGCGAGAGAACGTGGCGCGCCTCGTCCTCTACCAGTGGGGCCGGCCGGACCTCTGGCGCTCCGCGGACTACGCCCATCGGCACTGGATCGCGCAAATCGGGGTGCGCGTGATCGACGACTCGTACGAGGTTGACCGCGGGCGCCCTGGTGATCTGAGCGACCCGGCATCTGTCATCGAGATCCCGGCGGCACCGGCCTCGCTGTAGCATCCTCGTTCCGTGGACGGATCGGCTGGCCCGGGCAGTGATCGGGAAGTGCTGCGTACGACGTTCGATCGCGCCGCCGACCGGTCGATCCTGGAGCGGCACGTCGAGGTATTCCGTCGCGCCTTCCTCTGGTGAGCATCCACTATAATAAGATGTGTGTGCCAGCCACCAGGGTGAGCGGCCCAGCGTGCGCTCGACCTGGAAAAACTTCGCCGAGAGCGACCTGCCGCTGCTGGAGCGCGTGCGGCTGCTGGGCGTCAACTCGTGGTGGAAGGCCAGCCACCGCTCGCCGTGCTGTGGGCACTATGGTGAGCCCGGCTGTTGAATGACGCTCGCACAGGCCCGTGCGGCCGGTCTCACACCCCGCAAAGACTAGAGATCAGACTCGATCGGCAGGCCGGCTCAATCGCTGACGTCACGAGGCCGCCCGGCCGGGCGGCCTCGTGACAGGAGCGACACGGGCGTCGCTCCCGCTCCTCTTACGCTGTGGGCTCCTCGGTCTGCGCCGGCTGGGTCGCCGCGCCGATGGGGATCCTGACGGCGTGGCTGGTCGGGGTGTACGGGACCTCGACCCTGAGCATGCCGTCCTCGTAGCTGGCCCGGACGTCCTCCGCCCTGACCTCGGCAGGCAGCGCGAGCCGCCGCTGGAAGCTGCCGGAGTACACCTCGCGCCGCAGATACCGGCCCTGCTCCGTCTTCGTCTCCGCCGAACGCCTGGCGCTGATGGTCAGCGTGCCGCGCTCCACGGTCACCTCGATCTCCTCGGGCTTGAAGCCGGGGAGGGCTGCCTCCACGCGATAGCCGTCGTCCGTGCGCTGCACGTCGACGGGC
>Ga0126378_10001724_pt1 | contig 16156 bp, 8 predicted proteins | sample PanSoiMetPlot_23_FD_92587 | JGI IMG/M metagenome (GOLD analysis project Ga0126378, IMG submission 92587) | Tropical forest soil microbial communities from Panama - MetaG Plot_23 | ecosystem: Environmental > Terrestrial > Soil > Tropical forest > Bulk soil | place: Panama | collected 2016-02-17 | reverse complement strand
TCGTGCTCGTGCCCGGGCTGATCTTCCTCCGGCAAAAAGGTGCGTCCAAGAAGAGGTCTTACTCCCAGTACTCCAAAAAAGTTTGCCGAGACATGGATCCCCTGAGCCGCCAGGGGCTGGGCTACCCCGCTGAGATTCACACTTTCCCAATCGAACGCCGAAATTCGGTCGAACGATCGGTTTTCAGAAACCCAATCGAGGTAGTTTGCCGGGGAAGCGCGAATCGTATCGTTGTTGTCGTAAGCCTGCAACTCACCAATCGCGACCATGCGATCGAGGTCGGGCAAAGAAAGGGGTTTGAGCAGAAAGCCTTGAGCCATACTAAAGACGGCGGTATTGGCACCGATTCCGAGACCCAAGGTGAGAACCGCCACCAGCGTAAAGCCGGGCTTCTTACGCAGTGTTCGCAGCGCGTAGTGCACGTCCCGGAACAGCGTCTCGACAGTCGGCAAGCCTCGGAGCTCGCGGTGGGCCTCTCGGAGTTGCGTAAGCCCTCCCAAGCACAGCCGAGCCTCGCGGCTCGCTTCCTCTGCGCTCATGCCCTTGTGGAGGTTGTCCTCGGTGAGACTCGCCAAGTGAATCTGCAGCTCCTCGGCAAAGTCTTCATCGAGACGACGTTTCGAAAACAACGCGTGCGCTTTTGCTGCCGCTACTCGAAGCCGATCAAACATGCGCATTAACTCCATTCTGCTGTCACTGTGGAGATCCGCCACGTTGTTGCAGACGAAACAGCGACGCATAAATCGTGCCTTGGTTAATCTCGAGCGTTTGTTCGCTAATTGGCTCAATGCGACGCGCGAGCCCGTAGCCATGCAATGGACCCATGCCCGTGAGGGTCTTCAGCACCACCAGATCGCGCGTGCCTTGAAGAATTTCTGATTTGTTTTTCGCCATCGTGTTCCTGTGGTCTGTCCACAGGAGCGTACATCGCTTCCTGTGGAATGTCAACAGGAAGGAAGGGTACACTTTACGCGGGTCGGCGAGAAGAGCTTCACGGAATCGGCAACCTTGTTGTGAGTTGCTGTTATGATCTCGAGCTCCAGCACTAGAACTTGCAGCAATTGACGCCCGGAGATACGGAGAATTCGCGGCTCAAGTCTCCTGAACCGCGAGGACCTGGTCAAAAGTGATTCCGTTGCCCTTACTCGGCACAATGCTGATGAGTCGCTTCCATCCCGCGACGCTCCCCCTGAGAAAAGACACAAATATCGTTGAAGGATTTTGAGGCTAGTGGTCAAAGACTTCGAAGGAAATAGCAAGTGCAAAGAGTGGCAAAGAATCGAAGGGGGCCGGTCCTACGAGATTCGTGGCGTCTCGGCGGTCTCGAACGCGGTCGAGCTAACTGCGGGTTGGCTGGGAGGAATCTGAGGATGGCGGCGCCGAGGACAGGCGCAACTAGTTGACAACTATTTGAACGGTCGTCGAATGGCTGAGGTTACCCGACGTGCCAGTAAGTGTGAGCGAATACGTTCCTGCCGGCGTACCTCCGGAACTCACGGGCATCACCGTGAGCATCGCCGTTTTTGTCACTCCGCCGTAAGATCCAGTTATGGTCACCGGCGTGGAAGTGCCAACGGACCCGGTGCTTACAGTGAACGTTGCAGTGGATTGTCCAGCCGGCACTGTCACGCTGGCAGGCACCGTCGCTGCAGTGCTGCTGCTAGAAAGAGATACCGACGCCCCGCCATTCGGCGCTAGCTGACTAAGCGTGACCTGACCGGTAGCAGTTCCGCTTGCGTTGATGGTGGTTGGGTTTAGCGTCATCGAATACAATGCTGGCGGACCGGTCCCGCCACCCCAGCCGCCGCAGGAGTACGCGCAAAGCGACAGCGCGGCCACGGCAGCCGTTTTTGCAAAACGCAGCCCAGAACTCCATTTTCGTCCGCAAAATCCTAGTAGCGCCGCAAGCGCGGCCACGCCCAGTATCCTGTCGTTCTTCTGATGCGAGCCCCAGCTCGCGATTCCCGAATCGGGAACTGTCGCTGCCGCCGGACCACGGCGCAGAATTCCTTCCTCTAAGCCAGAGGCGAGAACCCATTGGCATCCCATGCTCATCAGCAGCAAGCGACATAATTTCCCCGTGCTGCCGCGTCGTCGAAGATGATCAGTGCTGTTTGCCGCATCGAGTACACCCTTCCACCCTCCACCAGAGGACAGGGCTGCCTCGTAATCGCGGGTTCTCGTCGTTGACTTATTTCGACCTTAGCGGAACCTAAAGCTGATTTGATGGCTTGGCAATATGGGAGTTTCTCGATTTCTCGGTAATGTAAACACCTGAGTAGGTCTGGTCCCTGCCGGCCGCTTCTGAAATCGCGGGTTCGCTATTCGATCAAGACCCCATATGGAAGGTGCGACGCAGAAGCGGGTGCGACGCCCCTGTACAGTGTATTCACTATCCGGAATTCGAGGAAAAACCGACTGGATGAGCGACGGAAATGCAGCGAACATTGTTTCCATCCCGAGGTGGCAGGTAAGCGATGAAAACCGGGAACTTATCAAAAGCTAGCCAGTGCGGAAACCGGAAGACATCGATTGGCGTCGTTGCGGGTCTCGATGTCAGTCTATTTCTGGCACTGCTGTGCGTGGTCTCAGTCCCTGCTTGGGCGGGTACTTCGCAACAGGAGCAGTCTAGAGAAAAACTCGGCTCCTTGACGAGTCTGGGAGAAGTCTATGTGAACGATTCGCCCGTTTCCGTCATGTCCACCGTTTCTCCCGGCGACCCCGACAAAATTCGGACCGGGGAATCAGGCGAGGCGACGCTTGCCGTAGCCGGGAAGGGCACCCTGAAGATTCGTCCCCTTAGTCAGGTCCTAGTGCCTGGAAACGATCGATACATTGCCGAATTGGAGGAAGGCACGGTCCTGTTGAATTCGGTGCCCGGCTCGGACGGGTTGATCGTGCGGATTGGAAACTACGTTGTTGTCCCCTCAGTTCGATCGCTAGCAACTGCGTTAAGAGTCACTAGAGCGCAAGACGGTTCTTTCCTCATTTATTGCTCGGACGGCAAGATTGGCGTTCTCACGGCGGAAGGCAAGTCCGGCCGGCTTCTGCAAGCGGGGCAGTCGCTGACCGTTTCGGCGAAGTCTGAACTGCTGGCACCCTCGGCCGTGCCGAAATCAAAGGGGCATTCTCATACGCGCTGGATTCTTCTCGGTCTGGCAGGCGCAGCAGGGCCGGTGTTGCGGCCGCGTTAGCGCACCGCGGAGGAAATCACACGGTGACGGTTTCGGTGCATAGCCGCAACACCCTTGGCTCTATTTGACGGAACAGACGGTATCAACAAAAAATCCGGAGCGTCTAAATTCGAGCCTCTTCAGCAACGAGTGTCCAGGGGAGATTTCTCTGCGCCACCGCAAAATCGCATCAGGACTTAGGTGTCGCAGGATTCGAAAGCCGGAAAACGACGGCTATATCCACCTCGGTTTCCACTGCCTGGCCCGCCAGCTTGGTTTCCGTATACTGCCATTGCCGGACCGCATTCACGACCGCTGCGCCAAGAATCGCCGGGCCGCTCACGGGTTGCATGCTTTTCACTGACCCATACCGATCCACGACGGCGTGCAACTTCACCGTGCCCTGAATGCCTTGTCGCTTTGCTTCCTCCGGATAAACTGGCACGACTCGCGAGAGTAGGTGTCCGAGCTCCAGCCTGGCTCCGTGTTTTTGTTTCTGCGAGCGACGTTCATCCGCACGAAGCGACGGATACGGATCAGTCAGCACGGAAACTTCCCCGGTCATCTGCGCCGCTGTCACCGGCTGCTTTTTCGGGGCTGGAGAGTCTTCCTTTTCTTTGAGGTCAGCGGTTGGAGCATTCGCTGGGGCGTTCGAGGCCGCGTTCAATGAGGCCGACTTGGGAGTCTCCTCTTGCTCCGGAGATGAAGGCTGGCTTACAGCGCTTTGCGGCTGGGATTCTTTGATGAGCTGACTATTCGCATTGGCTACAACACCTGAAAGCTGCTCCGTCGGTTGTAGGTGCGGGAGAGCGCTCTTCTTGGGAGGACGCGGAGGTTTGAGACTCGTACTCGGAAAAGCTCCCCTCACGACAGAAGCTTGCCGGCGAGCTTTTTCGGCGGAGGCATCAGGAAAACTGTCCTCGCTGTCGGGAGGCAAGGGCCTCGCGTCTGACGCTGGTGCGCTCAATTTGTACTCGACGGGGTTAGGCCCACGCGCAACGCTGCTAACCGGGGGACTCGGAAGCGTTCCACGCGACTCCGCCGATTTTTGTGTGGTCGCGGTTATGCTTTCGTTTCGGCCATCCAATCGCATCGCTCTCCATTCAAGCACCAATGCGGCGAATCCTATTAGGAGACCAACGGCGACAAACGTCCCCAACCTTCGCTGTGGCGCTCGAAGAGCTCTGTGTTCGGAGGCTGGTTGCGGTCTGGATTGAGGAGCGTTTTTGTACGATTGTTTGCACCGCAGCATGTAGGGTCTCGGTTCAGGAAAGGGGAGCGTGGCGGTCGGTGACGTGGAAGTAGCGTCAGGGGCAGGAGGAAAAAGCCAAGACGCCGCGTGTTCTTCGCGACGGTCGCGGGACTTGGGCGATCTGGCGATCATTTTCCCGAGTGCGGAAGCGCTCGTGATTTCCGGGCGCGGATGCTGCTGTTCGGAAGAGGTGTCCGTCCGTTCCGCAAGATCGAGGGACGAATCCTGTGAAGCAATCCAATTCCGTACGTGCTGACGGGCTCCCTCTGTCAAATCAACAAATCGTATCCCGGCCTCTTTGTTGGATTGGCTCTTCCATGCAACCCGGCCCCTTGCTTCAATCCAATTACGGGATTCCGGAAATTGAATTCGCAGGTCCACAGGGCCGTCGAGCAAGCGCATGGCGGCCGATAAGGCCAATCCGTCTTCACTTATGTTGAAAACGATGCCGCCATTCGCCGTGTTCAGGGTTGTGAAGATCAGGGATGTGGCGCCTAGCCGCGCGCGCGTGCGGCGTTCCGCACTAGCGGTCGCGCCGTTTTTCCTTCGGCATTGTTGAGCCAATTCCCCAACACGCAGCCGAATTTTCTCGAAGACTCGCTGATGAGTTTCGAAATCTTCGCCAAAAGGATCCTCTATTTCCCAATCTTCGACTTTGGAGTATTCCCGAAAAGCCAATTCCCGAGGGCGTCCACTCATGTTGATCACGATGTCCGCCTGTTCCCAAATTTTCGGGGAGATACCCTTGGACTCCAAGCCTTTCATCCAGTATCCGTTTTCCATCAGCGTTTGCTTGGTCAGTTCTGGCACGAACCCAATAGGCCTCAAGCCGGCGCTGAAAGCGTCGATTGCATCGGGGGCATCCAGGCGTGCGATGGCTTCCGCCATTGGGCTGCGGCAGGCATTCCCTATGCAAACGAACAATACCTTTTTGCGCCCATTTGTTTGGCTCATCAGGACGTTCTCTCAACGACCCATGCAGCAACCCTTTTCCTGACCTTGCCGGGTCGAGGACTCGACGCCCGCAGAGCACCCTCTTGACGGTCAGGTGCGCCGCTCGGACCGACGTGTCCCTTCATCACTCCAGGATAGGTCTCTGCTGTAGCCGGTCAATCCGGGAAAGACCTGTATGCATCTGGGGTATAGATGCGCCGAAAAACGGGAGTAAATCTGGGACGTGCCTGCCTAAGGTGACCGCGTGGTGTTTAGCCAGGAGTGTGCCAGGGGCCAGAAGTTGGTCCCGGTAATCTCTTAGATGATTGAGAATTACCCGAGCGGGCTGGTGTGCACGAGTTTCTCTCGAGCCCGGAGATTGGCTTGATGCTGAAAAAACTCGAAGCAACGCACCCTGAAAACCTGACCTCTCTGGTTTCTCAATAATCCTTGACATCCGTTTTTCGATTGCTATACTCCCGCGCAACAAGTAGTGAATCGATTCAGCTGATACCGCCCGGCCTTTGAGAATTCTCTTTGGGGTGAAGGAGCAACTCATGAGCCTATGCAAAATCTCTACACGGGCTATTGTGTTTATCGGCGCGGTGTTTCTGGCTGCCGCAGCTCACGCACAGTACCGCGCGTCGATTCAAGGGGTCGTGACGGATCCACAAGGGACGGTAGTGAGCGGTGCCACGGTCACGCTGACAAACCACGAAACGAACCAGACGCTCACAACTACGACCGACGACAGTGGAATCTACAATTTCAACGGGCTTCCACCAAGCCAGTACTCGATCATCGCGGAGAAACCGGGCTTCAAGAAAAAGGTGCTCGACAATGTAAGCGTGATCGCCGAGCAGGCAAATGCTGTGAACATTCAGTTGGAGGTGGGCCAGGTCACGGAGAGTATTACCGTCAACGCGGATTCCACGCCATTGATCGACACAGAAACCTCCAACCTGTCGGGAACGGTTAATGCCAGAGAATTCCAGGCGCTTCCGTCAATCGGCCGCGACCCCTTCCAGCTTCTTCAGCTCGCGCCGGGCGCCTTCGGCGATGGCTCACAACAGTCAGGTGGAAACGGAACTAGCAACTTACCTTCAACTACGATTGGCGGCACTGGTGGTGCCGACGGCGTCTTTAAGATTGAAAACGGCGGGCAAATCAGCGCCAATGGCGCCCGCACCGGCGAGAACAATTACCAGATCGACGGCGTGGGGACGACCAGCGTCACCTGGGGCGGCACGTCGGTCGTCACACCGAATGAAGACGCCATCAAAGAAGTTAAGATAATTACAGATAACTACGATGCGGAAAACGGACGCTATCGGGGAGCGCAGGTTCAGATCATCACCCAGAACGGTACGAATCAGTACCACGGCAGCTTCTTTTTCAAAGCACACCGCCCGGGCCTCGACGCCTTCACAAAGTACAACGGTTATCCAGGTTCCTGCTGCGGTGGCGGCGCTAACGTGCGCGATAACAACCGCTTTAACGACTGGGGCGGCACGGCCGGAGGCCCGGTCCTCAAGAACAAACTCTTCGTCTTTTTCGGTTACGAGAGGTTGGACAACAATGCGGCGGGCGCCACCCAGAGCGGCTGGTATACGACCTCACAGTTCGCTTCCTTAGCTCCTTCCGGATCCAATGCGGCAAAATTCTTGGCCTTTCCCGGCGCTGGCCCGAACGGCGGCACGCAGCTGGATCAGACCTGCGCGCAGGCTGGTCTTAGAGAGGGTACGAATTGTCATATGATTCCCGGCCAGGGACTCAACCTCGGGTCCCCTATAAGTGCCACTCTCGGCACACGCGATGCCGGTTACACGAGCAGCAGCAGCCCAGGCACAGGTGGAAATGGGTCAGGCGGAGCCACCAACCTAGGAACCACTCCGGACATCGCCTTTTATACCAGCATTCTCAATCCCAGTACCAGCACCCACGTGCAGTACAACGGGCGGCTGGACTTCAATGTCACCAGCAAGGACTTGGTGGCCTTTAGCCTTTATCACGTGCCGAACACCTCGACGGGCATTAACGGGAATGGCATCCGGCTGATGAACACGTTCAACAGCAATTACCTCAACCACGCAGAGACGCTCTTGTGGGACCACACATTCAGCCCCAACTTGCTCAATGAGGTGCGTATCAATGCGGCGGGCTGGATGAACAAAGATCTTGGCAACAATCCGAACGCCCCCTGGGGGCTGCCGCAAATCAGTTTCAACGGGACTGGAAGCATTGGCGTGAACGGCTTCGGAATAGGCTCTTTCAACGGCTTCGATCAATGGACCTACGCCGGCAAAGATGTACTCACCAAAGTTCACGGCGCACACACCATGAAGATGGGCGGTGAATTTACGCGCCTGCTGTCGGTTGACGCTCCTTTCTGGGCCGATCGTCCCAGTTATACGTTCAATAACATTTGGGACTTCCTCAACGATGCCCCGGTCGTGGAAAGTGCGCAGTCCGATCCCAAAACCGGCGTGCCTTCGGCGCTGCGCAAGGACGTGCGGGACAATCTTGTGGGGCTTTTCTATCAGGACAACTACAAGCTGCGGCCAAACCTGACCATAACTGCCGGCCTGCGTTGGGACTATTATGGTCCAATTACGGCGAAGAACGGGCTGCTGGCCACTGTGGTGTTTGGCAGGGGCGCTAATCTATTCACCAACCTGAGAGTCCGCACGGGAGGCAGCCAATACAGTGCCCAGAAAGGCAACTTCGGCCCGCAGCTTGGCTTTGCTTGGAGTCCCAGAGAGTTTGCCGGGCACTCCTTCGAAAACCGGCTTGTTCTTCGGGGCGGGTTCGGAGTTGCCTACGAAGGCCTGACGCAATCCAACAGTTTGGATACGCGCTTTAATCCGCCGTTCGTCGACAACAGTCCCAACTTTGCGTGCCCACCCGCCGTGCTCGATACGACGAAGTGCACGCTTCTCTACATCAATAGCTTTCCCTCAAACATCCATAATCCAAACGGGTATGCGGCAAATCCGAACGCCATCCTAACATTTGGCAGCAACAATCTGCCGTTGCCGAGCTGCCTCACTCAAACCACGACAAGCGGATGTATCTCTTTGGTCGCGCTCCCGGCCAATTTTCCGACGGAGTATACCTACCACTACACCTTTGATACCGAGTACGATCTGGGGCACCAGTGGGTAGCTTCGATCGGATACCAGGGCAGCAACACACGCCACTTGCTCGAGCATTACAACATCTATGACTCCGCCTCTGCGAGCGGCATTGCATTCAATCCGCTGGTTGGCGGTATCACATACTATGCCGATGACGGCTCGGCTCGCTTCAATGCTCTCCTGTTGGAACTGAAGCATATCTTCAGCCAGTCTTTCTCGCTGGACACCCAGTATCGTTTGAGCCATGGCCTTGATTCCGGCTCGAACGCCTACTCGAGCGGCTACTACCCGTGGAACCTAGCGACAGGCTTCGCAACCTCCGACTACGATGTCCGCCATGCGTTTAAGATGTTCGGCGTGTGGTCCCCGACGATCTTTCGCGGCAGCCAGACTTGGGTACAGAAAATCGCTGGCGGCTGGAGCCTGTCCGGCATTCTCAATGCTCACACCGGTTTTCCCTGGACGCCGCTCTATAACTTCCAGGGTGCGAGCGACTTCGGAGTTGGTGATCCGGTCTTTAATTTCGGCGGGGCTGGCGCGGGAGGCTCTTCGAGCAACTCCGGGAACCAGGCCGGCCAATACATGCCCGCGGGTTACAAGGGAGGTTTCGCTCCCAACTTTGGGAGCAGCGCAGCTACTGCAGGCGGGGGAAGTGCGTTCTTCACTCCTCCCAATCTGTCTGGCGGGGTTCTCTTCCCCTGTCTGTTTCCCAATCCGCCGGCTTCGCTATGCCCGAGCGGCCAGCAACCTCTTGGCCCCCTGCCAACCAAACCGGGAATCGCCCGCAATTCGTTCCGTGGCCCCGGTTACTTTGACATCGACGCGACACTCAGCAAGTCGTTTGGCATTCCCAGGATGAAGCTCATCGGTGAAAACGGAAGGGTCGAATTTCGCGCAAACTTCTATAACTTGTTCAACAGACTCAATCTGAACGGAAACGGCCAACAATATAGCGGAGGCATCCAGGCCGAGATCACCAACTCGCATTTCGGTGAGTCGCAATCGGCTCTCGGCGCTCGGATCATCGAGCTGCAGGCTCGCTTCAGCTTCTAAGCCTAGGGAGGACGCACTTCATCGCGCGCCCACATCTCAAAACAAACGAGGGCTGCCAACGAGTTCCCTTGACCTCGGGAAGCTGACTCGTTGGCAGCTTTCGATCTACACTATTTCTTGTGCGCATGTTTCCCCTCGCTAGCGGCCGCCGGATGAACGTCCCGTGAAACCAAGGATTAGCCTCAGACTGTCATTCCGAGGAGCACGCCGGTGGGCAATCTGCTTTTTCTTCCTTGGTTCACGGCTACTCCTCTGTGGGGCCGCTTTCGGGCAAAGCAGGTCCTCCTCTTCGAGCTTTGCGACGCTGTCCCAACAGGCCGCCGAGGCTCGCGACGCCAATCGTCTCGAAGAAGCAGCCACGCTCTACACAAAAGCGTTGGCGCTCGGCCCAAAGTGGACGGAAGGTTGGTGGTCCCTGGGGACGATCGAGTATGACCAGGATCACTACGCGAAGGCCGCGCTGGCGTTTCAAAAGGTAACCGCTCTGGATCCGGCAAACGGCACGGCTCACGCGATGCTCGGTTTGTGCCAATTCGAATTGGGTAAAGATGCGCTGGCGCTACAGAATCTGTTGAAGGCGGAACAGCTGAACATCATCAAAGACGAGCAATTGCGCACCGTCGCGCTCTATCACCTCGGCCTCCTGCAATTGCGAGCGCGAAGGTTCGGCGATGCGAAGGAAACGCTGAGCCAATTGGCCAAAGTCCATATCCGGACCAAAGAGGTGAGCACCGCGCTGGGCCTCGCCGCTCTACTGATAGCGCCCAAGGATGCGCCACCCGAAGGCACTCCCGGCGCCACCGTGGTCGAGCGGGCGGGAGAGGCAGAGGCGCAGTTGACCGCGAAGGGTTTCGAACAGGCGAAGCGAACCTATGCGCAACTTGTGGACGAATACCCGGCTTATCCCAACTTGCATTTTGCGTTTGGAAGACTCCTTCTGGAAACGAATGAGACCGACCAGGCTGTCGAGCAGTTTCAGCTCGAGTTGAAACGGGATCCGGAGAATGTAAATTCTATGTTGGAAATAGCCGCAGTGCGCTATCAGGTGGACTCGGAGGATGGATTGCACTATGCAGAGGAAGCGTTGAAACTTTCGCCGCGGCTGCCGTTTGCCCACTACCTGGTTGGCCTCCTGCGCCTCGACACCGGGAATGCGGCAGGCGCTGTACCGGAGTTGGAAATCGCGGAGAAAGCGTTTCCGAATGAGTCCAGAGTGTACTTCTCGTTGGGGAACGCGTACGCGCGCGTCGGCAGGAAGGCAGAAGCTGCAAAAGCTCGCGCGGAATTCGCGCGGTTGAACGCGCAGGAAGTAAAGCAACAGCGTGCAACCCTTTACAGTGAGAGGTCGCCCGGTCTTGCTGGAGGACAACAGACTCTCGGCCAAGGGAATCCCCAACCGTGAGCTCACCGTTCAGGCCCTTTTCTTCCCGCGATCGTCGAAAAAGCAGCCTGGGATTCACGCGGCGAGATTTCTTGCGAGCCCTGGCCGCCAACCTGAGTTTGTTTGGTTCCGGCCCGCTCTTGCGTTCATTTCGATTTTCCGGGCATTCCTCTGCGACAAATTGCTGCGCCCGACAGCCAGCCCAGGCGTTGTTTGCAGAAGTTCCGGGAAGCAAAAGCGGAATCACCTGGACGCACGTGAACGGGCGCTCGGAAGACTACTACTTGCCGGAAACTACCGGAGCGGGCTGCGCGTTTCTCGACTACGACAACGACGGCTGGATGGACATCTACCTGATAAACAGCGGCAAGTGCGACTTCTACGATCCGAAACCTCCGCTTCGCAATGCTCTGTACAAGAACAATCGCGATGGCACGTTCACTGACGTGACGGAACAAGCGGGCGTCAGGGGGAACGGCTATGGGATGGGTGTGGCGGTTGGGGATTACAACGGTGATGGCTATCCCGATTTGTACGTCACCCAATACGAGCGCTGCATATTGTATCGAAACGACGGCGATGGCACTTTCTCGGACGTCACGGAAGAGGCTGGCGTGGCGGCGCCCGGCTGGGCTTCGAGCGCGGTTTGGTTCGATTACGATAATGACGGTAAGCTCGACCTTTTTGTCTGCCGCTTCGGCAACTCCGGCAAGTCGGAAAACAAGTACTGCGAGGACGCGCAAACAGGGGAGCGATCTTACTGTATACCGACGGTCTATCCCCGAGTGCGCAGCTGGCTTTTTCACAATAACGGCGACGGGACGTTTAGGGACGTCTCCGAGGAATCCGGAATCGCCAAGTCTTTGGGCAAAGCCTGGGGCGTGGTCGCCACGGACGTAAACAACGATGGCTGGATGGATCTCTTCGTTGCCAATGACACGGTCGAGAATTTTTTATTTCTAAACAAGAAGAATGGAAAATTCACAGACATTGGCCTGGAATCCGGCGTGGCCTTCAGCCAGGAAGGGCGGCCGCGCTCCGGGATGGGTGTGGACTCGGCTGATTTCGATCAGGACGGCTGGCAGGACCTTTTCGTCACGAATGTGGACCACGAGATGTATTCGATCTACAAAAACAACCACGACCTGACGTTTGACGACATCACCGGACCGATGGGCATCGGCCGAGTGACGAGGCTGATGAGCGGATGGGGCCTGAAATTCTTCGACTATGACAACGACGGGAACGTGGACCTATTTGTTGTGAACGGTCACCCGGACGATAAGATCGAACGGCATCTCAGCCGCGTTATGTACAAAGAGCCGTTGCTTCTGTTTCACAACGCGGGACACCAATTCGAGAATGTCGGCGCTTCGGCCGGCCCGGCGTTTGCCCAAAGCCTGGCGGGGCGCGGCTTGGCGATCGGTGATTTTGATAACGACGGCGCCGTCGACGCCCTGGTTACCTCCAATGGAGGCGCGCCTTTGCTGCTGAAAAACGTGGCAGCCACAGGAAATCACTGGCTCGGCGTGCGGCTGATTGGCAAGAAAGCCAATCGTGATGCCGTCGGGGCAAGAATTAGCTGGCAGGCGGGCGATCTGAAGCGCACGCGGCTAAAAGTGGGTGGCGGCAGCTACCTTTCCTCACACGACCCCAGAGAAGTCTTGGGCATCGGCGCGCGAACCAAAATCGATCGCCTGGAAATTCGCTGGCCACAGCCGAGTGGCCGCGTCGAGACCTTCACGGATCTCCCCATCGATTGCTACATTACCATCGTCGAAGGCGCCGGTATTAGGTAGTGCCCGATGACACTCGTGCGGTGATTTCCGCCATGAGCATGGTGATGCCGAGCACGTCCGCGTCCTTCGTAGGGCGGTCCGTTGGGCTCGACCGACGGCTGGTGAGAGCGTTCTACGCAAGCCATGCAGAGCACGAGCCGAGAAATCAGCAAGCCCGTTTCCAGTGATTCTCAAACACTGCTCTTCGGTTTGAAGGCCTCTTCGCCTTCGTTCGTCACCCGGTTATTTCGTGATTTCCAACGTGGAGGAAAGACCTTGAGTGGAGTCCGGTGCGATCCACAAAGTAAGCTTCGCTGGTTCAGCGGCGAGGTTTTGCTGATCATTCCAAATCGCGAACACTTCAGGACCCAGGAGAAATGTCACTTTTTTGATCTCGCCGGGCGCGAGCGCAATGCGTTGAAATCCGCCCAGTGCGCGGACGGGCTGCGCGACACTGGTTCCTTGCAACCGCAGGTAAAGCTGCACGATCTCGCTACCTGCTCGGGGCCCGACGTTTGCGATGTCCGCGCTGGCGGTCAGAACGGTGCTCGGCTTACTCTTGTGAGCTTTCAGAGCTTCATTCAAGACGTTTGCGCTGAGTTGTGCTTTGTCGACTTTGAGATTCGTGTAGCGGAAAGCCGTGTACGATAAGCCAAAGCCGAAGGGAAACTGAGGGCTATTTTCTTCGTCGATATACCGCGAAACATATTTCTTTTCGGTGGGATCAACTCCGACCCCGGGAGGGCGCCCGGTATTCAATGCGTCGTAATAGAGCGGTTCTTGACCGACGCTCCGAGGCCAGCTCACAACCAGTCTGCCACTTGGATTCACTTCGCCAAAGAGCGTCCGGACGAGTGCAGCGCCCGCCTGAATGCCAGGAAACCAAGCGGCCATTACCGCAGGCACATGTTCGAACGCCCAAGGCAGCGTGAGCGGGCGGCCGCTGAAAATGACCGTAATGACCGGCTTTCTGGTGGCGACGATTCTCTCCAGGAGCTCTTCCTGGCGGCCCGGTAGGCCCAGAAAAGCACGGGAGGCCGCTTCACCCGTCATCTCCGGCCCATTTTCTCCAACAGCCAGTATCACGACGTCGGATTGCTCGGCGGCTTTGACAGCTTCCGTCAATTGATCGTTAGAACCACCCTCGATTTCTGTCCCCTTGGCGTAATGAAGATTTTGCGAGCCGATTTTTTCAGTGAGGGCCGCGCGCAACGTGATTACGTCCTCGGAACGCCCAAGTCCCGCCCACGAACCGAACATGTTTCCGCGGTCGTCGGCGAGAGGTCCAATCAGCGCAAGGGTTTTCGCGTTACCCGACAAGGGTAGAAGCGGTATACCGGCGACAGGGTCATTCTTTAGCAGCGCCAAGGATTGTTCGGCAGCGGTCCGCGCGAGCATTAGGCTGTCAGGATGAAGCATGGCGTCGGCTTCTTTCGATTCGTCGGCGTAGGGATGCTGAAACAGGCCGAGCGCGTATTTGACGCGTAAAACGCGCCGAGCCGCTTCGTCAACCGCTGATTCCGGAACGGCGCCCGAGCGCACCAGCTGGACCAAATGGTCGTGATAGAGGCTGCTTACCATGTCCATATCGACACCTGCCAGAAAGGCTTTGCGGGCGGCCGTCGCTCCGTCGTTGGCGATGCCGTGCGGGATGAGTTCCGCAAGCGCCGTGTAGTCGCTGTCCACGATGCCCTGAAATCCCCATTCCCTTCTGAGGATTTGCGTCAGTGTGAAAGGATTGGCCGAGGCCGGGACTGCATTCAGAGAATTGAACGCACTCATGATCGTAGCCGCACCCTCATCGATGGCTGCACGGAAAGGAGGCAGATAGAATTGCCGTAAGGTATGTTCAGAGATTTCCGTGGAATTGTAGTCGCGACCTCCTTCAGCAGCACCGTACCCCACGAAGTGTTTTGGACAAGCTGCAATGCTATCAGGCGCGTCCAGCCGCGCGCCTTGATAGCCGCGGACATACGCACGGGCCATCGCGGCGCCGAGAAATGGATCTTCACCGGCGCCTTCGGCCATTCTGCCCCAGCGAGCATCTCTCGCAATATCTACCATCGGAGAGAAGGTCCAGCGGATTCCGCTAGCCGAAGCCTCCTCCGCGGCGACGCGGGCAGCTTGCTCCACGAGCTCTGGATTCCAGCTCGTGGCCAGCCCTAATGGAATTGGGAATTCCGTGCGAAAGCCGTGAATCACGTCCAGACCAAAAAGAAGAGGAATGTGAAGTCGTGACCGCCCGACGGCGATGTGCTGATAGGCATTGACCTGGTGCGCGGTGGTGATGTTAAACAGGGCGCCGACTTCGCCCTTTTGGATCATGTCCTCGTAGTCGGTCCGGCCGGTGCCGGGACCGGTCGGCTGACCGGCAGAGTACTGCACTAATTGGCCGACTTTTTCATCTAGCGTCATCTGCCGCAGGAGAGCTTCGACCTGTTTCTGCATCACAGGGCTGTCGAGCGCGTTGCTGTCAGGCTCTACCGACGAGGGTCCCTGTCCAGAATCTGCTAAAAGTATGGTTACGGCGCCTAAAACCAGGGCAACGAAAGGGGCGGCTAGGCGGTGTGTCAAGGAATTCATGATGACAGGGCTCCAAGTGTGGCGCTACGTTCCGGTTGTGTGGTACGGATTGGTACCGCACTTCAATACGCGGAATCAATACGAAGCTACTCAGAAAAAGCCAAGCAGACTCTCTGGCTCTTGGTAAAACTTCGAGCGAAACAGGAGAGGGCTCGAGCAACCTAATTAAAATGGCAATAGCGCCCCGCCTTCTCCAGTGAACTTGCGCTCCCAGCCAGAATTACCTTGAAGTTCTTCTTGGCGGTGAGCAGGCAGCCTAAGCACGGCGATGGACGCCCTTGCCGAAATTTCCAAGCATATGATCGCAGGTTCTCATGGCGAAGGCCACAATCGGCATAGTCGTCGTTTTATCCGTGGGACTTGGAAAAATGCTGGCATCGCAGATATAAAGATTCGGAACGTCATGGGTCTGTGCCCATTTGTTGCTGACAGAGGTCTTGGGGTTCGCTCCGAACCGGCAGACGCCCGTTTCGTGGAGGCTGGTGCCGGGACGATTTGGTTCGCTGTCGGCACCCCACATCTCGCCACCCATGGCTTTGAAGAGATCGATCATCATCACCTTGGAGTGCTCCCACATGAGAAGCTCATTCTCGCCCCACTGAAAGTGGAAGCGGAGCTGGGGGATTCCGAAGATGTCCTTCTTGACAGGGTCAGTGTCCACGAAGTTGGTTGGGCTCGGCAAAGAAGGTGCCTGAATTAAAGCGCCAATGGGAGTCGGATAGTAGCGCCTGATATTGTGCTTATATTCCGAACCAAAACCTTCAATCTGGTTGTAGTAGCCTGGAAATTCTCCACACCCACCACCAACGTAGACCGAATAACCACGAATGAATTTTTCCTCACGCGGGTTTCTCAAGTTCTGCCAG
>Ga0126378_10001723_pt1 | contig 16156 bp, 22 predicted proteins | sample PanSoiMetPlot_23_FD_92587 | JGI IMG/M metagenome (GOLD analysis project Ga0126378, IMG submission 92587) | Tropical forest soil microbial communities from Panama - MetaG Plot_23 | ecosystem: Environmental > Terrestrial > Soil > Tropical forest > Bulk soil | place: Panama | collected 2016-02-17 | reverse complement strand
GTCACCGACCGCAATACGGCCAACGGCGCAAGCTTTTCGACCAACTCGGCGAGCGAGTGCAGCACCTGGGCGGCGGATACCTCTAGCTTCGTGGTGGTCAACCGGCAGACCGGCGGCAATGTCAGGTACTCGTTCGACGCCGACAATATGGCCATCGCGAAGCTGGGGCCGCTGCCGATCGGAGGCGCGGAATTCAGTTGGCGTAATCCCAACCTGATGTGGGGCAATACAGGCTTGAAAATCGAGCAACTGGACCTGAGCACCGGGAAAGTCAAGGTCATGATCGACCTGGCGCAGCATCCCGAAATCGGCATCCCGGCGACCCCGCGCTGGTATTTGAACAGCGCCAGTTCCGACTATTGGGACAACCGCGTGGCGTTTAATCTTGGGCCGCAGCAGAACGAAAATTACATTCTGCTGTGCTTCGACGTTGACTTGGGCCTGGACTTTATCAATACCCAGACGGGCTTGCACGAAGGCTGGGCAGGCTCTAATCAGTTGGCCAACTGGACTCCGTTCTCCATGCACGACTCCAGAATAAACAAGAGCGGCACGGTTATTCGAACCGGCTTCGCCACCGGAGGCGAGCGCGTTTTCTGGCGACCGGGAACGCCGATTTACCAGGCCTTGAAGAGTTCCAAAACCACGCCGATGGACGGTCACAGCGCCCTGGGCTTCAATACCTACTTCGGCGGCTACCTGGGCGTGGTCCCGTTCCAGTTTCTGATTGCGCCCTTCTGGCATATCGATGCCTGGCAGAACCTGATGAAGCCGGTTCCGCAGCCGGTCGCCGGCTGGTGGAGTGATTATCACATCAGCGTGCGGCCGGAGCCTGACCGCAAGCCGATTTACATCAGCGCTTACAACGCGCAGGGCAATCCCAGGACGCCCAATACGCCGCTGACCAGCAAGGCGCCCGGAGACAACGAGATCTTTTCCCTGGCTACTGATCTGAGCGGCCGCTGGTGGCGCTATGCGCATCATTACGCGAGCGGCCAAGGGAATTTCTACGCATCGCCGCGCGGCAACGTCTCGCCCGACGGTAAATGGTTTATGTTCACTTCGGATTGGGAGATGACGCTCGGCGGGACTTATCCCAACCAGCGCACCGACGTGTTTGTTCTGCGGATCGACTCATGACCATACGGGAGCTCGAGCCCGGCGAATTCACGCGCCTGAAGACGGTGAGCGACGGCATCGTGCCCGATCCTCACACGAGCGTGGCGGTGGTTGCTGAAAACGAAGAGGGTATCGTGGGGCGAATCCTGGCGCTTCAGCCGGTCCACCTCGAGGGAACCTGGGTGGCAGAAGGTAAACGATCAGGACTCCTGGCGTACCGTATGTTTAAGTTCATGGAAAGTACCCTGAAAGATAAGTATGGAGTAAGCTACCTTCTGGCCTTCAGCCGGGACCCGGTGGTGACGGGCTACCTTGAGAGGCTCGGCTACCGGGACATGCACTTCAGCGTTTTAGCGCGGGAGCTTTAACTATGCCCATTGCACTGGCTCCGGCTCTGATTGCCTCGGCGGCCATCGGCGCCGGCGGGAGCATTGCCGGCGGGCTGATCGGCGCTTCGGGCGCCAAGCGTGCCGCCGCCCTGCAGGCCCAGGCCGCTCAGCAGGGCATCGGGCAGGTGCAGCAGGCCGAGCAGCAAGCGCGTGCCGCGCAGCAGCCCTTGCAGGCTTTCGCCCGGCCCGGTGCGCAGGCCATGGCAAACCTGGCCGCGCTTACCGCCCCCGGCGGCGCCCTGGTGCGCGGCTACGGCCAGACTTTTGCGGCGCCCACCGCCGCCCAAGCCGCCGCCACTCCGGGTTATCAGTTCCAACTTTCACAAGGGCTTCAAGCGTTACAACGCTCGGCAGCGGCTCAGGGCAATCTGCTGTCGGGTTCGACCCTGACGGGGATTGAGAACTACGCTCAGGGCTTGGCGAGTACCGATTATCAGAACGCATACAACCGCGCCCTCCAGACCTACGGGACCAACTATAACGTATGGGCTGCTAACCAGGCGAACGCCTTTAACCGCATGTTCGGGGTAGGCCAGGCGGGACAGCAGGCGGCCGGACTGGCAGCGCAGCTCGGGACCCAGACGGCCATGGGCGGAGCTGCGGATATTGCCAATCTGCTGGGAGCTAGAGGAGCGGCGCAGGCTTCCGGGGTCGTAGGGGCGGCCAACGCTTACGGCGGCATGGCTGGCGGCATTGCCAATGCCGTAAGCGAGCCGCTAATGCTCAATTACTTCAACCGGCAAGGCCAGGGCGGCGGGGTCACCATGAACCAGTTGCCGAGTTTCACCCCGGTTGACACCAGCGGGTTCAATCCCGTGACAGGCAGCAACGCTAATCTGGCCAGCTTGAGCAGTTACGGACCGCCGATGCCGGCCAATCCGTTTGCGTGATCATTTATGGGTGGAAGCTATCCTCTGGCAGCACTGGCGATTCGTCCTCCGGCTCCAGCTCCGGACCTGATGGAGCAGTACGCGCGCGCTGTCAACCTCAAGAACCTCGTGCAGCTTCAGCCTTTGCAGATGCAGGCTATGCAATCCGAGGTACAGCAGCGGCAACTCCAGACCCAGGCGCTGCAGCGGCAGTACGACGACGCCAATATTTACATGCAGGCACTCAAGGGCAGCAACGGCGACATGAGCGCCGCGCTCAAGGATGCGTCCACAAAGGGCATGTCGGGCCAGGGCTATCTCGATTACGGCAACATGATCACCCAGCACCAAACTGCGCTTGCCAAACTGAGTGAAACCCAGCTCGCCAACGAGAAACAGATCAACGATCAGCTTGCCGGGCATATCGACGCCTTCAATGGGCTGACTCCCGAGGACAAGACGCTTCCCAACTGGCTCACCATCCGCCAGCAGGCGGTCAACGCGCGCCCCGATCTCGATGCCATTCTGCCGAAGGACACCGTGCCCACTGCGGATCAGGTGAAGGCGTATGACGCCATGTTGCAGGGCGGGAAATGGGCCGTCCAGAACGAACTCGATCAGCGTAAGGCTACCGCTACTGAACAAGAAGCGCAGGCGAGAGCCGCCACCGCCAAAACAGGCGAGGCGCGCCTCCAGGCTGAGCTGCCCGGCGGGGCGCTGTACGCTCCTACGATTGCCGGCCAGAGCGAGGCGCAGAGGCTTGCCGCCGAGGGCACCCCCCAGGCGTTGCAGGTAGTAGGCAAAAGGGCCGCCGCCGAAGAGGTGGCGCGGTACGGCCCCGCCCCTACCCAGGCCAAACTGGCACAGCAGCAGGTGCTAGCGGGAGGGGCCAATGCCGCAGTCGCCAGCGTTGCGCCTCATCTGGTTCCTACCGCCATTGCGGACGCGACCAAAGCCGGACAGCAGTACGCCTCAGCTCAACAGGCAGCCGACGATATGAAAACCTTCATCGATTCGGCGCGAGCCGGCAACAAGGTCGCCTATGCGTACTCCCCGGTGGAAGGCGTGCTGACCCTAAACACCGGACGCGGGGTCAAGCGCGTCAACATGAGTGAGATTTCCGCCTACGGCGGCGCGGGCAGTGCTTTCGACCGGGTCAGCGCTTTTCTCGGCAAGCAGACTTCAGGCGCTTCGCTGCCTGCAGACATCCTCAACGACATGGCCGGTCTGCACCAGGGAGTCACTGACAACGCCCGGAACGCCTACTCCAACAACCTGAAGGTTATCAATCAGAATTACGGATCCAACTTCCAGCCGGTTGATCTCGGCAGAGGCGGCGCCCGGACTGCAGGTCCGCCTGCGGGTGCGGTAGGCAAAGCTCCCGGTTCAGACGGCAAAATGCACTACCACGATCAGCGAGGCAATGACCTGGGGGTGGTCGGTGGGCAATAGTCCCGTCACGCTTGATTTATCAAAATCCCAGCCCCTGGACAATGCGCCGGTGACGCTGGACCTCAGCAAATCGCAGCCGCTGGACGGCGCTGCGCCTCCTGCGGAACAGTTGAGTCCTGAGCTGCCCCTGCTCACAGGGCCACTGGCGGGCCTGCGCGTCTCGCAGCTTACCGCCATGCTGCCCAGCGCCGCCGCTGTTGGCGGGGGGATACTAGGCAGCACGATTCCCGTCGTGGGAACGACACTAGGGTCAGCGGCGGGTGGCTACGTTGGTTCTGCAGCTGAGCAGCTTGCCAACAAGGCGATGGGCTTGCCTTCCTACACTTCCGCAGCAGACTTTGCCAGGGAAGCCGAAAAGCAGGCGCTCTACCAAGGTGCCGCGGGCGCGGCGGGGCATGTTTTGGGATATGGAGCCGGGGTTGTAAGCAACCTGCTGCAAGATCCCGTCCGCGCAGCGGCAGCCTCGAGACTCGCCAACAGTGCTCTGGGAACTCCAAAAACGATGCTCACTCGAGGGTTCGATCCGGGAGCGGAGCTGGCTCGGCAGGACATTTCGGCGCTCGCGCGCGGCGGCATGGTTATGGACCCCGTAACCGGCAAGTCCGCGCCGAGCCTGGGCCTGTTCGATAAGGTTGATTCTTTTATAACGAAAACCGGGTCGGATCTGCACACGCAGTTGACTACACCTCAAGCCATGGCCCAGCGGATCAACGTTGAGGACGTCATCACGCGTCAGGCCCTCGACAGCATCAAGGCGGCCGAAACCGCCGGCAACGATTCCGCGGCGCAGGCCATCAGCAAACGGGCGGAGGCGCTGATCAAGAACAACCGGCTGGCGGGGACGACGCTCAATCCCGAGGACGCTCACGCACTCAAGATTGATATTAACAAAGACATCAACTGGAGCCCGGCGACCGAAGACGATATCAGGGTCAATAACTTTATGCAGGACACTTATCGCGCTCTGAACGACGCCATCGACACTGCTGTGCCCGGCGTCAAGGAAACCCAGAGGGTTTACGGCAATATGCTGCGGGCGCGGGAAGCCCTGGAGGGAACGATCACCGGGCGCTGGGGAAAGGAAGCCATACCTATCAGTGGTCCTGCGGGGCTTGTGGAGCGCCTAGTCCCGACTGGGGCGAAGACTTGGCTGGCAAAGACGCTGTTTCCATACCCAGCGCCCTGAGTTAGTCACCGGGCATGCGCCGCAGGCTTTCGAGCTGATCCTCGATCTGGCGCTTCACTTTAGCTCGAGCTTCCGGGCTGAGACCGGCCATAGGATCTTTTGGGGGCTTGTAACCGCCAGATTCAGCCAGTGCTGCCCAGAAGATGTTCCAGACGATAAACGCCAGGAAAATGTAGCCTATGATTGCTAACATGTTATCCTCCCTCCGGAAATGCTATCGACTGATTCTGGCCTTCGCATTAGCCGCCGCCGTCCTGTCTGCCCAGACTTATTCGCCCCTGCCCTACGTCCCCATGCAGTTCCTCAACGCCAATGGGCAGCCCCTCGCCGGCGGTACGATCTGTACTTACGCCGCGGGAACCACGACGCCCCTCGCCACCTATACTACCTCTGCGGCAACTACCCAGAACGCCACCTGCGCGCTTCCCGGTGTAGGCGGCATCTCGCTGAACGCCGCCGGAATGCCAACCTCGGGCGGTATTTACGTGACCAGCGGAGTGGCGTACAAGTACGTCGCTTACGACAGCGGCCGCAACGTGGTCTGGACCCAGGACAACGTACATATTCCGCCCCCGGCGGGAGCGAGCGGCGCGATCCAGTTCAACCTCAACGGAGTGATGGGTTCGGATAGCTCGTTTTCGTACAATGCCACCAGCCATTCCCTCAAGGTGGGTTCCATATCGGCTACGCTGACTGACGCCGGGGGCCAGGTGTACAACGTCAAGGGCTACGGGGCGGCGGGCGACGGCGCCACCAACGATCAGGCGTCGATTGCGAACGCCCAAGCTGCGGTTACGAGCGCCGGCGGTGGTACGCTCTACTTTTCGCACGGTAGTTATGTGATGACGGGTATAACCCTTACCAGCAACGAGACTGTGCGTTGCGCCGATCCCGGCACCGCCCTGTTGGCGCCTCCCGGCTCAAATTTCGTGATGTTTCAGGCGAACAGCATTTCTAATGTACGCATCGAGAACTGCCAGCTGAACGGCCGCCAGGTGGGCTCGAGCGCCAGCGGCATACTGATTCAGCTGCAATGCGTCACCAACGCCTGGATCGCCGACAATTACCTACACGACACCGGCGGCGCGCAGGTGGGTGTCGACACTAACAGTCCGGCCTGCATTTCGACCACCGGAAACTCAAACAACATCCATATCGAACGCAACGTCATGGCGAGCTCGCATAGTACGGTAATCGCCGACGTTCAGATGGGCGCGGGCGCGTTCAATTTGGATGTTGGGGACAACGTGATTTCCGACGGCCTCGCCGGCCAGTTGCTCATCGACTGCGATGAGTGCAACAACACGAAAATTCACGACAACATCCTGAGTGGGATCGGAACCAATAGCGTGTCGGCCTGCATCCAGCTCGAAACCAGTTCGCCGCAGGCTTCCACCACGAGCGATGTGCAAATCGAAAACAACTGGTGCTCGAACGTGCAGGGCAGCCAGGCTGGAATCTTTGTCGCCGCCAGCGGCGGATCGGCTACCAAAACGCTTTCCAACATTCTGGTGGCGGGAAATCACATCGTCAACGTGAAGCTGCGGGGCGAGGAAGTCACCGACTTTGCGGGAGGCGCGAACACCACCATCCGCAATATCAATATCGTGGGGGAACAGATCACCGGGACCAGCAACAACGCCGCGTTGTATCTGTGGAAACACAACCCAGGTTCCACCGTCGGCAACATCAACGTTTCGGGGGTGCAGATTGACGGCTGCGGTACCGGCGACGGCAACGGCTGCGTGGTGCTGTCCGGCGCCATCAACCAAGTGTCGTTCTCCGGTATGCAGGTGTTTAATATACCTTCCGCCGCCTATGCCTTTTACCATACCGGAGATACCGCAAATGGAGTTGGTATCGCCGGAAACTGGGCTTATACGGGGGGCACGGCGAATTCCTTCACCAACGTTTATTCCAACCTGTACGGGTTCTTTATCCTGGGTCTGGCACCGACAGGCGGCTGTACCACTGCGATCATACTGAACTCGGTGACGGGTCATGGGTATACGTGCCAGAGCGGAGCGTGGGTGCAGGGGTTCTAGCCTGCTGCTTGCCTGCCTGCTGCTCCGGGTCCCGGCGTGGGCGCATGACAATGCCACGGTCAAGGTCCAGTCCTCAAACACCCGCCTCTCGGGCGCGATTGCCTGCCCGCCCGGCAAGCCGCTGACTGTCACTTTTGAGGAGCGCGAGGGCCGGGAGCTCGTGGTTCAGGTCCACTGCGGCAGCCATCGGCATCGTCTGAAGCGCATCATTGGCGTGATGTTGATCCGCCGCCGGTAAGGGTTGCTAAAAAGGCAGCGGCTTCTCACCTGGTTCCGAAATATCAACCAGGTTCAGGATCTCGCCGCGACCCACTTTCTTGCGCTCGCAGAGTGCCTTTACCCGCTGCCCGGTGTGCTCGTGGAGCCAGCCTAACAGACCCTGATGAAAACAATGGATCGAGTTGATCTTGTCTTCGCCCTGCACGGTGAACACCACGAACTCGCTCCCCTTCTTCGAGCGCCGGATGATTTCGCCGTTGCTGGCGCGCTGCAAGGGTCCGAGAATTCCCTCGATGCTGCCGTTCGGCTCTTCGTGGTGCTCGGAAGCCTCAAAGGATGCTGGTAATTCCGCCAGCGAAGCGCGGAGTTGATCCTCGAGCGAGGTCTCCGGTGGAGTCGGTGGTTCCTGGACCTTTTTGCGAAGTTCCACAATCTTGCTGTTAATGATTGCGGTCCGGGTCGCCTTGATCGCTTCGGGCGTGTAATCGGTAGTAGGTGGCTGGTCCTCCATGTCCTGGGTAAAGAGTCCGGAACTGCGGGTTGCCGATAACACTGCATCAACTTTTGCCCGCTTCTTACTCATCTTGAGGATCGTATTCTTGACCGCTGCCAGATCGTCGTTCGCCACTCGGCCAATGGTCTGGCTGGTGATGCGCTTATCGTCCTCGGCGAACTTGGCTCCGCAGCCGTCCTTCTTGCGCCAGCAGACGAAGCCGCCGCCGAATTCGGCCTTACCTTGAATGACGGCTTCCTTGCCGCACTGGGGGCATTTGCGGTTCGATTCCCGCCAGCGATAGCGGCCCTCGTAGCTCGAGCACGAGCCTAGCCCGGTGGAGACCAGGAAGCCGCTCCTTTTCGATGTTAAGGTGCACTTCACCTCGTAGTCGAACAAGCCGGTTTCAAAGTCGCGCTCGACATGCAGAATGGAGTAGTCGTCCGCCAGGCCGTAGACGTCGCATAATTTGTCTGCGCCGGATTTGAACAAAGTGGGTTTCGGGGTTCCGGGGATAACTCCGTAATCCTCGCCCTCGTGCAGATAGGAGCGCACGAAACGCTCCAATTCCATCAGCAACTGCTGCGATTGGGCGAGGTCGGTCACCGGCCGCAGGGCGAGGTCAGTTACGGGCGAGGCTTCAACAGTTTCAAGATCGGGCATTGGCGTTTTCTCCTTCGAGTTTGTGTTCCATGGCAGCCAGGCCACTCAGCCGACCGCGAATCCAAACAAGATAAAAGTCCCGCAGCATGTCCTCTACCACCCAGTCCGGCGACTGCTGGTAGTAGGCGGCCATTTCGTTGATCATCTTGCTGATCGTGTCGTTGATTTTGATGGTCATTGCTGCTCGCTCCATTCCCAATCGCCATGAGTCTTGCAATCGCAGCGTTCGCCGCCCCAGCCCGAGCAGTCGCTATCGTGGGGCTCGTCGAGATCGGGAGCCATGCAGCCGCAGGGACCGCCAGCCACGCTGTAGGTATAAGTAGCGTCGGGACGGTCTCCGAGCTCGCACTGGCAGCCTTCCTCGCGGTCATGATGCGCGCGCGGGTGAAAGCAGACCTGGCACTCTTTTTCTTCGACCAAGGCTGGAGCCGTGGCTTTGAGCCAGCTGTTCAATGCGTCGTGAATCGGATTAGAATTGGACATCAGCTTCCTCCAGTTCGGCATCGGTGTGTCCGGGATGGGCGGGATCGCTCACCGCCAGCCGGTAATGCTCCGGCACCTGCAAAGGGCTGTACAAGGGATCGACATGGCGTGCCTGAACGATTACGTAGCCCTCAGCTTCGAGCGCCTTGATCAGCCGATCGGCGTCCAGCCGGCAGGTTTCGCAAACCCGCGGCTCGCAGCTGTGATCGCTTGTCTGCTCGTGAATGAAATCTGAAATGATGTTGCGTGCGTTCATTTGTTTTCTCTCCTTACACAAGATCTATCGGCTGAACCGGTGGCTGACATGAGTGAAAGATGCAAAACATGTGTTTTAGAACTCGTGTGCGTCCTTGTCCATCCTGGCGTTCTCCGCCTGTACGAAATTCCTGATCGCAAAATAACCCAACCGGCCTAGCGACCAGCCTTTGCGGATGGCCAGCTCGGTGGCGCGCTCGTAGGTCGTCTCATCAAGCGGCGAAGTGACGTGACGATTCAGTTTGACCTTCACTCCAGGTTTCATTAACATAACACATTTATTATGCAAAACATTTGTTTGACATGTCAAGTACTATCGGACAGTATTGGAGGGTTTATGAACAGGACCCGAAAGCCAGCCAGCGAGAAAAGAGGTAAGGCGGTCAGCGCTCCCCTGACACCGGAGATCTACCACCGCCTGGCAGCGCTGGCGGCCCGCGACCGGCAGCGGCTGGGTGCCGAGGCCCGGGAGCTTATCGAGTGGGCGATCCCCTACGCCGAGGCCGCCGGATCACTGGTGGAATTGAGACGCCTGGATACCGAATTCGAGCACGAGGTAAAACGCCGTGACGCCCGAGAGATCCTCAGATCGTGAAGACATCAACCGGATTTTCAATGAGGGGCTTGAAGCCCTCGAGATCATCGCCGCCGCCGCTGACAGGAAGGATCCCGCTGCCTGCCGTTTTATCCGCGCTTGTTCCGCCGCGGCCGTTCGCGTGGCTTCGTCCCTGATCTGCAACCAATATCAGAAACAAGCTTTACCGCGCTGGTAATCCCGCATGGGAATGTTCCAAGTCCGAGTCCGAGTAGCGAACCCTACTGACCGGTCGCGGTTCTTCGAGGAAGACTTTTGGGTTGACACCGGGGCGCTTTACTCCTTGGCGCCGGAGGAGCGGCTCCGCGACATCGGCATCCAGCCTTTGCGGGCGCGCGACCTGGTCTTCGCCGACGGGCGGCGGGATCGCCGCCTGCTCGGCGAGGCGGTGTTGACCCTCCCGCAGCTGGACGAGTCGCTCACCTGCCCACTGATTTTCGCTCCGGCGGCCTCGCTCTATTTGCTGGGCGCGACGGCGCTGGAGAATTTCGGAGTGCAGGCTGATCCGACGACGCAGCAGTTGAAGCCCATGGCGTCGGTGATTGGCGGCTTTCTCGAAACTTCTTCACTATTCCGCCAGACCTCGTTTACTTGATCCTTCTATCGACTGGGCCCGTCTGAACAATTTGAGCATCCATTTCCATTAGGGCGAAGAATGCATAAATGGGAATTTTATGCATCTTTTACATGGGAACAAAAATATTCGCTATTTGTTCCCCTCGGTAACATTGGTGCCGGTTGTGGTGCCGGTTCCGGGTGAGGATTTTGGTCTACTTGTGTCTACTTTGGTCAATAACGCTGATCGTTAATTTGCTGAAATGTCTACTTTTGGCTACTCTGGTCGAGAGCACTGCAAGGGATTTTAAGTCCCTTGCGTCTACCAGTTCCGCCACCCCCGCGCCCTTTGTTTTCTATAACTTATCTGTTACAATGTAAGTTATTGATTTTGCCGGTGCCGGTTGTGGTGCCGGTGCCAAATGGCACTAAAAATGCTGGGAATTTTTCGCGCTCCAGTTTTTCGTCATTTATGGGAACATGCATTCTCGGTTCGTGACGGGCCTTCAGTTCTGGCCGTCGGTCCGGGCTCGCAGGAATTTCTCCACCGCGTCCTGCAGCCGCAGGTGCGAGGCGCCTAGCTCGAACAAGAGATCATCCATGCGCTTTTGGCGGTCCTCCGTGTCCTTTTGCCGGTCAGCGATCACGCTGACTTTGGCGGTTACTTCACTTAGGAGCTCGGCTGCGCGGTTAAGCTGGGCGACCGTGCCGCCGACTTGCGTGGTAAGGTCAAGCAAATCGGCTTCGAGTCGAAGCAAACCGTCCTGCATCTGTTCCGGGGTGAGTAGGCTCATTCACGCTCCTTTGCTATGGCTCAATTTTGGTCTTGTGGAAGCAAATTGCCGCACGGCCATGCGACATATATCAGTGAGGTTGCGCTCTTCGGCGGCGGCTATCGGTTCCAGGTCTTTCAGGATTGATTCTAATAATTCGAGTTGCTGTGAAATGTTGCGCTTCTCCACGTCAGCCATCGGCTTGAAACTCTCTGCGGCACTGATGATGCTTCTCAGCTCATCGAAAGAGCCGAGATCGGCGCTCTTCTGCATGAGCCATTCGAATCGTAGAGAGCCGAATTCGGCGGCGCTCCGGTAGTCGGTTCTGGCTTCGGCAGCGACCTGCGCTTTCAACGCCGGCTCGATGCGCAGCGTATAAGGTACGGTCGCTCCCCGTTTGCCCCTCTTCATCTTCATCCTTGCAACTGAGTGTGTGGGATACAATGTGCACCCATCGAAAACGTAGCATGACGGTATTCCTCGCTGTCAAAACCGGATTTGCTGCGGTGTGCATACGATCAGTAGCACATAAGTGCTACCTGTTTCAGGCTAGATTCTTCTTTTTTCGTTTCTCGATGCTGGTCACGCTGCCGCCACCGCTGGCGCAATGGCGGTTCATCTTTTCGAGCTTTGCCAGGGCGTCGCTTTCGAATCCCTCTACCACGTGCGCGTAACGCTGCGTCATGGCGATCGACTTATGGCCGAGCAGCTTCTGCACTTGCTGCATGGGTACGCCCGCCAGCAGCAGGCGCGTGGCAAAAGTGTGCCTTAGATCATGCCAGGTAAAATCCTCGATGGCGGCCTTCTCGATGGCGGCCTCGAACCATCCCCGGGCACTCTTCTCGCGGATCAGCCGGCCGCGGTCGTCGGCCTGGGCGGCGAGCTCCTCGAAGGCCTCGCCGGCAATGCCGTTGATGGTAAGGCCGATCGGGATCTGGGTCTTGCCGATGAGGACCCGCAGCGTGTCGCCGTCCCGCTGTTCTGCAAGCAGGCGTGCCTGGTCGCTCCAGCGTAATCCGGTATTGAGCGCCAGTTCAAGGATCGGAACCCGCTCGGGATACTCGCGATCGAGCACCTCGCGCAGCCGCTTCTCCTCATCGGCCGATAGCCACCGGACACGTAGCTTTTCCTTGCGGAGCTCCACGGCCCGCGCCGGATTGAAGCCCATGGGCACTCGGCCGCTCTTCTGCGCCAGGCGGAAGGTGAGGGACAGCATGGCGCGGTAGCGGTTGACGGTGGCGCCCGCGACGAACCGGGTGGATTTCCGCGCGCCGCGATTGGACCGCACGGTCATGGCTGAAAACTGGCGCTCGATCTCAGCGGGGGTGATGGCGGTCGCGGCCGTATCGGCCCACCACTCGCACATGCGACCGAGCTGCTTCTGCGCTTTGGCGGCGTCCGCGTGGCGGTGGCGGCAGTAAGCTAGCGCATCGTCGGCCAGGGCGCGGAACATCGCCGGGTGACTTGCTGCCCACATTTCAGGCGACTGCCGGCGCAGTTGCACTTCACGCTTACGATCCGCGTAGACCTTGCGGGCGTAGCTCTTGGCACCGCACTGCTCGCGGCGCTCCCGGCCGTCGTGGCCCGCGTAGCGAATCCACCAGACGCCGCTGCCTTTGATCTTCTCGAACAACCCTCGATCGTTGCTGCGCGCCATGGTCCTGCCCTTTCCCGGTACCTGCCCATCCGTATCATACCGTGTGTCTGACAGTGGTGCAACATTGTGGCAACATGACTCATGTTGACGCGAGATGACTTGACCAGACGCTAAATAATTCTTGTTGACACACCGTGGTGACGGTGGAATTATTTCGTGAGTACAATCCGCTGCGGAAAGGAAGTAAGGCTCGCCATGGGGACGCTCAAAACAAGACTGGTCCTGCGCATCGATACCGCACTGAAACGCGATATTTACCGCGCGGCGCGCCTCGACCGCCGCACGCCGTCCAATTGGGTGCGCCTGACGCTTGCTTCCGCCGCGGCCGCTGTTCTAGGAGGCTTGCCCAATGCGCCACGTACCAACAGATCAGCCGCCCGCACGCCCGCCGCGGCGGGTGCCGATGCTGCTTAGCCGTAAAAACGCAGCTTTTGAGGCGGGTGTCAGCACTCGCACGATTGATCGTCTGATCGCCTGCGGCGTTCTGCACCCGAGACATATCGGCCGCCGGGTGCTGATCGATTACCAGGAGCTTCTCACCAAGGTTATCAACCAGCATCACGTCACCATCGGCAAGGAGAGAAAGAACGGAGCGGCATGAGTCATGGATCGCAGACACCTGCGTGATGGCGCAGGTTTTTCCGAGAGGTCCTATAAAAAGCTTCAAGAACTGGCACGGATTGCGCATTCGCAATTGAGTGCCTGGACGATCACGCATCCGGGCGCGCATAGTTGGCTGATTGATATGACTGCCGGCGACGGTCAGGGTATACAAAAGCAGCAGCGCGCTCTTTTCGGCGATGATCTGGCGGATGCGACACCGATCATGCTGGCGAAGCTCTGCCGGCGGCCGGATGCCGAGCGGCTCATCGTTTGCGAAAAGAGCGGTGAACGCCGACACGTTTTGCGTGAGCGAGTGCTAAAGCTTGTGCCTGATACCGTGGTGCTGCGCAGAAACCAGGATCTCTTGAGCTATGACTTTGGAGACTGCGATTATGCCCTTATCGTTCTTGATCCCTGCGGACACGGTTCCTATGAGGAACACCTGAAAATTATCCAGCATATAAGGGCACAAGCTATTAAAACCGATGCCATCTTGACCTTCAATCAGCGGAGTTGGAGCCGTCACATGGGACTGCATCTCCAAGGGGAGCACGATAACAGGCGGATCGCAGCCTCGCGACGCGCGAAGCAGTTGTATACGTGGATGCCAGAACTGAACGAGTGGGTATCACGGCTGCCGGGACGTTATCTGGCACGCAGCCGGCTGACAGCGCAGTCAGCAGCCTTTTGGTTTCAATTCATCGTGGCGACCGATTATCTTGCCGACCGTATTCGACGGCAGAAAGGATGGGAAATTTTTGACAGAGCAAATCCAAATCGACCCGGAACTGCAACGGCTGCTGCTTCCGCTCTCGCCGGATGAATTCGCCCAGCTTGAGAAGAACCTCATCGCGGATCGAGGCGCACGCGACCGGTTAACCGTTTGGAAGGAGCGCGGCGTGCTCTTGGATGGGCACAACCGTTATAGCTTGTGCCGTAAGCACAACCTCGCTTACACGCTGGGTGAAATTTCGCTGCCCGACTTCGATGCGGCCAAACGCTGGGTGCTGACGAACCAGCTGGGGAGACGTAATCTCACGCCGGAGAAATCCAGCTATCTGCGCGGGATGCAGTATGAACTGGAGAAAAATGGGCACGGCGATATAAGTCGTTTAAACCGCCCAAGTTCTAAAATTTATAACTTGGAAGCATCAGCCGCTAGGTCGATCGCCAGCCAACACAAGAGAGCACCGGCAACAATCCTAAATGATGCTAAGTTTGCCCGCTCAGTCAACGCGATCGCGGATGCGGTGGGCGATGACGCTCGCACCGCCATTCTCGGTCGCAATACGAAGCTGGACCGGAATGAGGTCAATAAGCTCGGTGACATCGCCCGCGCTCATCCGCAAGTGGCGAAAAATCTCTTCCAGGTCATCAAGACCGCCGACAAGCCTTACACACAAAAACTGGTGAGGGACGCCGCTAAGCAGATCGAATCGGTTCCCGAATTGACCCTCGCCGAACCACCAGCCAACCGCAAGACCATCGAGCCGGTCGCCCTCAAGGGCGGCGAGGGCTACATCATCCGCAACCCCGGCTCCGAGCCGGTCTTTAATCGCACTAATGAGATGGTCGATTGGGCCTCGTGGACGTGGAACCCGGTCACCGGATGCTGGCACGGCTGCGATTACTGCTACGCCCGCGAGATCGCCAACGATCCGCGCATGAGCGAGGCTTACCCCAAGAAGTTTGAACCGGTCTTCCACCAGGTGCGCCTGGATGCGCCCAAGAATACGCCGCAACCGGAGATCAAACGGCCGGAGGACCGCAACGTCTTCACCTGCTCGATGGCCGACCTTTTCGGCAAATGGGTGCCAAATGATTGGATCATTCAAGTGCTGGAACGCGTACGGTTGCACCCCGAATGGAATTTCCTTTTTCTGACAAAATTTCCGCAACGGCTCCGCACGATCTGCGATGGCTTGAATGGCTTCCCGCCCAACGCTTGGATGGGCTGCACGGTTGACGGGCAGGCTCGTGTAAAGACTGCTGAAGAATCGTTTCGGGGCCTGCGCGCCACGGTACGTTGGCTCTCTGTGGAGCCCATGCAAGAGCGGCTCACTTTCCGGGACTTGAGTATGTTCCAGTGGATTGTCATCGGCGGCAAAACGGCCAGCTATTTCAATAACACGCCAGCCTCTCAACCTGAATGGGAATGGGTGGAGCATCTTTGGCAGCAGGCGCGATCGGCTGGGCTGAAGATTTATTGGAAAGAGAATCTCAAGGTGAAACCAAAGGAAGTACCTTGGGGCAATCAGCAATGAATCTGCGAACCAGCTACGGCGACGAGCGACGCCTCATGCTCGCTCTGGACACTGACGGCTGGCCCGTCCTGATCGGTTCTCATCCCCTTGCTGCCGCTATCCGCCTGATGAAGGATCTGTCGCGCACCACACTGTACGGGAGTCCAGGCTACAGGATTCTGAACCGCGCCGGCCGCCACCTGCTGGAACAGTGGCTCGAGCTCAGGCAATCAAGGAGAAAGCCATGATCATTGAAATCGAAGGCGAAGCCATCTGCAAAATGCTAGTGGAAATGGCACGCGCTGAACACCGCACGGTGGACAATGTAGCGGAGCAGATGCTGTGCCAGTTCTGCCTGGCCTGGAATGCCGGCTCGCTTTATGGCTTGACCCGCTTTGAAAATCAATTAGTACAAGTCCTCGGCGCCTGACCCCATGACGAACGGCGAGATCTGCACCGCAGCCTTACGGTATGCCGGTTACGGCTGGAGTATATTTCCCTGCCACCAAAAGCGGCCGCTTACCGGGCACGGACTGCTCGATGCTACCACCGATCCC
>Ga0126378_10001722_pt1 | contig 16160 bp, 12 predicted proteins | sample PanSoiMetPlot_23_FD_92587 | JGI IMG/M metagenome (GOLD analysis project Ga0126378, IMG submission 92587) | Tropical forest soil microbial communities from Panama - MetaG Plot_23 | ecosystem: Environmental > Terrestrial > Soil > Tropical forest > Bulk soil | place: Panama | collected 2016-02-17 | reverse complement strand
TGCGGCGCTTGCCGCGGCGGCGCACAGCGTCACGCTTCGCGTCGACAACCACCGTGTGGTCACTAACCCCATGGAGCCACGCGGGGCTGTCGGGGTCTACGATGCTCGCCATCACCGGTATACGTTGTATGTGTCGGCCCAAAACATCCATGTCAATCGCGACCATATTGCCAGGGCCCTTGGAGTACCTTCGGCGTCCGTGCGATTCATCGCTCCAGATGTCGGTGGCGGCTTCGGGGCCAAGAACTTCGCTTATGCAGAACATGCGTTGGTTTTGTGGGCCGCGAAGCATATCGGCCGCCCAGTGAAATGGATCGCGACCCGTAGTGAGAGTTTTCTGTCTGACCACCAGGGGCGTGACCACCAGGCCGAGGCCACGTTGGCTCTCGGCGCTAACGGTCGCTTTCTTGCTCTGCGCGTCGCGAGCGTGGCAAACGTCGGGGCTTATCTGGTTGGCGGTGCTGGCGCGGTTCAGACCGCCCTCTATGTCCATCTGCCGGGCACGGTCTACGCCATTCCGGCAATCGACTTGCATATTGCCGCGGTGCTAACGAACACCACCCCGATTGGGGTCACGCGTGGCCCGGGCTTTGCCGAGATGGTTAACATCATGGAGCGTCTGATCGACGTCGCGGCTCGGCAATGCGGTTTCGAGCGCGCTGAACTGAGGCGCAAAAATATGATTCCGCGCGACGCGATGCCAGCCACCAATGCATTTGGCTTCGCCGTGGACAGCGGTTCATTCAGCGAAACCCTGGACCATGCGTTGGCTCGGGCCGACATAGATGGATTCCCAGCGCGACGAAGGGAGAGTGAGGCACGAGGGCAGCTGCGCGGTCTGGGTATCGCCTATCACATCAAGGCAACCGCCGGGTCACCGCACGAGAACGTCCACATCCGCTTTGAGACGGACGGAACAGTGTCGCTCATCACCGGCACGCAGACGATAGGCCAAGGTCATGAGACGACGTTTCCGCAGATTCTGGCTGATCGCCTCGGCTTGCCAAACGACTGCATTGAGCTCCGTCAGGGCGACACCGATCTGATTCCGACGGGCGGTGGGCACGGCAGTTCGCGCGCGACCTATATGGGTGGCACGGCGATTTGCCGCGCCTCGGACGAGATCATCGGCAAGGGAACTCGCATTGCCGCGAATGCGCTCGAGGCCGCCGAAGTAGACATCCGATTCGAGGACGGCCGCTTCGTCGTCTTGGGAACGGATCGGTCGGTCGCACTTCGCGATGTGGCCGCCATGGCGCGCGCTGCCGGGCTGTCCCTCGACACCTTTCACGTTTGGACGCGAGATGCGTTGACCTTTCCCAACGGGGCCCACGTCGCCGAGGTGGAAATCGACCGAGACACAGGGCAAGTCGCGCTCTCTCGTTATACGGCGGTCGATGACTACGGTGTACTGGTCAATCCGGTGATTGCGGCCGGCCAAGCCCATGGGGCCATCGCCCAGGGTGCCGGGCAGGCTCTGCTCGAGCACGCGGTCTATGACGGCTTTTCAGGTCAGCTACTCGCCGGCTCATTCATGGATTACGCCCTGCCGCGCGCCGAAAATTTGCCGTCATTCGATCTCGGCTTTAATGGCACGCGCTGCACCACCAATCCCCTCGGCGTGAAGGGTTGCGGCGAGGCCGGCACGATCGCGGCGTTTCCGGCCATCACCAACGCCATCCTCGACGCCTTAGCAGCGATCGGTGCGACGGGCTTCGAAGGACCAGCAACTCCCTCGCGAATTTGGCAAGCCATCGCGAGGCGGCCGCGGTGAGGCGCACGTACATTTTGATCATGTCGGGCCAGTACCGCTGATCGATCTATTTCGGTGGCGAGCCAGGGTCAACGCCATTGAGCCCTCGAGCGTTCGACGGACGCGCATCGGTGCACGCAAAATCGACCAAAAGACAGCAAGCCGACGAAAGACATTTGTCGGCCAGTACGGTATGCTGACCACTATCGCCGCGGCTCGAATTGCGCGCTATATAAGCTATTTTCGGTTAACGAGGGGGCCTTGACCTGCCTCAACGAGCGGCGTCCACAGGCAAACAGGAACGTTGTGGCTCTCAATGTGGACCATTTACCGCTTCGGCTCGCACTTGTAACCGAAGGACGCGAGCGAGAGGATTCTTTGCCATCGTCCGAATCTCGCGACTTGGACATGACGACGCCCGAACAGGCGACCCGAATCAGAGACCTGATGAATCTAGTCGTGGACGATGTCATTGTATTTTCCGATTTGCTCCATTTTATCAAGCAGGCTCCCCAGCTCGATGACGCTGTCGTATGGCCTCATTGGAATGGTTCGCGGAACCGCAATCGAACGAGTTATGCGGCAGCAATTTGCGAGATCTATGGACTGAGATACATCGGGCCCGATCCGTACGCCCGGCTGATTGCCAATGACAAATCTCTCTCAAAAGTCTTTCTCCGGCGATCGGGCCTGGACTCGCCGGCATCCGTCTTAGTTGCAACCCCAACTCAAACTGATCTGATTAGCGCTGTCCGCGTTCCCGTAATCGTTAAGCCAAACATCGAAGGATCATCCATCGGCATCGGTCAAGACTCGATTTGCACGACCACAGAGGAAGCCAAAGATCTGGCTTTGCACAAGCTGAAGTATTTCCCAGAGGGAATAATAGTCGAGGAATTCCTGTCAGGCCCGGAGGTATTCGTAAGCCTTGCATTCGACAAACACGGGAGCTTTCGATGGGGATGTTCCGAAAGAGTGGTGCGGGATGAGTTAGGTTTTCTGACCAACCATGTCTACGATTACAATCTCAAATTTTCGGGTGAACGACAAGTTGCATTGCGATCGATCGAGTTCATGACCGATGAGCTGCTCGCGAAAATCGTTCAGCTTGCCGCTGACCTCAAGACAATAGATTTGTTCAGACTCGATGGCCGATTGCGGGACGGCGAACTGTTCATCATAGAAATCACGCCCGACCCACTCATGACTCCCCACTCAGAATTCCTGGGCACGCTTGCGCTAGCAGGTCATGAACCTGCCCGGGTGATAAGGGACATCGTTGAGCGCGCTGCGGCGAGGAGTGGGAGCGCGTTCCATATGTGACAAAATGGAGAGAACGATGGGATCTGAAAATGAATGTCACGACCCGGTGTCGTGGCAAGCTGGATTTGCCGACGGCGTTGCGGGCAGGCGATCGCCAAGAGGAAACAGACCCGCGTATCGGTCGGGTTACATCGCGGGTTCCACACGTCGAATCAGCCGCCGAACGATGATGGCCGCCGCGCTCGCGACCCTCGTTGTTCCGAGGGCGGGCGATGTCGTGAGTTCGGAGTTCGACCCGATTTTCACCTTAATCGACCAGCACCGGCACGCTTGGGAAACCCTGAAACGCGCATCCCAAGATGCCGATCAGGGCTTACACGAGGCGGTCTTGGTCAGCGAATTTGCGGTCGTCAACACACGGCCGACAACGACCGCAGGTATCGTGGCGCTGCGCAACTACCACCGCGAACATCGGTACCATGAGCGCATGTATCCGACTCCGTGGCCGGGGGAATATTGGTACTACTGGGGCAAAGGTTGATGGGGCGGCTGACGCCTGCCCGCCGATCAAAATGTGCGATCGCGTCGCGAGCGGTCCTCACTGCTGCGCGGAGCGTGGCCCACACCCCAAGCATTGCCGTTTGCAACGTCTCTCTGGGCGAGGCCGGTCCCAATCGAGCCCTCATTGGGCTACGCCAACTGCAGCGGCGATCAACCGATCCGCTGACCGCATGCCTTATCGAATAAGTGCACCGCCACGTCCGCGAAATCGACCCCGATGGCCTCTCCATTACGACGGTTGAATGTCTTCTCGGCTTTGACAATCATCGTGGTACCACCGACCTGACAGGTCACAAGGGTATGGTCGCCCATGAGTTCGGTGGTGTAGACCTCGCCGACGATGTTGCCGCGGCCGACCTCGGTCACGCGGCAATCCTCTGGCCGCACGCCGGCGACCGCGGTGGTGTGCGATGCGTGGCTCGGCGTGGCGAAGCTGCCGGCGGTGGTGGAGAAGCGGCCATCGACGAGCGCGCCATCTAGTAAATTCATAGGTGGCGAACCGATGAAGCCGGCGACAAACAGGTTCGCCGGCGAATTGTACATGTTGGTAGGCGTGTCGAGTTGCTGCAACACGCCCTTTTCCAGCAATGCCACCCGATGCGCCAGCGTCATTGCCTCGGTCTGGTCGTGCGTGACGTAGATCGTCGTGATACCGAGTTCATGCTGCATGTGCTTGAGCTCGGCGCGCATGTAGCCGCGCAGCTTGGCGTCAAGGTTGGAGAGCGGTTCATCCATTAGGAATGCCGCCGGCCTGCGGATCATGGCCCGGGCAAGGGCGACACGTTGGCGCTGGCCACCCGAGAGCTGGCGCGGATAGCGGTCGAGCAACGGCTCGAGCTGTACTTGGCGCGCTACGTCGCTGACGCTCGCTTGGATCTCGGCCTTCGGCCGCTTCCTCACGACCAGCGGGTAGGCGATATTCGCGAACACCGTCATGTGGGGATAGAGCGCGTAGGACTGGAACACCATCGCCACGTCGCGGTATTTCGGCAGCACGTCGGTGACGTCGCGATCACCGATCAGCACCCGTCCGGAGGTGACCGATTCGAGCCCGGCGATCATGCGCAGGACCGTGGTCTTGCCCGAGCCAGAGGCGCCAAGCACAACCAAAAACTCACCGTCCTCAACCTCCAGATCGAGCCCTTTCACCACCTCGACGTGCCCGAAGGATTTGTGGATGTTCGCCAACCTCACGCGCATCGCCGCGCCCCTAACCCTTAACGGCGCCGACCAAGAGGCCGCGTGCGATATGTTTCTGCAGCAACCCGGCGATGGCGATCACCGGCGCGATCATGATCACGATGAGCACCGACATGTACCACCATTGCGGCCCGCGTGTCGTGTTCTGCGCTGCCACCAGCACCGGCATGGTCTGGGCATTAGCGTTGGAGAGGAACAATGCGAGTAGGAACTCGTTCCACGTGAGGATCAATACCAGCAGAAACGTCGCCGCGAGGCCAGAGCGCACGAGCGGCAGGGCGATCGTGAAGAAGACGCGAAATTTCGAAGCACCGTCGATCTCCGCGCTCTCCTCAAGATCGAGCGGTATGCCGGCAAAGAAATCCCGCGTCAACCATACGACGATCGGCAGGTTCACCCCAGTGTATGTCGAGATCAGCGCAATCTGCGTGTCGAGCAGTTTTAGGTGCTGGAACATTACATAGATCGGCAACACCGCGACGATTGGCGGCATGATCCGGTTGGAAATCATCCAGAACTCGATGTCATTGTTGCCGACGGCGGCATTGAAGCGCCGCACGTAGGTATTCAGCGCCAGAAGCAATAGAACGATCGCGGCTACGAGCGCTGCGGGCCATGGAACGTCCAACGCCCCAACCGCGACGATCACCCCGATTACAAGCACGATGAAAGTCAGGACGGCGGCGAGCTTGACTTGGAACCGAATGCGTACCAATGCGTAGGCAGCAAGCGAGCCGATCAGCAGTGCCAGAAACGTACTCGCAAGCGCCACGACGATCGAATTTAGGTAAGGTCCGAGCGTGTTGTTTTGCAACAACATGAAAGTCCAAGCGTCGAGAGTTGGCTGGAAATCAACGAACGGCAAATAGTATGGCCCGCTGTCGACTTGGAGCTCGATCTTAAACGACGTGACCAGCACCCAATAGATCGGGAACACTACAATCAGAGTCCATAATCCAAGCACGGCGTAGGTAAAAATCCTCGGCGCGGGCGCCATTGTGTCCAAGCGTCTCGGTTCGAACAGGCGCCGCATCAGCGGGCGGGGGTCGGTGCCTCGCGTCACTGGTACCTCCGCGTCCAGCGGACAACATATGTGAAGAACGAGACGCAGGTGATCGTCGAGACGAAGAGGAGCAGATAGCCCACCGCCGCTGAGCCGCCAAGATCTTGGGTGCGCCAAGCGATGAATGAGTGCAGCGTCAACGACTCAGTCGCCAGCCCCGGGCCGCCCGCAGTCAGCACGTTGGGTATATCGATGATCTTGAACGCCTCGATCAGGCGGACCAATACCACGGTGGCGGCGATCGGAGCAATCGCCGGCCAGGTGATGTCGCGGAAAGTCTGTAAACTGCTGGCGCCGTCCATGCGCGCCGCCTCCAATTGATCGCGTGGCTGACTCTCGATGGCCGCGAGCAGCACAATAAACATGAACGGAGTCCACTGCCATGTATCCCCAATCAAGACCATCAGGCGCGCCGACCAAGCCTGCGTCGCCCACGACCACTCGCCGAAGCCCAATGCGCTGCTTAGCGGTGCGAAAGGACCCTTCTGCATGTCGGCAAGCATACGAAACATGTAGGCCACACCCACTGGGGTCACTATCAGTGGGATGAAGAAAATAACGCGAAACAAATAGCGTCCATGAATTGGTTGCGCGCAAAGCAGGGCAAGGCCGAGGCCGAGGAGGAATTGCACCGTGACGCCAACAAGAACGTAGAAGTAGGTTGTCAGCAGTGTCCCTTGGTAAGCGCCGGCCGGTAGGGTCGCGAGGGCGAGTGTGACCGAGCCGGTTGCCAGACCCGCGGAAATCAGTCGCCCGATGAAGCCTAACGCCGTGAACCCAGTCGCGACGTAGCGGCCGAGCCAGAGTAGCATCAGGATGGCGAAGGCACCCAAACCAATCCACTCGGGCCAGTTCAGCGGTTTGAGTGTACCGAGGAAATGATATTGCTGCGCGCCGAACAACAGACGGCGGAAGTTATAGAACCCGACGAATTTCAGCCTGAAGCCGCCAGCCTCGAGCGCGAAACGGCTCAGCGAAAGATAAACCGAGATGATCAAGGGGAAAATGGCGAACGCGAGCAGAATCACTACCGCGGGTAGCACCATCATCCGGCCGGCGTTGCGATCGACCCACTCGTCGCGCGTCCGACGGGTGGTGGTCTGGGCGGCGACGGTGGGGGCTAGGGCCATGCTCTAGGGGCGTCTTTGGGTTCGCGTTGTGTAATCGCCGACGCCACCGGCGACTTCGGATGGCTAGCTCCGGCGCGAACCCGGAGCAGGCCGTTAGCTGCGCTGCCTATCGCTGTACGCCAAGCGAGCCCTTGTAGAACTTCAGCTGGCTTTCCACGCCAATCTGCTCGTTCAGGTCATTCCAGCCGTTGACGATGGTCTTGATGGTCGCTTCCCTGTCGATCTCGCCTGCCAGGAATCTGGCGATCGCTTCGTCGAGCACAACCTGCTGATATTTCTGGTTCTGCGGGATGCGAAGGTCCAGGATCATGTTCGGGCTGTTCAGACTCGCCCCGATGGCACCAAGGTAACTCTCACCGGCCACCTTGCTCATACCGGCGTTCTTCCAGATATCGTTGTAAGTCATCTGCGAGAGACGGTACGGATTGAACCCAGTCACACCGATGGTGACGTCGACATCCGATTGTTTTGGTTGAGACATGTAAGATAGGAAGGCATAGGCGGCGTCCTTCACCCGGTCCTTGGCCTTGACGTTGATGCCGCCACTCCAGCCGCCGAAGGCCGCGTAGGGCGCATGGTTGATGCCGTCGATAGCGTGCGGGCAGGTGGCCGGGGTGCAGGCTTCGAGCTTGCCCGTCGCCCAGTTTAATACCTCCTTGGCGCCCGGCATGATCACTGATCCGGTCTTGTCGATTACCTTCGAGCTCTTCGGGTCGATCGCAAGCACACCGACGTCCCCCCAGTCGAGATTGAGCGCACACTTGCCGGAGACGAATAGCGGCCGCGTATCGCTCACGTCCATATTGAGCTCATCCGGCGGTCCGAACTTGCCAGATTCCTTGAGAAAATCCAACGCCTTGCGAACGGCTTCGTTATCGACCAGGGGCTTCATGTCCTTGGTGTCGAAGAAGGTGCCCTGGCTGGTCCCTTTCGACTGCACCATCGAGCCGACCACATCGGTCACGAACCAATAGCTCTGCGCGTTGCGCTTCTTGGCGATGCAGGAGCCGAAGCCCTTCGTTCCGTCGCCGTTAAAATCTTTGCCATTGAGGGCCTTCGCGTCGGCGAGGTATTCGTCCCATGTCCTCGGCGGCTTTAGGCCGGCCTTCTCGAACACATCCGTCCTGTAATATAGCATGTGGAAGTCACCATCGACGGGAACGAGATAAATCTTGCCAGCGAAGGTGGCGGAAAAATCGCGAAAGAACGGTGCGATCTGATTCCACTGGATCGCTGCGTCCTTGGCGATCCGCGGGCCGAGCTCCTCAAGATAGCCGCCAGCGACGTAATCGACCATCCACTGCGGCGCGAAGACGGCGGCATCGACCGAATTTGTGCCGCTAGCCCAGTCGGTGAGCAGCTTCTGGTAGAGGTCCGAGAACGGAACCGCGATAATGTTGATTTTGGCGCCCGTTAGCTTCTCGAAATCCGGGGCGCGCCGCTGCAGCGGTTCCTGGATCGCACCGGTCTGCGTCATAACGTTGACGGTCACCCCGTCGAACTGCCCGGCGGCACGACCCTGCGGCGAGGCAACGAACATGGCCCCCAGGAATACGGTCGTCCAAACTAGGGTCCTAGACATTTTCGATCTCCTCCCATTGTTATTGTTCAGCAGGCGGAACCGCTCCATGTGGTCGAGCCTGCGCCCCAGCACGGGCCCGTTTTGTGGCGCTGGGCCCGATATCGAGCGATAGATTAGTCGACTAGCGAGACGTTGCAAGACTCGCCCAGAAGCCGTGGCGCATCGGCGGAACGACACCAAGAATGCCCTCCTCACGCGTGACGATGAGGCATAGCCGTTGTGCTGCGGGCCGATTGCCGTTTCGGGGTCACTTAGGCTGATCCCCTCATGCGTGCCGGCGCGATGCCGCCTCTTGGCGAGTGACAATCTATGCGCGGAAACTTCGGGCCTTGAGAACCCACTCGGTCGTCGCGCGGCACCTGACCAGGATGCCATCGTGAGGTCGACAACCAGCAGGCAGCCCCCCACTTGCTACGCCGTCTGCCGCTGTGCTTTTCGCAAAAGGTCTACTCGGGCGCGATCTAAACGACTAGAATATTGCGCCTGCTGGGCATCCGTTGCTACGGACTGTGCCGATGATGATGACCATTGCGACGTCGCCGAATCGGCCGCGGTGTTGACTATGGGCGGGGGATCAATGGCACGGTCTCTACATTGGGCACCAGGGTCAATTAGGGGACCACGGCATTTGGCGAGGAAACATGCGCCCTCCCGAGATCGCGCGACGGATCCTTCGAACCCGCAGCGGAACCGAGCTCTCCTTCACTGCGCTCGGCTTCGGTACGGCGCCGCTCGGCAATCTCTATCGTGGCTTGAGCGAGGAGGAGGCTCGCGCAGCTCTGCAATCCGCGTGGGACGTTGGATGCCGCTACTTTGACACGGCGCCGCAATACGGGCTCGGGCTGGCAGAGACCCGGCTCAATGGCTTCTTGCGTGAGCATCGGGCAGAGCCCCTGCTGCTCTCGACCAAGGTAGGCCGGCTGTTGCGATTGAGCCGCGCGGCCGAACGCACGGGCGTAGGCAAATTCTTCGACGTGCCCTCTCGAAAGGAGCACTACGACTATTCGTACGACGGTATCATGAGGTCAATAGAGTTTTCATTGGAGCGTCTGGGCATCGATGCGATCGACATCCTCTATTGCCATGACGTCGATGCGTTCACGCACGGCTCCAGGGCGGCGTCCGATCAACGTGTTGCGGAGTTCATGGCGGGAGGCTACCGGGCGCTCGCGGAGCTACGCACAGCCCGTGTCGTGAAGGCGATTGGAGCCGGCGTTAACGAGTGGCAGGTTTGCGAGCGGCTCGCCAAAGCCGGCGATTTTGATTTGTTCTTGCTCGCTGGCCGCTACACGCTCTTAGAGCAGGACGCGCTCGCGAGCTTCCTACCGCTTTGCCTAACACGGGGCATCGGCATTGTCGTTGGTGGCCCGTTCAACTCCGGCATTCTCGCCACCGGGCCGAAACCCGGGGCCTTTTACAACTATGAGCCAGCGCCGCCCCCTATCCGCGAACGCGTTGCGCGGATCGAGGCGGTCTGCGCGGCTCACGGCGTTCCACTCGCCGCGGCGGCACTCGCGTTTCCGCTCGCCCACCCGGCCGTTGTATCGGTCATCGCCGGTGGGCAGGGCGCGCAGGAGGTGCAACAGAACGCCCACATGCTATCTTGGCCGATCCCCACCGCTTTATGGCGCGATCTCGTCAACGAAGGTCTGTTGCGACCGGACGCCCCGGTGCCCGCGGCGGATGGGTGACATGGTAAAGTGCTTCGGTCTGCTTTCGGGCCCAGGGCTGTCGGGGCTCCGGCGTTCGACGGGGCGTGCTGATGAGATCGGGCCAGTTGACGCGAATTCTCCGACGCGCAAAGTCTTGCCCGTGATCGCAGCACCAGGAAGGTTGCGCCGCGGTAACCTTCCGCCGAAGAAGGGCGTCATTCGCCCTGACGGGGTTGCTCGGTGACCCTCCGTGTCGATGCTCATCAGCATTTCTGGAATCCGGCTCGCGGGGATTACGGCTGGCTTCACGCCGCGCTACCGATTTGCCGTCCGTACGCGCCGGGCGATCTTCTGCCGCACCTGCGCACTTGCGGTTTCGACGGCACCATCCTGGTGCAGGCCGCTCCGACGCTGCACGAGACCGAGTATTTGCTGGGAATCGCCGATGCTACGCCCTTCGTCCTCGGTGTCGTCGGCTGGGTCGACTTCGAAAAGCCCGGCAGCCGCCGCCAAATGCAACGGCTCGTTCAGCACCCCAAGCTGTGCGGCCTCCGGCCGATGATTCAGGATCTGCCGGACGACCGCTGGATGCTGGGAGCCGCGATCCGCTGGGCCTTCGATGCCCTCCAGGAGCTTGGTCTGGTTTTCGACGCGCTTGTGTTTCCTCGTCACCTTGAACATCTGTTGTGCCTGCTGCGACGGCACCCGACACTCGTCACCGTGATCGACCACGGCGCCAAGCCCAACATACGCGATGGCGCGTTCGATGACTGGGCGACGATGATGAGGCGTATCGCCGTCGAGACAAGCGCCTGCTGTAAGCTGTCAGGGCTGGCGACCGAGGCCACGGCGGACTGGACAAGCGAGGTTCTGCGACCCTATGTCGATCATCTTCTCGACACGTTCGGCCCCGATCGTTTGATCTTTGGATCCGACTGGCCAGTGGCAACGCTCGCGACCGACTACGAGCGCTGGGTCGCCGCGATCGAGCACTTGACCTCGCAGCTCTCCGAGGACGAGCAGGCGTCGATCTTCGGCGGCACCGCGGCCCGCGTCTACCGACTCGGACTCTCGAGCCCTACCGACTCGGAGCCAACGCACACCCGATGAGAGAGCACCGACGCGGGGAATTTCCGAGTTCTGTCACTCCCGGCGCAAGCCGACCTTGCATGTGAAGGCTTAGGCTCATGATGCATATGAGGGCCCTGTTGGAGCGCACGCATCATCTCCGCGGTGCTTCGGTTGACCTGGTATCTCGATTGTCCGCCCCCATGGTCCGCCGATTGGTGGGGTGGCTTGCTATCGTCGTTCTGACGGTGACTTGCGCGTTCTGGCTCCGTTTGGCAATTCTTGAAGATCGCGCCGTGGGGCTCTTGTGCAGGCAAGGGTCTGGCGATTGGCTGTGTCTCGTGCGCGATGCGGCGACCTTCTCGTACGAATATGCCCTGCTCGGATCGTTTGCAGTCATTACTGCCGCGGTGAATCTGGTTCGGCCCTCACACCTGATGTTGGCCGTTGCGACGGTTGCCGCAACGATCGGCGCTATTCTTTACAATGTGGGAGGTGCTGGGATTGCAATCACGTTGCTCATTCTCAGTCTCGCACGTCGCGAACGCGAGACAGAATGAGTGCCATGATCAGCATGACGGCGCAGAGCCAGAGTGACTGCCAGCTCGCCAGTTTCTCGTTGATCACGAATATGATTGCGGAACCCGCAAGGGCCGCCGCCATCACTGACTCGGCGAGGCCCCGCGCGCCCTTCCGGGCAGGTACGAGCATAGTCAAAACAAGATAGGGCGTTGCCGCGGCCGTCAGCGGCACAAATGGAAGGTCGCGATAACGAGGTACCAATGTTTGGCCGAGCGCTGCTTCGAGAGAAACGGCGCACAAGACGATGAATATCCCCCCAAGTGCCAGGCCCACGACGTCGCGTGGCCGGTCATCGGCGTCGCCGAGCATCCGCGCGAAGCTTGGCGTGACCGTGCGCCGCATGAGCCCCGCCGCGCCGGCGAGTGGTGCCGCAAGGGCAAGGGTGATCAAGACGATTGACCGGGCCCAACCGTCAATACCGAAACTCTCATTTTGGATGTTCTCGATCGCCCATCCGACCAAAATCCCGGCCATGAGGGCCATCGTTGCAACGCCAAACCAGGAACTCAACGAGGGTTCATTGACGCGTCGGTCGCGTACCGCCGTCGCCATCCCGAAGGTCGCGGCCGCCAAAACCAATCCACCTACAGCCTGCAGGGGCCAATATGGATGATTGGAAACTCCGCGACCCCACACAAATTTGGGCTGGCGCGCGGCATCGTCGAACAGGCCCCAAGACCCACCCACGGTGCCCTCGAACTGCCGTTTCCAGGGTTGATCGAATGCTTCGATAAGGTTGACGCGAAAGTGATCACGCTTGGCCAGTGCCAATACGTCTTGGATGACGTACGCTTGGTTGGCGGGCGAGGGCAACGCTCCCTCGCGCATACGTCCGGCGCTCGGCCAACCAAATTCCCCGACGAATATCTCTTTGCCGGGAAACGCGCGTGTAACTGTTCGGATGACGTCCTCAACGTGAGCGGCCGCTTTGTCTGCTGATACCGGCAAGTCCTCCCAGTATGGCAGGACATGAATGGTGATGAAGTCGACGGCGTCGGAAAGCTCGGGGTAGCGTAGCCAGAACTCCCAGACATCCGCGTAGGTCACTGGCAGTGACATCTGGGCTTTTGCTTCGCGGACAAGATCAGCTAGATCGACTGGCGAAATCTCGCCGCGTAACAAACATTCGTTGCCGACTACGACGGAACGGATGACACCGGGAAAGCGTTTGGCTAGCGCCGCTACTGTCGCCATTTCTCGCCGGTTGCGAACCTTGTCTTCTCCAATCCAGATACCTTGCATGACCTTCAGATCGAGCCCCGCCGCCACCTCCACTACGTGGTCGAGGCCGAAGTCGGTCGAATAGGTGCGAACGCAGTTCGTCACCGCGGCAAGTTTGGTCAGGTCATTCTCAATCTGCCGCCTATCAATTCGAAGAGATAAATCGAAGGGCGTCTGCCGACCGTGAAAAGGCGAATATGAAATGCAGTACAGCTTTTCATTTGCTGAGATCAGCGTTGAGGGCATGGCGACCCGAGCGCCCATATAGGCCCATGATGCACAGATCGCGGCGCTCACCAATACAAGGAGGGGGATCGCGGCGTGCAGTCCTGCTTTTTGTCTGCCGAGCATGGGAGGGCCCTAAGCGATTCTCGCAAATCACCATCTCGCCACCAACGACCTGACCAAGGCAAATCTCATGACGGCGCGTATCCAGCAAGCTCAAGCCATCAAGCATCTTTCGAATGTAGTCAATTCGCTATGCATCCGTAAAATAATACCGTGAGCCGCCATGGCCCCTGTCGTGCAGGTCCCGATGCGCCGTGTGGGGATGGGGCGGGCCGGGTCGTGGGTGTGCGCTCCACCCCAGCGGGCTGCCGTGTTTGGATGCGTCTCGCGGGGGCCACAGCCACACGGGTGGCGATCGGTTCACCGCCCGCGAGGGCCAGGGGCAGCATGGCGAAACGGGTGACACGACGAGCTGACCGCGCGTTCGACATCCGTTCGGCGGCGTTAACTGCCGCCTGCGGGTGCCGAGGCTTGCTCGGTCTCGGCGCACTGTCCAAGCGTCGCCCGGACCAGCGCGTCGATAAATGACTGGAAGTGAACGCCAACGATGGGGACGCGGCCGGGTATTCGCCCAAACTCAGCCGATCCGCGCAGTCCGGACGCTGGCCACGGGTCAGTATAGCCAATCCGTCCAAGAGGGGCGTGTCTTCGACGCGCCCACTCCGGCGTGGGCCGATCTTTCAGCCCCGCTCGAGCGGCCGCCGGAAGCTGATGTCGCAAATGTCTACAAACGCCGCCAGGTCACGCTGCGTGCGCGCTGGCATCGTCCAGAGCTCGACGGCCGAATTTCGTCTCGAGAAAGCACATCAAGCGCCAACGGATACGGCTGTTGGCACGCACCCCAGATAAGCTTGCCTTCGTGATCCCTGCCAGAAACTTGATTGGTTGATATTCATTGGTTCTTGAGCTTAAATCCCGAGTTGATGTCCAACGTCCGATCGCTCGAATGGACGGTACATGGATAGTTCACCGCTCGCGAGAATTGTGCAAACGAAAGGCGTTGGCGTCGCGAGCCATGGAGGTTGGCATTGGACACACGCGTGTTTGGCCGTAGCGGACTAAAGTTCTCGATCCTGGGCTTCGGCTGCGGTGCGGTCGGAGGCCTCATGGTGCGCGGTGATCCTCGCGACCAAGAGCGGACCATCGCTAGGGCCCTGGAGCAGGGCGTAAATTACTTCGACACCGCGGTTCAGTATGGAGACGGCGAGTCCGAACGAAATCTTGGTGAGATACTTAAAAAGTTGAAGCCCGCCAGCGCATTCGTGGGCACCAAGGTGCGGGTGCCAGGTTCTGAGTTCGGCCGCATCGGTGACTGTGTAACCAAATCGCTGGAAGACAGTCTGCGGCGGCTGAAAATGGAGCGGGTCGATATCTTTCACCTCCACAACGAGATCACCCTCGCAGAGGGGCGCGAGTCCCTCTCCATCAAGCAGGTTCTCTCCGAGGTTGTGCCCGCGTTCGATAAGCTCAAGCAGCGGGGTATGACACGCCTTCTGGGGATCACCGCGATAGGGGATACGGCCGCACTCCATGAGGCAATTGATTCACGGCTCTTTGACAGCGCGCAGATTTGCTACAACATGCTGAACCCCTCGGCTGGCGCCGAGCTGCCGCCGGACTATCCAGCGCAAGATTATCGCAAGATCTTCGATCGTACGCAGGCGGCAGGCGTTGGCGCCGTGGGCATTCGCGTGCTCGCGGGTGGCGCTTTAACCGGCACGGCGGAACGTCACCCGATCGCTAGCCCACCGCCCTTGCCGATTGGCTCGGCCAGCAGCTACGCAGCGGACATGTCGCGCGCCCAGCAATTGCTATCACTGGTAAAGGAAGGATGGGCCGGGAGCTTGAGCGAAGCTGCCACGCGGTTTGCAATTTCCCATCCCGCAATGGGAACGATCCTGGTCGGCATGGCCACCCTGCAACAGTTTGAGCAAGCGCTCGCCGCCGTCCAGAAGGGTCCATTGCCGAAAGCCGCGCTTGACCGGCTGACGACGCTCCAACAAGGCTTCGTCGGCGAGCCGCGCTAAGTTCAGATCGCATGTTCCCGCGCCGGTTTCTAAAGACCCGAGGGGCGGACAAGAAGCGGAACCAAAGGAGCAGTTCTGGTTGCCTCGTCAGCATCGCGGACCAAAAGTTGCTGCCGGTGCCGTCAGAGTTCATTGTGCTCAAACGTTCTCTTAAGACGAACTCAATATTTCTGATGTGGTAAGGTCAGCTAGACGTCCATCAAAAAATTAGCGAACCGCGCTGTCGCTCGAATCGACCACTTCCTTGGCCGTGAAGCCGCCGGACTGGCGGGTCCATAGCTGAGCGTAGAGCCCCCCGCGACGCAACAACTCAACGTGACCACCCTCTTCAAGGATGCGGCCCTTCTCGAGCACGATGACCCGGTCCATGGCCGCGATCGTCGACAGCCGATGAGCAATGGCGATCACGGTCTTACCCGACATTAGGTTCAGGAGTTGCTCCTGGATTGCGGCCTCGGCCTCCGAATCGAGGGCGCTCGTCGCCTCGTCGAGTATCAGGATCGGCGCGTCCTTTAACAGCACCCGAGCAATTGCGATCCGTTGGCGTTGGCCGCCTGAGAGCTTAACGCCTCGTTCGCCGACGCGCGCCTCGTAACCCCTACGCCCGTCCTTGTCCTCGAGGTTGACGATGAAGTCGTGCGCGTGCGCTCGCTTTGCTGCCTCGATCGCACCGGTGAGCCCTGCCTCCGGACGGCCATAAAGAATGTTATCAAGCACCGAGCGGTGGAGCAGTGAGGTGTCTTGCGTGACCATGCCGATCGAAGCGCGCA